>Ga0310344_10000122_pt1 | contig 64362 bp, 50 predicted proteins | sample HC15DNA20200_MG_FD_203801 | JGI IMG/M metagenome (GOLD analysis project Ga0310344, IMG submission 203801) | Marine microbial communities from station ALOHA, North Pacific Subtropical Gyre - HC15-DNA-20-200_MG | ecosystem: Environmental > Aquatic > Marine > Oceanic | place: Pacific Ocean: North... | reverse complement strand
TCGCCTACGAGCCTCCATGGATGGATTCACGGCGTGTCCCGAAAGGGCCCCACCCCCGCAGGCCGTGCACGAAACAAAACCAGCCGATCAACATCGAAGGTCACCCACCCACACCACCCACGCAAAAAAAGCCAGCCGCAGGCCAAAAAAAAAGCCACGACACCCCTTCCCCGGATGTCGCGGCTTCCCCACACACACGATTTTCCAGCAGAGAAGGCGCCGCCGATCAGAAGCGGTGCACGTAAGCCACGCCGTACACCAGCGGATCGATGTTCACCGTGCCCAGCTTCTGCCCATCCAGCTTCACCTTGCTGTCGATGTCGATCCAGCGCAGGTCCACGCGGATGGAGCTCTTGTCGGCTACCGCGAAATCGATGCCGGCGTGTGCCGCCAGGCCCCAGGAGTCTTCCAGCTTGAGCTTGCTGCCCGCCAGGGCACCGGTGGTGTCCTCGCTGAAGAAGGTGGTGTAGTTGATGCCCGCGCCAAGGAACGGCGACACCTTGCCCTTGCTGTTGAAGTGGTACTGGATCGACACGACCGGCGGCAGGTGCTTGGTGCTGCCCACCCGACCCAGGCCGTCGATGTTGATGTCGTGCTTGAACGGCAGCGCCGCCAGCACCTCGATGCCCACGTTGTCGGCAATGAAATATTCGCCGGTGATCGTCGGCTTCACGTCGCTGTCCACGTCCACCGCCAGCGTGCCGCCGGCCAGCTTGCCGTTGTCGGACTTCGGGTTCACCTGGTGCACGCCCACGCCGAGGGTCCAGTCGCCCTTGGACTGCGCCAGGGCAGGAGTGGCGACGGCGGCGACAGCAGCAGCCAGGGCACAGCTCAGGATCATCTTGTTGCGCATTGTCTTGTCTTTCCGGGGTGGTTGGGGTCTGGGGCCCAGTCTCCGCGCCGCTCCGCGCCGCCGCCTTGATTCCAATCAAATCGCGCCCCGCGCTCAGCCGCCGCTCAGCGCCCCGCGCGCCGACCCGGCCCCGGCCAGGCGCCCCGGCCGTGCCTGCTAGAATGAGCGTCCCTTTCCACCCGCCGCGCTGGCGCGGCCGCAGGAGCTTGTGAACATGGCAATCAAGGTCGGCATCAACGGTTTCGGTCGCATCGGGCGCAACGTCCTGCGTTCGGCGGTGCAGAACTTCGGCAACGACATCGAGATCGTCGCCATCAACGACCTGCTGGAGCCGGACTACCTGGCGTACATGCTCCAGTACGACTCCGTCCACGGCCGCTTCAAGGGCGAGATCAAGGTCGACGGCAATACCCTGCTGGTCAATGGCAAGAAGATCCGCCTGACCCAGGAGCGCGACCCGGCCAACCTGAAGTGGGACGAGGTCGGCGCCGAAGTCGTCATCGAATCCACCGGCCTGTTCCTGACCAAGGAAACGGCCGAGAAGCACCTGGCCGCCGGCGCGAAGAAGGTCATCATGTCGGCCCCGTCCAAGGACGACACGCCGATGTTCGTCTACGGCGTGAACCACGCCGAGTACAACGGCGAGACCATTGTCTCCAACGCCTCGTGCACCACCAACTGCCTGGCCCCGCTCGCCAAGGTCATCCACGACAAGTGGGGCATCAAGCGCGGCCTGATGACCACGGTGCATGCCGCCACGGCGACCCAGAAGACCGTCGATGGCCCGTCCAACAAGGATTGGCGCGGCGGCCGCGGCATCCTGGAGAACATCATCCCGTCCTCCACCGGCGCGGCCAAGGCCGTCGGCAAGGTCATCCCCTCGCTTAACAAGAAGCTGACGGGCATGAGCTTCCGCGTGCCGACCAGCGACGTCTCGGTGGTCGACCTGACCTGCGAACTGGAAAAGCCGGCGACCTATGCCGAGATCTGCGCCGAGATCAAGGCACAGAGCGAAGGCGCGCTGAAGGGCATCCTCGGCTATACCGAGGACAAGGTCGTGGCCACCGATTTCCGCGGCGAGACCTGCACCTCGGTGTTCGATGCCGACGCCGGCATCCAGCTCGACGACACCTTCGTCAAGCTGGTGAGCTGGTACGACAACGAGTGGGGCTACTCCAACAAGTGCTTGGAGCTGGCCAAGGTCGTGGCGGCGAAGTAAGCCGCGCGCCCGGATGCAACGAAAAACCCCGGCCAGTGCCGGGGTTTTTTTTGCCAGCCTGCTGGTGCCTCACACCGCCTGCAGGATCAACGAGTGCCAGCCGGTGCGATAGGTTTCATATCCCGGCGAGGCCGCATGCGCGATGCAGTGCGGCCGCCCGCCATACTCCACCACCTGCGCCGCGCGTGGCTGGCGCATCAGCTGCTCGCGGCCGGGGAAATCGATCACGTCCTGCAGGACGCGCCCGGACGAATCGGCCAGCACCCGCCCTTCGCCATCCACGATGCACACCCGGCTGCGCGCCCATTCCTGCTCGGACAACGGCGTACGCTGCACCACCGTCTGCGCCAGCGCGTCCCAGCGGAACACGATGCCCAGCACGCCGAGCATGCGCCCGTCCACGCGCCCGCCCTCGCGCACGCTGCAGGCATACACCAGCACGCGCTCGCCGCCGGCCAGCGGCGTGGCATGCACGGTCTGGAAGCTGAACTCCTCGCCGCTGGCCGTGCGCAGCGCGCCTTCGAACCACTCGCTGTCGCGCACGTCCAGCCCGGTGGAGTCGTACAGGCCCGGGCGGCCGTTGGCCAGCACGCGCCCGTCCATCCCCACCAGCACCAGGTCGAAGTACACCGTGTACGAGTCGAGGATCTGCCCCATGCGCCTGGACGCATGCGCCAGTTCCTCCGGCGTGCGGGTCGGTCGCGCGGCCGCCACCACGGCGGCATCGGTGGCCCACCAGCGCACGTCGCAGCTGCGCTCGTAGAGGTTGCGGTCGATCAGGTCGATGTTCACCAGCGCCAGCTCGCCCAGCCGCGTGCGGCGCACGTCGTCCTCCAGGCGCGCCAGCGTCTCGTGCATCTCGCCGCGCGTGGTCTCGGCGGTGCGGTCGATGTCGCGCGTGGCCTCCGCCACCCGGCGCGAGAGCACGTCCATCTCCTGGGCGATCACCGCGAAGCCGCGGCCGGCCGCGCCGATGCGTGCCGACTCGATGCGGGCATTCATCGAGATCACCTGGGTGGTGCGGTTGATCTCCTCGATCCGCTGCAGCGACTGCCGCAGCTGGGTGAGCAGGCGGGCGGACAGGCCGGCGACCGAACGGATGTGGTCGTCGACGCTGGCCTCTGCGGGCGCGGCGGGCAGGTTCATGCGGGGCATCCTGGGAGGGGAGGCGGTGGGTTCTTCTTTGAACCCCCATCTGCGGCTCATCGGCCGGCGGCCGCCGGACTTTAGGGGGCGGTCCGCAAAGGCCGTCGCGTCCTCCGGTAGCATGCGGGCACGGCAGGCCGCCGGATCCCGGCGGCGCCGTCCACGGATCAAGGAGCAGGACGCTTTGGAATCGATCATCGTGCTGGTGGTGCTGGCGATCCTCGCCGTTCCCCTGTTGCTGCTGGTGTTGTGGCTGTCCGTGGGCAGGTTGCGCGGCCGCGTGGATGCGCTGGAACGCGAACTTGCCGCGCTGCGTGCCCAGCCCGCGGCCGCCGCGCCGGCCGGCCCGGCGCAGGCCGTGGCCCCGGTAGCGCCTGCCGTGTTCGAGGGTCCGCCGCCGGCCGCCGCCCCGGTCGAACGCGCGCCGCCGCCCCCCCTGCCGGACGCGCCGCCCTCGCCCTGGGGCGCCGCCGCCGCCGAACCCATCGCGCCGCCGCGCGTGCCGCCCCGCCCGCCGATTCCGAGCGGCCCCGGTCCGCTGGAACGTTTCATCGACGCCGCCAAGCGCTGGTTTACCGAAGGCAACGTGCCGGTCAAGGTCGGCATGCTGGTGCTGCTGGCCGGCGTCGGCGCGCTGCTCAAGTACGCCAGCGATCAAGGCTGGTTGCGCCTGCCCGTCGAGCTGCGCCTGGCCGGCATCGCGGCCGCCGCGCTGGGCGGGTTGGTGTTCGGCTGGCGCCAGCGCCTGGCCAAGCCGAGCTTCGGGCTCGCGCTGCAGGGCGGGGCGATCGGCGTGCTGCTGCTCGTCGTGTTCGCCGCGTTCAAGCTTTACGGATCGATCAACGCCACCGCCGCGTTCGCGTTGAGCGTGTTGCTCGTGGCCGGCATGTGCGTGCTGGCGGTGCTGCAGGAGTCGCGCACGCTGGCGGTGCTCGGCACGCTGGCCGGCTTCCTCGCGCCCCTGTGGCTATCCACCGGCAGCGGCAACCATGTCGCCCTGTTCTCGTACTACGCGCTGGTGAATGCCGGCGTGTTCGCCATCGCGTGGTGGCGCCCGTGGCGGGTGCTCAACCTGCTGGGTTTCGCCTTCACCTTCGGCATCGGCACGTTGTGGGGCGTGCTGAGCTACAAGCCGACGCAGTTCAGCACCACCGAACCGTTCCTGCTGCTGTTCTTCGCGTTCTACCTGCTGATTCCCGTGTTGTACGCGCGCCGCGAGGGCAGTGCGCGCTGGGTGGATGGCAGCCTGGTGTTCGGCACGCCGCTGGTGGCGTTCGCGTTGCAGGCCGGCTTGCTGCGGGGCGAGCGCTGGCCACTGGCTGGCTGCGCGCTGGCGGCCGCGGTCATCTACGTGCTGCTGGCGATGTTCTGCCTGCGCGAGGAACGTACCCGCCTGCTTGGGCAGGCACATGCGGTGCTGGCGGTGGGTTTCGCCACGCTGGCGGTGCCGCTGGCGTTGTCGGCGCATGCCACTGCCGGCGTGTTCGCGCTGGAAGGCGCGGGGCTGGTGTGGCTGGGCCTGCGGCAGGAACGCCGGTTGCCGCAGTACGCCGGCGTCGGGCTGCAGTTGGCGGCGATGGTGGCGTTCGCGGTGGCCCTGCCGGTCACCGGCGAAGCGCTGCGGGCCGTGGCCAATCCGAATTTCATGAGCGGGCTGTTGATTGCCATCGCGGGTTTCGCCATCGCCTGGAGCTGGCGCGCGCATCGCCTGTCCGCGCCGGCGGTGGTGGCCTATCTGTGGGCGCTGGTGTGGTGGGCGGGCGTGGTCGGGAACGAGATCCAGCGTTTCCTCGCCGCCGATGCGCGCGCGCACGTGGCCCTGGTACTGGCCGGCTTAACCGGATGGCTGGCGGCCGAGGTGCATCGCCGTCGTCCTGCAGCCGCGCTGGCGGCGACCACGGCGGCCGCGTTCGTGCTCGGCATGCCGTTGGCATTGGCGCAGACCGGGCTCGACCGGCCGCCGCTGGCCGGACACGGCGCCTGGGCCTGGCCGCTGTTCGCGTTGCTGGGCGTGCGCGCGCTGTGGTGCCTGCGGGCGGCACCGGAAAGCCGCTTCGCCGCTGCCGCGCAGTTCGCCTGGTGGCTGCTGTGGGCGTGCGTGGCGACGCTATGCCTGCGCTGGTTGGGGCTGCACTACGCGCTGGCGGGCGGCTGGCTGCTCGCGCTCGGTGCCGCGCCATGGCTGGTGCTGCTGGCCGTGGCGCTGCTGCGCGGCGAATGGCTGTCGCGGCCGCTGGGCGAGGCGTTCGCGCCGTGGTTGCCGGCGCTGCGCGCCGTGGCCGCGGCGGTCGTGGCGGCGATCTGGCTGGCGTCGCTGGCCGCGCCGCTCTCGGCGCGGCCGCTGCCGTGGCTGCCGGTCGTCAACCCGGGCGAGCTCATCCAGCTCGCCGCGCTCGCGTTGCTCGTGCATGGACTGTGGCGGTATGCGCCCGCCGGCCTGGCGGCACGCCGCGTGCCGGTGGCCGCACTGGCCGCGCTGCTGTGGGTCACGGTGGCCACGCTGCGCAGCGTGCATCACTGGGCCGGGTTGCCGTGGGGGCCATCGCTGCTGTGGGCCGGCGAAAGCCAGACCAGCCTGACGGTGGTGTGGAGCGTGCTGGGCGTGGCCGGGTGGATCGCCGGCTCGCGGCGCCAACAGCGCGCCCTGTGGCTGGCCGGCGCGATGTTGATGGCGCTGGTGCTCGCCAAGCTGGTGCTCATCGACCGCCAGCACCTGGGCAACCTGCTCGGCATCGGTTCCTTCATCGCCTACGGGCTACTGTGCACGCTGGTCGGCTATTTCGCGCCAGCGCCGCCCCGGGCGTCGATGCCGCCGCAGCAGGAGGACATGGCATGAGGCAAGTGGTGTGCGGCATCGTGTGCGGGTTGTGTGTTCTTCCGGCGCTTGCGCTGGCGGCAGTGGCGAACCAGCCATCGCAATACGTGCGGCAATGGCCGTTGCAGCTGGAGAACGCGCAGGCTGGCGCGTATCGCGTGCCGCTGAGCGAGGCGGTGTACCGCACCGCGCATTCGCCCACGCTGGCCGACGTGCAGCCGTTCAACGCACAGGGGCAGCCGCTGCCGGCGGCGCTGGCCGAAGTGGATGCCGCCGTACCCGCCGCCGAGCTGCAGGCGCTGCCGCTGTTCCCGCTGCCCGCCGGGGGCGTGGCGCGGCCGGGTGATCTGGAGCTGATCGCCGAACGCGACGCCGATGGCCGCATCCGCCGCTTGCAGGCACGCGACGCGGGCACGACGACTTCGCCCGATGCCACACCGCGCGCATGGCTGCTCGACGCCACCGCCTTGCGCGTGCCGATGCGCGCGCTGCGCCTGGAATGGGAGGCCGGCGACGCGCCGGTGCAGGCCGAACTGCGCGTGGAGGGCAGCGAGGACCTGCGCGATTGGTACCTGCTCGACCCACACGCCGCCGTGGTGGACCTGGGGAATGGCAGCCAGCGCCTGCAGCAGCGCCGCATCCTGCTCGACAGCCATGCGCGCTACCTGCGCGTGCAACTGCTCTCCGGCAGCCTGCCGCCGTTGCGCCAGGTGAGCGCGGAGGTACCCGGCCCGCTGCGTCCGGACGCCACGCGTTGGCTGAGCCTGGACGGCCAGCCGCAGGAACGCGGTTATGTCTACACGCTGCCGGGGCGGTTCCCGGTCGGGCAGGTCGATGTCGAGGCCGCGGACAACCAAGCCACGCGCTGGATCGTGCAGAGCCGCGACAGCGAAGACGCGCCATGGGTGCAGCGCGCCGGCCCGTGGCTGGCGTTCCAGCTCGGCACCGGCGGGGCGGCGCAGCGTTCAATGCCGCAGGCGCTGGCCGTGCCGAGCCGTGACCGCTACTGGCGGCTGATTCCCGACAGCGGCGAAGCCGCCGCGATGCCGAAACTGCGCGTGGGCTATCGACCCGAGACACTGGTCTTCATCGCCCAGGGCGCCACGCCATACACCCTGGCGGCGGGCAGTGCCCGCGTGCAGCGCGTCGATGCGCCGCTTTCGCAACTCGTCGCCACGTTGCGCCGCGAGCGCGGGCCTCAGTGGCAGCCGGCGCGCGCCACGCTGTCGGGCGATGCGCAGGCATTGGCAGGCGACGCCGCGCTGGAGCCGCCCGCCAAGCCGATCGACTGGAAGACCTGGCTGCTGTGGGCGCTGCTGGTCGGTGGCGCGCTGCTGGTGGCCGGTTTCGCCGTGACGCTGCTGCGCGGCCGCGCCACCACGCCCGCGGACTGAGTGCGCCGCGGTTTGCCCGATCCGGCGCGACGCCGGACAATGGCCCTCCCTTTTCCCGCGCCATGCCGTGATGCGGCGTGTGCGCTTCCCCTTCCAGACCCAGCGAGTTGCGAACATGTCCATCGTCCGAATGACCGACCTCGACCTCACCGGCAAGCGCGTGCTGATCCGCCAGGATCTCAACGTGCCGATCGAGGACGGCCGCATCACGTCCGAACAGCGCATCCTTGCCTCGGTGCCCACGCTGAAGCTGGCACTGGAGAAAGGCGCGGCGGTGATGGTGACCTCGCACCTGGGCCGGCCGAAGGAGGGCGTGTGGACCGAAGCCGATTCGCTGGCGCCGGTGGCGCAGCGCTTGTCCGAACTGCTCGACATCGAAGTGCCGCTGGTGCGCGACTGGGTGGACGGCGTGGAAGTGAAGCCGGGCCAGCTGGTGCTGCTGGAGAACTGCCGCATGAATGTCGGCGAGGGCAAGGATGACGAGGCCCTCTCGAAGAAGTACGCGGCCCTGTGCGACGTGTTCGTGATGGATGCCTTCGGCACCGCGCATCGCGCGCAGGCCTCCACGCACGGCGTGATCCGCTTCGCCCCGGTGGCGGCGGGCGGCCCGCTGCTGATGGCGGAACTCGACGCGCTGGCCAAGGCGCTGGCACACCCGGCACGCCCGCTGCTGGCGATCGTGGCGGGCAGCAAGGTCTCCACCAAGCTGGAGCTGCTGACCAGCCTCGTGGACAAGGTGGACCAGCTGATCGTCGGCGGCGGCATCGCCAACACCTTCATCGCCGCCGCTGGTTACAGCGTGGGCAAGTCGCTGTGCGAGCCGGACCTGATCGACACCGCCAACAAGATCGTCGCCGCCGCCAAGGCGCGCGGTGCCGAGATCCCGCTGCCGACCGATGTCGTGGTCGCCAAGCAGTTCATGCCCGACGCGGAAGCCACGGTGAAAGCCGTCGATGCGGTGGCCGAGGACGACCTGATCCTGGACATCGGCCCGGACACCGCCGCGCGCTACGCCGCGCTGATCGGCAAATCCGGCACGGTGGTGTGGAACGGCCCGGTGGGCGTGTTCGAGTTCGAGGCCTTCAGCCACGGCACCGAGACACTGGCCAAGGCGATTGCCGCCTCGCCGGCGTTCTCCATCGCCGGCGGTGGCGATACCCTGGCGGCCGTGGACAAGTACGGCATTGCCGATGAAGTGGGCTACATCTCCACCGGCGGCGGCGCTTTCCTGGAATTCCTCGAAGGCAAGACCCTGCCGGCGGTGGCCGCCCTGGAAGCGCGCGGCCAGTGAGCGCGCAACCGGCCACGCTGTTCTTCGACATGGACGGCACGCTGATCGATTCCGAGCCCGGAATCGTCGGCGGCATCGTGCACACGTTCGACCGCCTCGGGCAGATGCTGCCCTCGATGGACCAACTGCGCGGCTGGATCGGCCCGCCGCTGCGCGACAGTTTCCATGAACGCTTCGATGGCGACGAGGCGATGGTCGAACAGGCGCTCGCGCTGTACCGCGAGCGCTACGACCGCGTCGGCTGGACCGAACACAGTGTGTTCCCGGGTATCGCCGAGGTGATACCGGCGTTGCGCGCCGCGGGCCACCGCCTGGCCGTGGTGACCTCGAAGAACGAGCGTTTCGCGCGCCGCATCGTCGAGCACCTACCGTTCGGCGGATGTTTCGAGGAAGTGGTGGGCGCCAGTGACGACGGCGTCCGCCGCTTCAAGCCTGACCTGGTGGCCGAGGCCTTGCGCCGCACGCACCTGGCGCCCGCCGACTGCATCATGATCGGCGACCGCCGCATGGACATCGAAGGCGCGCGCGCCCATGGCCTGCGCAGCATCGGCGTGCTGTGGGGCTTCGGCGACGAAGCCGAACTGACCCGCGCCGGCGCCGATGTGCTGGCGAAAGACCCCGCCGACCTGCTCACGCTCGTCTAGCCGCTGACGCGGCGGCCCCGTTTTTGATCTGCTTCCCGACGGCGATGAACTGTCGGGCCGGTGGGGCCATGCCCTTTCCGGGACCGTAGGCGACAGGGATGTCGCCTACGAGCCTCCAGGGATGGATTCACGGCGTGTCCCGGAAAGGGCATGGCCCCACCGGCTGCGCGCAGCACCATGCGAGCCGCCCCGCACGAAACGCAGAGCCGGAATCGCAAGCAATGAACAAGGGTTCGCTCCATGCGCACCCGCATGTTGCAGCACCCATTCCACAATCGCCCGCACGCTATATCGCAAAGCCATCCAGTCGAGGCCGCGCATGTGCTAATTTCCCGGACTTTTCCGGGGGAGCCCAACGTCATGACCGAACGCCAGCGCCGCACCAAGATTCTCGCCACCCTCGGACCGGCCACCGATCCGCCCGGCGTGCTCGAGGATCTGTTCCGCGCGGGCGTGAACGTCGTGCGCCTGAACTTCAGCCACGGCGACCCGTCCGGCCAGGCCAAGCGCGCTGCCGACGTGCGCGCCGCCGCCGCCCGCGTGGGCGCCGAAGTTGGCATCCTGGCCGACCTGCCCGGCCCGAAGATCCGCATCGAGCGTTTCACCACCGGCAAGATCAGCCTGAAGACCGGCGAGCGCTTCGACCTCGTCGCCGACCCGAACGCCCCGCTGGGCGACCAGAACCAGGTCGGCGTGAGCTACCTCGGCTTGCCGCAGGACGTCGGCCCCGGTGACGTCCTGCTGCTCGACGACGGCCTGATGCAGCTGCGCGTGGTCGAAGTGCAGGGCGAGCGCATCGTGTGCACCGTCCTCAACGACGGCGTGCTGTCCGACCGCAAGGGCCTGAACAAGCAGGGCGGCGGCCTCTCGCTGGGTGCGCTGACCGAGCGCGACAAGGAGCTGATCGGCATCGTCGCCAAGATCGGCGTGGACTTCATCGCCGTCTCGTTCTGCCGCAACGCCGAGGACATGAACGAAGCCCGCCGCATCGCCCGCGAGCACGGCTGCGACGCCGCCCTGGTCTCCAAGGTCGAGCGCACCGAGGCGATCGAGAACCTCGCCGAGATCGTCGAGGCCTCCGACGTGGTGATGGTCGCCCGCGGCGACCTCGGCGTGGAAATCGGCGACGCCGAGCTGCCGGGCCTGCAGAAGAAGATCATCCGCGAGTCGCTGGCGCAGAACAAAGTCGTCATCACCGCCACCCAGATGCTGCAATCGATGGTGGAAAGCCCGATTCCGACCCGCGCCGAAGTGCTGGACGTCGCCAACGCCGTCATCGACGGCACCGACGCGGTGATGCTCTCGGCCGAAACCGCCGCCGGCGCCTACCCGGTGCGTGCGGTCGAGGCGATGGCGCGCATCTGCCTGGGTGCCGAACGCCAGTTCGAGACCGACGCCGACTTCAGCAAGGCCGCGCGCAACCTGGAGCGTGCCGACCAGGCGATCGCCATGGCCACCATGTTCCTGTCCGAGCACGTCGGCGTGCGCGCCATCGTGGCGATGACCGAATCGGGCGGTACCGCGCGCTACCTCTCGCGCTTCCGCGCCAAGGCGCCGATCTACGCGGTGACCCGCCACGACGGCGCCCGCCGCCAGATGGCGATGATGCGCGACGTGTTCCCGATCAACTTCGACAGCCGTGGCCTGACCCCGCGCGAAGCCGCGCGCGGCAGCATCCGCGTGCTGGTCGAGGCCAACCAGCTCAACGCCGGCGACCGCGTGGTGTTCACCAGCGGCGAGCACATGGAAACCCATGGCGCGACCAACACGCTGCGCCTGCTGGAAGTGGGTCCGGATGGCCGTGCCTCGGGCCTGGGCGAACTCTGAGTCCGCGTATTGACTGGCGGCTGTCTCGTCGACGCGGCGGGACAGCCATCGGCAGCCATAGCTGATAAACCTGTAAACGTTTGCAGCCATTCCGTGAAGGAATGGCTGTATGCGTTCACAGGTATAATTGTCTTCTCCCCCGCTGCTGCCACAGGAAACACATGAGCATCGAACAGCTTGCCGAAACCGCCCAGGCCATGGTCGCCCCGGGCAAGGGCATCATCGCCATCGACGAGTCCACCAGCACGATCGCCAAGCGCTTCGCCGGCGTGGGAATCGAGAACACCGAAGAGAACCGTCGCGCCTACCGCGAGCTGCTGCTCACCACGCCCAAGCTGGGCGACTACATCTCCGGCGCCATCCTGTTCGACGAAACCATCCGCCAGTCCACCCGTGACGGCGTGCCGTTCGCAAAGTACATGAGCGAGCACGGCATCATCCCGGGCATCAAGGTGGACAAGGGCGCCCATCCGCTGGCCGGCATGCCGGGCGAGCTGGTCACCGAGGGCCTGGACGGCCTGCGCGCGCGCCTGGAGGAGTACTACAAGCTCGGCGCGCGTTTCGCCAAGTGGCGTGCGGTCATCAACATCGGCGAGGACATCCCGTCCGGCACCTGCATCGAGGCCAATGCCCATGCGCTGGCGCGCTATGCCGCGCTGTGCCAGGAGCAGGGCCTGGTGCCGATGGTGGAGCCGGAAGTGATCATGGACGGCGACCACGACATCGAGACCTGCTACGAAGTGACCGAGGCGACCCTGCGTTCGCTGTTCGGCGCGCTGTACGAGCAGAACGTGGTGCTGGAAGGCACCATCCTGAAGGCCTCGATGGTCATCTCGGGCAAGGACTGCGAAGAGCAGGCCGGCATCGACGAGGTGGCCGAGTCCACCGTGATGTGCCTGAAGAGCACCGTGCCGGCGATCCTGCCGGGCATCGTGTTCCTGTCCGGCGGCCAGACCGACGAGCAGTCCACCGCGCACCTCAACGCGATGAACAAGCTGGGCAACCTGCCGTGGCCGCTGAGCTTCTCCTACGGCCGCGCCATGCAGCAGGCCGCGCTGAAGCTGTGGTCCAAGGACATGAAGGGCAACTTCGCCAAGGCCCAGCAGGTGGTCTATGAGCGCGCCCGCGAGAACGGCCTGGCCGCGCTGGGGCAGTGGAAGGGCTGATCGCGGCGACGCATCGCAAAGCCATGAAAAACGCCGGCGCAAGCCGGCGTTTTTCTTTCCACGACCCGATGCGGTGTCAGGCGACCTGCGGCAATGCCTGCGCCAGCAACTGCTGATAGGCCTTGAACGTGGCGTCGTTGTAGGCCACCAGCACGATGCGCCGCGGCACCTTGTGCGATTTCTCCCACGCCATGGTCTCGCTCACCGCTACCCGCGCGGCCAGCTGCAGCGGATATCCATAGATGCCGCAGCTGATCGCCGGGAAGGCGATCGAATGCAGGTCCATCTGCTCGGCCAGCCGCAACGACTGCCAGTAGCAGTTCGCCAGAAGCTCCGGTTCGTGGTGCGCACCGTCGCGCCACACCGGGCCGACCGCGTGGATGACATGCCGCGCGGGCAGCTCGAAGCCGGGCGTGGCGCGCACTTCGCCGGTCGGGCAGCGCACGCCCGGGCGTACTTCGGGCAGGCGCGCGCAGGCTTCCAGCAGGCGCGGGCCGGCGGCACGATGGATCGCGCCGTCGACACCGCCGCCGCCGAGCAACGTCTCGTTGGCGGCGTTGACGATGGCGTCGACGTCGAGTGTGGTGATGTCCCCTTGCCAGACTTCAATGCTCATGCGGCGATCTTCAGGTGGCCCCGATGAGGGCGATGTGAGGGCGGCGGGTCGTCGCCGGAGGGACTGCGACGATAGGGGCGGGCCGTCTCCGATCCTGCGACGTGTCAATACGGAAATGCTGTCAGTTGCGCTGGCAACTCAGTGATCGGCAAGAAAAATCGCATTCCGAAGGGCGTGCGCCACATGAAATGTTTCCGGTTCGTCAACGCGTGGACGCTGGGCTGCCGCCGCGCTCGAACCGGAGAGTGCAAATGGAACATCCGCTATACAGAACCGCCCTGGCCATCGGCCTGTCGTACGGGGCCGCGACGCAGGCCGCCGCGCAAGCGTCGGCCGCTCCTCCACTGGCCGACGAAAGCCGCGCCGCCGAGGCCTCGCAGACGCGCGAGGCCGTGGTCACCCAGCTGGACCGCGTGCAGGTCACCGCCACCGGCACGCGTATCCCCCGCGCGGGGTTCGACACGCTGGAGCCGGCGCAGGTGATCTCGCGGCAGGACCTGGACGATGCCAACATCACCAATCTCGCCACCGCCTTCGACCGCACCCCGAGTTTCAGCCTCGATGCGTCCTCGGAAGGCAGCCAGTCCTCGTTCGGGGCCGGGGTCAATTTCGCCAGCCGGTTCGGCCTGGGCTCCAACCGGTTGCTGACCTTGGTCAACGGACGCCGCTACGTCAGCGCCAACCCGCCGACCGTCTTCGGCCCGGGCGACCCGGGCAGCCAGGTCGATCTCAACGTGATTCCCACCAACCTGATCGAGCGCACCGAGAACATCAGCATCGGCGGTGCGCCCACCTATGGCTCGGACGCCATCAGTGGCGTGAGCAACGTGATCCTGCGCGACCGCTTCGACGGGGTGGAGGTGGAGCTGGGCTACGGCATGACCGAGCGCGGCGATGGCCAGCGCACCAGTGCGGCCAGCCTGTTCGGCACCGATTTCGCCGACGGGCGTGGTCACTTCGTGCTGTCGCTGGACTATGAAGGCACGCAGGGCGTGCCGCAGTCGGCCCGGCGCTTCTACCGCAAGGGCTATTCGCTGCAGCCCAACCCTTCCGCCGCGGCTGCTTCGCGCTACCAGCCCGGCCGCATCGCCGCCGATGACGGACGCGTGCGCACGGATATCCCCTTCAACAACGGCAACAACGATGGCGTGCCCGGGCAGGTCTACATCCGCGACCGCCGCCTGCAGGCCATGACCTGGGGTGGCCTGGCGCTCCCCACCGGCGCCTACACCGCCGATTCGAGCGGGCGCCTGCGCGGCTTCGGCGCCAACACCGACCAGTACCTGCAGTTCGATCGCGAGGGACGGCTGGTGCCCTACGACCCCGGCACCAACTTCGGCGTCTCCAGCGCATCGGGCGGCGAGGGGCTGCGCCTGTGGGAAACCGGCCAGTTGCTCTCGCGCCTGGACCGCAAGATCGCCTACATGACCGGGCACTTCGATTTCACCGACCAGCTGCGCGGCTTCTGGGAGGCTTCGGCCTATGGGGGTGAAGCGCACGAGATCCGCGCGCAGAGCGTCTACAACGCGGCGGGCTTCGGCACCGCCCAGCTGGATGGCAGCGGCGGCCAGAGCGGCATGCTGCAGATTCCCGCCAGTCATCCCCTGCTGACCACGCAGGCGCGCGAGACCCTGCAGGGCATCGGCGCCGATACCTTCCAGCTCTCGCGCGCCTCGCGCGACCTGGTGACCAACAACGCCGCTGCGAACAGCAACGTGTGGCGCGTGGTCGGCGGCCTGGAAGGCCATTTCAACCTGGGCGAGCGCGGCTTCGACTGGGAGGCCAGCGGCGTCTATGGGCGCGGTGACTTCAGCTACGGCGGCCAGGGCCTGGTGCAGCAGAACTTCATCAACGCGCTGAACGTCACGCGCACCGCCGACGGCCGCCTGGTGTGCGATGCATCGGCGCCGGGCACCGTGGCCGATGCCGCGTGCGTGCCGCTGGACATCTTCGGCGAGGGCCGCGCCTCGCGCGAGGCGCTGGCCTACGTAACGGTGCCCACGCGTACCCGCGCGATGCTCGCGCAGACGGTGTTCAACGCCAACCTCACCGGCGACCTCCTTGCGCTGCCGGGCGGCATGATGAGCTTCAACGCCGGTTACGAATACCGGCGCGAGCAGGGCAGCTTCGATCCCGGCAGCTTCCAGCAGCAGGGGCTGGGCCGCTCGGTCGCCATCTCGCCTTCGCGCGGCACGGTGCAGAGCAACGAGTTCTTCGGCGAGGTATTTGCGCCGTTGGTGGACGGCGAAGCCGGCATTCCCGGCCTGCAGCGATTCGACGTGACCGCCAAGCTGCGGCGGGTGAACAACTCGGTCAACGGCTGGTTCACCGCCTACACCTACGGCTTCCAGTACGAACCGGTCGCCGGCGTGCAGCTGCGCGCCAACCAGACCCGTTCGTTCCGCTCGCCGTCGCTGGTGGAGCTGTACGCGGACCAGGCGGCGTTCTATTCCGTCAACGAGCCTTGCCAGGCGGCCAACATCACCAGCGGGCCGCGCCCGGACAACCGCGCGGCGAACTGCGAGATGTTCTTCGCCGGCTATCCCTCGGTCGATCCTGCCACGTTCCAGGGCCCGGCCAGCTCCATTCCCGGCCACCTGGTCGGCAGCCAGCAGCTGCGCAACGAGCAGGCCGATTCATGGACCGCCGGCCTGGTGTTGCAGCCGGACTGGGCCGAAGGCCTGCGCATGGCGGTGGACTACTATCGCATCGACCTGAGCGACATCATCGATTCGGTCGGCCCCAGCGACATCCTGTCCGGCTGCTTCGACGCCGATGCGTTCGATGCATCCAACGTCGCCCACGCCAATGCGTACTGCAGCATGGTGCAGCGCGACCCGGTCACGGCGATGGCCGAAAGCCTCAACACCACCTTCCTCAACGGTCCCTATATCAACTTCCGCGGCTGGACGGCCGAAGCCAGCTATCGGCTGGCGCTGGACCGCCTGGGCTGGGGCAAGGGGCAGCTGGACCTGGGCGTGTACGCCTACTTCCCGCAGGTGTGGGAACGCGCCGCCGCGCCAGGCGTGCCGGCGGTGGACTCGGCCAATACCGGCGGCGGCGAAAGCCGCCAGTACCAATGGACCGCCCGCTACAGCAGCGGGCCGTGGACCCTGGGCACGACCGCGACCTACACCCCGAGCCGCCCCGTGGCGCCCAACATCACCGTGGAAAGCCGCGACTACCTGCGCATGGACGGCTACCTGTCGGTCAACGCGAATGTCGGCTACCGGTTCAACGAGCGCTGGAGGATGAACCTTTCGGTGGACAACCTCACCGACGATATCGGGCCATTCCCGTACGTGGTGGACGCGCTGGGCCGCCGTTATATGCTCACGGCGACGATGAAGCTGTAACCCTGCAAAGGAAAGGGCCGCGTGGGCGGCCCTTTCTTCATCGCAGGCGGAACGCGGCTTACGGCAACCCGGCTAGCCAGTCGTCGTCCGAGCCTTCGTTGATGTCGGCGAACAGCGGCGTGCTGAAGTAGCGCTCGCCCGTATCGGGCAGCACGGCCAGCAGCACCGAGCCCGGCGCGGCCTTGGCCGCCACGTCCAGCGCGGTGGCCACGGTGGCACCCGCGGAGATGCCCACGAAAATGCCTTCCTCGGCCGCGAGGCGACGCGCGACCTCGATCGCGCGGTCGTCGCCGACCGAATACAGCTCGTCGTAGACCTCGCGGTTGAGGACTTCCGGCACGAAGTCCGGCGTCCAGCCCTGGATCTTGTGCGGCTTCCATTCGTCGCCCTTGAGCAGCGAGGCGCCGGCCGGCTCGGTGGCGATGATCCGGGTTTCCGGTCGTGCCACCTTCAATACCTCGCCCACGCCGGTGAGCGTGCCGCCGGTGCCCCAGCCGCTGACGAAGTAGTCCAGGCGCTGGCCGGCGAAATCGCGCAGGATCTCCGCCGCCGTGGTGTTGCGGTGGTAGGCCGGGTTGGCGGGATTGGCGAACTGGCTGGCGAGGAACCAGCCGTGTTGCTCGGCCAGTTCCTTGGCCTTGCGCACCATGCCGCTGCCACGCTCGGCAGCCGGGGTCAGGATGACCTTGGCACCGTAGGCGCGCATCAGCTTGCGGCGCTCGATGGAGAAGGTTTCCACCATCGTGGCGACGAACTTGTAGCCGCGCGCGGCGGCCACCATCGCCAGCGCCACGCCGGTATTGCCGGAGGTCGCTTCCACGATGGTGTCGCCGGGCTTGAGCACGCCGCGCTGCTCGGCGTCCAGGATGATGGCCAAGGCCAGGCGATCCTTCACCGAGCCACCCGGGTTGAAGGATTCCACCTTCGCGTAGAGGGTGACGTGCTCGGGCGCGATCCGGTGGAGCTTGACGATCGGCGTGCGGCCGACGGTGTCGAGGATGCTGTCGTAAAGGGCCATGCGGGAATCTCCGTGGAGGCGGTCAGGCGGCGTGCGCCAGTGTGGCGCCGTCGGGCTTTGCGGAAAGTGAGGGCGGCGGGCCGAGCGGCGCCTGGCCGAACCAGTGCAGTTCGTGCGCCAGCGCGGCCACCTCGCCCAGGATCAGCAGCGCGGGCGAACCCACCGCATGCTGTTGGGCCAACGCGGCGAGCGCGTCGAGACGGCCAGTAACCACGCGCTGTTCGGGCCGCGAGCCGTTCTCGACCAACGCGAAAGGCGTGGCGGCATCGCGGCCACCGGCGAGCAGGCGTGCCTGGATGGTTTCCAGCCCGGCCACGCCCATGTAGAAGGCCAGCGTCTGGCGCTCGCGTGCCAGCGCGTCCCAGTCCAGCGTGTCGAGCGAGTCGCGGCAATGCGCGGTGACCAGGCGAACCGACTGGGCGTGATCGCGATGGGTCAGCGGCACGCCGGCATAGGCGGCGCACGCCAGCGCCGCGGTGATGCCCGGAACCACCTCGAACGGAATGTCATGCGCGCGCAGGAACTGCAGTTCCTCGCCGCCGCGGCCGAACACGAACGAATCACCGCCCTTCAGCCGCACCACGCGGCGGCCGGCGCGTGCGTGTTCGAGCATCAACGCATGGATGCGTTCCTGCGAGGTGCTGTGGCCACGCGCGGACTTGCCCACTTCGATGCGCTCGGCATCGCGCCGCGCCAGCGCCAGCACCGGGCCGCTGACCAGGCGGTCGTAGAGGATCACGTCGGCTTCGTTGAGCGCGCGCAGCGCGGCCAGCGTCAGCAAGCCGGGATCGCCGGCGCCGGCGCCCACCAGCACCACCGCGCCACGCGCTGGCGGGGTGGTCTGCGCGAGCTGGCTGTCGAGATAGCGGGCGGCATCGTCCTCGCGGCGCTGGCGCAGCAGGCGCGGCAGAGGACCGGCCAGCTGTGCTTCGAAGAACCGGCGTCGCGCGCCGGTGTCCGGGAAGCGCGTGCGGATGCGCGCGCGCTGGCGGGTGAACAGCTCGACCAGGCCGCCCCAGCTGTCATCCAGCAGGCTTTCCAGCCACCGGCGCAGGTGGCGAGCCACCATCGGCGCGCCGCCGCCGCTGGAGATGGCGACCTGCAACGCGCCGCGTTCGACCACTGCCGGCACCTGGAAGCTGGAGAGCGCCGCATCGTCCACCACGTTGGCGAAGATGCCCTGCGCCTCGGCGGCGGCAGCCACCGCCTGGTTGACCGCGAGGTCGTCGGTGGCGGCAATCACCAGCCAGGTCCGCGGCTGCAGCCAGCCGGGTTCGAACTCGCCGGCCCACCACTCGATGGCGTCGTCCCGGGCGGCCTGGCGCAGCGCGGGGGTCAGGTCGGGCGCGCCCACCCGCACCTTCGCGCCGGCATGGCGCAGTGCCTGCACCTTGCGCTCGGCGACGGCCCCACCGCCGACCACCAGCACCGGTCGGCCGCGCAGATCGGCGAAGAGGGGAAACAGGGCAGGGCTCACGGGAGGCGCTGGCGGGAAGGGAGGGCTGACCGTAAACCCCGCTTATAGCCGTCGGAAATGACTTCATGCACCCATCAAATAGCCTTCGGTTATAAGCTTGGCCCGCGGATTCCCGTACATTCGTTCAGCCGCCCCCCACGCCCACCGCGATTCCACGATGACGCTGACGCAACTCCGCTACCTGGTCGCCATTGCCGATGCCGAACTCAACATCACGTTGGCGGCGGCGCGCGTGCATGCCACCCAGCCGGGGTTGTCCAAGCAGCTCAAGCAGCTGGAGGACGAACTCGGCTTCCTGCTGTTCGTGCGCAAGGGACGCAGCCTGGAATCGGTGACCCCGGCCGGCACGGAAGTGATCCACCGCGCGCGCGCCGTGCTGGCGGAGGCCAACAACATCCGCACCTACGCCGCCAACCAGCGGCGCGAGGCGCAGGGCCAGCTGACCCTCACCACCACCCACACGCAGGCGCGTTTCGTGCTGCCGCCCGCGGTGGCGCAGATCAAGCACGCCTATCCGCAGGTGAGCGTGCACCTGCAGCAGGCCGCCGAAAGTGCCGCGCTGGACCTGCTCAGCCAAGGCGATGCCGACATCGCCGTGGTCAGTACCGCCGGCAGCGAACCCGGTGCCGGCATCGCGGTGCCGCTGTACCGCTGGCGCCGGCTGGTGATCGTGCCGCGCGGCCACGAGCTGGACCGCGGCGGCCGCGCCCCCGACATGCAGGCGTTGGCGGCCCAGCCGCTGATCAGCTATGAATCCTCCACCCGCACCGGCTCTTCGCTGCAACGCGCTTTCGCCGAAGTCGGCCTGGAACCGCGTATCGCGCTCACCGCGCTGGATGCGGACCTCATCAAGACCTACGTGCGCACCGGCCTGGGCGTGGGCCTGGTCGCGGAGATGGCGATCGGCGGCGATGACACCGACCTGCGCGCCTGGGCCGCCCCGGCGCCGATCGCCGAGTGCATCGCCTGGGCCGTGCTGCCCCGCGACCGCGTGCTGCGCGACTACGCACTGGAACTGGTCAACGTGCTCGCCCCGCAGATCGACAAGCGCGACCTGCGCCGGGTCCTGGACGGCAACCAGGCGCCGAACTGGCCCGAGCCGCCGACGTGGGAATCGCTCACCCAGACCATCACGAGCTGAGCAGCCTGCCCGGCACGCGCTGCGACAATGCGTCGCGTGCTTGATCTTCACCGGCCGCCGCCACTTCGCCGGCCGCTAGAATGCCGGTCGTGATCCGCGCCCGGCCCCTGCAGACCGTAATGGCCCGACTCGCCTGGCTGGCGATCGTGTTGATGCTGTGCGCGCCGCTGCTGAGCCGCGCGTTGCAGTCGCCGATGGGCGCCCGTTTCGCCGAGCTGTGCACGACCCAGGGGCTGAAGCGGGTCGCACTGGACGTGCCGGCGGCGATGTCCGCGAGCATGGATCACCACGCCGCCGTGCAGGCCGGCCACGCGATGCCGCAGGGCGGCGGCGACCCGCACGCGATGCATGGCGGCGAGGCCGCCTGCGACTACTGCCTGCTGGCGATCCGACTGCTGCCGGCGTTGGCGATCCTGTTCTGCTGGCTGCGCCTGCCGCGCACCGCCGGCCCACGCACGACGGCCGTCGCCTGGCCGCGGGTATTGCACGCATGGCCGGCCCATCCGGCCCGGGGACCTCCGCTGGCGGCTTGATGCCGCCCGCCATCCATCCGACCCGCGCGCGCTGCCCGACAGCGCGTGCCCGCCGTGTTCCCGGAGCCACCATGTCCTTTCGTTCCGAATCGCCGGCCATCCCGGCGCGCCTGGCGTGCGCGCTGGCCGCCGTGCTTGCTCCCGTCCTCGCGCATGCTGCCGATGCCCCGGGGGGCGATGCCCGCACGCTCGACGCCATCGTCGTCACCGCTGCCGCGCCCGACAGCCCGCTCACCTGGGTCACCGACCCGCGCCTGCCGCGCCAACCGGTGCCGGCCAGCGATGGCGCCGATTACCTGAAGACCGTCCCGGGCTTTGCCGCCATCCGCAACGGTGGCACCAATGGCGACCCGGTGCTGCGCGGCATGTTCGGCTCGCGGCTCAACGTGCTCAGCAACGACGGCAGCCTGATCGGCGCCTGCCCGGCGCGCATGGACAATCCGCTTTCCTACATCGCGCCGGAAACCTACGACCGCCTCGTACTCGTCAAGGGCCCGCAAACGGTGCGTTGGGGCCCGGGCGCCTCGGCCGGCACCGTGCGTTTCGAGCGCGAAATCCCCCGCTTCGATGTTCCCGGCGCGCAGGTGGACGCCAGCGCGCTGGTCGGCTCCTTCGACCGCAATGACCAGGTGCTCGACGCTACCGCCGGCAACCGCCTGGGCTATGTGCGCATCAACGGCAACCGTTCCGAGTCGGATGACTATGAAGACGGCCACGGCGAGGTCGTGCCCTCGCGCTGGCGCAAATGGAACACCGATGCGGCCATCGGCTGGACGCCCGACGCCGACAGCGTGCTGGAAATCAGCGCCGGCACCGGCGACGCGCTGGCGCGCTATGCAGGCCGGGGCATGGACGGCGCCGCGTTCCGCCGCCACAGCTACGCGGCTCGGTACGTGCATGAAAACCTGCCGGGCGCATGGGACCGCGTGGAAGCGAACGTCTACTACAACGACGCCGACCACGTGATGGACAACTACAGCCTGCGCACGCCGAACCCGATGTCGTCGATGCCGATGCCGATGGCCTCCAACGTCGACCGCCGCACCACCGGGGGACGGGTCGCGGTGGACTGGCGCTGGGACGACATCGCCCTGGCCGCGGGCGTGGACGCGCAGGACAGTCGTCACCGCGACCGCAGCGCCAGCGGGCGCGGCGTGTACGCCACGCTGCCCTGGAACGTGGACGCGCGCTTTTCCAACCTCGGGATGTTCTCGGAGATCACGGTCGGCGCGGGCCAGCCGAATCGCTGGGTGGGCGGCCTGCGCATGGATCGCGCGCAAGCCACGGACGAGCGCGCCACCATCGGCATGATGGGCATGCCCAATCCCACGGCGGGCCGGGAGCGGCGCGAATGGCTCGGCAGTGGCTTCCTGCGTCGCGAGCAGGATCTTTCCACAACCACCACCTGGTATGCGGGCCTGGGGCATGTCGCGCGCATGCCGGACTACTGGGAACTGTTCTCCGCCGACGCTGGCCCGGCGGGGGCAGTGAATGCCTTCGCCGCCATCGCGCCGGAGCGCACCACGCAGTTGGATATCGGCGCGCAGTACCGCGGCGAGCACCTGCAGGCCTGGGTGTCGGCCTACGCCGGCAGGATCAACGACTACATCCTGTTCGAATACCGCGACGGCGGCATGATGGGCAGCACCACCGCGGCAAGGAACGTGGACGCGCGAATCGCCGGTGGCGAGGCTGGCCTGGAATGGCACCTGCACGATGGCTTCAAGCTGGGCGGGACGCTGGCCTATGCCTGGGGCGAGAACCGCAGCGACGGGGGCGCATTGCCGCAGATGCCGCCATTGGAGGCGCGCCTGAGCGCGGCCTACGAGGGCGCGCGCTGGTCTGCTGGCGCACTGCTGCGCGCGGTGGCCAGGCAGGGGCGCGTGGCGGTGGACGAAGGCAACGTCGTGGGCCGCGACCTGGGCCAGAGCGCAGGGTTTGCGGTGTTTTCCCTCAACGGCGGATATCGCTTCAGCGATGCGCTGGCGCTGGCGGCGGGCGTGGACAATCTCTTCGACCGCGCCTATGCCGAGCATCTCAACCTGGCAGGGAGCGCGGATTTCGGCTATCCGGCTGATCCTGTGCGGATCAATGAGCCCGGGCGCAGTGTGTGGGTGAAGCTCAACTTTCACCACTGATTTCAGGTTGCGCGGCACTGTTCGGGGCGGTGCGTTGCGCGGCTTGCGGTGGGGGCCCCGCTGCCGCCGGGGTGGGCGTGTCGCTTCCGGCGTACTTCCTGTACTCAGTCAGCGAACGCAGGCCATCCATGGCCTGCTCACGCCCACCCCGGCGGCAACGGGGCAGGGCGCCTCATCTCCCCACTTCGAATGGCGAAGGCGAGAAGCGAAGGACGAAAGAGCAAGGACCACGGCGTGTCCCGAAAGCGCCAAGCCCCCGCCCGCCATGCACGGATCGATGCGAGCCGACGCAAGCAAAACCCCCGTCAAATATCCTCGTGAATCCCGCACTCCCGCTTCAGCCCGAAGAAGCGCGTGTCTTCCTCTCGCATCCCGGGCTCCCAGCGGCGGGTCGTATGGAAATCGCCAATCGAGACGTAGCCCTGTTCCCACAGCGGGTGATACGGCAGATCGTGCGCCTTGAGATAGCGCCATACATCCCGATCGCTCCAATCCGCGATCGGGCTCACCTTGAAGCGCTCGCCCCTGCGCTGCACGATCGGCGTCTGCGCGCGGCTGGCTGACTGCTGCCGGCGCAACCCCGTGAACCACGTGCCGACATTCAATTCGTCCAACGCCCGCCGCATCGGTTCCACCTTGCGTAGGCTGTTGTATTGCTCGATGCCGACCACGCCTTGTTCCCACAACCGCCCATGCCGCGCTTCCATCCACGCCCGGCTCACCAGCGGGCGGAACACCTTCAGGTTGAGCTGCAACCGTTCGGTCAACTCGTCGGCGAAGCGGTACGTCTCCGGGAACAGATACCCCGTGTCCACCAGGATCACCGGGATGTCCGGCTTCTGCCGGCTCAGCATGTGCAAGGCCACCGCCGACTGCGCCCCGAAACTGGACGACAGCGCCGCCTCCGCGGGCCCGTTCGCCAGTGCCCATGCCACGCGCTCCTCCGCGCTGCATCGCTCCAGACGCGCATTGAGGGCGTCGAGGTCTTGCAGCGCGTCGGTCTTGGCCGAAGAGACGGGCAGGGCGGTCATACGAGTTCCAGTTGGACTTGGCGGTGGGTGGGGTACGGCGGCAGCGCGACGACGCCTGCGCGGTGCAGGAAGTCGCCGAAGCCTTCGTCGCCGCCACGCTCGGCGGCGTAGCGGGCGAACAGCGGATCGAGCGCGGCCAGGATCTCCGCCTCGGTAATGTTTTCGCGATACAGCGTGTTCAAGCGCTGCCCGCGACGGTCGCCGCCGAGCATCAGGTTGTAGCGGCCCGGCGCTTTGCCCACGAGGGCTATCTCGGCCAGGTACGGACGAGAGCAGCCATTGGGGCAGCCGGACAGGCGCAGCACGATTGGCGTATCGACCAGGCCGTGCGCTTCCAGCAGCGGCTGCAGTTTCGCGTTGAAATCCGGCAGGTAGCGTTCGGCCTCGGCCATCGCCAGGCCGCAGGTCGGCAGCGCCACGCAGGCCATTGCACCGCGGGCCAGCGCACTCGGTGCCAGGTTGCCCGCATCGAGCCCGTGCGCTGCCACCAACGCGTCGATGCGTGCGCGCTGCGCCGCCGGCACGCCCGCGATGACCAGGTTCTGGTTCGGTGTCAGCCGGAACTCGCCCTCATGGAAGCGCGCGATCTCGCGCAGGCCGCTCAGCGCGGTACGGCCATCGCCGTCGGCAATGCGCCCTGCCGGCAGCGAGAGCGTCAGGTGCCAGCGGCCATCCTCACCCTCGACCCAGCCATAGCGGTCGCCGTTGTGGTCGAAGGTGAAGCCGCGCGCCGGGGAAAGTGCCAGTCCGGCGCGGCGCTGGATCTCCGCGACGATGAAATCCAGCCCCTTGTCGTCGATGGTGTACTTGAAGCGCGCGCGCTTGCGTACCTCGCGGTTGCCGAAGTCGCGTTGCGTGGTCACCACGGCGGTGGCGACGTCCAGCAGGCGCTCACGCGGGAACCAGCCGACCACGTTGCCCACGCGCGGCCACGTCTCCGCGTCGCCGTGCGTGGCCCCCATGCCGCCGCCGATGACCAGGTGGTAGCCGGTCAGCACGCCTTCCTCGACCGTGCCGACGAAGCCCAGGTCATTGGCGAACACGTCCACGTCGTTGATGGGAGGCAGCGCGAAGCCGATCTTGAACTTGCGCGGCAGGTAGCGGTCACCGTAGATCGGCTCGTCTTCTTCGCCGCTGCCCGAGACGCGCTCCTCGTCCAGCCAGATTTCGTAATAGGCGCGGGTATTGGGCAGCAGGTGTTCGGAGGTGCGCGCCGCATCGGCATACAGCTGCGCATGCACGGGCGAGCGCAATGGGTTGGCCGCCACCAGCACGTTGCGATTGACGTCGCCGCACGCTGCCAGCGTGTCGATCAACGCGGCGTTGATTGCCTGCATCGTCGCCTTCAGCTCGCGCTTGATCACGCCATGGAACTGGAACGCCTGCCGCGTGGTGACGCGCAGCGAATGGTTGCCGTAGCGCGTGGCGATGGCGTCCAGTTGCAGCCACTGCTGCGGCGTGACCACGCCGCCGGGCGTGCGTGTGCGGATCATGAACTGGTAGGCCGGCTCCAGCTTCTGCCGGCGACGCTCATCGCGCAGGTCGCGGTCGTCCTGCTGGTAGCTGCCGTGGTACTTGATGAGGGTCTGGTCGTCCTCGCGCAGGGCGCCGGTGACCGGGTCGGCCAGGCTTTCCAGCAGCGAGCCGCGCAGCCGGCGGCTGGCGGATTTGATGTCTTCGACGGAATGCGTGCTCATGGCGATCTGGCTGGCAGCGGAAGGAGGCGGGCGACGAACGGCGCTCGGCCGTCAGTACACATCCCGGCTGTAGCGCCCCTCCTTCTGCAACGAAGTGACGAATTCGGCGGCCGCCTCGGGCGCCAGCCCACCGTGCTCGGCGACAATGTCCACCAATGCCGCATGCACGTCCTTGCCCATCGAGATCGCGCCGCACACGTACACGTGCGCGCCTTCGCGCAGCCACCCGTAGACCTCGCGCCCGCGCTGGCGCAGCCGGTGCTGCACGTAGATCTTCTGCGCCTGGTCGCGCGAGAACGCCAGGTCCAGCTCGTGCAGCTCACCACGCGCCAGCGCTTGCTGCCACTCGGCCTGGTACAGGAAATCGCGGTTGAAGTGGCGTGCACCGAAGAACAGCCAGTTGCGCCCGCGCGCGCCGCGCTCGGCGCGTTCCTGCACGAAGCCGCGGAACGGTGCCACCCCGGTGCCGGGGCCGATCATCAGGATGTCGCGCGCGTCGTCGGCCGGCACGCGGAAGCGCTCGTTCGGCTCCACGTATACCTGCGCGGTATCGCCTTCGGCCAGCGCGGCGAGGAAGGCGCTGGCCGAGCCGACATGGGCATGGCCATGCGCGTGGTATTCCAGCTCGTCCACCGTGAGGTGGACCTCTTCGCCCACGCGGCGGCGGCTGGAAGCAATGGAATACAGCCGCGGTGCCAGCGGCCGCAGCGCCGCCAGCAGGCCCTCGTGGTCCCAATCCGCCGGCCAGCGACGCAGCACGTCGATCACCTGGTGGTCGGCGAGCAGCGTCGCCAGGCCGGCAGTCTGGGTAGGGGCGAGCAGTTCGCGCAGTTCCGCCGCGCCGGACCGTTCGGCATGCGCGGCCAGGAACGGCCGCGACAGCTTGGTCAGTTCGCGGTGGGCAGCGAGCCACTCCGACAGCGGCTGAGTCTGCTCGGCCACGGTGACGTCGGCATGACCGTCCAGTTGCAGGACATCGAGCAGCGGGGCGACCAGCGCGTCGGGGTTGCGATGGCGAAACCCGAGCGCATCGCCGGGTTCGTAGTGCAAGCCGCTGCCGGCCAGCGAAAGTTCCAGATGGCGCACGCGCTTGGACGCCACGCCGTGCTGGCGATAGGCCGGGCCCTTGAAGTCGCGGCCGCTGATGACCTGGTTGGCCAGCACTTCGGCGGCGAACGGGTGGGCGTGGTCGGCCGCGTTCGGTGCCGGGCCGCGCAGCGGAGTGACCTTCGCCCCGGCTGCCGGCACGCTGGCCAACTGCTCGCGCGCCTCGCGCAACACGTCCTCGCGCCAGGGCTGGGCGACGCTGTCGATATCCAGGTCGGCTTCGGCCAGGGGGCGCACGCGCTGCGCGCCCAGTTCGGCCAACCGCGCGTCGAGGCGGCGCGCGATGCCGCAGAAGTCCGCGTAGCTGGAATCGCCCAGGCCGAGCACGGCGTACTTCAGTTCCGGCAGCTTCGGCGCGCGGCGGCCCTGGATGAATTCGACCAGCCCGATGGCGTCGTCCGGCGGGTCGCCTTCGCCCTGGGTGCTGATCACCAGGTACAGCAGGCGTTCGCTGGCCAACTCACGGGTCGGATAGGTATCGGCGCGCTGCAGGCGCACGCGCAGGCCGGCCGCTTCGGCATCGGCCACCAGCCGCTCGGCGGCGCGGCGCGCGTTGCCGGTCTGGCTGCCGTAGAGCACGGTCAGGCGGCGCTCTTCGCCGCGCTCGCCGGCCGTGGCGCCGCCCGGCACCAGGGCCAGCGAGGGCGGCACCGCGTGGCCCTGCGCCAGCCCGGCCGCATAGCCGGACAGCCACCACAGCGAGGGCGCGTCGAGTCCCTCCACCAGCCGCGTCAGCAGCGCCCGCCGCTCCTCCGGGAGGGGACTGGGGGGCAAGGCAGGGCTGACGGCGGTCATTCCCGGTCCGGTGTCTGGGGTGGGGAATCCGATGCTAGGCAAGGCCTTGCGGCGACAGAAAGGAACAGGGGTTATCGCCTTATGCCCGCCGCTTATTTCTGCGCGTGGGCCGCGCCACCCCAGACTGCGCCTCTCCCGGTCGGTGTAGGCTTGACCGGCCACTCCGATACCTGGCGGCAATGAGTCTTCCACCCCTGTCCCACCTCGACCGGCTCGAGGCCGAAAGCATCCATATCCTGCGCGAGGTCGCGGCGGGCTTCGCCAACCCGGTGCTGCTGTATTCGGTGGGCAAGGACAGCTCGGTGCTGCTGCACCTGCTGCTCAAGGCCTTCGCCCCCGCGCCGCCGCCGATCCCGCTGCTGCACGTGGACACGCGCTGGAAGTTCCGCGAGATGATTGCCTTCCGCGACCGCCGCGCCGCCGAGACCGGCGTGGAGCTGCGCGTGCACATCAACCCGGACGGCGTCGCCCAGGACGTGGGGCCTTTCAGCCACGGCGCCGCCGTGCATACCGACATCATGAAGACCCAGGGCCTGAAGCAGGCGCTGGAGAAGTGGAAGTTCGACGCCGCCATCGGCGGGGCGCGCCGCGACGAGGAGAAATCGCGCGCCAAGGAACGCGTGTTCTCCTTCCGCAACGAGCGCCACCGGTGGGACCCGAAGAACCAGCGCCCGGAGCTTTGGAACCTGTACAACACCCGCGTGCATGCCGGTGAAAGCGTGCGCGTATTCCCGCTGTCGAACTGGACCGAGCTGGACATCTGGCTCTACATCTACCGCGAGGCGATCCCGGTGGTGCCGCTCTACTTCGCCGCCCCGCGCCCGGTGGTGGAGCGCGACGGCGCGCTGATCCTGGTCGATGACGAGCGCCTGCCGCTGCACGAGGGCGAAGTGCCGCAACAGCGCTCGGTGCGCTTCCGCACGCTGGGCTGCTACCCGCTGACCGGCGCGATCGAATCCACTGCCGACAGCCTGGAGGCGATCATCGCCGAGATGCTCGTGGCCACCAGTTCCGAACGGCAGGGCCGGGTGATTGACCAGGACCCGAGCGAGTCGATGGAGAAGAAGAAGCTGGAGGGATATTTCTGATGGCACGCGACCCGGCCACCGTCGAAGCCATCCCCGCCGCGCAGGAGGACGCGCAGCCGGCCGGCGAGCAGATCGCCGCCTACCTGCAGCGCCACGAGACCAAGCCGCTGCTGCGCTTCATCACCTGCGGCAGCGTGGACGACGGCAAGAGCACGCTGATCGGCCGCCTGCTGTACGACAGCAAGCGCCTGTTCGACGACCAGCTCGCCGCGCTGGAGCGCGACAGCCGCCGCCACGGCACGCAGGGCCACGACATCGACTACGCGCTGCTGCTCGACGGCCTGGCCGCCGAGCGCGAGCAGGGCATCACCATCGACGTGGCGTACCGTTACTTCGATACCGACAAGCGCAAGTTCATCGTCGCCGACTGCCCCGGCCACGAGCAGTACACCCGCAACATGGCCACCGGTGCGTCCACCGCGGACCTGGCGGTGGTGCTGGTGGACGCACGCAAGGGCCTGCTGCCGCAGACGCGTCGCCACAGCTTCATCGCCTCGTTGCTGGGCATCAGCCGCATCGTGCTGGCGGTGAACAAGATGGACCTGGTCGGCTATGACCAGGCCGTGTTCGATGCCATCCAGGCCGACTACCGCGCGCTGGCCACGCAGCTCGGGCTGGCTTCGGTGCAGGCGATCCCGATGTCGGCGCTGGAAGGCGACAACCTTTCCACGCACTCGGCGCGCATGCCGTGGTATGCCGGCCCGAGCCTGCTCGAACACCTGGAGACCGTGCGCCTGCCCGATGGCGACCAGACCATCGGCCTGCGTTTGCCGGTGCAATGGGTGAACCGTCCCCACCAGGGTTTTCGCGGCTTCGCGGGCACGCTCAGCGCCGGCCATGCGCGCCCGGGTGATGCCGTGGTGGTGCTGCCCTCCGGGCGGCGCTCGCGCATCGCGCGCGTCATCGGCCCGGATGGCGATGTGCAGCAGGCGCGCGCCGGTCAGGCAGTGACGCTGACGCTGGAAGATGAAATCGATGTCAGCCGGGGCGATGTCATCGCCGCCGCCGGCGATCCGCCCGAAGTGGCCGACCAGTTCGCCGCACACCTGCTGTGGCTGGACGATGCCGCGCTGCTGCCCGGCCGCCCGTACTGGCTGAAGATCGGCGCGCGCACCGTGGCGGCCAGCGTCAGCGAGATCAAGCACCGCATCGACGTGAACACGCAGGAGCCGCTGGCCGCCAAGCGGCTGGCGCTCAACGAGGTCGGTTACTGCAACCTCGCCCTCGACGAGCCGATTGCCTTCGCGCCGTATGCGCGTGAACCGGCGCTGGGCGCCTTCATCCTGATCGACCGGCAGACCAACGCCACCGTCGGCGCCGGCACGCTGGATTTCGCGCTGCGCCGCGCCGGCAACGTGCACTGGCAGCACCTGGACGTGGACAACGCCGCGCGTGCCCGCATCAAGGGCCAGGCGCCTAAGGTGCTGTGGTTCACCGGCCTGTCCGGTGCCGGCAAGTCCACGGTGGCCAACCTGGTGGACCGTCGCCTGCATGCGCTGGGCTACCACACGTTCATCCTCGACGGCGACAACGTGCGCCACGGCCTCAATCGCGACCTGGGGTTCACCGACGAGGACCGGGTGGAGAACATCCGCCGCGTCGCCGAGGTGGCGCGCCTGATGGCCGATGCCGGGCTCATCGTGCTGGTGAGCTTCATCTCGCCGTTCCGGGCCGAGCGGCGCATGGCGCGCGAGCGTTTCGCCGAAGGCGAGTTCGTCGAGGTGTTCGTCGACGTCCCGCTGGCCGTGGCCGAAGCGCGCGACGTGAAGGGTTTATATGCCAAGGCGCGTGCCGGGCAGATCCCCAACTTCACCGGCATCGATTCGCCCTACGAGGCCCCCGAAGCGCCCGAGCTGCACCTGCTGGCCGATGGCGACAACGCCGAGGCGCTGGCACGGCAGGTACTGGCGCACCTGGACATCGATCGCTGATCCCCCTGCCGGCAGGGCTTTTTCCTTCCGGCAAGGGTCGTTGGTCATGGGGTCCTTCGGGCTGCGTTGTCAACGCGTGTCATCCGGTGTCGTTACACTCGGGACATCCCTTGGCAGGACCCCGATTGATGCTTTCCCGATTCCGCGCGGGCGCGGTAGCCGCGAGCCTGGCCGGGCTGGCCACGACCCTGGCTGGCTGCGACCGGGCCGCGCCTGCGGCCGCCACCGCCGCCCCGATCCCGGTGACGGTGCAGACCGTCGCCACCCAGCCCTGGAACACCACCGTGCAGTCCATCGCCACGGTGCGTGCGCGCGAATCGGTGGCGCTGACGGCGGCCGTGAGCGACGTGGTGGACAAGGTCTACTTCGAAAGCGGCGATGCGGTGAAGGCCGGGCAGTTGCTGGTGACCCTGCGCGGCAATTCGCAGCAGGCCGCGCTCAACGCCGCCCAGGCCACCTATGAAGAAGCCGACCAGTTGTACCGCCGCCAGCAGGAGCTGATCGGCCAGCAGCTGGTGGCCAAGTCCACGGTCGATACGCAGCGCGCATTGCGCGACGCGGCGATGGCGCGCGTGGCACAGATGCGTTCGGACATCGGCGACCGCGAAGTGCGCGCGCCTTTCGCCGGCGTGCTCGGCATCCGCCAGATCAGTCCCGGCTCGCTGGTGACCGCCAGCACGGTGATCGCCACGCTGGACGACATCGAACGCATGCACGTCGATTTCCAGGTGCCGGAGGCCCAACTGGGCCTGGTGCGGCTGGGCAACGAGGTCAGCGGCGTGGCGGCGGCCTTCCCCGGCGAGCGCTTCAGCGGCGAGGTTTCGGCGATCGATTCGCGCGTGGACGAGAACACCCGCGCGGTGACCGTGCGCGCGGACTTCGCCAACCCCGAGCGCCGCCTGCGCCCGGGCATGCTGCTGGACGTGCGCCTGTACCAGCCCGAGCGCCAGGCGCTGGTGATCCCGGAGATCGCCGTGGTGCAGGTCGGCCGCGAATCGTTCGTGTACCGGGTGAAGGCCGACGACAGCGTCGAGCGCGTGGACGTGCGTACCGGCGAGCGCCGCGACGGCAAGGTCGAGATCCTCGACGGCATCCGGGCGGGCGAGCGCATCGTGGTGGACGGCACCGGCAAGCTGCGTCCGGGCCTGAAAGTGCGCGGTGAAGCCGCCAGCGGCGGCGCCGCGCCACCGCGCGCACAGGCCGCGCAATGAAACTCTCCGATATCTCCATCACCCGCCCGGTGCTGGCGGTGGTGATGAGCCTGCTGCTGGTCGTGCTGGGCGTGATGTCCTTCACCCGCCTGACCCTGCGCGAGCTGCCGGCCATCGACCCGCCCATCGTCTCGGTGGACGTGGAGTACACCGGCGCTTCGGCGGCGGTGGTGGAAAGCCGCATCACGCAGGTGCTGGAAGATGCCCTGGCCGGCATCGAGGGCATCGAGACCATCGAGGCGCGCAGCCGCAACGGCAGCTCGGACATCAGCATCGAGTTCGTGCCCACGCGCGACGTGGAGGCTGCGGCCAACGACGTGCGCGACGCCGTCAGCCGCGTCACCGACCGCATGCCCGACCAGGCGCGGCCGCCGGAGATTTCCAAGGTCGAGGCCGACGCCGACCCGATCCTGTGGCTGAACATGAGCTCCAGCGCGATGGACACGCTGCAGCTGTCCGACTACGCCGAGCGCTACATCGTCGACCGCTTCTCCAGCCTGGACGGCGTGGCGCAGGTGCGCATCGGCGGCCGCCAGCGCTACGCAATGCGCATCTGGCTGGACCGCGACCAGCTGGCCGCGCGCGGCATGACGGTGAGCGACGTGGAAGCGGCACTGGAGAAGGAGAACGTCGAGCTGCCGGCGGGCAGCATCGAATCGGCGCAGCGCGATTTCACCCTGCGCGTGGAGCGCAGCTACCTCAAGCCGGAAGATTTCGCCCGCCTGCCGCTGGGCAAGGGCAGCGACGGCTACGTGGTGCGGCTGGGCGACGTGGGCAAGGTGGAGCTGACCTCGGCCGAGCGCCGCGCCTATTTCCAGAGCAACGGCGTGCCCAACGTCGGCCTGGGCATCGTGCGCAATTCCACCGCCAACGCGCTGGACGTGGCGCGCGAGGCGCGCGCGGAGGCCGAGCGCATCCAGAAGTCGCTGCCGGCCGGCACCAACATCTTCGTGGCCTTCGATACCACGACCTTCATCGATGCGTCCGTGGAGCGCGTGTACCACACGCTGGTCGAGGCCGTGGTGCTGGTGCTGGTAGTGATCTGGCTGTTCCTGGGCAGTGCCCGCGCGGCGCTGATCCCGGCGGTGACGGTGCCGGTGTGTTTGATCGCCGCATTCATCGCGCTGTACGCGTTCGATTTCTCGATCAACCTGCTGACCCTGCTCGCGCTGGTGCTGTGCATCGGCCTGGTGGTGGATGACGCCATCGTGGTGGTGGAGAACATCCAGCGCCGCATCGATTTGGGCGAACCGCCGCTGGTCGCCGCGCGTCGCGGCACCGCGCAGGTGGCCTTCGCGGTGATCGCCACCACCGCGGTGCTGGTGGCGGTGTTCCTGCCGGTGGGATTCCTGGAAGGCAATACCGGGCGGCTGTTGCGCGAGCTGGCGGTGGCGTTGGCCGCGGCAGTGGCGATCTCGGCCTTCGTCGCGCTGACGCTGACGCCGATGATGTCCTCCAAGCTGCTCAAGCCGCACGACAAGGAGAAGCCCAACCGCTTCCACCACTGGTTCAACACCCGCATGGAGCGGTTGAGCCACAGCTACAAGCGCTCGCTCGAGCGCAGCGTGGACCGCAGCTGGTTGTTTGGCGCGGTGATGCTGGCCGCCTTCCTGTTCAGTGGCTGGCTGGCCACGCGCATTCCTTCCGAACTGGCGCCGGCCGAGGACCGCGGCAATTTCCAGGTGATGATCGACGGGCCCGAAGGTGCCGGCTTCGATTACACCGTGGGACAGATGCATCAGGTCGAAGCGATCCTGGCGCCATACGTGGGGCCGGACAAACCCATCGTGCGCGCCAACCCGCGCGTGCCGGGCGGCTTCGGCAGCAGCGAGGAAATGCATACCGGCCGCGTCAGCGTGTTCCTGCAGGACTGGCACCGGCGCGACCAGCCGACCGTGGCGCTGGCAGACGAGATCCAGAAGAAGCTCTCCGTGCTCACCGGCGTGCGTGCGCGCACGCAGGTCAGCGGCGGCCTGGTGCGCAGTCGTGGCCAGCCGTTCCAGATGGTGCTGGGCGGCCCGGATTACGCCGAACTGGCGCAGTGGCGCGACCGCATGATGCAGCGCATGGAAGAGAACCCCGGCCTGGTTGGCGTGGATTCGGACTACAAGGAAACCCGGCCGCAGATGCGGGTGAACATCGACCGCCTGCGCGCGGCCGACCTGGGCGTGTCGGTCACCGAGATCGGCGGCGCGCTGGAAACGTTGATGGGCTCGCGCCGCGTCACCACCTTCGTCGACAACGGCGAGGAATACGACGTGATGCTGCAGTCTGGCCGCGAGGGTCGCATGTCGCCGGAGGACCTGGCGGCGATCCGCGTGCGTTCCAGCAGCGGCGAGCTGATCCCGCTCTCCAACCTGGTGAGCTTGAGCGAGGTGGCCGAGGCCGGCACCTTGAACCGCTTCAACCGCCTGCGTTCGGTGACGCTGAGCGCGAGCCTGGCGCCGGGCTACAGCCTGGGCGATGCGATCGCGTGGACTGAGAACGTGGCACAGGAAGAACTGCCCGAGTACGCGCAGGTCGACTGGAAGGGCGAATCGCGCGAATACCAGAAGTCCGGCAGTGCGGTGCTGCTGACTTTCGCCATGGCGTTGCTGGTCGTGTACCTGGTGCTGGCCGCGCAGTTCGAGAGCTTCGCGCACCCGCTGGTCATCATGCTCACCGTGCCGCTGGCGGTGCTGGGCGCGCTGGTGGGCTTGTGGGCGACGAACGGCACGCTCAACCTCTTCAGCCAGATCGGCATCGTGATGCTGGTCGGCCTGGCGGCGAAGAACGGCATCCTGATCGTGGAGTTCGCCAACCAGCTGCGCGATGAGGGGCGCAGCGTGCACGAGGCGATCGTCGAATCGGCCTCGGTGCGCCTGCGGCCCATCCTGATGACCTCCATCGCCACGGTGGTGGGTGCGATCCCGCTGGTGCTGGCCGGCGGCCCGGGTTCAGCGAGCCGCGCGACGATCGGCGTGGTGGTGATCTTCGGTGTCTCGCTGTCCACGCTGCTGTCGCTGTATGTGGTGCCGGCGTTCTATTCGCTGATCGCGCCGTTCACCCGTTCGCCGGAAGCGCTGGCGCGCGAGCTGGAGGTGTTGGAGCGTGAGACGCCTTCGGTGGGCGGGCACGCGTGAGGTTCGCCCCCGCTTGCCCTCGCGCCGCCACTGGGCGAGCATGCAAGGGTCCCCTTCGGATTTCGCCATGGACACCGCGCCCCTCCCGCGCGGCGAAGGTTTCCTGTTGCGACGTTGGCATGCCGACGATGCGCCGGCCCTCGCCACCGCGGCCAACCATCCCGGCATCGCGCGCTGGCTGAGCGGGCGCTTTCCGCATCCGTATGGTTTGGCTGATGCCGAGCGCTTCCTCGCCGGCGAGGTGGTGGACTTGTCCGACCCGGTCTTGGCCATCGTGATCGACGGGGCCATAGCCGGCGGCATCGGCACGCATGCCGAGCAGGCCGGTCGTGCCGAGGCCGCGCACAGCGCGCTGCTCGGTTACTGGCTCACGCCCGCGCACTGGGGCCGCGGCGTGATGAGCCGCGTGGTGGCCGCATTCGTGCCGTGGGTAATGCGCACGCAGCGCTTGCACCGGCTCGCCGCCCATGTGATGCCCGACAATCTCGCCTCGGCCGCCGTGCTGCTGCATAACGGTTTTTCCGAAGAGGGGCGCATGCGCCTGCCCGTGGTCAAGGACGGCCTTCCCCAGGATCTGAGACTTTTCGCACGCGTCCGCGACACGCTGACGGAGTGAGTTCTACGCCATGCGGCGCGCGGCGCATCGCGGGGCGATGCATGCCCTCCACGCGCCGCATGCCATCGCCGGCTTCGGCACAATGGGCTGGCCCCTGGCGCAGGGGTGCCGTACCGACCAACGCCAACTCAAGGGGAATGCAACGCGTGGAATCGATCATCGAGTGGATCAACGGCATCATCTGGAGCAAGGCGCTCATCGTCATGTGCCTGGGCGCCGGCCTGTACTTCAGCTTCGCCACCCGCTTCATGCAGGTGCGCGGGTTCGTCGAAATGCTGCGGCTGACGGTGCGCGGGCAGAAGTCCGATGCCGGCGTGTCCTCGTTCCAGGCGTTGGCCATGTCGATGGCCGGGCGCATCGGCATCGGCAATATCGCCGGCGTGGCCACCGCCATCGCCTTCGGCGGGCCGGGCGCGATCTTCTGGATGTGGGTGATGGGCTTCCTCGGCGCTTCCACCTCGTACATCGAATCCACGCTGGCGCAGATATACAAGGTCAAGGACGCCGACGGCCGCTACCGCGGCGGCCCGGCGTACTACATCGAGAAGGCCATGGGCCTGAAGTGGTACGCCATGCTGTTCGCGCTGGCCACCATCGTCGCCGCCGGCTTCCTGATGCCCGGCGTGCAGGCCAACGCCATTGCCGACAGCGCGGCCAATGCCTGTGCCGGTACCGGCTGGTGCAACGGCTTCGAGGGCCAGTGGCTGGGCATGCCCGCGCGCGATGCGTTCAAGCTGGTGCTGGGCATCGGCGTGGCACTTATGCTGGCGGTGATCATCTTCGGCGGCGTCAAGCGCATCGCCAACTTCGCCGAGGTCGTGGTGCCGTTCATGGCCGGCGGCTTCATCCTGATGGCAGTCACCGTGATGGTGCTCAATGCCGAGCAGGTGCCGGGCATGTTCGCGCTGATCTTCAGCAGCGCCTTCGGCAGCCATGCCGCGTTCGGCGCGCTGCTGGGCCTGGCGGTGGAGTGGGGCGTCAAGCGCGGCATCTACGCCAACGAGGCCGGCCAGGGCACCGGCCCGCATGCCGCTGCCGCCGCCGAGGTCTCGCACCCGGCCAAGCAGGGCTACGTGCAGGCGTTCGCCATCTACTTCGACACCATGATGGTGTGCACCTCCACCGCATTCCTGATCCTGGCCACCGGCACCTACAACGTGTACGCGCCCGATGGCGGCGCGCCGCTGTTCGCCGGCCTGGCCGGCGTGCAGGAAGGCCCGGGCTTCGCGCAGGCGGCGGTGGAGTCGGTGCTGCCGGGCTGGGGCGCGGGCTTCGTGGCGGTGGCGCTGTTCTTCTTTGCCTTCACCACCATCATGGCCTATTACTACATGGCCGAAACGAACCTCAGCTACCTCAACCACAACCGCCACCGCCCGCTGACGGTGCTGGTGCTGCGGCTGGGCATCGTGGGCATGGTGATCTTCGGCGCCTTCCACAACGCCGGTGTGGCGTGGGCGCTGGGCGACATCGGCGTGGGCCTGATGGCGTGGCTGAACATCATCGCCATCTTCATCGTGCGCAAGCCGGCGCTGATCGCGCTGCGCGATTACGAGCGGCAGAAGAAACTGGGGCTGGACCCGGTCTTCGACCCGGACGCGGTGGGCATCCGCAACGCCGATTTCTGGAAGCGGCGTGACGGCTGAAAGCCGCCGAAGGTGACGGGGGCGGCGCGGGGCGGCATCATGCCCCCGCCGAAGGCCGCGCATCCGCGCGCGGCCTTCCCCTACCGGACTATTGCAGTGAACGATCCCTGGAAATCCCACCGCTCGCCGCGCCCCGCCGAATCGCGCGGTGGCGCGCGCCCTGCCGGCCCGCGTCCACCGCGACCGCCGCGTGACCCTGCCGAGGGTGGTGGTGCGCCGCCACGCGGCGAGGAACTGCGGCTGTACGGCCGCAACGCCGTGCTGGCGGTGTTCAAGCGGCGCCCGGCGGCGCTGCGCAAGCTGTACCTGTCCGAGGCGATGATTCCCAAGCTGCAGCCGCTGTTGAAGTGGTGCGTGGCCCATCGTGTGGGCTACCGCGTGGTGGATCCGGGCGACCTCGACAAGCTCGCCGCCAGCCAGCACCATGAAGGCGTCGTGGCCGACGTGCAGCGCGAACCGATCCCCGCGCTGGCCGACTGGCTGACAATCCTGCGCCCCGGCCCGAAGCTGCTGCTGTGGCTGGATGGCGTGGGCAACCCACACAACTTCGGCGCGATCCTGCGTTCGGCCGCGCATTTTGGCGTGTCGGCGATCCTGCTGCCGGAGCACTCGCCGCTGGCGCTGTCCGGCGCGGCCGCGCGCGTGGCCGAAGGCGGCGCCGAGGCCGTGCCACTGGTGCGCCTGCCCAAGGCCGCACAGGCCGACGAACTGCTGCACGACGCCGGCTTCGTCATGGCCGCCACGCTGGTGGAGGGCGGGCAGGATGTGTTCGCCACCCGCCTGCCGTCGCGGCTGGTCTACGTGATGGGTGCCGAGGGCGAGGGCATGGACCGCAACCTGGCCGATGCCTGCGACCTGCGCCTGTCCATTCCCGGCACCGGCGCGGTGGAAAGCCTCAACGTCGCCAGCGCCACCGCGGTGCTGCTGGCCAGTTGGCGGGCGGGGCTGCAGGCGGGCTGACGCGGACGACGTGCCCGCGCAACAGCACCCACAGCGCGCAGGCGGTACTCATCGCGAACAGGATCTTCGCGTCATCACCGGTACTCAGGCCCTGCTTGAGCAGCATCAGGCCCGACAGCACCAGGTGGTAGGCCAGATACGCCTTGAGCCAGCGCGCGGGCCACTTTGCGCGGCCCGGTGGCACTTCGCGCGACTTTGCGGTGGCGCAGCCGCGCTCGTTTTCGTCGGTGGCCAGTTCGTGCATCCGCGCGCTCCCGTGGTTCGGTTCGGTTCGCCGCCGCGCGGCGAACGATCACGAACATGCAAGGCGGACCGACCTTCTACCATTGGATAAATCGAAGCGGCGAGACGCGCGATGCGTCGTCGCCGCGCTCGACTCACTCGTTCGGCGGCACCGTGTCCTTGGCCTCGCTACCGAAGCCGCCATCGGCCTCCGCGGCGAGGTACGCGAACACCGTATAGGCGGCCACGTTCTGCGCCAGCGCCTTCGGGTCGATCTTGTCGAGCGTGTCGTCGGCGGTGTGGTGCAGGTCGAAGTAGTCGGTGCCGTCCTGCGCCAGCCAGCCCCACGCACCGCCCTTGGCCGCGATCGGGCCGATGTCCGGCCCCGGGCCGCCCTTGGCCGGCATGTATTCGATGCCGAGCGGGGCGAGCACTTCGGCGATCTGCCGGGTCGCCGCGCGTGAACCCTCGGCGTTGCCCGAGCCGGTGTTGAAGCCATAGATGCGCCCGGCACCGAAATCGCTCTCCGCGCCGATCTGGTGCACCGGCAGCTCGCCAGCCTTGGCGCGCGCCTCCGCATACGCCTTGCCGCCGTACAGGCCCTGCTCCTCGTTGGCGAAGGCCACCACGCGGATCGTGCGCTTGGGCGCCTGCTTGAGCTGGCCGATCAGGTGGCCGGCGGCCATGGTGATGCCCACGCCGGCGGCGTCGTCGATCGCACCGGTGCCCAGGTCCCACGAGTCGAGGTGGCCCCCGATCACCACGACCTCCTTCGGCTTGACGCGCCCGGTGATCTCGCCGATCACGTTGTAGGAGGTCGCGGTGCCGTCCCAGCCGCAATCCAGCGCCACGCGCACGCGCACCGGGCCGCGCGCGGCAAGACGGGCGAGCTGGTCCGCGTCCGGCGAGGACAGCGCCGCCGACGGCACCGGGGTGAGGCCTTCATCGAAGCGGGTGATGCCGGTGTGCGGAACGCGGTGCGAGTCGGTGCCGGCCGAGCGCATCAGAAAGCCCACCGCGCCCTTGCGAATCGCCTCGGAAGGCGCGCGCGAACGCACCGCGCCGCCGATGCCGTAGTCGGCGCCGTCGCGCTTCTTGCCCATCTGGTAATCGACGAAGGCGATCTTGCCGGCCAGCGAACCTTCCGGCGCGGCCTTCAATGCGGCCAGGTCGGGAAAGCGCACGATCTCGCCCTCGACGGTGCCGGCCGGGCTGCCACCCAGCGCGGTGACGTGCAGCGGCTGCGCATTGGCGCCGAGCACCTGCGCCTGCTCGCCGCGGCGTTCCCACTTCGGGAACGTCACCGGCTCCACGTACACCTTGTCGAAGCCCAGCGCCTTGAACTTGGCCTTGGCCCACGCCACGGCCCGGGCATCGGCTTCGCTGCCGGCCATGCGCGGGCCGACTTCGGTGGTCAGCGATTCGGTGACCTTCCAGGCGGTGTCGTCAGCCAGGGCCTGCTCGCGCAGTTGCGTGGCGGTGGCCAGGGACTTGGCGGGAATCGTGGTGGGTTCGGCGGCGAAGGCGCCGGAGGTGGCGAGCAGCGCGGCGATGGCGACAGCGAGGCGACGCATGAAAGGCTCCGTGGCAGGGTAGACCGCGAGCCTAGCAGCGCGCGGCCAGGGAGCCCTGTGCGGGAGGTCACCCTCCCGCAACGTGGATCACTTCTTCAGCGAATCGCGGATCTCGCGCAGCAGCAGCACTTCCTCGCTGGGCGCGGCCGGAGCGGCGGCCTTGGGGTGGTGCAGGCGGTTGATCGCCTTGACCACGAGGAAGATCGCGAAGGCGACGATGACGAACTGCACGAGCGTGTTGAGGAAGTCGCCGTAGCCGATGACCACCGCCGGGATTTCCTTGCCGTCCGCACCTACGCGCGCCGGCGCCAGCACCCAGGCCATCTTCGAGAAATCGACCCCGCCGATCAGCAGACCGATCGGCGGCATGATGATTTTCTCCACCAGTGCGGTGACGATCTTGCCGAACGCCGCACCGATCACCACGCCGACGGCGAGGTCGATCACGTTGCCGCGCATGGCGAAATCCTTGAACTCCTTCAGCATGCCCATGGCGTCTCCTCTTGTTGGGTACGGGACGATCCTAGCGGTTGCAACGTCAGCGTGCGATCACGCCGTGGCGTTCGGCGACATTTTCCAGGCGCGCGCTGAAGCGGTCGCCGGGCTGCAACGCCGCCACGCCGGCGGGCGTGCCCATGAACACCAGGTCGCCCGCCTTGAGCGCATAGAGCTTGGAAAGCTCGTGCAGGATCTCCGGGACATTCCAGATCATCTGGTCCAGCAGCGATTGCTGGCGCACTTCGCCGTTGACCTCCAGCGAGAGGTTGAGGGCGTCCAGCGCGCCTACTTCGCCAGCATGCACCAGTTCGCTCACCGGTGCCGAATGGTCGAAGCCCTTGGCGATGTCCCACGGCAAGCCCTTGGCCTTGGCGTTCGCCTGCAAGTCGCGGCGGGTCAGGTCCAGGCCCACGCCATAGCCGTACACCAGTGCTTCGGCCTGTTCGACCGGCAACACGCCCGGCGGCGCGTCCTGGCCCAGGGCGACGACCAGCTCGACCTCGTGGTGCAGGTCATGGGTGGCGGGCGGGTAGGGGATCTCATCGCCATGGCCGACGACGATGGCGTCGGCGGGCTTCATGAAGAACACCGGCTGTCCCCGTTCGGCTTTCGAAGCCGGGGCCTGGGCCCCCATTTCGCGGGCGTGGTCGGCGAAGTTCCGGCCCACGCAGTAGATGCGGCGCACCGGGAACGTACCGCCGCCCACGACGGGAATGCGCGGGATTTCGGCGGCGGGGATTACATCGGAAGTCATGCGGCACGTCCTTCGTGGAGGAACGTGCGAGTCTAGCGCGCGGCCAGACGGGTGGGTGACGCGGCGCATCCTGCGCCAGCGGTCGGCCTCAGCGCGAGAGCGGCAGGGCCGCCTTGCGCACGACGCGGTATTCGCCTTCGACGGCGCCTGCCCGGCTCGTGGCCGGAGCGCGCTTGCGGCTGAGCAGTTTCCAGGTGACGCCGGCCAGGATCATCGCCGCGCCGACGAACACGCCCAAGAAGATCAGCACGGCCAGGATCGCCAGGCCAGCCAGGCCTGCCGCCAGGCGAACCAGCGGGTGGCGCGGCTTGCGCGGAGCGAACAGGGTGCGGACGTTGCCGAACTGGAAATAGGAAGTACGCATGGCGGTGGGTTGCCGTAACGAGCCAGCCGGCAGTATCGACGGCGTGATGGCTGCGTGAGTGAAAAATCCGTTAACTCGGCAGTTTACGTTTAAGGATCAATGGGTTGGCAGTGCCGAAAAATTGTCGCGGGGGTCCCGGAAACCTGCATGCCACAATATCGACCCGCCCGCGCAAACCCCCTGTCATGTCCGTCGCCGAATCTGATCCGTCCTTCCTGGCCCGCTTTGACCAGGTGCCTGATGGCGGCTTCCTGGAAGTGGAAGCGCGCGTGGACGGCGACGCCGAATCGCTGGTGCTGTACCGGGAGGGCGAGCAGGTGCGGGCCTGGTTGAACGTATGTCCGCATGCCGGGCGCCGCCTGGACTGGGCGCCGGGGCAGTTCCTCAAGAGTGCGCAGGGGCATCTGGTCTGCGCCGCGCATGGCGCTTCCTTCGAGCTGGTGCAGGGCGATTGCGTATCCGGGCCATGCCGGGGAGACCGCTTGCGCGCGGTCGGCGTCAACGTGGCCGGAGGCGAGGTTCGCCTGGCCTAAGGCTTACAGGCCGCCCCACCAGGTCATCAGGTGGATGATCCCGACCATCACCGCCACGTAGATCAGCGAGAGCGGGGCGCCCACCCGCCACAGCTCGCGCGGGGTGTAGTTGGCCGGGCCGGTGACCATCGAGATCACCGGGTTGGAAGCAGTCATCAGGTTGTTGGACGCCGACAGCGCCACGATCAGCGCGAACGCAGTGGGATTGCCGCCGGCCGCCAGCGCCAGGTTCACCGCGATGGGCACCATCACGATGGTCGCGCCGACATGGCTGATCACCAGCGAGAAGGCGGTGGTCAACAGCGCCAGTGCGATTTCCAGCACCCACACCGGGATGCCCTCGGGCAGGCGTTCGATGGTGTGGCCGGCCACCCACGCCGCGGTGCCGCTGCTGTCCATCGCCCAGCCCAGCGGGATCAGCCCGGCCATCAGGAACACCGTCTTCCAGTTGATGGCCGCATAGGCTTCATCCATGCGCAGCACGCCGGTGACGAGCATGCCGGCCACGCCGGTCATCAGCGTGAGGGAGACCGGCAGCTTGGAGGTCAGCGCGATCAGGATGGTGAGCGCGAAGATGGCCATCGCGATCTTGAACTTGTGCGGCCGTTGCTCGCCCTTCGGGTAGTCGGTGACGACGACGAAATCACGCGTCTCGGCCGCCTGCCCCAGGTCCTGCCAGATGCTGTGGAAGACCAGCATGTCGCCGGCGCGCAGTTTTTCCTGGCGCACGTCGTCGCGGATGACCTGCTTGTCGCGGTTGATCGCCAGCAGGGAAATGCCGCTCTGCTTGCGCAGGCGCAACTCGCCGGCGCTCTTGCCGATGAAGCGCGAGTTCGGCGGGATCAGCGCCTCGGAAATGCCGGCGCGGCTCGGGTTGAACAGATCCCCCAGGTGGCGCAGGCGCGAGGACATGCGCAGGAACTGGTTCTGCGCGAAATCGGCCACGTGCTGGCGCGCGCCCATCACGCCGAGCACGCTGCCCACCCAGATGCGCATGTCCGCCGGCGGCGCCAGCCGGGTGTCGTTGCCGGTCTTGAGCGCCAGCATCAGCGGCGCGTCGTGCAGGGCTTCGGCCTCGCCGAGCGTCATGCCCACCAGCGGGCTTTCGGCGCTGACCACCAGCTCGAACACGTCGCCTTCGATGCCGTAGGTCTTGGCGAAATAGCTCTCGGTGCGGGCGGGGGTGACGCCGTCGTTGGCGAGCGACTCCTCCTCCACCAGCTTGCGGTCGCCGTAGTAGCGGAAGTACAGCAACGCGGCGACCAGCAGGCCCACGCCGATCGGCAGCGGCGCGAACATGCGCAGTGGCTCGATGGTGGCCATGCCGGAGGGCAGGTTGTTGTTGGCCGAGATCAGCAGGTCGTTGAGCAGGATCAGCGGCGAGTTGCCGACCATCGTCAGGGCGCCGCCCATGACGATGGCCGCGGCGATCGGCAGCAGCAGGCGCTGCAGGGTCAGGCCGGTGCGCGCGGCCAGCCGCGAGGCGACCGGCAGGTACAGCGCCATCACCGAGGGGTTCTGCATGAAGGACGAGTTGAGCCCGGAGATGGCCAGGGTCATGGTCATCAGCCGCTTCTCGTTGCCGTGGGAGCGGCGCAGCAGCCAAGAGGCGAGGCGGTTCAGCGCGCCGGTGCGCTCGAGCCCGGCGCCCAGGATGGTGGTGGCGATGATGCTGATCACCGCGTTACCGGAAAAGCCGCCGAAGATCTCCTCCGGCGCGATCAGCCCCGTAACGCCGAGCACCACCAGCACGATCAACGCCACCACGTCGGCGCGGATGCGCTCGAACAGGAACATCGCCATCGTGAAGCCGACCAACGCCAGCACCAGCTTCATGTCGTTGGTCAGCGTCAGCGCGGTTTCCATGTCGCGGCGGGTTTCCTTGGGGCGAGCGGGCCGGGCTCAGGTCCGATCGTAGAGCAGATCCCACACGCCATGGCCGAGTTTCTGGCCACGGGTTTCGAAGTGGGTCTGCGGGCGCCATTCGGGGCGGGGTACCTGGCCGCGAGGGCCCGCCCGGTTGGACAGGCCTTCGGTGGCATCGAGCACATCCCACATCTGCGCGGCGTAGTTCTCCCAGTCGGTGGCGCAATGCAGGCGGCCACCGGGGCGCAGCTTGCGCACCAGCAGCGCGGCGAAGGCCGGCTGCACCAGGCGGCGCTTGTTATGGCGCTTCTTGTGCCAGGGGTCGGGGAAGTAGATGCGCACCTCGTCCAGCGCCCCGTCGGCGATCTCCTTTTCCAGCACCTCGACCGCGTCGTGGTGGTAGAGGCGCACGTTGTCGCTGCCGTCTTCGGCCAGCGCATTGAGCAGGCGGCCCACGCCGGGGGCATGGACCTCGATGCCGATGTAGTCGCGGGTGGGGTCCTGGCGCGCGGCGAAACGCAGTGCCGCGCCGTTGCCGAAGCCGATCTCCAGCACCTTGGGCGCCGGGCGCCCGAACACGGCATCGTAGTCGCGCGGCGCGCCAGTGAAATCCAGGCCGAAGCGCGGCCAAGCCTCGTCGAACGCGCGCTGCTGCGCAGGCGTGAAGCGGCCCTGGCGCAGCACGAAGCTGCGGACCTCGCGGCGGCCTTCGGTGACCGTGAACGGCTTGGGCGGCGCCTTGGATCCGCTGCTGGAGAACGGGTCGGTCATCAGCCGACCAGCCCGTCCACCGGCGAGGAGGCGCTGGCGTAGCGCTTGCGCGGAATGCGCCCGGCCAGGAACGCTTCGCGGCCGGCTTCCACGGCCTTGCGCATCGCGCTGGCCATCAGCACCGGCTGGCGCGCACCGGCGATGGCGGTGTTCATCAGCACGCCGTCGCAGCCCAGTTCCATCGCGATGGCCGCGTCCGAGGCGGTGCCCACGCCGGCGTCGACGATGATCGGCACCTTGGCGTCTTCGATGATCTGCAGCAGGTTGTACTTGTTCTGGATGCCCAGGCCCGAGCCGATCGGCGCGGCCAGCGGCATCACCGCCACGCAGCCGATCTCCTCCAGCCGCTTGGCCAGGATCGGGTCGTCGCTGGTGTAGACCATCACGTCGAAACCGTCGGCCACGAGCAGTTCGGCGGCCTTGAGGGTCTGCACCACGTCCGGGTACAGCGTCTTCTGGTCGCCCAGCACTTCCAGCTTGGTGAGGTTGTGGCCGTCGAGCAGTTCGCGCGCCAGTCGGCAGGTGCGCACCGCGTCTTCGGCGGTGTAGCAGCCGGCGGTGTTGGGGAGGATGGTGTAGCGGTCCGGGGGCAGGGCGTCGAGCAGGTTCGGCTCGTTCGCGTTCTGGCCGATGTTCACGCGGCGGATCGCCACGGTCACGATTTCGGCGCCCGCGGCCTCGGTGGCCACGCGGGTTTCTTCGAGATCCTTGAACTTGCCCGTGCCGGTCAGCAGTCGGGAACGATAGGTCTTGCCGGCGATGACCAGCGAATCGGGGGAGGTCGGGGTGCTCATCGCACAATTATCACCCATCCCACCCCCGGCCCGCTGCATGCGGGCCGGCCGCGCGGGCTTCAGCCGCCGCCGAGCGCGTGCACGATCTCGATGCGGTCGCCCTCGGCCAGGCGATGCTCGGCATGGCGGCCGCGCGGCACGATCTCGCCGTTGATCTCGACCGCGACGCGGCGCTCGGCCAGGCCTTCGCTGCCAAGCAGCGCGGCCAGGGTGGTGTCGGGGGCAATGTGGCGGGGTTCGCCATTGAGCTGGATGTCCATGTCATCATTGTCGCATCGCGCGCCGAACCGGCGCGCGCTTTCGTTTCATGCCGCAGTGCAGCGTGAGCGGTCGCCGGCGCGGTGGAAAGATGCACCATGCGCCTGCGTACGCTTGCAGGCAGGCGGTATCCACGATCCCCCAGGGTCAAATAAAAAACAGGGAGTTCCCCGATGTCCTCGTCGTTCCGTCCGATCCGTTCCCTGATGGCGGTCGCCATCGCGCTGGCCTCCGCGCCCGCGTTCGCCGATTCCGCTTTCAACCAGACCGTCTTCTTCGGCGACAGCCTCACCGACAGTGGCTACTACCGTCCGCTGCTGCCGGCGAGCGTGCAGCCGGTGACCGGCAAGTTCACCACCAACCCGGGCTGGGTGTGGGCCGAATACGTGGCCGACTACTACGGCACCAATGCCTCGGCGAACGGCAACGGCCAGACCGGTGACAACTACGCCGCCGGCGGCGCGCGCGTGAACGCCACTTCCGTGAGCGCGCTGGGCTCGGCGCCTTCGCTGGTCACCCAGGTCAACAACTACCTGACGGCCAATGGCGGCAAGGCCAATCCCAACGCGCTGTACACCGTGTGGGGCGGCGCCAACGACTTGTTCGCCGTGGCCGCCGGCGCACCGGCGCAGGCCACCATCGGCGCGGCGGTCACCGCGCAGGTCGGCATCGTCGGCCAGCTGGAGGCGGCCGGCGCCAAGTACGTGATGGTCCCGACCATCCCGGATATCGGCCTCACCCCGTCCTCGCGCGCGCTGGGCGCCGTCGGCATGGCGCAGGGCACCGCGCTGGCCACCGCGTACAACAACGCACTGTTCTCCGGCCTGCAGACCGCCGGCCTGCGCGTGATCCCGGTCGACACCTTCCACATCCTGCAGGAAATCGTCGCCGACCCGGGCACCTACGGCTTCACCAACGTCACCGGCCAGGCCTGCACCGCGGTACTGCCGACCTGCAACCCGACCAGCCTGGCCGCGCCGAACGCGCAGAACACCTGGCTGTTCGCCGATGGCGTGCATCCGACCACCGCCACCCACCAGATCCTGGGCCAGTACGCGCTGTCGATCCTGGAAGCGCCGCGCCTGCAGCAGGTGCTGACGCATTCGGCCGCGGTCACCGGCCGTGCGCGCGCCGACCAGGTCGCCTGGCACCTGGACGGCAAGCCGGAAGCCGACGGCACCCGCTGGTGGGGCAGCGTGCGCGGCGACATGCAGCGCTACGACCATGCCGACCTGTATGACGGCCTGGCTCCGGCCGGCCTGTTCGGCGTGGACTGGAACCGTGGCGACCTGGTGTTCGGCGGCTTCGCCGGCTACGGCCGCATGGATGCCGATTTCGGCCAGAGCCGTGGCGACTTCACCCAGGACGACACCACGCTGGGCGGCTTCTTCGGCTGGTACACCGGCCCGGTGTGGGTCAACGCGCAGGTCAGCTACAGCTGGCTGAGCTATGACGTGAACCGCAAGGTCCAGCTGGGCCCGGCCACCCGCGAGCACAAGGGCTCGGCCGACGGCAGCAACCTGACCGCCGCGATCAACGCCGGCTACGAGCTGGGCGAGGGCAGCTTCAAGCACGGTCCGGTGGTCGGCCTGACCTGGCAGAAGGTGAAGATGGACGGCTACGTCGAAGGCAACGAGAGCGCCACCGCGCTTGGCTACGACGACCAGGACATCGACTCGCTGGTCGGCCGCGTGGGCTGGCAGTTCCGCCTGGACGGCGCGTCCATCAAGCCGTACCTGCAGGTGACCTACGACCACGAGTTCGAGGACAACAAGGAAGCCAGCGCGTGGCTGCAGTCCATGCCGGGCGTGGGCATGTATTACGTGCCGGGCATCGACTTCGACCGCGACTACGCCACCGTCGTCCTCGGCGCGCGTACCGGCGTGTGGGGCCTGCAGAGCAACTTCGGCGTGACCTCCACCACCGCGCAGAAGAGCGCGCGCGATGCGACGGTGTTCGTCAACTTCAGCGGCGCGTTCTGATCCACGATCCGCTGTGCAAGACGCGAAGGGGCCGGCATTGCCGGCCCCTTTCGTTTGCACGCGGCGCATTGCGTTCGCCTGCGCCGGCCCCTAGACTTGCGCCAACGCCGCGCGGGCGTAGCTCAATGGTAGAGCTGTAGCTTCCCAAGCTACTGACGTGGGTTCGATTCCCATCGCCCGCTCCATCTTCCAGGCCGCCACGCGCGCCTGAGGCTGCACTTCACCGGGCCGGGCAAGATGCGTCCGGACCGCTCCGCGACCGGCCGCGATGAAGCTCGCCATCCTTTCCCGCAACAGCAAGCTGTACTCCACCCGGCGCCTGGTGGAGGCCGCCCGCGAGCGCGGGCATACCGTGCGTATCCTCGACCCGCTGCGCTGCTACATGCGCATCGCCGCCGGGCAGTTCTCGATGCACTACAAGGGGCGGGCGATCACCGGGTTCGACGCGGTGATCCCGCGTATCGGGGCCTCGGTCACGCGTTACGGCACGGCGGTGCTGCGCCAGTTCGAGATGATGGGCACTTACACGCCCAATCCGTCCGACGCGATCCTGCGGGGGCGCGACAAGCTGCGCGCGCACCAGCTGCTCGCCGCGCAGGGCATCGACATGCCGGTCACCGTCTTCGGCGACAACCCCGACGATACGCAGGACCTGCTCTCCATGCTCGGCCCGCCGCCGCACGTGGTGAAGCTCAACGAGGGTGCCCAGGGCACCGGGGTGATCCTTACCGAGAAGGCGAGCGCCTCGCGCGGGATCGTCGAGGCCCTGCGCGGCTTGTATGCCAACTTCCTGGTCCAGGAGTTCATCGGCGAGGCGGAGGGCGCGGACCTGCGCTGCTTCGTGGTCGGCGACCAGGTCGTGGCGGCGATGCGCCGCCAGGCCCCCGAGGGGGATTTCCGTTCCAACCTCCACCTGGGAGGGAGCGCCGCGGCCGCCGTGGCGACCGAGCAGGAGCGCGATGTCGCGGTGCGCTCGGCCCGGGCCCTCGGGCTGGAGGTGGCCGGGGTGGACCTGATCCGCTCCCGGCGCGGCCCGCTGGTGCTGGAGGTCAACTCGACCCCCGGCCTGGAAGGGGTCGAGGCGGTCTGTGGGGTGGACGTGGCCGGGGCGGTCCTGGCGCGGGTCGAGGCGGCGGTGGCTGCCGGCGGGGTCAAACCGGCCCGGGCGCGTCGCCGGGCAACTTCTTAGTAAAAATTTAACGGCTGTTTAATTGGCCGGGCGCTAGCCTCTACCAGACCGCAGCTCTGCCCTCGCAGGAAACGGTGAATCGGGATGTTTCGGCCCAGGCGCGGCCAGCGCCTGGGCCTTTTTGTTGCCTGGCGCCCCGTTGGCGCCCTCGTTCATTTTCGCTTAGAGTCGACGAAGTATTCACAAGGAAGGATTCCACAATGCTTCGTCCGCTTGCGATGTTGATGTTGCTCGTCTCCGGCTCCGCGTTCGCCGCCAAGAACGAGGTGCCACTTGATCTTCACCAGCCGACAGCCAAGGTGCAGGCGCAGATCGACAAGATCAATGCCGACCTTGCAGGAGGCGAAGTCTATTCGGAGATTTCCGTCGACCAGCGCAGCCAGGTGCGCGAAGCGCTTGTGCGTGTCACGAGCAGGATCGAACGCAACGGGCCCGGCACGCTGCCTTCCCAGGTGGAAGCCTCCACGATGAACGACCAGGAGCTCATCAACACCATTTTGACCCAGGCTCGGGAAGATAGCCGTCTGGTGTGCCGTCGCGAGAAGACGGTGGGCTCCCACCGGGTGACTTCCAACTGCATGACCGTGGCCGAGCGCCGCCGCGCGCAGGACCGTAGCCAGCAGGATATGTCCACCATGCAGCGCAACGGCGGCAAAATACAACTGTAAGAGAGGTTCAAGTGCGAATTCTGGTAATCGAAGACAACAGCGACATCGCCGCCAACCTGGGTGACTACCTGGAGGACCGCGGCCACACCGTGGATTTCGCCGCCGACGGTGTCACCGGCCTGCACCTGGCGGTGGTCCACGACTTCGATGCCATCGTGCTCGACCTCAACCTGCCGGGCATGGACGGCATCGAGGTCTGCCGCAAGTTGCGCAATGAAGCGCGCAAGCAGACCCCGGTGCTGATGCTCACCGCCCGCGACTCGCTGGACAACAAACTGGCCGGCTTCGATTCCGGTGCCGACGACTACCTGATCAAGCCGTTCGCGCTGCAGGAAGTGGAGGTGCGCCTGAACGCGCTGTCGCGTCGCGGCAAGGGCGTGCATACCCGCGTGCTGGAAACCGGCGACCTCGAGTACAACCTCGATACCCTCGAGGTGCGCCGCCGCGGCAAGCTGCTGCAGCTCAACCCCACCGCGTTGAAGATCCTGCAGGCCCTGATGGAAGCCTCCCCGGCGGTGGTGACCCGCCAGGAGCTGGAAACCCGCGTGTGGGGCGAGGAACTGCCGGATTCGGATTCCCTGCGCGTGCACATCCACGGTCTGCGCGCGGTGGTCGACAAGCCGTTCGACGTGCCGCTGATCCAGACCCGCCATGGCATCGGTTATCGGATCGCCTCACCCGATGCCTGAGCGCGGTAGCGCTGCCCGGCCCGCGCAAAAGCGCGGGCAGTACCGCCGGCGGCTGCGGAGTCGAATCATCCTGTCTTTCGTGCTGTTGGGCTTCTGCCTGACCAGCCTGTTCGCGTTCGCCACCAAGTGGACGCGCGCGCGCGTGGAAAACCAGCTCGTCGAAGACGTGATGGAGCGGAACATCGACGAGTACGTCCGCCGCTTCTACGCCGATCCCAGCCACAACCCGCCGGTGCCGATCGACCAGATCCGTGGCTGGGTGTATTCGCGCGACCGTCTGGACCGGCTCTACCAGGAGCACCCGGACTGGGTGGACCTCAAGCCGGGCGTGTACCGCATCGTCAGCGGCGTGGATGAGGAGGGCCGGCCATTCGCCTATCGCCTGGCCGTGCGCAAGACCGACGAGGCGTGGTTCTTCCTGGCCTACGACATGACCCAGGCCCAGCGCGGCGAGGTGCAGCTCAACCGCACGTTGCTGATCTCGGTGCTGGTGTTCAGCCTGCTGTCGCTGGTGCTGGGCTGGTGGTCTGCCTCCAAGGTGATGCGACCGGTCTCGGACCTGGCTGCGCGCTTGCGCGCCTATCGGGGCGGCACCAGCGAGCCCAAGGCATTGGCGCCGTACTTCACCGACGACGAGGTCGGCCAGTTGGCGAGCGCGCTGGATGACTATTCCAACCGCTTGACCGAGGTGGTGCAGCGCGACCGCGAGTTCAACGCCGACGTCAGCCACGAGCTGCGCACGCCGCTGGCGGTGATACGCGGCGCGACCGAGCTGCTGCTGACGCGCCCGAATCTCGACGAGAAGGTGCTGCAGCGCCTGCAGCGCATCCAGCGTGCCGAGCAGCAGTGCAGTGACCTCATCGGCGCGCTGCTGTTGCTCTCGCGCAACGAGCGCGGACAGGGCAGCAGCAATGTCGCCAAGGTGGCCGAGCAGCTGCTCGAGGCCCATCGCGCCCAACTCGGCGGCAAGCCGCTGGAGCTTGTGCTGGAGGGCGTCAGCGATCTGGTGATCGACGCCCCGGAGTCTGCGTTGTCCGTGGCATTGGGCAACCTGATCGGCAACGCGGTGAAGTACACCCAGGAAGGACAGGTGCGCGTCGTCGTCCACGAGGATTCTGTCGAAGTGGCCGACACCGGCCCGGGCCTGAGCGAGGAAGACGCCGCCAAGCTGTTCCAGCGAGGCTACCGCGGCACCCACGCCGGGCACTCGCAGGGCGGCGGCATCGGCCTGTCGATCGTGAGCCGGTTGTGCGACCTGTACGGCTGGCGCGTGGGTGTGCGCCCCGGCGATACGCGTGGCGTGGTGGCGACCTTGTATTTCAGCGCGGACGGCGTGCCGGCGCTGGAGCCGCCGCGCGAAGAGCCGCCCGCCGCGTCCTGAAGCCTCAGCCCGCCTGGCTCAATGCCAGGTACTGCGCGGCCAATTCGCGCGCCCGTGCCTCCAGATGGGCGGGTTCGCCATCATTGACGACCACGTCGTCGGCCAGCGCCAGGCGCTGCTCGCGGCTGGCCTGCGCGGCGATCATCCGCTCGGCCAGCGCGGCGTCGATGCCGTCGCGCGCCATCAGGCGCTCGCGCTGGAGGGACACCGGCGCATCGACCAGCAGGACGCGGTCCAGCCAGGGGTAGACCCGACGCCCGCCGGCTTCGGTCAGCAGGGGAATTGCGGCGATGACGTACGGACCGGGCGCCGCGTCGCACTGCGCCCGCAGGCGCTCACGGATGGCGGGGTGGGTGATCGCCTCCAGCGCCAGCCGAAGCTCCTCGTCCGCGAAGACCAGTTCGCGCAAGGTGCGTCGGTCGAGCGTGCCATCGGCCTGCAGGACGTGCTGTCCGAAACGCTCGGCGATGCGTGACAGCACCGGGCCGGGCGCGACTACTTCGCGGGCGACGACGTCGGCGTCCACGACCGTCACGCCCAGTGACTCGAATGCACGCCCCAGGGCGCTCTTGCCCGAGGCGATGCCGCCGGTCAGGCCGATGACGAAATCGCTCATCCCCGCCGGCGGGCGCTTACGCCAGCCCCGCCAGGTGCATGTAGCCGCCGACGATCTGGTCGCCCCAGAAGAACACGATCCAGCCGGCGATGGCCAGGTAGGGGCCGAAGGGGATCGGCGTGGCCCGGTCGCGGCCCTTGGCGGCCAGCCAGATCGATCCGATGATCGCCCCGACCAGCGAGGAGATCAGGATGATGGGCAGGATGCCCTTGAGCCCGCACCAGGCGCCCAGCGCGGCCAATAGCTTGAAGTCGCCATGGCCCATGCCTTCCTTGCCGGTGAGCTGCTTGAACAGCCACCACACCGCCCAGAGCGAGAAATAGCCCACCGCCGCGCCCAGCAGGGCGGGCTTGGCGTGCATGTAGAGGTTGTCCATCGAGCCGATCAGGCCCAGCCACATGAGGGGCAGGGTGAGCTGGTCGGGCAGCAGGCGGGTTCGCAGGTCGATGCCGGACAGGGCGACCAGGAAGCAGCTGAGCACGATCGCGCCGAAACCCTGCCAGCCGAAGCCGAAACGCCACACGCTGGCCACGACCAGCAGTGAGGTCAGCAGTTCGACCAGCGGGTACTGGATGGAGATGGGCGTATGGCAATGCCGGCACTTGCCGCGCAGGGCGAGCCAGCTGAAGACCGGGATGTTCTCGTACCAGGACAGCTTGTGCTTGCAGTGCGGGCAGTGCGAGGGCTCGACCACGATGCCCGGCGGTGGCGGCTCGTAGATATCCGGTTCGCCGAGGATCTCGCGCGCATCGCGTTTCCACTGCCACTCCATGCGCTTGGGCAGGCGCAGGATCACTACATTGAGGAAACTGCCCAGCAGCAGTCCCAGGCCGGCCGCGGCGGGGAAGCCGAGGCCGGGGTGCTGGTCGAGAAATGCCATGTGTTCCTTATCCGACGACGGCGCCGAGCTTGAAGATGGGCAGGTACATGCCGATGACCATGCCGCCGACCACCGTGCCCAGGAACACCATGATCATCGGTTCCAGCAGGCTGCTCAAGGCATCCACGGCATTGTTCACTTCCTGCTCGTAGTACTCTGCGACCTTGAACAGCATGGCGTCGAGCGCACCGGCTTCCTCGCCGATGGCGGTCATCTGGACGACCATGTGAGGGAACAGGTTGACCTGTTTCATTGCCATGTTGACCGGATAGCCGACCGAGACATCGTCGCGCATGCGGAACACGGCTTCTTCATAGACCTTGTTGCCAGTCGCACCCGCCACGATGCCGAGGGCTTCCACCAGCGGCACACCGGCCCGAAAGGTCACGGCAGTGGTGCGCGCGAAGCGGGCGATCGCACTGTTGTGCATGATCTGGCCGATGACGGGTACCTTCAGGATCAGCCTGTCAAAGCCGTGCTGCATTCGCGGCGAACGCTTGTAGGCGAAGATGAAGCCGAATATGGCGCCGCCTATGACAAGCAGAAGCAACCACCAATACGCCACCATGAAGTTGGAGGCCGCGACGATCATCATCGTGAATGCCGGCAGTTCCGCGCCGAAGTCACGGAAAACCGATTCAAACTGTGGAACAACAAAGATGAGCAGGATGGCGCTGACGATGATGGCCACGGCCACGACCATCGTTGGGTAGAACAGCGCCTTCTTGATCTTGCCCTTCAGGGCCTCGATGTTCTCCTTGTAGGTGGCGACGGTGTCCAGCACTGTCTCCAGCACACCGGCGCCTTCACCCGCGCGGACCAGGTTTCGATACAGCTCGTCGAACTGGACGGGATGCTTGCTGATGGCCTCATAGAGGGAGGAACCACCCTCGATATCGGTACGGATGTCGCCGACCAATTTCTTCATCCGCGGGTTCTTGTGCCCGCTGCCGATGATTTCCAATGCGCTCACGATGGGCACGCCGGACTTCATCATCGTCGCCATCTGGCGGCTGAAAAAGGCGATGTCCTTGGCGCTAACGGCCTTGCCCGCGCTACCGAATAGCGGCTTGGGTTTCGGCTTGACCACATTGGGCGTGATGCCCTGCTTGCGGAGTTCGGCACGGAGGAAGTTGGCGTTCTTGGCCGCCTGCTCCCCCTTCATCTTGACGCCGCGTTTGTCTGTGCCTTCCCAGACGAAGGGCTGCAATTGGCTGACGTTGCGGTCGACCGGTGCTTTCTTGATGGCGCTGCGCGCTACGGACATTGTGGTTTCCCCAAGCCGGCCATCCCCAGGCCGGATTATTTTTGCATGGTATCCGGTTCCGGGGGGCATGGCACGAGGGCAGGGACAAGCGTGGCCCCGGTCACAATTGCTCCGCTGTAGGGGTGGGGGGGGCGGCCACCGGCGTCTGATGCCTGGCGTCGTGCGACGGAAAGTGACCTTCTGCGTCACATCGGCTGCTTGGTCGCAAATGCGGATCGCGGCCCTTCCAATCCGCCACGCAGCTGCGATGATGGCGCCGGGGAGTCTTCCGGGCGGCGTCAGAAACTTGGCACGCATTGTGCGTCGAGCATTAGGCAGGATCATTCTGCCGCGTGCCGGCTTTGGCCGTCACCCGGAAGGGCGCCTTTCACCAACCAACCTCTAGGGGATGTACTCATGAAGAAGCAGCAGGGCTTTACCCTGATCGAACTGATGATCGTCGTGGCGATCATTGCCATCCTGGCTGCCATCGCGCTGCCGGCTTACCAGGACTACACCGTCCGTTCGCGCGTGACCGAAGGCCTGACCCTGGCCAGCGGCATCAAGACGACTGTGGCCGAGAACATGGCCAACGATCCGACCAGCAGCAACTTCTGCGCCGGCGCCAACACCAGCGTGGGTGACAGCGTCAACGTTGCGGAACTGACCTGCACCGGTGCCACCGGCGCGATTGACGTCGAAATGACCGACCGTGCCAAGGCGGTTGCCCTGACTCTGACCCCGACCCAGACCTCGGGTGGCCCGGTCACCTGGAAGTGCACCACCACGAGCCCGGAAAAGTACGTTCCGTCCGAGTGCCGTGCCACCGCCGCCACTCCGTAATCCGGAGCGGTCTGGCGTGACGCAGAAAGAGGCCCTCCGGGGCCTCTTTTTGCTTGAAGAGCCAACAGGGATGTTGGAAGAGGTCGTATGAAGGTGAATCGATCCGCATGCAAGCAGTACCTGTCCGCCATGTTCGTGGCGACTGTACTTGTCGCATCGCAGGCCAGGGATGTGCTTTCCCAAGTGGATGACGGCATGGCGAACGCCAAGCAACTGGCCATGTTGATACAGATCCGTCAGGCCGTTCTGGAGGACGTGCAGGCCATTGGGATCGTGTCGTTGTACCTCGGTGTATTTGTGGCGGCACATTTGATTTTGACGTTAGGCGCCGTGGCCTTGTTTCGCGGCGCAGCCCGCCAGCTAGCTTCGCCTCGTCTCGAGCGGCTTCCGTGGGCCCTTGGTTTCGTGCTGGCGGTCGTGACATGCGCCGTGCTTTGGAATCGGCGGCTCTATCCCCAGTCGATGGTGTTTCCCAATAGTGATCTGCTCTTGTTGCAGGCACTTTCCCCGTTACTGTTCTGGGGGCTCACCGGGCTGGTGCTGGGGGCGGTTGCGTTGGCGATGATTCGCGCGGCACGCATACGGCCCAAGTCCACGTTAGCGATGGGGGCCGTGGCAGCATGTGCATTCTTGCCTTCATGTGTTCGTGCTGACTTGCCGAGCAGGCAGCTTGCCGACCCGCGGCCTGATGTGATCGTCATCGGCGTGGACTCCCTCCGGCCGGATTTCTTGGCGCGCAATGGCTTTCCCTCCAGCGCACTGGCGCCCCACATCAATGGTGCACTGGGCGATATGGTGAGCTTCAAGGATACTTTGACGCCCATGGCGCGCACCTTCGTGGCGTACATGAGCATCCTGACGGGGAAGGATCCGCTCCATCACGGCGCACGCTTCAATCTTTATCCGCGTGATCGCTTCGATCGCCGGGACACGGTGGCGTGGAAGTTCGGTTCGGCGGGCTATCACACTATTTTCGCCATGGACGAGGCGAGGTTCGCCAATGTGGATAAGTCCTTCGGCTTCGATCAGGTCGTTACGCCGCCTCCCGGGGTACTCGATTTCGCCATCGGCAGCGCGTTTGACAGCGTGGGGACCAATCTTCTGCTGGAGATTCCGGCCTTCCGTCGCCACTTGGGTTATATCTACGGCAATCGTGCGGCATATCGCGTCTATCGTGCGCAGGACCACTCCGCCCGCCTTCGGTCTGCGATTGCGGGCGCTCCAGCTGATGAACCTTTGCTCCTTTTCAGTCACTTTTGCTTGCCCCATTGGCCGTACCTCCCTCGGGACCCTTATGACCTGGATGCGATGCCGAAGCTCTCACTGCAGGGCGGCGAGTATTCGGACGCACCAGACGACTACCTGCGCGCGGTGTACACGGCGGACTCCCAGGTCGGGGCATTGCTGGACGAGCTTCGCGCTGCCGGTCGGTTGAGAAATGCCATAGTCGTTCTGTTGTCCGACCATGGTGAAGGACTGGGAATGGCGCGTGACGAATTCGATCTGGTCGAAGAAGGTCGACTTGAAGGACCGCTCTCGCTGGCCGCCGCCCAGTACGGACATGGCGGGTACGCATTGGCGGAAGGACAATATCGCGTGGTGCTAGCCATGCAGCATTACGTGCAGGGCAAGCCCGCTTGGAAGGCAAGGGACATCGCTGGGCCGGCTTCGCTGCTGGATGTTGCGCCTACGCTTCTAGGTGCGGCAGGCGTCGAGGTGGGCTCGCCAAAAGCCGGCGGCGATGGCACATCGCTGCTCCCGGCACTGATGGGCGAGGTCCAATCCCTGCCCGAGCGCGTGCGCTTCGTCGAAAGTGGCGAGCGGGCGGCATCGGTGGAACGTGCCGACATTGATGAAAAGCAGGTCGCGGCAGAAATGTACTACCTTTACGCATTGACACCGGACCTGCGGTTCGAGATTGACCAGTCTCTCTTGGAGAGGGTGCTAGCAGAAAAGCAGCGAGGGGCATGGTTGGGCGAACGTGGCGTCGTGGCCAAGCCTGCCGGTTACGTGGGGGATGCAGTGGCAGCTTGCTGGCAGGGGATGGACTTTCGAGCTCGCAGTATGTCCTGCATCCCGTATCCTTCCGTTGACCCGCAGTATCGGCGCTTGCAGGAAGAAGTTTGCGCCCATTACGCTCATGATGGCGACTTTGCTGAGCGCTGGTGCGGGGCGGGGCGAAATGGAGTAGCGGTGGGAGGCCGCTAGTCCATGCTGGCCCGGGCCCGTCCAAGGGCTAACGATTGAAGTTAATTGATGGCATCGATTGGGGTTCCAATGAACGCAGTAGCCACCGCCAACCTGGTCGGCATCACCGGCATTGCCCGCCGCCTTGTGCAGGACGGCGCCATGGACGAAGCGGCCGCCCGTGCCGCCATGGACCAGGCCGCAGCCGCCAAGGTCCCCTTGCCGCAGTGGTTCGCCGAGAAGAAGCTGGTCTCCGCCGCCCAGCTCGCCGCCGCCAATGCGGTGGAGTTCGGCATGCCGCTGATGGACGTGTCGGCGTTCGACGCCAGCCAGAACGCCATCAAGCTGGTCAGCGAAGAACTGCTTCAAAAGCACCAGGTGCTGCCGCTGTTCAAGCGTGGCAACCGGCTGTTCGTCGGCGTCAGTAACCCCACCCAGACCCGCGCGCTGGATGACATCAAGTTTCACACCAACATGGTGGTGGAGCCCATCCTGGTCGACGAGGACCAGATCCGCCGCACGCTGGAGTCCTGGCAGGCCAATCACAGCAATATCGGCGACGCCCTCGGTGGCGGTGATGACGATGGAATCGCCAACCTCGATGTCGACAATGGCAGCGATGACGACATGGGCGGCAGCGAAGCCGGCGTCGATGCCAAGGGCGACGACACGCCGGTCGTGAAGTTCGTCAACAAGGTACTGGTGGACGCCATCCGCAAGGGCGCATCGGACATCCACTTCGAACCTTACGAAGAAGACTACCGCGTCCGCTTCCGCATCGACGGCCTGCTGAAGAATGTCGCCAAGGCGCCGGTGAAGCTGAGCCAGCGCATCGCCGCGCGACTGAAGGTCATGTCGCAGTTGGACATCGCCGAGAAGCGCGTGCCGCAGGACGGCCGCATCAAGCTCAATCTGTCGAAGTCCAAGCAGATCGACTTTCGCGTCAGCACGCTGCCCACGCTGTTCGGCGAGAAGATCGTGCTGCGTATCCTCGACGGCAGTGCTGCCAAGCTGGGCATCGACAAGCTCGGCTACGAGCCGGTGCAGCAGAAGCTGTTCCTGGAAGCCATCCATAAGCCCTACGGCATGGTGCTGGTCACCGGCCCGACCGGCTCGGGCAAGACGGTGTCGCTGTACACCGCGTTGGGCATCCTCAACGACGAGACCCGCAATATCTCCACCGCAGAGGACCCGGTCGAAATCCGACTGCCCGGCGTGAACCAGGTGCAGCAGAACAACAAGCGCGGCATGACCTTCGCCGCCGCGCTGCGCTCGTTCCTGCGACAGGATCCGGACATCATCATGGTCGGCGAAATCCGCGACCTGGAAACCGCCGAGATCGCCATCAAGGCGGCGCAGACCGGTCACATGGTGCTCTCCACGCTGCACACCAACGACGCGCCTCAGACCATCGCGCGCCTGATGAACATGGGCATCGCGCCGTACAACATCACCAGCTCAGTCACGCTGGTGATCGCCCAGCGCCTGGCGCGCCGCCTGTGCTCGAACTGCAAGCGCCCGGTGCAACTGCCGGAGAATGCGCTGCTGGCCGAAGGCTTCACGCCGGCGCAGATCGCCGCGGGCATCGAGCTCTACGAGCCGGTGGGTTGCGATGAGTGCACCGAGGGCTACAAGGGCCGTACCGGTATCTACCAGGTCATGCCGATGACCGACGAGATCTCCACCATCATCCTGGCGGGCGGCAACGCGCTGCAGATCGCCGAGGCCGCGCAGTCCATCGGCGTGAACGACCTGCGCCAGTCCGCGCTGCTGAAGGCCTCGCAGGGCATTACCAGTCTGGCCGAGATCAATCGCGTCACCAAGGACTAAGCTCGCCTGAGGGGAAGGGTGTGGGAGCAGTTTCCGGGGTCATTCCGCCCACAGAGGCGGCCGCCACAACGCGTCGCCGCCCCGGATACCTTTATGGTCCGATGACGGATTTCCTGCTGTTGGGCGGCGGTTCCTTGTTCGTGCTGGTGCCGCTGGCGCTCTTCTGGTCGCCCGAGTGGACGGGGGGATTGGCCGGCTTGATGCTGTTCCTGGCCAACTTGGTCAACCACCCGCACTTCGCGCATTCGTACCAGCTTTTCTATCGGAATTTCGGGGCGAGGGCGTTCGGGAATGCGTTCCCGCCCGCTTTGCGCCTGCGCTACGTGTTCGCGGGCATCGTGGCGCCGGTTGCGATCATGGTGCTCTTCGCCGTGTGCTTGATGCGCAAGGACGTGCTTGCGCTGGGCTACATCGCCAACCTGATGGCGTTCCTGGTGGGGTGGCATTACGTCAAGCAGGGCTATGGCATGCTCATGTTGGCGGCCGCCTTGAAGCGAAGCTACTTCAACGAGCACGAGAAACTGCTCCTGCGCTGGAACGGCTACGTGGTGTGGCTGGCGTCCTGGGTCTGGATCAACCAGATGCTTGCAAGCCGGACGATGTGGGGTGTCCGCTATGGCGCAATTACTTTCCCGGGCTACGTGCTCACGGCGCTCCTGGGGCTGGTCGTATTGGCCCTGGGCGTCGTTGTCGTTGCATTGGTGAGGAAGCGCATTCGCCAGCGCGAGTGGGACGTGCCCGTGAATGGTCTCGTCGCCTACGCCGTAAGCCTTTATCCGTGGCTGCTGCTGCGCCACCCTTCGTTTCTGCTTGTCGTTCCGGCGTTTCACTCACTCCAGTATCTGGCGGTGGTGTGGCGGTACCAGCAGGTCTTCGAGTCTTCCGCGCATCAAACGGGCGCCCGGCGTGCCTTCAATGCAAGAGGTGTCGCTTTCCACCTGGCGCTTTTCGGCTTGTACGGCTTTATCCTCGGGTATCTCGGGTTCTGGTTCGTTCCCGAGATGTTGCAGAACGTATTCCCTCAGTTTTCCCGGTTGTTCGGTGGGGCGTTGTTCCTCTTCCTGTTCTGGGTCTTCATCAACATCCACCACTACTTCCTGGATAACGTGATGTGGCGGAAGGACAATCCGGACACGCGTCGCTATCTTTTCGGGGCGAGTTGAGTCGGCGTAATCGCCGGCGAGCGGAGAGGGGCGGGATCACTCCATCCCAAGCTTCTTCAACTTGTAGCGCAACGCCCGGAACGTGATGCCCAGTTGCGCGGCGGTGCGGGTCTTGTTCCAGCGATTTTCTTCCAGCGCCTTCTGGATCGCGGCGCGCTCCAGCTGCTCGATATAGGAGGGCAGCGCGGCCGCACCGGGCTCAACGTCCACCACCGCTTCCTGGTGTTCGACGGCTACGCCGGCCACCCGCGCCCCGTTGTGCTGCGGCAGGCGCAAGTCGCTGGCGCTGATCTGGTCATCTTCGGCCAACGCCAGCGCACGTTCGAGGATGTTCTCCAGCTCACGCACGTTGCCGGGGAATCGGTAGCGGTCCAGCGCTTCCAGCGCGGAAGGCGAGAGCAGGGGGATCGGCCGCCCATGGCTGCGCGCCAGCCGCGCCAGGATCGCCGCGGCCAGCTGCGGCAGGTCGCCACCGCGCTCGCGCAGTGGCGGCACGCGCAACTCGATCACGTTGATGCGGTAGTACAAGTCATGCCGGAAGCGGCCCTCGGCGACGAGGTCGGCCAGGTCCTTGTGGGTCGCCGAAAGGATGCGCACGTCCACCGGCACCTCGCTGGACGCCCCGACCGGGCGCACCGACTTCTCCTGGATTGCGCGCAACAACTTGACCTGCATCTGCAGCGGCAGCTCGGCGATCTCGTCCAGGAACAGCGTGCCGCCGTTGGCCGCCTGGAACAGGCCGGGCTTGTCGGTGTGGGCGCCGGTGAAGCTGCCCTTCTTGTGGCCGAAAAACTCGCTTTCCATCAGCTCGGCCGGTATCGCGCCGCAGTTCACCGGCACGAAGGCCCCCCCGCTGCGCGCCCCCTGTTCGTGGATCGTGCGGGCCACCAGCTCCTTGCCCACGCCCGACTCGCCCAGGATGTAGACCGGCGCCTGGCTGCGCGCGACCTTGGTGATCGTGGCACGCAGCGATTCCATCGCCACCGAATCGCCCAGCAGGCGGCTGGCCTGCTCCGGCGGCGGGGGCGGCGGCACCGGCCGCTCGGCGTTGTTGAGTTCCAAGGCATGGCGCACCAGCCCGCGCAGCACGGAGATGTCCACCGGCTTGCTGACGAAGTCGAAGGCGCCGGCCTTCAGCGCCTCCACCGCCAGGTCCATGCTGCCGAACGCGGTAATCATCGCCACCGGGGTGCGGGGGTAATGGCGCGCGATTTCGGTCACCAGCTCGATGCCGTTGCCATCGGGCAGCCGCATGTCGGTGATGCACAGGTCGTAGGGGTTGTTCGCCAACAGCTCGCGGGCTTCGGCGAGGTTGGCGGCGGTGCTGATGCGCAGGCCCATGCGGCCCAAGGTCAGAACCAGCAGTTCACGGATATCTCGTTCGTCGTCTACGACGAGGGCGCTTCGGCTGTCGTTCATGAATGTGGAAGATAGCCGAAGGGACCAGAGGCGACAAATATTGCCGGTTTGCGACCTCCGGCGGCAGTCGGCACAGGCTGAATGCGGGTGTCAGGCCTTCAGGCCGGTAGGATCGTATGCGGGCCGGGCAGGGTGATGCGGAAACAGGCGCCGCCGGCCGGCACCGCCACGTACTCCAGCCGGGCCTGGTTGGCGCGACACAGCTCCCGCGCGATGTACAGGCCCAGGCCGGTCCCGTGCTCGGAGGTCGTGAAGAATGGCCGGAACAACTGCGCGGCCACCGCCTCGGGAATGCCCGGGCCGCGGTCCATCACGTCGATCACCGCGGTGCGCTCCTGCGCGGCCACGCGCAGCCGCACCCGGGCCGGCTCGTCCATCGTGCGCCCGTACTTGAGCGCGTTGTGGACCAGGGCGGTGAGGATCTGGTGCAGGTGCTTGGGATCGACCAGTGCCTGCACCGAGGTCTGCCCGATCACCGCCTCCAGGCTGTCGTTCTCGACCGAAAGGGTTTGCCGGTACTCGAGCACGAAGCGGCGCACGAAGGCGGCCAGGTCCAGATTCTCGGGATTGGCGCGCTCGCGTCGCGCCAGCCCAAGCACGCTCTCGACGATCCCGTTGGTGCGCTGGCATTGCTGGTGGATGATCTGCAGCAGGCGACGGTCGGCCTCGCCGATGGCCGGGGATTCCTCCAGCAACTGCGCGGCGTAGTTGATCGCCGCCAGCGGGTTGCGGATCTCGTGTGCCAGGCTGGCCGAGAACCGGCCGAGCGCGGAAAGCGTCAGCGACTCGGCCCGCCGCGAGACCACCGTGGCGTCATCGAGAAACACCAGGGTCAGGTCGCTGTCGGCGAGCAGCCGGGCGAAGCGCGGCTGGACCTCGGGCTGGTCGGGCGAGAGCTGCAGCGGCGCATCGTCCTGCTGCCAGCCGTTGCGCCAGCGCTGCAGCCGCCGCGCCAGCTCTGGCGCAGCGCTGGACAGTTCCAGCAGGCCGCTGACCGTGTTGCCCTCCGCATCGCCGATCAGTGTGGTGGCTGCCTCGTTCGCCAGCGTGATGCGGTTGCCTGCATCCACCACCAGCACGCCGGTGCGCATGCGCCGGATGATCAGTTCGTTGACCTCGAACAGATTGGCCACCTCCGCGCCGCGGCGGTCGGCCAGCTGCTGGTTGCTGCGCGCGCGCTGGCCGATCTGGTAGCAGATGTAGGCGATGGCCAGGTAGCTGGCGGCGAACATCGCCAGTTCGGCCAGGGTGCGGTTGTTCTGGGTGCCTTCCAGCACGCTCCACAGGTATTCCATCACCGTGGCCGTGCAGGCGACCACGGCCACGCCCATCGCCAAGCGCAGTGGGAGCAGCATGCCCGCGGCGGCGATGTTGAACAGCAGCATCATCGAGATGCCGGCGCTGGCCGTCGGCAGCGCGTGGGTCATCAGGGCGGCGGCGGCGATATCCACCGTCACCGAACAGAACACGATCGTGTTGAGCCACTGCTCCTTGCGGCCCCAGGCGAGCAATCCCAGCGCCAGCACCAGGTAAACCACCGCCAGCGTCTGCGCCAGCTGTGGCAGCCGTGCTTCGCCCACCAGTGCCGAGAGCGGGCTGAACACGAGCGCGGCGATCAGCCCGGCGACCAGCACCCGGTACAGGGCAAAGAAATACAGCTCGCGCCGCGGGACGGATTCGATGCGGTCGATGAGCGAAGCACTGGGTGACAAGCCGAACTCCCCTTCGGATTGGTCAGGGGCCGAGTATAGGCCGCCGGGTCGGCTGCCCGGCACGGGAACCGGCGCGGCCCCCCATGGCCGGGGCCCGCATCGCCTCGATAGCCCTGCTCGATTTTGCGCCGCGGGGCGCGGTGGGCGACAATAGGCGGCCCGCTTGTGCGCCCTGGCCGTGTTTTCCGGCCCCCGGTGCACGCTCCCGGCGGTCGATTTCCTTTTCCCACGGTGACGCATGAATTTCCACGAATACCAGGCAAAACAACTGCTTGCCGAATACGGCATCCCGGTGCCGGCCGGCAAGGTCGCCGCCACCCCGGACGAAGCGGTCGAAGCCGCCAAGTCGCTGGGCAATGGCCCCTGGATGGTCAAGGCGCAGATCCATGCGGGCGGCCGCGGCAAGGCCGGCGGCGTCAAGTTCTGCAAGACCGTCGATGACGTGAAGGCCGCTGCCGGCAAGATGCTCGGCACCAAGATGGCCACCTACCAGACCGCCGGCGTCGAGCTGCCGATCAACCTGGTGCTGGTGACCACGGCCGGCGAGATCGCCAAGGAGCTGTACCTGTCGGTGCTGGTCGATCGTGGCACCAAGACCATCAGCTACATCGCCTCGTCCGAGGGCGGCATGGAGATCGAACAGGTCGCCGCCGAAACCCCGGACAAGATCCACACCCTCAATGTCGATTTCGTCGAGGGCGTGCAGGGTTACCACGGCCGCGACATCGGCTTCAAGATGGGCCTGACCGCCAAGCAGGCCGGCCAGTTCGCCAACATCATGGTGAACCTGTACCGCATCTTCAACGAGAAGGACCTGGCCCTGGTGGAGATCAACCCGCTGGCCATCCTGGACGACGGCAACCTGTACGCGCTGGACGGCAAGTTCAACAGCGACGACAACGCCAACTTCCGCCACAAGGAACTGGTCGCCATGCGCGACAAGTCCCAGGAAGACGAAACCGAAGTCACCGCTTCGGAACTGGACATCAACTACGTCACCATGGACGGCAACATCGGCTGCATGGTGAACGGCGCCGGCCTGGCGATGGCCACCATGGACGTCATCAAGCTCAACGGCGGCGAGCCGG
>Ga0310344_10000121_pt1 | contig 64577 bp, 63 predicted proteins | sample HC15DNA20200_MG_FD_203801 | JGI IMG/M metagenome (GOLD analysis project Ga0310344, IMG submission 203801) | Marine microbial communities from station ALOHA, North Pacific Subtropical Gyre - HC15-DNA-20-200_MG | ecosystem: Environmental > Aquatic > Marine > Oceanic | place: Pacific Ocean: North... | reverse complement strand
CTTCGTCCCGCGATGGTGAAAGTCCGAGGCTGAAGTATGGCGGCAGCTGAAAAGAGGTAGGGACCTAATGGCTCCTCAGCGTGAGTGGTTTGAAAAGGACTATTATGCGACGCTTGGTGTCTCAAAAGAATCTTCCGCGAAAGAAATCACAAAGGCGTATCGTAAGTTGGCCCGGGAACTCCATCCTGATGCTAATCCTGGTGACACTTCGGCCGAAGAGCGGTTTAAGGAGGTTTCCACTGCTTACGATGTTTTAGGTGAAGAGGGTAAGCGCCGAGAGTATGACCAGCTTCGTGCAATGGGCCCAATGGGTGGTTTTCGATCAGGTGTAAGTGGTTTCGGACCTGGTGTGGGAAATTTTGATTTGGGTGATTTGCTAGGGGGATTGTTCGGGGGCTCCCAACCAAATGCAGGACGGGGTAATGATCTAGAAACCCGATTGAAGCTTTCGTTTGAGGAGGCGATATTCGGTGTTACGACCAGTGTCAGTCTGGTCAGTGATGTTGCTTGTTCGACTTGTTCTGGCGTTGGAACCAGTCCCGGTAGTGAACCGCGGACTTGCAATACATGCGGTGGCCGTGGAGAGCAGGCCGAGAATCAGGGTCCGTTTTCTTTTAGCCGCCCTTGTAGTTCTTGCAGGGGTAGCGGATATTTTATTGATGATCCTTGCGCTACTTGCAGAGGATCCGGACTAGAACGGCGATCTCGTTCTGTCAAAGTTCGAATCCCTGCCGGTGTTGAAGATGGCCAACGCATACGTCTGAAGGGCCGGGGCGGATCCAGTAGAGGAGGACCTCCAGGTGATCTGTATGTCATTTTGTCAGTGGCACCGCACCAGGATTTCGGCCGTAAAGGATCTGATTTGACCTTTACCGTTCCCTTGACTTATCCCGAGGCGGTACTTGGAGCTGAAGTTTCAGTGCCGACTCTAGACGATGCTCTAATAACGTTGAAAGTGCCAGCAGGGACCCGCAGTGGGAGTGTCTTTAGGGTAAAGGGACGAGGTGTTAGAGCTCGCAGAGGCGTTGGCGATTTACTTGTGACGGTTGAGATACATGTACCAGCCATCACCACGGAGTGTGAGCGTTCAGCGCTTCAAGCTTTAGCAGAGGCGATGAGCGCTAATGGTGGCGATACCCGGGAGGGCCTGGCAAGATGAACATGATGTCTAATCGTCCAAGGCCAGATCAAGCGGTATATGTGATTTCTGTTGCTGCTGAACTAGCTGGGATGCATCCTCAGACCTTACGTATTTACGAGCGTAGAGGACTTCTTGATCCAGCTCGGACCACTGGTGGTAATCGCAGGTATAGCGAGTCTGACATTGCTTTACTCCAAAGGATCACAGATCTTACAGCAGAAGGTCTTAATCTTGAAGGTGTAAAACGCGTATTGGAGTTAGAGGCTGAAGTGGTGAGACTTGAGGGTGAGGTCGAGACAGCGAGAAATGAAGGTAGCCAGGCGATCGCTGACGTTCACCGACAGTATCGACGTGATTTGGTGCCTATTCGGCAGAGTGTCACGGTATACCGTAAAGAGCGCCGTTCTCCCCATCCGTGAGATCGCTTTTAGACCTCATAAATTGCTCTCTGCTCTTTCCGAGATACTTATTGTAAAGTCAGTTTGACCTGCGGTTTTGGAGTGAGAAAAGGCATATCAGGTTCATTAACCTAGTGTTACAGGTGGGTTGCAATCCCCAGTGGATGGCTGGTACTTGCAGGGATTTCTTGGGTTATCCACAGGGGGTGTGGAAATTGAAGATCCTGCGTGGGTGGCGCGCAGGATCTGGTGACGCAGTGTGGTCGGGTGTATATAAAAGGTGAGTCATTTCGTTCAAAGGTTTAAAGTTTGGCCGCCATAACCCAATGTGACGGTAAGCTTGGCCTGTAAGCACCGTCAATCATGAGGAGAGGTGCCGTGCCCGCGACCATCCTGGTCGGGACACAATGGGGAGACGAGGGTAAAGGTAAGTTTACCGACCTTGTCGCCGGTGAGACTTCAATGGTCGTCCGTTACCAGGGCGGTCATAATGCTGGTCATACCCTTGTAGTGGGTGGCGAATCTTTTGCTCTTCAGTTGGTCCCTAGTGGAGTGCTGTATGACCATGTGATACCAGTGATCGGTAACGGTGTTGTTGTTGATCCGCGGGTTTTGCTAACAGAGATGGAGATGTTGGAGTCTCGTGGTGTCTCTACCGAGCGGTTAAGGATTAGTGGTAATGCTCATCTGATTTTCCCCTACCACCAAGAGCTGGATGCTTTACACGAAAGGCATTTAGGAAAGAACCGTATTGGCACCACTAAGCGTGGTATTGGTCCAGCGTATGCAGATAGGTCTATGCGTGTTGGTCTACGAGTGCAAGATCTTCTTGACCAGAAGATTTTTCGCAAAAAACTCGACGCTGCCTTAGAGCATCACAATCGTGTTCTCACGCGAGTTTATAACCGTCTACCGATAGATGTTGAATCAATTACTGAAGAATACCTTGGCACTTGTGCTCCTCGTATTGCACCATTGATCGATGACACGGTGGCGCTTGTTCATGATCAACTTGAGGCTGGTAGCCATGTCCTTCTTGAGGGGGCTCAGGCCACATTCCTTGATCTTGACCACGGGACATACCCATTTGTTACTTCCTCTAATCCGGTAGCGGGAGGCGCATGTACTGGTGCTGGGATCGGTCCTCTTTATATTGATCGGGTCATCGGAATAGCGAAAGCTTATTCCACTCGTGTCGGTGCTGGCCCATTCCCGACGGAGCTATTTGATGAGGTTGGCGATCACTTAGTTGACATCGGCCGGGAATTTGGGACGAACACGGGTCGTCGGCGCCGTAGTGGTTGGTTTGACGCCGTGATGCTCCGGTATGCGGTAAGGGTGAATTCATTGTCGGAATTGGCTATAGCGAAGCTTGATGTTCTCGACGGGCTAGAGACTATAAAAGTGTGTGTAGCGTATGAGGCCGAGGGGGAAAGCTATATGCGGCTTCCTTATCACCAAACAGTGCTACATCGTGCGAATCCAGTTTATGTCGAGTTGCCTGGGTGGGGAAAGGATATTTCGACTGTTCGTTCAAGGTCGGGTTTACCTCGAGAGGCTGAGGATTATTTGTCTTTAATTGAAGAAGAGGTAGGCATCCCAATTGGGATGGTTGGCGTTGGACCAGATCGTGACCAAGTTATTCAGTTCGGCGACCATGATTAGTTGGAGTTAGATGGTGCAGGTTTGTGTGGTCGGTTCAGGTGGACGTGAACATGCACTTGCACAAGTTCTGGGTCGCGATGCGGAAGTTGTTGTAACTCCTGGGAACGCTGGGATTCCAGGTTCAGTGGCGGCACCACCGGAAGAGATCGAAGCCGACTTATTTGTTATCGGGCCCGAAGGTCCCTTAGTAGAGGGGCTTGCTGATCGATTGAGAGCGCTCGGACGGCTTGTATTTGGGCCTGGGATTGATGGGGCTCGTTTAGAGGGATCAAAGGTTTGGATGAAAGAAATTCTTGTTCAGGCAGGTGTGCCGACAGCACGGTACGGTGCTTTCAGCGATGAAGATTTAGCTCTTTCGTTCCTCGGTACAATGCATGACCTATTTGTGGTTAAGACTGACGGTCTTGCTGGTGGCAAAGGTGTGTTAGTTACAGAAGAGCGTGCTGAAGCTGTTGACGCGGTGCGGTCATATCTTTCGGGTAAGGCCTTTGGTGATGCTGGTCGAACTGTGGTGATTGAGGAGGGTCTCACTGGTCCTGAACTCTCGCTATTGGTGATTTCAGATGGGAGCACGGCGGTGCCCCTTACTCCTGCTCAGGATTTTAAACGAATCAATGACGAGGATCGAGGCCCGAACACTGGTGGCATGGGTGCTTATTCACCGGTACCTCTAGCTAACGATTTGGTTGTGGATTCCTTGATGGATGAGATCGTTGACCCAACGCTGAATATCCTGCGGGGGTCGGGAATTGATTACCGGGGAGTTCTCTATTGTGGACTCATGTTTACACCATCTGGCCCGAAGGTGCTTGAGTACAATATTCGATTTGGCGATCCTGAAGCTCAGGTGGTTCTACCCCGGATAAGTAGCAGTCTTACTGAATTGTTAGCTTCCGCTGCTAGTGGTTTGATTGGTGATTTACCAGTCTTCAATAAAAGAGCGGCAGTGACAGTTGTTTGCGCGGCAGAAGGCTATCCCGTATCCCCTCGCACGGGTGACCCCATACAGGGGTTGGACGAGGCCAGTGCGCTCACTAATGTCACGGTCTTTTGTTCAGGCGTGGCTGATTCAGGTGGGAGACTTGTAACCGCTGGTGGTCGTGTGCTTTCAGTTACCGGGATGGGGACGACCATCTCGGCTGCCCGAGATCGGGCCTATACCGGTGCCAACCTTATTTCTTGGCCTGGGATTCATCGACGAACCGATATCGGTGCTTCGCCTGTTTCTGTTGTTTTTCCGGACTAATTAGCCCCTTTAGATGGAGGATTATTTTTATGCCTAAAGATCAAAACTCGCGAGTCGCGATACTGATGGGTTCGCCTAATGATGCTGACAAAATGGCGCCAGCTGCGGCGACGCTGGAGCGTTACGGTGTGGAGGCGGATGTTCGTGTGATGTCAGCTCACCGTAGTCCGGACCAGGTCGCCCAGTTCGCTAGTTCTGCCCGGGAAGGCGGTTATTTTGCAATCATTTGTGGTGCTGGTATGGCGGCACATCTAGCTGGCGCAGTTGCGGCCCATACGACGCTTCCAGTAATTGGAGTACCGCTTTCCGGCGGCGCGATTAATGGCTGGGATTCTCTTTTGGCAACTGTGCAGATGCCTAAAGGCATTCCTGTCGCTACAGTCGCGGTTGACGGCGCTATGAATGCAGCCCTGCTCGCTGTCCAAATGTTGTCGGTGTGTAAACCATCCTTAATCAAAGAGCTTGAATTACATCGAGAGGAGATGCGACCCCGTTAGCTGGGTTGTGCGTGGACTATGGAAAATATTCTTGCCTCGCGCTATGCCAGCGGCTCCATGTCTGACCTTTGGTCGTCAGAGGGGAAGATCGTGCTTGAACGGGAGTTTTGGATAGCTGTTCTTGAGGTCCAAAAAGACCTCGGCGTTGAAATACCCGATGAAGTAGTCGCGGATTATCGTGCTGTTATTAATCAAGTTGATTTGGAATCGATCAGGCGTAGAGAACAGGTCACTCGTCATGATGTAAAGGCCCGTATTGAAGAATTTTGTGCTCTCGCAGGTCATGAGCACATTCATAAAGGTATGACGTCGCGCGATTTAACTGAAAACATTGAGCAGCTTCAAGTCCGCCGAGGGTTAGATCTGATACTTGATCGGGTCGTCGCTTCACTGGCACGGTTGGGGCGCCTCGCTGCTGAGCATACTGATCTAGTTATGACGGGTCGGACTCACAATGTTGCTGCTCAGGTAACGACCCTTGGGAAACGTTTCGCCAGTATTGCCGAAGAGCTTCTTATAGCCCACCATCGTTTAAGTGATTTACTTAGTTGTTATCCGATGCGTGGGATAAAGGGTCCAGTCGGGACTCAGCAGGATTTGTTAGATCTCTTTGATGGTGATGCTACGAAAATTGTGAAGCTTGAGAGTCGGGTTGCTTCCGAACTGGGTTTTTCCACTGTCCTAGATTCGGTTGGGCAGGTATACCCGCGTTCACTCGACTTCGATGTGATTTCGGCACTCGTGGAGGCTTCAGGTGGTCCAGCTAACTTGGCCAGGACAGTACGTCTTATGGCCGGCCATGAACTCGCAACTGAAGGGTTTAAGCCTGGCCAGATTGGGTCATCAGCCATGCCTCACAAGGTTAATGCCCGATCTTGCGAGCGTATAGACGGTCTTGCTGTAGTTCTGCGCGGCTATCTTACGATGGTTGCAGGTTTAGTGGGGGAACAATGGAACGAAGGAGATGTCAGCTGTTCAGTTGTTAGGCGAGTCGCTTTACCCGACGCGTTTCTTGCTGCTGATGGTCTCTTTGAAACTTTTTTGACTGTGCTTGATGGTATTGGGGTTTACCCAGTTGTGGTCGAGCGAGAACTGCGACAGTATTTGCCATTTCTCGCGACCACGAGGATACTGATGGCAGCAGTTCGTGCTGGGATGGGTCGAGAGGCTGCTCACGAGGTGATTCTTGAACATGCGATCAGTTGTGCTGAAGCACGGCGTCAGCACAATATCGAAGAGACGGATCTTCTTGCTCGCCTTGCAAAGGATGAGCGATTACCGCTCAATCGAGTAGACCTTGATCAACTTTTAGTAGATCCTAAGATCTTTATAGGCACGGCAACTGCCCAAGTCCAGGCCGTAGTATTACGGATTGCTGAGGTAGTAGCTGCTCGGCCGATGGCTGCTGCATACAATCCTGAGCTAATCCTCTGATCGAATCTAGAATTATAACGGAGACCTAGTGACCCCATTAATCGATCTGCCACATCTTCACTCTGGCAAAGTCCGTGACATCTATGACGCTGGTGACAACCGCCTTCTTATGGTTACTTCTGACCGGATTTCGGCCTTTGATGTAGTCATGGAGGAGCTAATACCAGAAAAGGGTCGCGTTTTAACTGCGATGTCCGCCTTTTGGTTTGAGCTATTGGAAGAGGTAATTGCTGGACACTTAATCTCTGTCAATCCTGCTGATGTCAAGGGTATTCAGGGGGCGACTGGCCTAGAGGGACGGATAATGCTTTGCCAGCGTGCCGATATGTTGCCAATTGAGTGCATAGTGCGTGGCTACATTACTGGGTCAGCTTGGAAGGAATATAGAAATCACGGGACTATGCACGGTTCAGTTTTACCAGGTGGCCTCAAGGAGGCCGACCGTTTGCCTGAACCTGTGTTTACTCCGTCTACGAAGGTTGATGGCGGTCATGATGTCAATATTTCTTTTACCGAGGCGGCTGATTTAATTGGCGTGGATCTCGCGGAACAAGCGAGAGCTATATCCCTGGAGTGTTATAGCCGAGGTTCTGATTGGGCAGCTCAGCGAGGAATAATTATTGCTGACACAAAGTTTGAACTTGGATTAGTCGATGGTGGCTTAGTTCTAGCCGACGAGGTTCTTACACCGGATTCCTCTAGGTTTTGGCCAGTGGCTGAGTGGAATCCTGGTATTACGCCGCCCTCCTTCGATAAGCAGCCCCTACGCGATTTTCTTAGTGAGTTAAACTGGGACAAACAGCCGCCAGCGCCAAGATTGCCTGCAGAGGTTATAACTGCCACTTCAAGTCGTTATGTGGAGGCATATGAACGTATTACAGGTCGGTCGTTTGCTGATTGGCCGGGGGCAGAGGGGGCATAAATTATGCGATTCTCTGTCCTTGTCGATATCCAATTGAGGGAAGGGATCGCCGACCCTGCGGGATCTACCATCGAACGAGTGCTTCCGGTCCTCGGTTATGAAGGGATCAGCGATGTCTCCGTCGGTAAAACTATTAGATTCGAAATTGAAGCAGTTGATGCCGCTTCCGCACGGGTGATGGTTGGTGACTTAACTGATTCGTTTCTTACTAATCCTGTAATTGAAAGAGCTCAGCTGTCGGTTGAATTGTCTACCTCAGGGTCCAGTTCGTGAGTGCTGTTGTAGGTGTTGTTGTTTTTCCCGGCACCAACTGTGAGATCGATACGATTGAAGCGGTCAACAATTTGGGTGGAATAGGCCGGATCATTTGGCACGGCGATGATGATTTGTCCGGTGTTGATGCAGTCATTGTGCCCGGGGGGTTCGCTTACGGTGACTATTTACGCCCAGGCGCTATCGCCCGATTCTCTCCTGCAATGAATGCGGTTAGTCGTTTTGCCAGATGCGGTGGCCCTGTTGTCGGTATTTGTAATGGTTTCCAGATACTTACTGAAGCTGGACTTTTGCCAGGTGCTCTTCAGAAAAATAACGGCTTGAGATTTATATGCGAGCCGGTACTGGTTCGTGTGGAAAGTCCTGATTCGATCTTGACTCGAGAGATTGAAGCTGGGAGTGAACTAACTATCCCAATTAATCATTTTGAAGGAAATTTCACTTGCGACAGTTACACATTGGCTGAATTGAAAGGGGAGGAAAGAATATTGTTTCGGTATGTTGATAATCCAAATGGTTCTATTGACAATATTGCTGGTATTTGTAATAGCGAACGAAATGTAATTGGTCTTATGCCCCATCCAGAACGAGCATGTGAAGAACTGTTAGGAAGTTCTGACGGAGCTATTTTATTTAACTCTCTTTTGAAGAGTTTGTAATAATATTTCTCAAGTGGTGTTGTCAGTTTGAATGTCGTATTCCTGCATCTTTTAGCACATTCGCTGATACACCTATTTCCCGCCAGGCAGCATATGAGATACCTCGTTTCCCGCTGTAGCTTGCTGCCACTTTTGTAAATGCTTTTTGAAGATTTTCCACATTCTCTTGTCCCATAGGGTCAAGGGATTCCAGTTCAGTCTCTAAGTTGATACGTTTCTGGACTAGTTCCAGGCGTTTTGTAGGTGTTGAACCGTCCATTGCTTCTACGGTAGAGGCAATTTGCGTGCGGATACTCTTTGGAGTCCGTTTACGGCCACGTTTCGGCTTATTATTTTCAAGTGCCTTGAGGTAGTCCCGAACAACCTGGATTTCTCGTCGCTCATTTTCACTCATTTTTGGTCGTGGCATAGGTGGTCCGATCCTTCGGGTGTCTTTTCTGTCTATTTCGAGCCAGCCTTTTGCCGGATTAGATGCACTTAGTAGTTCAGGAAGCTCGATTATTTTCTGGGTCGCAGCCTAGCTTTATACCAAGAGATTTAGTATTGATTCTTTCATTATTTTAAAGTATAAGTGACGCCAGTTTTGCTTTTGTTAAAGAATTACTTCATAAATCTATATCGAATAGTGATACCGGTGGTGAGATTTGAAATTAATTACTCTAGTGTCATCATTGATGATTGTTTGTTTAGGGATTTTATATATATATTTATATTGAATACTATATATATAATCAAAATATTATAAAGATGTTAGAAGATTGGAAATATATTCTGGTTAATCAATTCGTTTATTAAGATAACTTATCTGTTAAGAACGTTCGAATGTTCGGAAAATTAAGTGTGTTTACAGGTTTTGAGGATCAGACAGTAGCGGTTAAGCACTACCGTGGCTGATGTGGAAGAACCGTTGCATCGAACTCTCGGTTTGACTGATGCCGAGGCCGACAAGATTTATGAAATTCTCGGTCGGTCCGCGAACAACTTAGAGCTTGCTATGTACTCCGTGATGTGGTCAGAGCACTGCTCCTATAAGAGCAGTCGGATCCATCTTAAAAGGCTTCCTACTGAGGCACCTTGGGTATTGGTTGGGCCTGGAGAGAATGCTGGTGTTGTAGATGTTGGAGATGGGATAGCTGCTGCGATTCGTATTGAAAGCCACAACCATCCCTCCGCAATCGAGCCTTACCAAGGTGCTGCTACCGGGGTTGGTGGAATCCTCCGCGATATTTTCACCATGGGGGCGAGGCCGGTTGCCTTGATGGACGCTCTTAGATTTGGGCCACTAGAAGATCCCAAAAGTCGCTGGATAGCAGAAGGTGTTGTTTCAGGAGTATCTGGATATGGCAACGCCGTTGGTGTCCCAACTGTCGGTGGGGAAATCGTATTTGATAGAACTTATGCTGGGAATCCCCTTGTTAACGTGCTCTGTCTTGGTCTAATGCCGATAGATCGTTTAGTGCTGGGTCGAGCTACTGGTATAGGAAATCTTGTACTTTTGTTGGGCTCTTCCACTGGCCGTGATGGCATTGGTGGTGTGAGTGTTTTGGCTTCTGCTGGCTTTACTGCAGAAGATGATGCGGATAAGCGGCCCAGTGTCCAGGTTGGAGATCCATTCGAGGAGAAACGCTTGATTGAGGCGTGTCTCTCCCTTTTGGATGAAAGATTACTTAAGGGAATCCAGGATTTGGGAGGTGCAGGTCTGACTTGTGCTACGAGCGAGACCGCTTCACGAGGTGGGGTAGGTATGGACGTAGATGTAACGGCAGTACCGCTCCGTGAGCTTGACATGCAGCCGCATGAAGTGATGACAAGCGAATCTCAAGAGAGAATGCTTGCCATCGTGGAGCCTGGTGGGCTTGAAAGAGTCAAGGAAATTTGTGAGCGGTGGGAAGTTTCTGCCACAGTCATTGGCCAGGTGACAGAAGGTAACACCCTCCGAATCTTGGAGCGTATGGATGGTGAAGTGCTTGCTGAGGTGCCTGCTGGCTCTCTTCATCATGATGCTCCAATTTATGATCGTCCGAAGGAAGCCCCAAAGGTCTTACTTCAGCCCTCCGCTGATGAACTTGCTGCACCATCTGATCCTGGTTCGGAATTACTTGGTTTATTGGCCGATTCATCTTGGGTTTACCGACAATACGATCATCAACTTTTTCTTAACACGGTGGTGGGTCCGGGTGATGATGCAACAGTCTTAAAATTACGACACCCGATCACCGGTGAATCCACGGGTCGTGGTTTGGTGCTAACGACTGATGGGAATCACCGCTGGTGTGCAGTAGATCCTAGACTTGGAAGCTCAATGGTGGTTGCTGAGTCCGTACTTAATCTTGCATGTGTTGGTGCTTATCCGGTAGCTCTAGTCAATTGCCTCAACTTCGGGAATCCCGAGAATGCCGAAGTCATGTGGCAACTATCCCAGTCGGTCGATGGCTTGGCTGAGGCTTGTCGTTTCTTTGGGGTACCCGTGGTAGGTGGCAATGTGAGCCTTTACAACGAATCCGCCGGTGTTGACATTGATCCGACACCAGTAGTGGGCTTGCTCGGGATTGTGGACCATTTAGACTGCCGTCCGCCGGGAGTAAGGTTTAACGAGGGAAATCGCTTGTTACTTCTTGGTCGAGATTCTAAGGGTCTAGGTGGTTCTAGTTGGGGGGCTTCGCATGGAGCACCTGGTGGGCGGTTACCTGAGTTTGATTTAGGCGAGGTAGCTAGTACCGCGACGTTCGTTCGAGATTTAGTTGTAGATGGCCTTGTTGAGGGTATCCATGACATCTCCTCAGGTGGCCTTGGAGTTGCATTGGCGGAGATGGCAGCTAGGTCAGGAATAGGGGTCAATGTGGCCCGGATACCAGATCACCGCGTTTTGTTTAGTGAAACACCTGGACGTGTTGTGGTGGCGGTTCATCCGGAATGTCTTCAAGAAATTTTGCTAAAGGCTGAACAGTCGGGAGTTCCTACCAGTCGAATTGGTCTTGTGGGTGGTGATCGCTTTAGGGTGAAGGAACTTGTCGATTTGAGTCTCGATTCGGTTGTTAGTTCTTTCACTAATCGTATTCCAGAAGCTTTGGAGAGCGGAGTACAGAATCGATGAGAGATCCCGATAGACCTAGGGATAAGACTAAGCTCTCTCACGTGTCGGAATCGCAGTACGTTGATAACCAACATTCTGACGATACTCCGAAAGAGGCTTGTGGGGTATTTGGGATTTACGCGCCTGGTCAACCTGTGGCTCATTTAACTTATCTTGGCCTTTACGCTCTTCAGCACCGTGGTCAGGAGTCAGCTGGGATGGCAGTCGGAGATGGGGATTCTTTGACGGTCGTTAAGGAAATGGGACTAGTTTCCAATGTGTTTGACGACCGAACTCTTTCGACTCTCTCCGGTGACCTTGCTATTGGACATACACGTTATTCGACTACAGGTTCTAGTACCTGGCGAAATGCTCAACCGGTTTATCGTGGTATCGATCACGTAGAGTTCGCTCTAGGTCACAACGGCAATTTAGTTAACACCGAGACTTTGACTGTCGAATCAGGGATGCTGCCCGGGACAGTTACTTCTGATACCGACTTGATGGCGGAATTGTTAATGTCAGCCTTACTTGAGCGTCCGGAGATTGGCTCTAGTGAGGCTTTTGAAGCGGCTCTTAGGGAGGTGTTGCCTCGGCTCAGTGGTGCGTTTTCCTTGGTTCTAGCTGACCGCACTCAAATTATTGGTGTTAGAGATCCGAATGGGTTCAGGCCTCTTTGCCTAGGACGTCTCGATGGAGGTTGGGTATTGGCATCCGAAACTCCGGCTCTTGACGTAATTGGAGCACATGTGGTTCGTGAGATCGAGCCGGGCGAAGTTGTGATCATTGATAGGAATGGTTGTCGTTCGCTTCACCCGTTTGACACTGTCGATGTAGACCCTCGATTGTGCCTTTTCGAGTTCGTATATTTTGCAAGGCCAGATAGCAATCTTTATGGTCAGAGTGTCCACCATGCCCGGGTACGTATGGGAGAGATGCTTGCTGACCAAGCACCTGTTGATGCGGATTTAGTCATGGGGGTCCCAGAGTCTGGCATCCCAGCGGCTGAGGGCTATGCCAGGCGTTCGGCTATCGATTTTGGTCATGGTTTAGTGAAGAATCGCTATATAGGCCGGACGTTCATTGCCCCAACACAGGCTTTACGTTCAACGGCAGTGCGTATGAAGCTCAACCCACTTCGGGACAGTATCGATGGGCAGCGATTGGTCGTTGTGGATGATTCGATAGTCCGTGGTACTACAACACGCTCGATGGTTCGAATGTTGCGTGATGCTGGGGCCAAGGAAGTGCATCTCCGAATTTCTTCCCCGCCTTATCGCTGGCCTTGTTTTTATGGCATGGACACGGGGGCAAAGGCTGAGTTGCTTGCTGCAAATCTCACTGTTGATGAAATTCGGGAATATCTCGATGTGGATACTCTGAGCTATCTAACACTTGATCACTTATTAAAAGCTACTGGTGCTGTTGGTGCTGGATTTTGCACAGCCTGTCTGACTGGTGAATATCCAGTTAGTATCCCGCAAATTTTGACCGAACAATCTAGGAAGATGCAAGCCATTGACCAATCGGTGACCTTGGGGTTAGAACAAACCCAAAGTGGACTCTCTGCGGCGGAGGCTACTCGACTTTTCAACCGAACATAGAGCTCAAAGTGCCGAGCGACTATAGGACTTCAGGTGTCGATATAGAGGCGGGTGCGGAGGCTGTCAGACGGATCCTTCCGCATGTTCGTTCTACGTTTGGTCCCGAGACAGTAAGTGATATTGGAGGTTTTGGAGGTGTATTTGATCTTGGGCTTTCGGGCTATGACGATCCTCTACTCGTGTCTACGACTGATGGTGTTGGTACCAAGGCGGAAGTTGCTCGATTAACAGGTCGTTTCGATACAATTGGCGTAGATCTAGTCGCGATGTGTGTTGATGATTTGGTTTGCACGGGAGCTACGCCTTTATTTTTTTTGGATTATTTGGCTGTCGGTAGTCTTGATCCTGCTACTGCTGAAAAAATTGTGGGAGGAATCGCCAGAGGCTGTCGTGAGTCTGGGTGTACGTTAATTGGCGGCGAAATGGCGGAACACCCCGGGGTAATGGATGCTGATCAGTTTGATTTGGCAGGGTTTGCTGTTGGTGCTGTTGAGCGGAATGAGATCGTCGACGGAAGTAGATTAAGTGCCGGTGACTTACTCATAGGTTTAGCATCTCCCAATTTACGGTCCAACGGTTTTTCTCTAGTTCGACATCTGATATTCGACGTGGGTAGAAGACGTTTGGATGAACCCGCATGGGTGGGTGCCAGCTCTACCTTGGCGGATGAAATTTTGGCACCATCGGTTATTTTTACTCCTGCGGTTCTAGCGGTTTTGGCGACAAATGATGTTCATGCCATTGCTCATATCACCGGCGGCGGTCTACCAGACAATTTGTCAAGAGTGCTTGATTGTGCTCTTGATGCCATCGTAGAGATGAATACTTGGGAAGTGCCACGGATATTTAGAGAACTAGAGACTATGGGAGGAATAGATCCTGATGAGATGGCTCGAGTTTTTAACCTTGGTGTAGGCATGGTGCTTGTTGTGCCACCAGCAGATGCTGAAGGGGTGCTGAGTGCACTCGCTTCTCACAATACACCAGCTTGGATTATTGGGGAATTGGCTCGCGGTACGGGGCGTGTTGAATTACGTTGGTAACTTTATTTGTGTGTTAAAGGAGTCTCAACAGGCATTAGTGGAGCACCTATTGCGCTATGCGGTTCGCACTGGTGAATTTCGATTAAAGAGTGGTCGAAAGAGCTCTTGGTTTTGTGATGCAAAACAAACAGTTTGTCGGCCGGAGGGTCTTCTTTTGGTCGCTGATGCGGCCCTTGAGGTAATTCCTGATGATATAACGGCTATTGGGGGCTTGACCGCCGGAGCGGATCCTGTGGCTTTTGGGATAGCAGCCGTTGCTGCTTTACGTGGTAGAAGTTTGCGATCTTTTAGCATCCGTAAAGAGTCAAAGGATCATGGAGTCCACGGGCGTCTGGCTGGAGCACTGGAGTCGGGTGACCGGGTTGTTATTTGCGAGGATGTAGTTACCCGAGGTAGTTCTCCATTAGAGGCTGCTCGTGTTGTTCGAGAACTTGGTGCTGAGCCAGTACTTATTGTTCCTGTAGTTGACCGAGGCGGTACTTGTGAAGCAATGGCTAAAACGATTGGTCTAGGATTTAAACCGCTTGTAACAGCTCTTGATTTAGGTTTCTCCTATGAGGGGCCGTGAAGGGCTTGCCTCTATTTTGAAAAGTGTCTGACCGATTAGAGCGTTGGATGGCACCGTAGGCTTCTTAATTGTGCCTTACTTACCCACTGCTGCTTACTCTGTCAAACTCCATGTAGAGCTAGCCAATGTGCCGAATACCCTTGGACGTTTAGCGACGGCCATTGGAGAATCGGGTGCGAATATTGTCTCAATGGGTGGTTTCGACGTACGTGGTGAAATTCTTGCGAATGATGTTGTGGTCAACTGTAGTGACGAGTCGCATGTAGAACGAATGATTGCCGCTGTTAAGGCAGTTAGAGGTGTGAATTTGATTTCTTGGTTTGATCGGACATTCAAAATGCACGAAGGAGGCAAGATTGAAGTGTTAGCTCTGTCCGAAGTCAAGGATTCACACGAACTTTCTATGGCCTACACACCTGGCGTAGCAAGAATATGTATGTCTATTCATACTGAACCTTCTCGGGTGCATGAGCTAACCATCAAGAAAAACACCGTCGCTATTGTTTCCGATGGGTCTGCTGTTCTGGGACTAGGCGACATTGGTCCGGAGGCGGCCATCCCGGTTATGGAGGGAAAGGCCATGTTGTTTAAAGAGTTCGGCGGTGTCGATGCTTTCCCATTATGTCTCGATACGGATTCAGTTGATGAAATTATCGAGACAGTAAAACGTATAGCGCCGACCTTTGGTGGTATCAATCTTGAAGACATCAAGGCTCCAGGGGCTTTTAGAGTTGAAGAGGCCCTAAAAGAAGCTTTAGATATCCCGGTATTTCATGATGATCAGCACGGCACAGCGGTTGTTACCCTTGCGGCTCTTTGGAACTCCCTTAAGCTCACAGGACGTGAGATTAGTGATATTTCTGTTGTTATTTCTGGCGTTGGAGCAGCTGGAGTAGCGGTCGGCAAGATTCTTTTGGAAGCTGGGGTTGAGCAGATAGTGGGTGTTGATCGAAACGGCTCTGTTTATGAGGGTCGAGACGGTCTCAATTCTCAGAAGAAATGGTTCGCTGCTAATACCAATCGAGAACGCCGCATGGGGGATATTCATCAGGTATTGCAGGGTGCCGATGTTTTTATTGGTCTTAGTGCTCCTAATTTGTTGACAGCTTCCGACATACGCAGCATGGCTTCTGACCCGTTGATTTTTGCAATGGCCAACCCAGATCCTGAGATTCGGCCCGAGGAAGTAGATGGTTTGGCAGCGGTAATGGCTACGGGCCGTAGTGATTATCCCAATCAGATTAACAACGTCCTAGCTTTTCCAGGCATATTCAGAGGTTCCTTGGATGCAGGTGCCATGGATATCACAGAGAATATGAAATTGGCAGCGGCTCGGGCGATCGCAGATTCCGTTCACAGCGAGGAGCTTTCCCGGAATTTTATTGTTCCGTCGGTGTTCGATCGGTCCGTCCCGATAGCGGTAGCTGAAGCAGTGGCTAAGGCTGCCGTTCTTGATGGAGTTTGCCGATCCTAAAATTGCCGAAGGTCGGTGCTATACGGATTGCTCGGATATAACTAGGAAAGTCTTGCGAGACCAAAGATAGCCTCATGCTAGAGGTAGGTTAATTTGCTTTGCTTCGACGAATTCAGCCAGGCCGTATCGGCCTAATTCGCGTCCATTGCCAGACTTCTTGTAGCCTCCGAATGGCGCGTCGGTATTAAGAAATGAACCATTCATGTCAACTTCGCCAGTCCTCATTTGTTTGGCAATGAGCATGGCTCGGTCGTTATTGTTGCTCCAAACACCACCGGATAGGCCGTAGTCTGAATCGTTGGCTATTCGAATGGCGTCGTCGTCGTTTTCATAACCAATTATCGAGAGCACGGGTCCAAAGATCTCTTCCTGAGCTATTCGCATCGAGTTGTCGACATTTGCGAATATGGTTGGTTTGACGTAGTAGCCCTTGTCCATACCGTCTGGCTTGCCTAAACCCCCGGTAATCAATGATGCTCCTTCATCTATTCCGGTTTGGATGTACCCCTGAACCCGATCCCACTGCGTTTGCGAAACGACAGGCCCGAGTCGAGAATTTGGATCATCCGCGGGTCCGACTAGAAAGCTTTCGGCAGAGGAAATTGCGAGTGTTGACACTTCTCCCATTCGTTCTATAGGTACAAGTAAACGTGTTAGAGCACTGCAGGTCTGTCCTGAGTTGAGAAAAGCGGTACCCACTGCTGAAGGGATAGCAGCAGAGAAATCGGCGTCATCCAACACAATGTTGGCTGATTTACCGCCTAATTCTTGATGGACTCTTGTGACATTATTGGCAGCTAATTGAGCAATCCGGGTGCCGGCTTTGGTTGAGCCAGTAAACGAAACCATGTCCAAATCCGGGTGGGATGCAATAGCTTCTCCAGCTACTGGGCCTACACCAGACACCAGGTTAAATGTGCCCGCGGGAAAGCCTATTTCGTCAATTATGTCGGCGAGAAGAAAGGCGTTAAGTGGTGCTACCTCACTGGGTTTAAGCACAACGGTACAACCGACGGCCATTGCCGGTGCTACCTTAGCCATGATTTGATGGAGGGGATAATTCCAGGGAGTTATACAGCCAACGACACCGACTGGTTCCCTTGTCACGAGAGAGCGTCCGATCGTTTCTTCAAATGGGAACTCTCTTGCGGTTATAGGCACACTGGTGGTGGTACCTGCCGGCAGGCCGGCTTGAATCATGGTGGATAATCCCAGCGGCATTCCTACCTCTTGAGAGATTAATTGACCGATTAGTTCACTTCGAGCTGCCAATTGTTTACCTAACTCCTCTATGAAGTTGAGGCGTTCTTCAAGATGAAGTGCTGACCAAGCAGGAAATGCTTGTTTTGCAGCTGTTATTGCCAGATCAACATCGTTTTTGTTGCATGCCGGGATCGAACCAATGACTTTCTCGTTTGAGGGGTTGACCACCTCGATACTGGTTTGATTTGTCGAACGGGCCCATTCACCGTTGAGATAGATCTGCTCACGTGCCTGCATGGAGTCTCCTACCGAGTGCTATGGGGACGGGGTGGGTCTCGTCCCTCTTCTTGTCAGCCTACGGTGTGCACGGATTGGCGTTAGAGCCGGGGATCTAGTTCTATGAGGTCAATAGTCCATCCGGTACGACGGACTATTCCGGTAATGATCTTGTTCTGTGGTCGGGCCCGGCGTCGATCCGGGGACCCCTCGCTTTTCAGGCGAGTGCTCTTCCAACTGAGCTACCCGACCGTGTACTACCCACTGTAATGGGTGATGGTGGCGGTCCTGACGGGATTTGAACCCGCGACCTCCGGCTTGACAGGCCGGCGTGCACTCCAAACTGCACCACAGGACCCTAGTGAGCGGTCCAGTCTTAGAATTTTACCGGACCGTTCATTCTTGGCACCCCCAACGGGATTCGAACCCGTGTTACCGGCGTGAAAGGCCGGCGTCCTAGGCCGCTGGACGATGGGGGCTGAAACCTCGCAAGAGCGGCGCCACGATAGCAATCGGCATTATGAAATCCGCATATATGTCCTTCGTTATTAATTGTTGATTAGAAAGCTTGAGGATACCTCAACAGCGTTTTCGAGAAATAGTCCTAGCCATAGAAAGATGGAGTACTCCATACTATTGGGTCTTTCGGGATCAACTTGCTCTGTTTCTGAAACATCGAGTTGTGTGCCGATAATAAGGCGCAGCGAACTTATTACAGTAATCCAATGGTCTAGTTCATCTGGCTGGAGAATGTTGTTTTCGGATGTGGTTTCAACTGTGTTTACCGCCTTAAGCCGAGTTTCACGAAGATCGTTGTGTACGAGATTGATGTATTCAGCGTCGCGTTTAGTGTTATCAGGATAGGCAGTTGGGTATAAGCGTCGGAGGTGTGGATGGGAGTCCTGCTCTAGTAACGCTCGCAGATGTTGGGCTAGTTGCTTAGTTAGTGACCGCTCCTCTCGATTGAGATGGATTTCGATTTGATCTCCAGAGCGGGTAAATAGGACACTCTGTGGGTGATTGTTCACTTTGTATGTCGGCTCCTAGCGATTTTGTTCCATCGTCGCCCAAAGACCATATTCATGTAGTCGGAGCACATCGAGTTCTGATTTCTCCCGGGATCCTGAAGAAACCACCGCGCGACCTTTGTGATGTACATCCAGCATCAGCTGTTTGGCCTTTTGGTAGTTGTAGCCGAATAGTTTCTGGAATACTAATACGACATACGACATCAGATTGATTGGATCGTTCCAGACTACGACGATCCAGGGTTGTTCCTTATCTTCATCTCTCTCCGTGTTCTCGTATAGGTCTATGTCGATTTTTGGAAGTTCAGGTGCGGCAGGTTGGGGAGTCATATCATTTTGTGTGCCAGGTTTCTTTTTGGTTCGTGCATTCTCAGCATTAAAGTTACGATGGTTATCCACAAAGCGGTAGCACCGGCTAGGTGAAGTCCAACAAGTATTTCGGGTACACCGGTGATGTATTGAGTCCAACCGATTGTGGCTTGAAACATAACTACGGCAACCAAGGTTTGGACCGAACTACGGAAACGCTTACCTGTTGGATCGCGGTACACGGCGATCGAAAGTGCGGTAACCATCATAATGAAAATTACGACTGTGGTTCCATGGATTCGAGTGATTTCGGAAGGTTTGAAAGGCAGCCGAGATATTGGTTCATCGTGGCTTCCAGCGTGCGGACCGGAACCCGTAACAAGTGTCCCAGTTGCAAGTACGACTGCCGAAAAACACCCAATACCCCGCACCATTGATTTTAAGCGGGGTGACGGCACTGTATTAGTGCTCTGATTCTCGAGTTTATGTTCTCCAGAACGGTGTCGGAGAATTACAGCATTTGCGATTAGTACCATTGAGAGAGCGAAATGACCCAGCACCAGCCATGGGTTCAGGTGGCTGAGTACGACGAAACCTCCCAAGATCACTTGTGCCAAAACTCCAGCTACTAGACCACAGGACCATCCCACCAGATTTCGCTGTCTTGGCTGACGTGCTATGGAGCCGAGTACAGCAACAACGACAATCACTGATACAAGTCCGGTTATGAGGCGATTTCCGAATTCGAACCAACCATGTATATCGGCTTCCGGGATCATACGGTTTTCTTCACAGGTAGGCCAGTCGGAACATCCCAGGCCCGATCCCGTTAGGCGAACTGCGCCACCTGTCACAACTATCAGTGAGAGTAGAGCTAATGCAATCCCACAGACACGGTGGTAGGTATTAGGTGAGAGGTGTTTACGCACGACAAGAATGTTACGTGTGCTTCCGGCTAAGGCCCATGATGACTAGATATACCTAGGATCTTCGTATGGAAATTTTTGGCAAAGTCGTAGTAATAACCGGTGGGGCTAGTGGCATTGGCAAAGCACTTGCTAAGCGTTTTCACATGGAAGGGGCGGAAGAAATTGTAATTGCCGATCGTGATAGTAAAGGTGCTAGTGAAGTTGCAGCCGAGGTTGGTGGTAGAGCTGCGACTTGTGATGTCGCTGATGGGGATCAGATACGAGCTCTTATTGATGACACAGTTAGTAGAAATGGTCGGGTTGATCTCGTTGTGTCCAATGCTGGGTATGTAACGGTAGGGGGTCTTGAAGTTTCTGATGACGAGGTAGTGGATATGTTCCAGGTGCATGTCATGGCACATCTACATGCAGCGCGGTACGCGATCCCCTATATGGTCGAACAGGGTGGCGGCTGGCTCTTGAATACCGCTTCAGCAGCTGGATTACTGACTCAGATTGGTTCTCTTGCATATTCTGTGACAAAGCATGCTTCGGTTGCACTGGCAGAGTGGATTGCTATCACCTATGGGGATCGTGGCATTGGAGTATCAGTGCTCTGCCCACAAGCTGTCGAAACTAATATTGCTCTTAACAGCCCAACTGCTGGGTATGTCGGAGGTAAGTTGTCCAATGTGGCTGCGGGTGATGGGGTTCTCGCTCCCGAGGTCTTAGCTACTGCGGTGGTGGAGGGACTTGCGGAAGAGCGATTTTATATTCTTCCACACCCCGAGGTAGCGAGTTATCTCCAAAGAAAAGGTGACGACGTTGACCGTTGGATAGCCGGAATGCGCCGTCTTCAGGCGCGTCTCTTTCAAAAAAGCTCTGATCCAGCAGATTGGCTAATTGGTTGAACTAAGGCTTTGACAGATTTGGCTGTCTGGCAGCGGCGCGTGGCGCCTAGCCTGGTTTCGATGAGTGCGGTAACTCCCATTCCCATGACAATTCCGTTACGTGCTCGTGTAGTGGGTTACGTGGCATTAACTAAGCCGAGGATCATCGAACTTTTATTAGTTACGACTGTGCCGACCATGTTCCTAGCTGAACAAGGCGTACCGTCAGTTTGGTTAATTTTGTCTACCGTGCTTGGCGGGGCGCTTGCTGCTGGAGGGGCTAATGCCATCAACATGTTCGTTGATCGGGATATTGATCGAATGATGGAACGAACTAAGAATCGCCCTTTAGTCACTGGGATTATCCGTGCACGTAATGCTCTCCGGTTTGCAATCGTTCTTGAATTTTTAGCGTTTTTCTGGCTTTTAATGACTGTGAACTTACTTAGTGCGGTCTTAGCAGTATCGGCCACTCTTTTCTATGTGTTTGTTTATACGCTTTGGCTGAAACGAACTTCGACTCAGAATATTGTCATTGGGGGAGCGGCCGGGGCCGTTCCAGTACTTGTAGGTTGGTCTGCTGTAACCGGATCTCTAGGTTGGGTGCCAGTTTGTCTCTTTTTAATTATTTTCTACTGGACACCTCCACACTTTTGGGCTCTCGCCATCAGATATCGCGAGGATTATGCTGTTGCTTCCGTTCCTATGTTGCCATCGGTTACAAGTCTTGAAGCCACAGCAAAGAGTATTCTGAGATATACCGGGATTTTGGTTGTACTAACGCTGGGATTTTGGCCCGTAGCCCAACTCGGTTTGATCTATGGGACCTCAGCTCTTGTTTTTGGTACTTTGTTTGTTGTTTTTGCACTCAGTGTTTGGAAGGAACCTTCGGAGCGTGCAGCTATGCGTTTATTCTCCTATTCCATTACTTACGTTGTCCTTCTCTTCTCGTCAATAACTCTAGATGTGCTTGTTTAGCTAGAATGTGCAAGATGGAAGCGAAACTTGATGCTCAGAGTGCTGGACGAGGGGATCCTGGCGGGTATCCTGGCTTTCGCGGAAGAGCATCTGGATCACTACCAATGTATTCAGCCTCTTGTTGTCCGAGCGCCTTCGGACGCGAGGGCTTAAGCTCTTTCCGAATCCACAGGACAAATTAGCTTCGAGGAAGATGACCGACACCTCTCTGGAGACTGGCGACCCAACTGCGATAGAGCGTGTCGCCACTTCAACTGACGCCAACATACTCGGCCGTTACTGGCTCACTACAGGCACTTTTGCTCTGTTGATGAGTCTCGTAGCTGGCGTTTTGGTTTCTTTGGAACGGTTCGAGTTTGACGGCAGTCAAATCTTTGGAAGTGCCGATGAATTCTTCCAATTTTGGTCGGCGCATCGCGTGGGACTGGTGTTGTTGGCGGTCTTACCGATGCTGCTTGGTTTAGGTATTGCTGTTGCGCCGGCTCAGGTTGGCTCGAGTTGTTTGGTCTTTCCTCGAATGGCGGCGTTTTCATTTTGGACTTGGTTCACCGGTGCTGGAATTACCATCACCGGATTTTTGATTGATGGCGGTCTCGGTTCACCAAACGCCGGAGGTCAACGGGAAGCGGTAGCTCTTACGCTTATGGGACTACTGATGGTGATTGGTGGTCTAATCGGTTCAACTATTTCTCTTTTGACGACGATCATGGCTGCGCGGGTTCCGGGTTTGACGCTTAAGCGCATTCCCCTTTTTAGTTGGACTTTACTTGTCTCAGGTACTATCTGGATTTTAAGCCTGCCGGTTTTGGCCGCGAATATTTTGCTTGTTTATGTCGATTTGAGGGGTCGTCCTGCCGTTCGGTTTGGCATGGAGGATGCTATTTGGGAACAGATCTCCTGGATATCTACTCACCCACAGATCTACGCATTTTCGTTGCCACTGATTGGAATAGTTTTTGATATTCTTCCGGTGTCATTGAATACACGGCTTAAACGTCATGATGTCATTCTTGTTCTGACGGGGTTTTTTGGCGTCGTTAGCTTTGGTGCGTATGCCCAGACGTTCTTCGATACTCCCGGGACACCCGTTATGAGTGAGGCACTCTACGTTGTGCAAGCTTTCGCTGCTGCCATTTTAGTTTTCGCTGTGTTCGGAGGCGTAGCCGAAACTTTACGCTTCAGTATTCTAAATCGTGGTGCAGCGTCGCGGAACCGAGTTCCTCCTCCTATGGTTCTTTCTCTTCTAGCGTTACTTCTGTTGTTAATTGCTGTTCTGGGGGGGGCACTCCGAGTAATTGGATCACTTGATCTTCTAAATACCTCTGCCACAGGTGCTCAGATGACATTGACGATGGGAGCCACATTGGTTGGCACTATGGCGGGTGTCTTCTGGTGGAGTGAAATCATCTTTCATAAAAAGGCTTTTCAAGGTCTCGGTTTTTTAGTCGGTTTGTCTACTTTTCTAGCCGCCTTAATTATTGGCGTATGTGATTTTCTGAGTGGTTTTCTGGGCCAGTCGGATTTCACTGGTTCTTCTCTCGTAGCTGCTGGCTCCCCAAAGGATCCTGTGGGCCTTTTCAACACAGTCGCTGTTGTCGGGAGTTGCCTGTTCCTTTTCAGTTGTCTCGGTTGGATATGTATTGCTTTCAAGCGTCCTGCAGTCGCCACTTCGAGTGCGGATACTTGGGGAGGGCATACGCTTGAGTGGTCAGCTGATCCGCTTGTCATAGAGGTAGCTTCAGATCGTCCGCTTCTTGATCTTGCGGAGAGAGAAGAGGCTGAATCCTGATGGTTGTTGACACTGAGATTGCTACCAGTGAAGCTCCTCTTGGGCGTCCGCGTACGTTGCTTGTGGGTACGTTGTTTGCGACATGTGCCACCGTCATGTTGTTTGGGGCTTTGTTCGCGCTGTATATGTCGGTGCGTAATGATGTTCTCGCATGGGGGGCTGAGTGGTTCCCTGAGGGTTCTATAGAGCTCAAACCTGCAGGTTCACTCATGTCCACTTTTGCTATATCTGCGGTGACGATGGCTTGGGCGCACTATTCGAGCACCCATGGGGACCGCATTCACGGTTATATAGCGCTTAGCCTTACGGCTCTTTTGGGTATTGCTGCGATTAATCAGACCGTTTTTTACTTCAACGATATGAACCTTCCCATTGATTACAGCGTTGCTACCACTTTTCTGTATGTGATTGTTGGTGCCCATATGGTTGCAACTGGCGTAGCGGTTCTGTGGATTGGTTTGGTGCTACTTCGTGCTTTTGGGGGACAGATTATAGGACGTCATCAAGATCTCGTTATTTCGGTATCTATCTTTTGGTACGCAGTGGTAGGGCTGTACACGTTTATCTGGCTCTTTATTTATGTGGCCAAGTAGGATGTAGGTAGGATTCACGATGCTCACTCCTGGTTTTAAGCTTTGGTGTGGTGCTTCCATTTTTGCGTTTAGTGTTGCGGTATTTGCCGGGTATACAAGCGGAGGTGATGAGACTGGTCCTGTCAGCCTTGCCTGGAAGGGGGCGGTTGGAAACCACGTGTCCTATGGGTTGATTGTTACGGCTGCAATTGTCCTCCTAACAATGGCATTGTTCGCTATTGCATTTCGCGATGCTGATGCAGAAGCAGCGATGGAGTTACTTGGGGTTGAAGAGGTTCCTCCGGCTCAGCAGCCAGTAGCTAGTTCTTGGTGGCCTGTATTCGCTGCCTTGGGTATTGCAACTACTGCTGTGGGCGCGGTTGTGCATCCAGCAGTCTTTGTGGTGGGTCTTTGTGTTATTGCTGCGGTTGCAATTGAATGGACAATGACGAACTGGGCCGAGAAGATTAGCGCCGAATCAGAGCACAACGCAGCTCAACGAGAGAAGCTTATGCGTCCGATTGAGATCCCTGTTCTCGGTGTTCTAGGGATTGGTATTTTAGTTGTTGCAGTTTCACGCGTTTTGCTCGCATCTTCGGTCAATGGTGCGGTAGCCATCGGCATTGTTCTTGGTGTTGTTATCTTTGGCGGAGCCATCTTGATCAGTCGTAATCCGGGTCTTCCCCGTAGTTTTGTGCAGAGTGCACTGCTATTGGGTTTTGTTGCGGTAATCGTTGCGGGCATTGTTACCGCTGCGACTGGTGAGCGGGAGTTTCACCACAAAGGCGGTGGTGAGCATTCAGCTGATCTGAAGACAGAGGATGATCACTAGTGAATAAAATTGTGCAGAGACTGACGGGTGGGATAGTTCGATTCCCTCTATTGGGCGCGTTGCTGGTGGTTGGGGGGTGTGCGTCCGGCGCGGAGCTTGACACGTTGAACCCCAAGGGACCCGATGCGCGTCTTATCGATGGATTGTCAGATCCCGTATTCATTGTTGCGGGAATTGTTTTCCTGATTGTGTTTGGCGGAACCGGCTACCTTTGGTGGAAGTTCCGAGACCGTCATGAGGACGAAGAGTATCCGGAACAGATCCATGGGAACTTTCGCCTAGAGATCCTTTGGACGGTTGTCCCTACCCTAATTCTTTTAGTGATTGCGATTTTTACGATTACAACTTTGACAGATCTCAGTAGATATGAGGACAATGCTATGGCGTTGACGGTGGACGGAGAGTCCACGTCGTGGGAGCCGGAAGTTGTCGTCGTCGGCCAACAATGGTGGTGGGAATATCGGTATTACTTCGAGGGTCTCGATGGCGTTGACCTTAGCGACGCCCGGAATCTTCCACCTGCCGACATTGTCACTGCTAATCAACTCATCATTCCGACTGGGCAAGAGATTGAGCTGAAAATCACTAGTCGAGATGTAATACATAGCCACTGGATTCCGGCTCTAAATGGTAAGCGCGATGCTGTTCCGGGTCGCATCACTTATTGGAAGCTTGAGGCTGATGACCCCGGCGTCTACTTTGGTCAGTGCACTGAGTTCTGTGGACTTTCGCATTCCCGTATGAGAATGCAAGCGGTGGCTCTTACACCGACCGACTTCCAGAAATGGGTTGATCAGCAAGTTAGATCCGCTGGTACACCTACCGATCCGGCGGCTGTAGCAGGACAACAGATCTTCGAAGCGCAATGTGCGCGTTGTCATGTCATAAATGGCATTAACGGCCCAAATGATGAAACACCTAGCTCCGGGGCGGACCTAGTTGCGAACGCGGCACCAAATCTCACACATTTTATGAGCCGCACGACCTTTGCAGGCGGGATTTTTAACCTTTACCACCCAGATGGTAGTCTTGATCGTACGAGGTTAGAGGCGTGGCTGCGAAATGCGCCAGCGGAAAAGCCAGCTTACGCCCAAGGTCGACGGGGCATGCCGGCGATGGGACTTAGCGAAATTGAGATTGACAACGTTGTTGCTTACTTGGAGACCCTTGGTATCAGGCCTTCGGCGAATATCATCGTGGCGACGGAGGTCGAGTGATGGGTGACCAACTCAAGTTGAGTACAGGAGCTGGTAAGGCTCTTCCGCTTGGTGTTTACACTCGCCCTAAGGGTGGTCGCGGTTGGCGTGATTGGGTCACAACTGTTGATCACAAGAAAATTGGCATTCTTTATGGAGCTGCTGCACTTTTCTTTTTTGTTATTGGTGGTATAGAAGCCATGCTGATTCGATTGCAGTTGGCTACTCCAAATGGGACGGTCGTTGGGGCAGATCTCTACAACCAGATTTACACGATGCATGGTGTGACAATGGTGTTCTTGGTGATTATGCCACTAGCGGCTGCATTTGCTAACTATCTTTTGCCCCTTCAGATTGGGGCGCGTGACGTGGCTTTTCCACGTTTAAATGCCTTGTCTTTCTGGATATTTCTAGCTGGTGGGCTATTTCTGAACTGTGCTTGGTTGGTAGGCGATGCTCCTGATGGCGGTTGGTTTGCATATTCCCCAAACACTGGAGTCGCGTTTTCACCTGGACATGGTATGGATTATTACGCTCTCGGTCTTCAAATTACTGGAATTGCCTCGCTGCTATCGGCGATGAATCTTATAGTCACGGTCTTGAATATGCGGGCGCCGGGTATGACACTTTTCAAGATGCCGGTTTTCACCTGGATGATCTTGGTTGTTCAGTTTTTGCTGCTCTTTGCGGTACCGGTCATTACTGTCGCTTTGTTTCTTTTAATGTTTGATCGAAATTTTGGTTCAAATTTCTTCAATCCTGAGATGGGTGCTGACCCGTTGTTGTGGCAGCATTTGTTTTGGATCTTTGGCCATCCTGAGGTCTACATTCTTATTTTGCCTTCCTTCGGAATTGTTTCCGAGGTGATTCCGACATTCAGTCGCAAACCCATCTTTGGTTACGAATTCATGGTGTTTTCGGGTATCGCAATTGGTTTTATGGGATGGGGCGTATGGGCACATCACATGTTTGTTTCGGGTATTGGACCAATTTCAGTAGGTGCTTTCACACTTTCGACGATGTTTATCGCTGTCCCAACGGGTGTAAAGATTCTTAATTGGATGGCCACAATGTGGGGTGGCAAGATCCGACTCAATACCGCAATGCTATTTGCCACTGGCGTTGTTTCTATGTTTACGATCGGTGGCTTGTCGGGGGTGACCCACTCCTTGTCGCCTGCCGACACCCAACAGACCGACACCTATTACGTCGTCGCTCATTTCCATTATGTGATTTTTGGTGGCGCTCTTCTCGGGTTTTTTGCCGGCTTTTATTTCTGGTGGCCGAAAATATTTGGACACAAGTTAGGTGAGACCTTAGGAAAGTGGAATTTTTGGTCGATGATTGTTGGCTTTAACATGACATTTGGTCCAATGCACATTCTGGGGCTGAATGGTATGTCTCGTCGGATAGATACCTACTCGCCAGGTTTTGGATTTGAGTTCTGGAATATGTTTGCAACACTCGGAGTATTTGTGATTGCCATTGGCGTCATGTGCTTTGTTGTCAATGTCATTCAGTCAGCTAGGAAGGCTCGAGGTCTGCCGCCTGAGCCCCCGGATCCTTGGGATGCTAGGAGTCTCGAATGGTTCAGTCCCAATCCAACTCCCATACACAACTTCGATGAAGTTATAGAGGTCTCTTCGTTGGACGAGTTTTGGCACCGAAAGTGGGCTACTGACGGCGACGGCCGTGTTATTCGCAGGGCTACGGCTGAGGAGGTCTGTCACACGGGCCAGGTAGAAAACGTGCACCTACCTTCGCCTTCCTACTGGCCCGTAGTCTTAGCCGCTGGGCTACCACTTATCGGTTTTGGTTTGATGTACAACCTTTGGATTTGTGTCCCGGGGAGTACCTTGGTCCTGATGGCTATCTATGCCTGGATTTTTGAACCACCTGATGATCCTGACGGTCCGTTTGGACATATCCATGACGAGAATAGCGAAGGTTTTGGCTCCGTAAGTGAGGGAGTCTCTATTGCACCGGACGAGGTTGAGCAAGAATCCTCAGACTCTAAGGAGGGGGCATCTCTTGACTAATGTTCTCACCGACGAGGTAAGTTCGTCTAGCCACGACCACCAGGGCCATGTGGAGGGGACGGGTATTTCCAACAACAAGCTTTTGATGTGGGTATTTTTGGGATCAGAATGCTTGCTTTTTGGAGGCTTGATTTCCGCTTATTTAGTGAACCGGAATCGTTATCACACTGGGCCAGCACCGGGAGACATTTTTGATATCCCCTTCACATCGGTAAGTTCGTTTGTGTTATTGATGAGTTCTCTTACGATGGTTTTGGCGCTTTCGGCTCTCCAGCGGAATGACATAAGGAATAATCGTATTTGGTTGTCGACTACAGCTTTGTTGGGGGCTTTGTTCATCGGTGGCCAGGTGTACGAGTTCACTACGTTTTTACGCGAGGGCCTCGGGTACACCACTAGCCCGTTTTCTTCGGCATTTTTCACTCTTACTGGTTTCCATGGGGTGCATGTCAGCTTGGGAATCGTGATGCTTATGTCGTTGTTGATCGCTTCATATCGAGGAACGCTACGAAGAGAGAATGCTGAGACTGTTGAGATAGTAGGGCTTTATTGGCATTTCGTTGATGTAGTTTGGATTTTTATCTTTACCGTTATTTATCTCGTGCCATCTCCCACGGCTTGAGTGATCGACAAACGTTAGGGATTGAATTATGAGTACCGAAATTACGGTGGATGAGAATCATCTGGATACTGATCATCCGTCGGATGGCGATTATGTAAGGATCGCCATACTCCTGGCTGTTATTACAGCGGCTGAGGTTGCTACCTATTTTGTTGATATCGGTGTAGCACTTATTCCGACTTTGTTAGTAATGATGCTCGTTAAATTTTTTTATGTGGCTGCCTGGTTTATGCACTTGAAATTTGACACTGTTGTTTTTACTCGTTTTTTTGTGACGGGCTTAATTTTGGCGACGGCAGTGTATTGCCTTTTCTTGACTGTGTTTGAATTTTGGTCAAAAGGTTAAACGAGCCCACTTCAGAGTTTTGATTCTTCTGTAGGTATTTTTTCTGTACCTCCGATAGACACTTCCTGGTGGAATTCCTCGTCCTTTTTGCTGAAACAAATCCTTGGACATTTAGGCCCTATCCAGGGGTTTGGTTTCTTGTTTTAGGTGTTGGATGGCTTGGTTGGTGGGTGTGTCGCATCGGTCGACGAGTGTTGCCTGATGGTTCCAAGCCGGTATCTGTCGTTCAGAAGAGATTTTTTTGGCTAGCGTTGGTTTTGTTGTACTTGGTGGCTGATTGGCCGATGCACAGCATCGCCGAGGAGCACCTCTATTCCGTTCACATGTTCCAGCATCTTGTAATAACACTCATTGTGCCACCACTGTTCCTCTTGGCTCTTCCGGAATGGTTAGCGTCTATCGTGATTTTGGAAGGCCAGTTTTCCTCTCGAGTCATCCAACGGCTTTCGCATCCGGTAGTGGCAGGAGTGATTTTCAACTTTCTCGTGGCCTTGAGCCACTGGAGCGGGTTTGTGCGTCTATCAGTTGAGAATGGAGCGTTCCATTATGTTGCCCATCTTGTGCTGTTTATCTCGGCATTGCTGATGTGGTTGCCGGTTGTATCACCGATTCGTGAACATCGCCTGAGCCCGCCAGGACAGATGTTGTATCTTTTTCTTATTTCGGTAATCCCAACTGTGCCAGCAGGCTGGCTTACATTTGCTGAAGGAACTGTATACAACATTTATGACGACGGTGTAGAGCCTTGGGGGATCGGTGTAATTGCCGATCAGCAAGCCGCTGGTGCGGTTATGAAAATTCTTGGTGGTTTCTACCTTTGGGGCATCATCGTGGTGAAATACTTCCGATTTGCTGGGGCTGAACGTTCCCGAAGATTAACGCGCCTTTGAGGTTGAAATACCTGCAAAAAGTGGAGTGTTGTGAAAATCTGTAATCAGTTGACGACCTGGCAGTAGGTTCACTACATGAATAGTTCCACGATGAATGGATTTCTCAGTGATTGATATACGGCTGTTACGCACTGACCTACAGGGAGTCAAGGATTCTATTGCTCGCCGTGGTGAGCAAACACTTTTGCTGGATCAGGTATTGGAAATCGATGTACGGCAACGGGAGCTAGCGGGACAGCGTGATTCGCTGCGTAATGAACAAAAAGGACTTTCGCAAGAGATCGGCAATCTTCATAAGGTCGGGCAAGGCGAAAAAGCTGGTGAACTTCAAACTAGAAGTCGAATACTGGGTGATAAAGCGGATTCCATTGGCACTGAGGTCGCCGACTTGAATCGGGAGATCCGTGAGATACTCCTTCGTGTTCCTAATATTCCTTCCTCGGAGTGTCCCGACGGTTTACTTGCAGAGGAGAATCCAGTTATTCGCCAAAGGGGTGCTGAACCAAGTTCCTACGCACAGCATCAGCGAGTTCCACATTGGGAGATTGGAGAAACTCTCGACATTCTCGATGTACCCACTGGTACTAAACTTTCTGGGTCAATGTTCGTGATGTATTCGGGTCTAGGTGCTACTCTTTCTCGGGCTTTGTGCCAGTACGGCCTTGACCGGAATGCAGATGCTTATCGTGAGATGCGGCCTCCCACTTTAGTTCGCAGAGATACCATGATTTCAACAGGGCATTTGCCAAAGTTCGAAGATGACGCTTATCACCTTGAACGGGATGATCTGTGGGCAATTCCGACTGCTGAAGTTCCCCTTACGTCTTTAGCTCGAGACGAGATTCTTAGTGAGACGGATTTACCTTTAAGGCTGATGGCCCATACCTCCTGTTTCCGCCGTGAGGCAGGTTCTGCAGGGAGAGACACTCGTGGTTTGTTGCGTGTCCATGAATTCGACAAAGTCGAGTTGTTAGCGTACGCCACTGAGGAGCAGTCTGAAGATGTACACATGGACATTCTTCATCGTGCCGAAGCGGCAATCGCTGATCTCGGTCTTACATATCGGATTGTTGATTTGGTCGCGGGAGATCTAGGAGCTTCCTCGGCTCGTACCTTCGATATTGAGGTATATGCACCTGGGGTCGAACAGTGGTTAGAGGTTTCCTCCGTTTCTTGGTTCAGCGATTACCAGGCACGGCGTGCCAATATCCGCTACCGGCCACTTGGGGAGAGCGGCACTCGAATAGTCCATACTCTGAATGGGTCGGGTTTGGCGGTGCCACGGGTGTGGGCTGCCATTGTAGAGACACACCGGCAAAAAGACGGATCGGTTAACGTTCCAGAAGTTCTTCGACCCTATATGCGTGGTGCTGAAGTTATAACGGCATCTGTTTAGAGTGGGACTGCTACTGGTAGTTCATATCTGGTTGACTTGGGAACTCGCCCATAGGTAATCGGCTTTTCCCGAAGGACTTCGATAGATCTTTTCCCGGTGAATGATTACCTTCGGCAGTTTGTAGTGGGCTATATGTCGGCCTGCTTCGGCCAAAATCTCTGTTTCGGAAGGTTGCAGTCCGGGATAGCAGGCCAAGACAGCACAGACTTCGGTTCCCCAGCGCTCAGACGGACGGCCACAAACAATTGCATCTACGACCGCTGGATGGTGCATAAGCGCCTGCTCAACTTCTTCAGCAAAAATTTTTTCACCACCTGAGTTGATAGTAACTGAATCACGACCATACAAAATAATTTTTCCATCTAACCGGAGTTGAGCACGGTCACCAGCTATCCCCATTCGTTCACCAGCGATAGTTGGAAAGGTAGAGGCAGTTTTCTGTGCGTCGTTAAGGTAACCGAGGGGTAGCCGCCCTCTTTGCACTAGCCAGCCGAGATCTTTTTCTCCAGGAATGGCGAACCGGCTACGAGTACTGTCGATAACCGACCCAGTGTGGGTGGTAGTGAAAAATCCGCTTTCTTCACTGTTGGTAGATGTGGTAATCGCTTGAGCTTGAGTGCCAGTTTCTGAAGAGCCAAGTGTGTCAATGATAGTTAGGTCAGGAAGCAGCTGAAGGAGCCTCGTTTTTGTCGCCGTATGTAGCGCAGCACCGGAGTTCACGAAGGCAGTGATGCTAGTGAGATCGTAGCGATCCGTTTCGATGGCCTCGCAGAGCGGTCGGGCGAAAGCCTCTCCTACAATCACGAGTGTTGTAGCTCGCTCACGTTCGGCTGCCTCCAAAATACTGTTGACGCTGAAGTGATCGACGATTTTTGGGATGATGATTGTATTACCGGACAAAAGTCCAGTGAGTGATGGCCATAGCCCAGCCCCATGCATAAATGGGGGTAGCGGCATCACACGGTTTTTTGAACCTTTTTGTGCTACCTCTACAATGTTTGCAACGTTTCCCCATTCTTCATTTGTGTGACGGTTTCTGCCTCCAAGTGCTGCCACGTATACGTCTGCTTGGCGCCACAAAACTCCTTTTGGTAGTCCGGTAGTCCCACCCGTGTAGAGGATGTAAGCGTCGTCTGGTTTGGGTTCGACGTCAGTTTTTGGCTCACTTTTGGCAATTGCATCCTCAAACCAGATTGCTCCCGGGAGGAGTGGGTTGTTTGATTTGTCAGGGACCTGGATCAAGGTCTGCGGTTTAACATTGCTTTCGAAAAGTTGAGTTAGTGTTTTCGCAAAAGCAGAGTGATAGACGAGGCCGCGGGCGTGGCTATCTTGCAGTAAATAAGACAGTTCCGTTGCTACATAACGGTAGTTGATGTTAAAGGGTGCCACTCGGGCTTCGAAGCATCCAAGGGTTGAAACCAGAAACTCTGTTCCGTTGTGGAGGTAGAGCCCAACAGTTTCTTGGCCGATTTCGTGGTTGCCTAGATTGTCGCGTTCTTTGGTTACCTCGAAGCCCTGATCGATGAGGTAACGTCCGAATCGTCGTGAGCGTTCTTGCATCTCTCGGAAAGAAAGGCGTGTGTTCCCGTGAATGATATATTCGCGGTCAGGTATAGCGTTGGCGACGTTTTTGGCCAGTGTTGCGATGTTGAATTCGGGCATGGTCTGGGTTTCGCAGTCAATCGGTAATTTCCAGGCCCATCCAAGCGACAGAAAGGCCGAGGACAAGTGTGCCAAAGACGTGAATGGCTGCAAAACGGAGACCTGAATGATTTCTTATCTGAATAGTGTCCGCCGCAAATGTGGAGAATGTCGTCATTGCTCCCAAGCCTCCTGCGCTGATGGCGACTGTTGATGCTCCACTACCTGTAAGAATCCCAAGAAGGAAAGCTCCCGTTAGGTTTAGGAGGAAAGTTGCTCGGTGCCCTCGTGGCCAGTGGATAGTAGCTAACCCTCTGATTCCGGCACCGAAACTTGCCAAGATGATAAATGTTAAAGCAGTCATGTGATCTTGATTCCGGCTAGTAAGTGCCCCATGTGGCGTCCCAAGATGAATCCCCCTAAGCCGGAGCAAACGGAAATCCCGGTGTATATTGCGGCACTAGTCAAGTGGGAGTCTCGTAACATTTCGGCAGCATCTACAGCAAAGGTCGAAAAGGTAGTTAGTCCGCCGCAGAATCCGGCTCCGATTAGGAGATGTGTGCGCTTATCAGCATCTTTAACAAGAATGGTACCGAGTAGCACACATCCGATTAGGTTTACCAATATCACTGGCCAGACCAGACTGGGCTGATTTAAACCGGGGCCTGGGTAATTCAGGGCCTGAAGGATACCCCATCGTAGACTGGCTCCGATTCCCCCACCTGCCGCAATGAGTAGCGTGGAGTGTTGTGGATACTTGCGTGGTGTTTCTCGACTAGGGGTGTTCGGGTTTATTTGTTTTTGATTCGAATTATTGTGTTGTGGCGTATTTCGAACTGGGTTCACAGATTTGTCGCCTACTTAGTAAGTGCGGTGATGTGGTTAGACCAGCTATTGGTTAGGGAATACTTTAGATGTCACCGCTTCGGATCGGTTCTAGTTTGTTTTCTGCGAGTCTGCATAGTGTGACACCCGCCGATGTCGACAGGTTAAAAAGAATATAAAGTTCAATATATTCTGAATATCTTTGTGAAGCCTAGATCAGGATGGGAGAAGCGAAATTGGAAGGTCGTTACCCCAGTTCGATAATGCTGACGTTGGCTGCATCTTCTGATCCAACTCGCGTGGCGGAATGGCTTGATTGGTATGCACATATTCATACTCCGGATGTCACTTCCGGACGTGTGTTTACGAACATGATCCGTTTTATGAATACAGAATCCGATCATGGAGGTCGGCAAGTTGCCAATTTCAGTGAGTCCGACTTTGAAGATCCAGTTGCTGCTCTGGAAGAGCTGAAGCGGCGTAGAGATCCGTTTCGGGATCCAAGTCGAAACTCCCCCTTGACCACTGTGGCTAAGGGTGGTGGCCCCTTTATATCTATTGGTGGGGAGTTCCAATTCATTAGGAATTCGCCGGTTCGAGGTATATACGTTGAATCAACTTTGCTTGAAGAAAGTCGTGACTCTCAAGTTTTTAATAACTGGTATAACGACACCAGGATCTATTCGATGTTACGTCCTGGGATCTTTCAGAGTGCATACCGTTATCAAGCGGTGACAGCGGATGGGCCGGAAAATCGTTACCTCTGTGTATATGAGACTGATCGATCTGATGTTGCTGCTGCGGTTGGAGAGAATATCGCAATGATTGATGATCCGGATAGCGATCTAACTCAGATGATTGGTGTAAAAGTCCAATGGGAAATGACTGCGGAAAGGATCTTTCCGCTGGAAGGGAGAAGGTGAACAGGATGGGTCGACTGGATGGGAAAGTGGCTTTGATTACTGGAGCTGCACAAGGTCAGGGAGAGGCGGAAGCTCGTCTTTTCAGCCGTGAAGGTGCTTCCGTAGTTGTTGCAGACATTCTAGAAGAAGGTGAGGAGGTGGCTGAGACAATTTGCGCCGGGGGAGGTGAAGCGATATTTGTGTCTCTTGACATAACGTCTAGCGAAGCCTGGGAGTCTGCTGTTGCAATGGCGGTTGACCGCTTTGGAGAGCTCACTGTTTTGGTTAATAATGCGGCAGTTTTTCTCGGTGAAGGCACGGTGGAGGAGGTCACTGAAGAGCAATGGGATCTCCTTCTTTCAGTCAATACAAAGGGTGCATTTTTGGGAACTCGAGCTGTGATTCCCTCGATGCGTGCCGCGGGTGTGGGCTCTATCGTGAATACGTCTTCAACGGCAGGTTTGGCTGGGGGTAATCGAATGACTGCTTACGCAACCTCAAAGGCGGCTCTACTTAATTTTACGCGGACTACCGCGCGCCAGTACGCAAATGAGAACATCCGAGCCAATTCGATTCTCCCCGGTCCGATTGATACCAACATGCTCCGCGAGGGTTTAAAGGGACGGTTTGAGCTAGCTGGTCAGAATGTGCCGATGGGACGACTAGGTCAGCCAATCGATATTGCTCAGGGGGCCTTATATTTCGCGTCCGACGAGTCATCATGGGTGACCGGGAGTGAGTTAAGTATCGATGGAGGGTTACGGGCGTGACGTCCTCGTCGTCCAAAAGACTGGTCGTTGATCGCGATGTGATGGTACCCATGCGTGATGGGGTGTGTCTGGCAACCGATGTTTATCGACCCGATGATTTGGAAGAACACCCAGTTCTTGTGCATCGAATTCCATATGGAAAGTCAATAGCTCATTATGTAGGTAGTCAGATGGTGAATCCGATTTTGGCGGCCGAACATGGATATGTGGTGGTTATTCAGGATTGTCGTGGCAGTGGTGCTTCTGAAGGTCTCATGACTCCTTACGCTCAAGAAGCTTACGATGGTTACGACTGCATCGAGTGGGCAGCGATTCGGCCTTGGAGTGATGGAAACGTTGGTATCTATGGTTCCTCTTATATGGGCGTGACGTGTCTTCAAGCGGTAGTTGCATCACCACCGCATCTCCGTGCCGCCATGTCATACCTGACGGCCGGGAACCTTTATCAGGGTTGGCTCTACAGCGGAGGCGCATTAGAAGTCGGATTCAATATGGGGTACACACAAGGTATGGCTAGACGGGCTATTCCTAGATTGTCGTTGGACCCAGAGCGTGCCGAAAGACTCCAGTCTGAACTTCGAGAATCTGTAAAGAATCGGCGTGAACTTGTGAGTTACCTGCCTTTAGGGGAGGCACCGGTTCTGCGGGAAAAGGATGTGGTCCCCTATTGGCAGGAGTACTTAGATCATCCGAATTATGACGATTATTGGCGCGAGCTGGATGTTGCCTATCGGGCTAATGAGATGTCGGTTCCTCTTATGCAAATTGCTGGCTGGTATGACCAATTTTTGAAAGGCCATCTTGACTTAAACCAAGCATTGAAAAATCATCCGGATTCTGTAGTTCGTGATAGCCATCGTTTCGTCATTGGACCATGGGATCATAACTCTTATGAGGGTCATCGCCTTTCGGCGGCTGGCGAGAGAGAATTTGGTCCCGAAGCTACTAGCGGAGCCATGGCTATCGGCCAGCTCCTTCTCCAATGGTTTGATTATTGGCTTCGCGGAATTGATGTTCCACTTATGTCAGAGCCCCGGGTTCGTTATTTCACCATGGCAGGGGAGAAGCAAGGATGGAGGTATGCCGAGTCTTGGCCTCCGGTGACCGACTTAGTGGAATTCTTCCTACACAGTGAGGGTTCTGCTAATAGTCGGTATGGCGATGGCGTTCTAGATCAGGAACCCCAGGGAGATGAAAAGACAGATCGTTATATATACGATCCGCGGGATCCTGTGCCAACAAGTGGTGGACGGACCTTTGGTGGTGCCGGTGGTGGAAGTGGTGTTGTTGACCAGTCGACAGTTGAAGAGAGAGATGATGTCCTTGTGTATTCATCCTGCGCTTTGGAAGAAGAATTGTCGATTGCCGGAAATGTAATTCTCGAAATCTGGATTAGTAGTAGTGCTCCCGACACAGATTTTACGGCGAAATTGGTTGACGTTGAGCCTTCCGGCTATTGCGCAATTGTCTGCGACGGCATTCTCAGGGCAAGGTTTAGAAATTCATTTGAGTTTCCTGAATTTCTTACTCCTGGGGAACCAACAAAAATTTCTATCGACCTTTGGGACACCGCTTATACATTTGCCAGAGGACATAGGCTCAGATTGGAAGTCTCTAGTAGCAATTTCCCCCGGTTTAGTAGAAATGCTAACTCCATAGTTCAGCCCGAGCGTGCTGCTCCGACCGATCTCAGGGTTGCAGATCAAATAGTGTTCCATGATTCGGATCACTCTTCTCGTCTAGTTCTGCCGGTCTTACGGGATTGAACTAGGGGAGTCAAGAAGGATAATAATTTTGCCATTCTTTGGTCAGGATTAGTCCTAAGGCGTTTGATGTCACGTAATTGTAGGAGTTGTAAGAAATCAGATTTGTGGCCGGTTTCTTGGAGCCAGGAAGCAAAGTTTTTGGATGTTCTTCGGAAGGAATTTGGATTTGAATAGTTGTTCTTTGATGCATAGTGAGAGTGAGATATGGAGTTAATCCTTGTTCGGCATGGGCAGCCTGCTCGAGTAGAGCGCAGTGATGGCGGTGTTGCCGATCCTGCTCTTACGCCGCTCGGGGAACTGCAAGCAGAAGCTTCGGCTCAGATGCTTGTATCCGAGGGTGTCCATCACATAGTGAGTAGTCCCTTACTCAGAGCTCAGCAGACGGCAGAATTTCTGGCCGAGAAGATTGGTCATAACATTGAGATCGACGACCGCCTCATAGAACTTGATTTTGGTGGTTCTGACTACATTCCAAATGAACAGGCTGTCGTCACCGAAGAACAGATGGAACGGTTTCGTGAGGATCCCCTCCATATGTTTAACCATCTGGGGGGGTTTGAAGTGTTTCGAGATCGTGTTGTTGCTGCTTTCGAGGATTACATTTACGCCCATCGGAGTCAGAAAGTTGCCGTGTTTAGCCATGGTGGAGTGATGGGAACGTACCTGATGGCTCTTATCGGATATGACTGGCCTTTTTTGCTTGGCCACGACTATTGTGGGGTGAGTAGGATCCGAGCTGCTTCCAATGGTTTCCGTAGTGTGCAGAGCGTTAATGAAACATTGCACGTTCGGGGATTGTCATTCTGAATCTATGATTGGGAGACTTTTAGATTCGTATTCAATAGGTTTAAGATTTGCCAGCCACTCCGGTAATCATGTTTGATTCCTTGTCGTGGAAAGCGCCTGTTCCTGCTCCCGCCAGTTGGCCCCCATCAACGAGCATGGTGTGGCCTGACATGTATCGGCTTTCGTCACTTGCAAGATAAATCGCCGCCTGGGCGATATCTTCAGGCATTCCTGCGATGCCTAGTGGTGATGATGCCTTCATCGCCTTAAGAACTGTTTGATATTTTTCGTCTTCTGGTGTACCAGCCGTCATCGCTGTAGCCGTATTGCCAGGGGCAATAGCGTTTACCCTGACTCCATGCTTTGCGAGTTCCGACGCGGCCGATTTTGTAAGTCCGATGATCGCGTGTTTCGCAGTGGTGTACGCATGAGGGCCTAGACCACCTGCGAAGCCGGCGGTGCTGGCAGTACTGATGATGCTTCCATTTTTTTGTTCGACCATAACCTTGGCTGCATGTTTAATTCCGTAAAAAGGGCCGTTTAGGAGAATTGCCAGTGACCTCTGCCAGTCTTCGTCGGAAGTTTGTGTGATCGAACCTACTGCACCGATGATCCCAGCATTGTTGAACATGATGTCCAATCTTCCGAATTCTTCAACTGTTTGTGTCACTGCGTCAGCGATTTCAGATTCCACGGTGACATCACATCTAATTCCTCGAGCCTGGCGCCCGATATTGGAAGCCAGATCCGCAGCTGCAGCCGCGCGTATATCGGCGATCATCACTGAGGCGCCTTCCGAGATAAATGAGTGCACCGAACCTTCCCCGATACCACTAGCACCACCTGTAATTAGCGCCACTTTGCCTTCTAATCGTTTACCTTGCGTCAATGTCTGTCTCCTATAGTGAGCTATTGTCTACTGATCGTCCCAGGATGGTCTGACTAGAACTTTTGACTGCGTTGAGGTGGAATCTGCTAGGTCAATGAACGCCGATTCGATGCCATGCAAGGAAGTAGTTAGCGTGTGTATTTCCGCTACTTTGATACGGCCATCTCCGATCTGACTCATTGCCATCTCGAACTCTTCATGGCAGTATCCTAAAGCTGCCGTTAATTTCAGTTCTTTCATAACCCAAAGTGCAGGCGTGATTTGAGCCGGTTCACTGGATACGCCAATTAGGCAAATAGATCCAGATCGTCGCACAATATCGACTGCACTTTGAATCGCCTCTGGTTTCCCGGCGCACTCGAACACAATGTCGGCACCGACTCCATTTGAAATCTCGGTAACCAATTGTTTGGCATCTGTTCCGGGTACGGAGGTATAGGTTGCTCCCAAATGTTGGGCTAATTGGCGGCGTTCAGCGTTTGGTTCGACCACAACTGTGGTCGAAGCGCCTCCGCTTAATGCCCATTGAAGGGTTAAGAGACCAATTGGACCAGCACCTTGGATAACCGCAATGTCGCCTAATCGCAAGCCGCTTTTACGGACGGCGTGAAGCGTGATTGTTGCAGGTTCTACTTGGGCGGCGGTTTCATCGGAAAGGCGGGGATCAGTCTTAATCACCCGGTCCTTGTGGACTGTCAGACGCTCTGCAAAGCCTCCATGTTTAGTTTTTGGTGATTCACGGCCGCTGGTGAAACTTAGAACTCGGTCACAGGCAACAGTTTGACCCGCCAGACAGTTTGGACAAACCCCGCAGGGTGGTGGTACGCCGATAACGACCCGATCGCCATGACTCAAATTGCGGACATCGTTTCCGATCTCCGAGATGACCCCAGACCATTCGTGTCCACAAACTGCCGGAGGGTAGGGTCCTCCTTTTCTGTAGGCCTGTATATCGGTTCCGCAGATACCGCAAAACGAGATATCGACGACCACTTCCTGTTTAACGGGAGTTTGAACCTCAACATCGATCAACTCGATGGTCCGTTTACCAGTAATGACGGCGGCACGCATCAGAAAGTTGATTCACTACTTGGGTTAGAATTCTCCTGGTCCCCGCTGAATGGAGTCCTGCTCCGGTCAGATCCCGGTTGCCAGTCAATCCCAGTTTTCCGAAGTGTTTCGGCACGGCTGTGAGCATGACCCACATGTTGGAGGTTGAACGCCGCTTGTTGGGCGATGTGGAAACCTTGTGCATCGAGAGCCTGGTTGACAGCCATTTTTGCTAGTTTCAAGGCGAAAGACGGTTTTTCGGCGATTCGTTTAGCCATCCCTAGCGCAAAATCCAGAAGCTCTTCTTCCGGAACCACATGATTAACCATTCCGAGCCTGTGAGCGTCTAAAGCAGTCATTGGGTCGCCAGTAAAGAGAAGTTCTTTGGCTCGCCTAGGTCCTAGTTCCCAGGGGTGGTTAAACCATTCGACACCGTTAACGCCGAATTCCACAGTCATATCTCGAAAAGTCGCGCTTTCCGCTGCGATAATAATGTCGGCAACCCACATCAGCATTAAACCTCCAGCGATCACTCTGCCTTGGACTGCAGAGATCACGGGTTTTGGAATGTCGTGCCACCGTCGACACATGTGGAAGTAGCTTTCTTCTTCGAATGCCATCAGTCCTTCTGCACCACCGCGGGTGGTAGTGCCACCGACCCAGTGTGGAGCTGCGTCGTATTCGCCTGGGCCTTTCAAATCATGTCCGGAAGAAAAGTCTGGCCCTTCTGCGGCAAGTACGATGCATTTGATGTCATCAGAGAAAGCGGCTCGGGTGAACGCGTCGTTTAGCTGGTACGTCATCTGTTTGTTTTGCGCGTTTCTTGTCTCTGGACGGTTAAGTGTGACAAGAGCGATGGAATGTTCTTCTAGCTCTTCGTAGCGAACTAGAACTGTGGTTTGGTTCTCAGCCATCCGTGTGAACTCCTTAGTCGACATAGATAATTGTTCCACCGAAGTGAATGGTGGAAGGAGAGTTAGTTTGGGGCGCAAAATAGGCTGCGGCCTTGCCGTTTACCGGGTTTCCTTCTTTTAGGGTATTGATCTCATCTGGGTTTCTTGGACCACTCTCGCATATTGATCGATGGGTATCGGATGGAGGCAGGTGTCTTTGTAGACCTCATTGCCTTTCCCCCTCCTGCCAACTTCTGCTTGGGGTATTGGGCTACTTGTGGTACCACCTTTGCTGGAAAATCTCGACTAGGTCCTGCAAAATATATTGATTAGAATAATAGTGACCAGTGTGTGGACTGTCTAGAGGCGTCCGAGGTAGCGAGGCAGACGAACATGGCCTTTCGATTAGATAGAACTGGAACTGTTGTTCTAAAGGATGAACGGGTTAGGGAGCATGTCTGACCAGGATCGACGTGGCCGTGGCCGACCAGCAGACAGAGATAGCTCGGTGACTCGACAGAAATTACTGGATGCTGCGCGCGAATGTTTTGGTGAATTTGGTTTTTACAAGACTTCTAATAATGAAATAGTTGATCGAGCGGGTGTCACTACGGGGCCGCTCTACCATCACTTCGGTTCCAAATCTGGTCTTTATGGTGCAGTCGCTGACGATTCGATCGAAAAGGTTTTTGGACATCTCGAATCTGTTCTTACTGAACAAGGGGAATCCCATATCATAGATCGCCTTGGGGCGCTGCTACGAACAGTTGCAGAGCTGCACTCCTCCGATGAGTCTTTGGCTCGATTCGACGCTATCGGCCCATTGGAAATTCGCAGAAATCCAGATCTTGTTGAACATATCGACCCTAGCCAACTTGCGCGGATGAATGGACTTTTTGCTTCCGTAGTTGAATCAGCAGTTGCGAATGGAGAGCTGAACAGTTCGGTTGCTGCAGACACTCTCAGCCATCTCATTACTGTGCTGTATTTTGGCCTAATTTACTATTGTGCAGTGATGATGCTGGACGTAGATCCAGAAGAAGTTGTTGATGCAATTATGGCAGGTCTCACCGGTTCCTTATTTCGCCCGAGCTGATTTGGTACGTGTAGCTACCTTGGAATGTTTGACCAAGGAACACCCTTGTATGGGTCGGGTTCTTTTGGAAGGCCAAGGACTCGTTCCCCGATGATATTTCTTTGGATATTTGAAGAGCCTCCAAGAATTGTCATCGCGGGAGAGTAGTAGAAAGAGAATTGGGGTGATGAGTCTGCAAGCGTTGGACCTTCTCCTCGGCCATTGGGTTCAGGCCGAGGAGGGAGAGGCTCAAATGACATCGCGGCTGGTCCTAAGATTCTAATCCGGATATTTGCAATGTCTTGGTTTAGTTCACTTCCCCCTAGTTTTCCGATTGAGCCTTCAGGCCCTGGCGCTCCGCCTGTACGAACACTTTGTGAACCACGCAGAGCTGTCATCTGGAGCGCACGTTCGCGGCACCACAGGGCAGCCAACTCTTGACGGATGATTGGGTTTTTTGATAATCCGCGCTTTTTAGCCTCTTCGATTACGCGATCTACGTTTCCTGCACCGATTTTCGGTCGACTTGAAAGCCCCCCCCGTTCGTTCATCAAAGCAGTTGTTGAGACCATCCAGCCTTCATTTTCGGGTCCGAGACGCATATTTTCTGGAATCAGGACATCGGTGAAGAACACCTCATTGAATTCTTTTCCACCTGTCATCTGTTGTAATGGACGGACTTCAACCCCCGGGCTGTGCATGTTTACTAAAAAGCATGTGATGCCTTTGTGTTTAGGTTGTTCGGGGTCTGTTCTGGCCAGAAGAATTCCGAAATCTGAGTTATGGGCCGAAGAACTCCACACCTTTTGTCCATTGACTATCCAAGAATCGCCATCGCGGACAGCCCGGGTGGAAAGTCCAGCTAGATCGGATCCGGCTCCTGGTTCCGAAAATAGCTGACACCATTGTGTTCGACTACACGCGATGTCTCTGAGGAGCAGTTTTTGTTCTTCTGAGCCGAAAACTTTGATGCAAGCCGAGACTAAAACCCGTCCGACAAAATCATGACCGCGTGGAACTTGATATCGAGACAAGATCTCTTCGACACTCGCAACCTGTTCTTTGTCAAGACCAAGTCCGCCATGTGCCGGTTCCCATCCGGACGTTTGGTAGCCCATCTCACCGAGACGCTCTAAGAATGAAGGGAGATCCATAGAAGCCTGTAGCTCGTCCAGTCGATTTTCTTCTCCACGTTCGGCTGCATCTATCCATCCATCTGGGAGAGCTTCTCTAAGCCAGTTTTCGATGCTTTCTGGCTGCAGCTCAATTGTTGAGTGGTTTTTGGTCATTGGTTCCCCTCTAGGAGATCCGGTCTGGCTTTGGCCAGAATTGCCATGTCATCAGAAGTTGGGATTTTTTGTGTACTCGCGCCTCCGTCGACACGAATTGTTTGACCAGAGACGTATGCACTTTCCTCGCTAGCGAGATACAGGGCGCAATTCGCTATGTCTTCTGTGTGGCCCATTCGCCCAAGGGGTGTTTGCATTCTGAATGCTTCCATTCCTAGACGGTTTGTGAACATAGATGCTGTCATGGGTGTTTTAGTCAGATTTGGTGCCATGCAGTTCACTCTCACATTCTTTGATCCGTATTCCAATGCGGCAATTCTGGTCGCGTACTCGAGTGCTCTTTTTGCTCCTGCATACGCTGCTAAACCTTTCTCAGGATTTTGAGCGGCTATCGAAGAGTTCGAAATCATGCTTCCGCTGCCACCCTCCGCCATTGCATTACAAAGGTGCCGAATTACGGATAGGGCACCTACAAATAGAACTTGTACTATTGGCATGATCTGTTCTGGACCAGTCTCGGAGATGTGGCCGACCATGGCGTGTCCCGCATAGTTGATACCGATATCTATTTTTCCGTGGAGTTTCATTACCCTGTCGGCTAGTTCGGCGACTTGATTATCGTCTGTGATGTCACAACAGATAGCAGTGCCTCCAACAGTCTCTGCAGCTTTTCGTGCAACTGCTTCGCGACGAGATGCAATCACAATTTTTGCACCTTCCGAGGCGAAAAGTTGACAAGTCGTTGTGCCAAAGCCACCCGTACCTCCCACAACTACGGCGACTTTTCCCTGTAAGCGACCCGGCATGCCTGTCCTCCAGTTTGGTTTGACCTCACTATTATGCCGTGCGATATATTTCGTGCCATGCTGGGATCTAATCTGGAGCCCAGTCTTTTATGGTGCGCTTTGTGACATGTATCAGTTCCACTCTCAAAGAAAAATACGAGAATTAATGGGATTGTGCTTTTAGTGCTTTGTTGATTGGATGACTGAGAAGCACGAACCTGTCCAATTTCCGGGAGATAGCCTGTAGCAGGATTTGCAATTCTTTCACCCTGTTGTTCGTCTTGTGGTTGACTTCTTACAGGTTGGAGATGTGCACTACACCGCAGCTAATGGGTATGTGATGGGAGGTCTTTATGAATACCCGCCAGCGTCTTATTCAAATAAACCGCCGCAATTTGTCTGGAGGTAGATCCGATCTGATTGAGCAGGCAGATGAAATTGTGGAGATACCGGTTACGAACTATACGGATCCCGTTCGATGGCAACTTGAGGTAGAGCGGGTTTTCCATCGCCTTCCCCTAGTCGCTGGATTTTCATGTGAGCTTCGTGATGTGGGCAGCTATAAATCCATTGAAATGGCAGGTATGCCTGTCCTTCTTTGCCGAGATCGTTCTAACAAAATTGGGGCTTTTGTCAATCTTTGCAGCCATCGTGGCGCTGTTGTTGTTGCAGAAGGAGGAGGTAAAGCAAATTCCTTCAGTTGTCCCTACCACGCTTGGACGTACAACTTGAGTGGTGACCTTGTTTCGGTCCGTGATAGTAGGGACTTTGGTGAGATCGAAAAAGATTGCCGAGGCTTGGTGGCTCTACCGGTCTGTGAACGTGTTGGAATCATTTGGGTCGTTCTTCAACCTAATCTGCAAGTTGATTTCGATCGTTTTTTGCAGCGTTATGACGAAGTGCTTGGCTACCAAGGTCTGGAAAATTATCATCTTGTGGGATCGAAACGAATTGAAGGACCAAATTGGAAGATTTGTTACGACGGGTACCTAGATATTTACCATCTGCCAATTTTGCATCGCAACACCTTTGGGCCGGAGATGCCTAATCGTGCAAATTATGATGCTTGGGGACCTCACCAAACTGTTACTGGACCCAGCCTAGAGTATGAGCATTTAGCTGAGGTGAGTGACGAGGATTGGCCAGAGGAGAATATTGCGCCGGGGATCAAGACCATTTTCCCTCATGTCTCTATTGCTGGTGGTCTTATTAGCCAGTTATTTCCGGGTACGGAGGTTGGCAGTTCTTACACGATTCAGAATCTTCTTATCTCTGAGGAGCCGACACAAGAGAGGATCGAACAAGCAGAAGAACAGTTTGAATTCTTGAACTATGTAGTTCGAGAAGAGGATTATCGGACATGTGAAAATATCCAGCGTGGCCTTGGAAAAGGTCCTGCGCACGTGATATTTGGTCGTAATGAAGGTGGCTTACAGACTTTTCACCGGTGGGTAGATGATCTCATTACTACCGAAGATGAGGATCTGGCTGGACTATTTCCACCTATCTAATGAAGATGCGTGGACTACCTTGGTGTGATCTCAAGGTATAGGTGGCTAAGGCCGCGCAGCAATGGATTCTTGCTGTAGTCGAACTCGTTGTCGGATGCCAACGAAATAGTAGAAATCCTTTTCGAGAATTCGCTCAATGCAACCGTTGCTTCCAGCCGCGCGAGCGCTGCTCCGATGCAGTAATGCGTTCCTTTTCCGAAAGCGAGATGTTCGCGTAAATTTGCCCGGTCTGGGTTGAATTGGTCAGGTTTTGGGAATAGGCGCTCGTCTCTATTTGCGGAAGCGTAGGAGACTAGGACCCTGGAACCTTGTTCAATTTTTGCTTTACCTACGGTACTTGGGCATGTAGCCATGCGATACATGCCTTGGGTGGGTGAAAGAAGCCGAAGGGATTCTTCCACAATCAGTGGAATTCTTTCGGGGTGGGAGTGTAGTTTCTGCCATTCATTTTGGTCTCTTGCTAAAAGAAGGATCATCTCAGTAATGAGTTTGGTCGTTGTCTCGTTACCTGCGACTAAAAGTTGTTGGATGATACTGAGCATCTCAGGCATAGTCAGAGGGTGTGTCTCCCCTTTTTCTATCTCGTCGTTTTGGAGGCTTGCCTGTACCAGTCCGGTAAGGATGTCGTCCAGAGGTTTCTCCAAGCGAGACTGAAGTTCTTTGGCGAAGAAATGCTGCATTTCAACAATCTCATGTGTTGCTTGGATTCGCCGTTCGTTACTACGCAGCATGCTGCCCTGATCGACACAGGCTTCAGTCCAGCGTCGAAAATCCACAATTTTGGCATCTGGTACGCCAAGAGCAGCAGCGATACTTAACACAGGTAATGGCATAGCGAAATCTTTGACTAGTTCTATTTTCCGCTTTTCGATGATGTCGTCCAACAGTTGGTTGGTGATAGACCGTAAAAAAGGTTCTAGGTCAGAGATTGCTTTAGGGGTAAAGGCTTTTGAGACTAGTTTTCGATTTCTGGTGTGATCGGGTGGATCGCTGGTAAGTAGAGTGCTAACTCGTTCCCATCCATTCTCCATTATTCGGTTGATTTCGCGGTTCACTGGCGAATCTTCGAGAGATGTCGGGAGTGAGAACTGGCTAGAGAAGGTTGTTGGGTTTCGGAGGACTTCCAGCACCAGATTGTGTGTTGCAACGATCGTGGTGTCATGAGCGTTTTCAGCAAGGAAGACAGGGCATTCGTCGCGCATCCGTTTGTAATAAGGATAGGGATCTGCCCCTCCGTAGCGAGGGTCGAATGGGTTGAAATCTTCAAATACAGCTTTAGTGGTTTCTTTTGTCATCTCTTTACCATGACCATTTTTCTTAGAGGCCATGTGGTTCACCGGCGTTGTGATCATCAACAGCTGCCATGCAGCGTTCGACAAGAGTGTCGATGAGCCTTAGTCCTCGCTCATTTCGGGGATCCATATGTACTACTCCTGCGGTCGTTGTAGCGGAGTAGAACAAGAGTGCCTCGCGGTACAGACTCCAGAGCGTGTCTGAGTTGAAGCCGGCAGATTGTCTGCCGGTGTTTCCGAGAGCTTCTAGGTAGAGGTCGAAAAGCTCCATTTCTATTTCTCTTCTCATGTCTACCGAGAGACTCGTCAACAAAAAGAAGAAAAGGTCTGTTGTGCCTGGGTTGGGTAAGACGCTTTGCCAATCGATGATCGCTACATCGTCTTGATCAAATAGTAGGTTGTCGAGACGGTAGTCCCCGTGTGTGAAAGTTGAGGGGAGTTTGCAGTATCGGTCGCGCATCCAGCTCGTTGCTTGTGGATGAAAGGCTTCGGTCCAGGCGAATGCCCTCGGTGGGACACGGTGGGCGTATCGATCCGTTGCCATAGCCCATGAAGATTCGAATAGCTCTCCCATCATGTCAAACGCCGGTCGGTAAGGATCCCCGATCCATTCCCATTTGCTAAGCCTCGGATCTAAATACCATTTCCCGTGTAATTCACCGAGAGCATTTATGCAAATTCGAGCCTGTTCCGGAGTTGCCCCGGTGATTTGATCGATAGTGGATAGTTCACCAAGATCTTCCAGAAGTAGTATGTAACGAGTCTTCTCTATGTCCCCAAGGTTGAGAAAGCATTCTGGAACTCGTTGGGCGATTTCACTCGCAGCATTTTTATAAAATTGGTGTTCCTTTTCCCAAACACCCATCGCGGTACCAATCCAGATCTGTTCGGGGTCGGCTGTAGGCAGTTTTACAATCATTGAAGTGGGTAGTGTCCCCTCGCCTCCGTAATCCAAACTTATACGTGCAACCTGGCCTGTAAATCCTTCTCCAGTGCCGATTGCTTGAATTTCAAGATTTTTTACCTCATATCCCAGTGCTTGACTGAGCCACCCTGTCGTAATCTCGTCCAAAAGTGCAGGAATATGCATTTACTCACCACCCCATTTTCTGTGAGTCACACTTTGTTGAATTCGATATGTAAAGATCGGAGTCCCCTTAGGACAAAGCTTGGAAAATATTCGAATGTGTTGCTGGGCGAAAGTGTGAAGGAATCGATACGTTTCATGAGTTCTTCGAGGGCGACTGTCGCTTCTAATCTTGCGAGGCTCGCACCAAGACAGAAGTGAACGCCTTTCCCAAAAGCAAGGTGTTCTTTCAAATTTTGTCGATCTGGATTGAAGTCGTCAGGATTTGAGAATACTCGGGCATCGCGGTTAGCCGAGGCAAACATTGGAATTACCGCTGTATTTGCCTGAAGCTCACATCCAGCTACCGACGTGTTTGTCTTGAGCAAACGTGATATCCCTTGTGTTGGGGTGGAGAGTCGAAGGGCTTCTTCGATAACCAGCTTGACCCGTCTTGGATCAGCCTTCAAGGCAGCCCATTCCTCTTGATGGTTGCCCAACAATCTCATCATTTCACTGAGAAGATTCGTGGTTGTTTCGTTACCAGCGATTAAAAGTTGTTCAAGAATACTTGTAATCTCGGGATAGGTGAGAGGTTTGTCAGGGATATTTGGATCATCATCTCTGTCAATTCGCGCGTTAAGTAGTCTTGTCAGGAGGTCATCTTCCGGATTAGTTTGCCGTTTCTCTAACTGCTCAACGAAGTAAAGCTGCATTTGCACGTTAGCTCGGGTGGCTTCTAGACGACCCTCCTCTGGTAAGGCCGCGCCGATAGATGCTGCTGCTGCATCTGACCAATTTTTGAAAGTAGGCGCCATCGCTTCGGGAATATTGAGTGCAAGTGCAATGGCTCTAACGGGAAGCTTGTTCGCAAAATGACTGACAAATTCCACGGAGCCATCGTCTATCCAGGTATCGATTAGCTGACAAGCAATTTCTCGGATCGCCGGTTCGAGTTTTGAAATAGACTGTGCGCTAAATGCTTTTGAAACTAGTCTTCGGTAGCGGGTTTGTTCAGGCGGATCCTCGCTGAGCATTGTGCTGGCACGCGGCAGGGCACCCATTTCGGAGCGTAGCGCCTCGATCTTCTCCTCAATCTCATCCCGAATTAGCTCGGAATCTCCGAAGCGGGATGAGAAAACTTCGTGGTTAAGTAGCACATCCGACACGTCTTCATGGCGTGTTATAAGGTACCCAGAGCCACCCATTCCTCCAAGATTGGCCCGGTGGACAGGACTTTCTTCTCGCATTCTTGCATAATGGGGAATAGGACATTGCTGGATTTCTGGGTCGAGCAGGTCGAAGTCTTCAATACTGACCTGTTCCGACCGCATGCAGTTACTTTCTAGTCCAGGTATATACTCATCAATATAATAGCCAAGGGAGGGCCCCATGCAAAGCGCAGTGAGTCCAACACGCGGGACTGGGACGAAAAGGATCGGTCGAGATCTTCCAGTGTTCCCCCCCGTGGGTCCGACAAAAGTCAGTTCTTCGGTTTATACAGATCCAGCTCGTCTTGAAGAGGAACTTGAAAAAGTTTTCTTTCGCTCATGGATAATCGTTGATCGTTCAAGTGCTATTCCCAATCCAGGTGACTATCTGGTATGGGAAGAGATAGGCCAGACAGTAGTAGTTAGTAGATTAGAGGATGGTTCTGTTCGGGCTTTCCACAATGTTTGCATGCATAGGGGTGCGAGGATCGTTGATCCTGATCGTGGTAATCCAGGTCATTGCGCGGATCTGAAGTTTGAATGCCCGTGGCACGGTTGGCAATATGACCAAACAGGTTCTGTTGTTGGGGTACCTGCTCGCATTGATTTTGATGCGGCGGAGCTCAAAGATGTGCGTGCGATGGAAGTCGCTGTTCATGAATTTGCGGGTTGGATTTGGATGGTTCTAGACCCTGAGCATGCCGTTGATTTTGAAGAATGGATGGGGCCTGAGATTCTTGAAGAACTTGGCCATTTCTCAATGGGCGAATGGGAAGTTAATGCTTTTAAAGTTTGGGAAATGGAGTGCAACTGGAAGGCAGTTGTTGACGCATTTATTGAGGTGTACCACCTTTATGGCGCACACAAAAATAGTATTGGTGATGGCCTATCCCAACAGTACACCTACCAATGGTTGTTCGATCGGCACTCAATGTATGTAGTCCCATCTACAGAAAGAATTGAAGCTATTTTGGATTCTGAAGACCATATAGCTGATGCAATAAGCCATTATTACGTGTTTCCAGTGAACACATTCAATTGTTCCGCAAGTAGTCTCCAAATGTTTCAAGCTATTCCCGTTGATGTCAATACGACTAGATATAAATGCTGGTATTTGTGCCACCCGGGTGGTGACGAAGAATATATGGATCGTGTCAGGTATGGCTGGGAGGGATTTTGCAAAATTGCTGAAGAGGATTTATATGCCGCAAAACAAGTTGGTTCTACTGGGAAAAGTATTGCATATAAGCGCAATATAATGAATCAGCGGGAGTGTAGAATTCCGCATTTTCTTGAGAATATTGAAAGGATGATTCGCGAATGAGAATAATCCCAATAGTTGTTTTTTTGGCTAGACAGTGATTCTCATATGCGGTCATGCGGAATTCCCGAGTACAGCAGATCGGGATCTTGCTCTTTCTGAAGGTGCTGAGCTCCAGCGAGCGACCCGAGAGGAAGAATCAGGGTGTCTTGAGTACGCTTTTGCAGCAGATCCGGTTGATGGTACACGCGTGGTGATTTTGGAGATTTGGGAAGATGCCCCTTCTTTGGATGCCCATTTCATGCATTCGAACTATTTCGAAATGCAAAAAGTGATGGCATCACATGGCGTTAAGGGTGGTGATATCTGGAAGTATCGTTGTGACCTCAAAGGTAAAATATATGACGATACGCCCCGAGCAAGAGCCGATTTTTTTGATTCTTAAGAACTCAATCGATGCGCAAAAGGATGACTAGACAGTAAGGGTGTTGGAGTAGGTGGCCTTAGGAACATCGAACATTGCCAGTGAGCGTCCTGATGAAGTGGCCCTTGCCGATTCACTTGCTGAATTGTCGTGGCAGCAAGTTGATGATCTCTTAGATCGTGTGACTCATGGCGTTTTACGTCAAGACCTCGGACCAGCTTGTCGGGTAGCAGTCTTTGCGGAAAATTCTATAGAAGTTGTGTTAGCGCACCTGGGTTCTTTTCTGGGTGGGGCGTCGACCGTGCCTATTAGTTTTCATCTAACGGCGGAAGAATGTGGCTACATACTTGATGATTCGGAAGCGAAAATTTTGTTTGTCGGTCCGGAGACTGCCGAGCGTGGGATTGCTGCTGCTTTATTAGGTGAAGTTGATCTTGTAGTGGGATGGCGATGTAGTGCCGATGTCGGTGTGGTTTCCTGGGATACTTGGTTGGCAAAGGCACCCGCTGAAAGCCCACAAGTGGAACATTTGTCACCACTCCCTCATCTGCATTACACCTCCGGCACGACTGGATTCCCCAAAGGTACTGAGACACCACCAGCGATGTGGCTTGGGGGTGAGACCATTGGTGAACATGTGCAACGTATATCGGACAGTCCCAACCTGAGCTCGGGGCGGCTGGGTCTCACTATCGCTCCGCTTTATCACACGGGCCCGCTGAGTGGGATTCGGGGATTGTTGGGAGGAAATCGAAGTGTCATTCTGGGTCGCTTTGACCCCCGAGAGGTTCTTTCGGCAATCGAAAAGTACTCTATTTCAAGCGTTTTCATGGTACCGACTCACTTCCAGAGACTTTTGGCATTACCTAAGGAAGTACGGCAACGTTATGACATTTCAAGTCTCAACGCGGTACATCACACTGGTTCGGCATGCCCGGTTGATGTCAAGCGAGAGATGATCGAATGGTTCGGACCAATTCTGGTGGAAGCATATGGGGCGACCGAAGCTGGCGCTACAAACATGATTACGTCGGAGGAGTGGCTGAAACATCCGGGTTCAGTAGGAAAAACTTTGTCTGGTTTTGAGGTTGTTGTTGTCGATGAAGACGGCGCTTTGTTGGATCCAGGAAGTGTAGGACATCTCTATTTTCGAGATAAAACCGGTCGAGGAATCGTCTATCACAACAATCCAGATGCCACCCGCGAAGCTCATCTTGAACCTGGGGTCTTCACTATGGGTGAGATGGGTTATGTCGATGATGATGGTTATGTCTTCATTACCGATCGCTCTAAAGATATGGTTGTTTCTGGTGGCGTTAATCTCTACCCGGCCGAGGCTGAACGTGTTTTATCCCAACATCCGCATGTTGCAGATGTAGCTGTGATTGGCGTTCCAGACAAGGATCTTGGAGAGCAGATGAAAGCTCTGGTCGTCCCAGTTGCATCCGATAAACCACTTGATGTAGAAGAGTTACTTGAATTTTGTCAAGCTTCTCTGGCGAAATTGAAGTGCCCAAAGACTGTTGACTTCGTTGAAGACTTAGGTCGGAATGCGATGGGGAAGGTCAATAAAAGAAAGCTCCGGTCTCCTTACTGGCCAACAGAGCGCACGATTGGTTAGGACGTCCTAAATGACTAATGAATTTGACAATAAATTTGGTCGGAGTGTTCCGGGAGAGGCGCGGGGGGCTGGTCCCAGCCTCCATGAGCTCCTATTACGAGATCAGATTCGACCGCCAGATGTTTTACTTGAAGAGTCACCGGTGTTTCTTGGCGATGAAGATATTTCGTTTGAGCGTTATACCTCCAAATCTTTTGTCGAATTAGAGATGGATAGGATGTGGTCTCGGGTTTGGCAGTGGGCCTGCCGAGAAGAGCAGGTTCCTGAGGTAGGTGACTATCTTGTTTATGACCTAGCAGACATGTCGGCTCTCATTGTTCGGACGCCCGAGCGGGGAATAAAGGCTTTTGTCAACTCTTGCATGCACAGGGGGACTCAATTGAAACCTCCTGGATCTTGCGGAATGTCAACCCAACTTACTTGCCCGTTCCATGGGTGGACCTGGTCGTTGGAGGGAAAGCTCATTGATCTTCCCCAGTCTTGGGATTTTCCGCACGTCGGAGAAGAAAGTCACCACCTTGTTGAATTGCCTTCCGGGACTTGGGGGGGCTTCGTGTTTGTCAATTTTAACTTAGATGCTGGTCCCTTGGAGGATTACTTAGGTGTCCTAACTGAACACTTTGCCGGTTGGGATCTCGGTGAGCGCTATACCGAGACCCATGTTTGTAAACGTCTTCCAGCTAATTGGAAGGCCGCAGCCGAAGCCTTCATAGAGGCATATCACGTTCGGGAAACTCATGCCGGGGGAGCCGAAGGTATGGACTGTCTTGCCCAATATGACGTTTTTGATACGCACGTAAACCGGTTTATCCACACCGTCGCGAGTCCGAATCCGAATGTTGATCCGCCACTTTCAGAGCAAGAACACCTGGAGAAGATTATGAAGCGAGTCTTGGATGGTGCTGAAGCTCCGCCTCTCCCGGAGGGGTCTCTTGCAAGAGATCACTACGCGGAATGGCACAGGAAAAATATGAGTGAGAAATATCAGCGAGATTGCACTGGCTTTTCAACGAGCGAAACCCTTGACTCAATTGAATATTACTTGTTTCCCAATGCTTTCTTCTTTCCGGGGTTGACTCTGCCGATGATTTATAGATTTCGGCCAGATGGGATGGATCCTGACCGGTGTATTTTCGATTTATTAATGTTGAAACCTTGTCCAGAGAATGGAAAGCCGCCACCGCCGTCGGAACCGGTATACCTAAACGTTGAAGAGAGTTATACGCGGGTTCCTAGTCTTGGCCCTCTCGGTGTTGTGTATGACGAGGACACAGTCAACATGGCGGCACAAACTCGCGGAATGAAGGCAAGTCGGAAAGGTTCCCAAACACTGGGCAACTACCAAGAGTCGCGGATTCGCCACTTACACAAAACTTTGGACAACTACCTAAAGTAGTTCGCTCTTGACTAAACGGATTCTAATAACTGGTGCTGGTTCAGGCTTTGGTCGGGACGCGAGCTTTGCTTTAGCGGCTCGCGGTCACGACGTCATCGCTTCCACTGAGACTGAAACGCAGGCCGAGCGGCTTCGCAAAGAACACCAGAACATAACGGTAGAAAAACTGGATATCACTTCAGCTGATGTTGCCAAAGCAGAATCGTGGGAAATTGATGTCTTGATCAACAACGCTGGGGTGGCGCAGACAGGTCCCTTGGCTGACATCCCTATAGATTTGGTCAGAGGCACATTCGAAGTCAATGTGTTCGGCACCCTTAACCTTACTCAGAGAGTGCTCCCTGGGATGGTCCGGCGGGGCAATGGGCGTGTGATTATCGTCTCTTCTATTGCTGGGGTACGAGGTGCAGCCGGGTTCGGTCCTTATTCGATGACCAAGCACTCCCTTGAAGCTATGGGGAAAATCCTCCGGAAAGAATTGCTACCCCTTGGTGTTGATGTAGCTATTTTGAATCCGGGACCGTATGCAACGGGTTTTAATGACCGAATGGTTAAGACAATGTGGGAATGGTATGACGAATCGGCTACAACGGCGGCTGTTTCGGAGATGTATGACTGGATGCGGGGACCAGTGGATGCTGGTCAAATGGATCCACGAGAAGTTGTCGAAGCAATGGTCGAACTTGTTGAAGCGAGATCCACGCCGGAGAACACATTTGTCCCTATAGATATCATCGATCAGTTGGAAGCCAATGAAACTTAGGTATCTCTACCGCTAGTCACGTAGCTGTTCTTTGATGAACCTGTCCATTCGTTCGTTGAAATAGTTAGCCATTGGATGATCGGGAATAACATTGAGTCCGTGACCTGCGTCAGGGTAGATGGCGAGTTCGGCGTCATTGCCGGCCGTTCGCCAACGCTCGTACATAAATAGTGAGTCATCTAAAAGAGGATCTGCAGTGCCAACAGAAAAGAGTGCTGGTGGGAGTTGTCGTAAGTCGGCATAGAGCGGAGAAATATCTGGGTGCCGACGTAGTTCTGGGTTGTGGTCGCCAAGAAACGAATCTCTGAACCAGTCGAGGGTATCTTTTGATAAGGATTCCTCGCTTCTTGCACGGATTTGGCTTGGGGTTTGGGAGAGGTCGTACACGCCATAGAGCAGATTCGCAGCGATAAAGCGATCTACGGCTTGGTGTTTGTCACGAAGTCTAAGCAATGTGACAGTTGCCAGATGGGCACCAGCAGATTCACCCATTATCAAAAGTCTTTCTGTGCCGAATTCTATTTTCGAATTCGAAAGTAGCCAAATAGCTGCGGCTTCGCAGGCATCGGGAGCTGCAGGGTACGGGTCCTCAGGGGCGAGTGGATAGCCAACTGACACGACAGCGAGACCGGTACTGTCGACGTAGCGTTGGAGTATTGGGTCTTGCGCATCATGTGATCCAGCAACCCAACCACCACCATGCATGTGGAGGATGACCCCAATGGGGTTATACGGTTTGAGAATCCTTACTGGCAGAGAGTTTCCGATTGTTCGGCTTTCTGCCGATTCGACTTCGTTTAAAGGTGGGATTTTTGATCGAATTTCTGTAATCGGCTGCACAGAAATTGGTGGAAGGCTAGCTGTTATTTCCTGCAATGCTGAATTTATTTCAACTGTTTTCGGTCTAAGGGATTCGAGTTCTGGATCCCACAACAGCTCCATTTAAAGATCTAACTACCTGCAAGCCGAGCTACCACTGGGGCAAATTCTTCTGGCCGGGAAGCTATAGAGACATAACTGAATCCGTATCGCTCACGCCGTTCTTCAAGGGTGTCGATGATGTAGTCGACAGGACCAATAAGGGCATGGGGATGTTGACGCATTTCGTCTAGAGACAGCCCGAATGTGTTAGCCATTGCTTCAACTACTGTTTCCGGGTCTTCGGTGACCGTGGTGAAATAGGCGGGTATTTCGAATTCGATTTCTGTGAAACGGTCTCCGGCTGCGTCGCGCACCCAGTTCACTTTCTTTTCAGTTTCTTCTGCTCTGGCGCTAGTAACCCCGGATCCACCTAGTTGCCCGGTGGAGTTGTTGAAGTTGATGGAGACGATGTCAGCGACTCGACCTGCTACTCCTAAGACGCGTGGGGCCCCGCCCCCAATCATGATTTTTGGTCCAGATGGTTGTGGTGAGACTGGGACTCCAGCAAAGTCAGTAGCAGTCACATATTCACCTTGGATATCGAGTGGTTCGCCCGCAGAGAATTGACGAATCAACGTGGCTACTTCTTCCAATTTCGCTATCCGTTTACTGGCTGGGAGCATAGGGATACCCATTGCTTCATATTCTGCTGTCGTCCATCCAGCTCCAAGACCCACTTCAAGTCGGCCTTCCGATAAAAGGTCGATTGTTGCAAGTTCCTTGGCTAGGACGACGGGATGGTGGTAGTCGATACAAAGCACTTTGCATCCAATAGTTATGCTTGTACTGGCCGCAGCAGCCATTGCCATCGCAGGTATCGCAGCAACATCTTGTACTGGATGCCGAGCCTTTTCAACAGCTGGGCCGGGCCCAATGTAGTGGTCGGCAAGTGTGAATGTCGAAAAACCAAGGTCTTCAGCTTTTCGGACTTGACTTTCCCAATCACTCTTAGATGTCGTGGCAAATGATTGGAAACCAAAACGGAACGGTTTCACACCTAGCCTCCGTTGCTTGTTGTGTTGGTGTGTAAATATATCTGTTGGAATAATAGTACTATCGCCGAGAGAATATGTCGGCAAGGTCTCTTCATAGCCAGCGGAGTTGGTAAAGGTGTAATCCGGTATGGTCGGAGTTAGGCATCGAGAAGTGAAACAGAGCGGTTCATCGGCGATATTCCGGTGTGTTTTGGTTTAGACCGGCAATTGGGGAATTGATATGAGAAGTCGTAATGCCCTTGTGACAGGAGGCTCTCGGGGTATCGGTCGCGCTGTTGTAGAGCAGCTAACAAAGAATGGACACCGGGTTTATGCGATGTCGCGAACTCCTCCAGAGGATCTACCAAAAGGGGCAGAATTCGTATCCTGTGACTTAACGGTGGCCGACTCACTGGTTGAGTGTTTAAGAGGTTTAGATCCCATAGATATTCTTGTTAATAACGCTGGTGACGTTATTTCGCAGCCAATTGAAAAAATTGAATTGTCCGAATGGGAACGACATTTTGCAATTAATTCAACTGCTCCTTTTATTTGCATCCGCGAATTGATCAGTGGAATGCGTGAACGCAGCTGGGGCAGAATCGTTACTGTTGCTTCCACTGCGGCTCTTGAAGGGACGCCCTATGTTGCTTCTTATACGGCTTCAAAACATTCACTCATAGGCTTAATGCGTGTATTAGCACTTGAGCTAGGTGAATCTGGTGTAACTGCTAACACTGTTTGTCCCACTTATGTGCGTACGGAAATGATCAGCGAAGCGCTAAGGAATATCGTCCGGCTAACTGGAGCCACTACTGAAGAAGCTGAGGCACGTCTTCGGTCTCAAACTCCCGGTGGAAGGATTATCGAGGTAGAAGAGGTTAGTAAGGTTGTTGTTGATCTTATTGATGGCGGTGAGAATGGGTTAGAGGTTTTACTTGATGGGAGAAATAGTTGATGGAACCAACGACTTACGTAATCAGTATCACGCCGTTTACTGACGATGGCCGTTTAGATGAGGAAGGGCTCCGGTGCCATCTCAGTCGGATGGCTGATGCGGGGGTTGGAGTTTATGTCGCCGGGTCAGGAAGCGGCGAGGGGTACTCGTTAACGAAGGAAGAAACTAGACGGATTCTCGAAATCACCGCTGATGAAATTGGCGGACGAGTACCTGTACGTGCAATGGGATCGGAACCAAGAAATCCAGATCAAATGATCGATTTCCTTCAGATGGTCGAGTCAACTGATATCGATGCTATCCACGTTTACTCACTTGAGCCTGGTCATGGGTATCTACCGAAGCCGCATGAGGTGGAGTCATATTTCAACACCGTTCTTGAAGTGACAAGTAAACCGGTGGTTTTGTCTTCTCACATGTCGGTTGGTTACTTAATACCTTTAGATACCGTGGGACGGCTCATAGAACGGTTTGACAACGTAATTGGAATTGTTGTTTCAAGCATGTTTGAGATGCGCTACTTATATGACGTGATCGACCGATATGGCGATCGTTTAGAAGTGATTTCGGGTGGTGGATTGCACGGTCTCCAGAATCTTGCTTTTGGCGGTTCGGGATTTGCGACGACCGAAGCCAATATTGCTCCCCGTCTAGCCCGTTCAGTTATTGATCATTTTTTGGATGGAGATGCTAAGAAGATGTTCGCTGCGAGTCGTCGTTTCAGCGAGCTGAGTCTGCGCAACACCTGGAAGCATGGCAGTGTTTCGAGTATAAAGGCGGCATTGCAAACGCTCGGACTGCCCGGAGGGCCTCCACGTCCGCCACGGATTCCAGTACCCGAAGAAGATCTTCATTCAATTAAATCACTTCTTGATGACATCGGAGTTCCTGAGATTGAAGCGGTAGATGATTATCAATGAATCACAAATGGATCTCCCTAGGGGTAATGACCTTTGGGGCGTTTCTGGTTGTTCTTGACACGACTATCGTTACGATCTCTCTTCCTGCGATTCAGCGAGATCTCGGATCCGAAAGTCGTCTGGAATGGGTTTTCACGGCTTACCTAGTTGCCTTGGGTGTTTCCCAGCCGGCTAGCGGTTGGCTTGCTGACACTCTTGGCCGGAAACGTGCGTTCTTGTGCACTCTCGTTGTTTTTATTATTGGATCTGCTTTTTGCGCAATTGCCCCAAACTTAGGTGTTTTGATTGCTGCCCGTGTTTTTCAAGGTCTTGGGGGAGGAATGCTGATCCCCATTACTACAGCAATGATATTTGAGATTTTCGAACCGTCAGAGCGTGGCCGTGCTATGGGTATTTGGGGGATTGCACTTGCTGTTGCACCTACCCTTGGACCGCTAGTAGGTGGTGGGATTGTTGACACTGCGGGTTGGCGTTGGCTGTTTGCAGTGAATTTGCCAATTGGTGTAATCGGAGTAGCCCTTTCGTTGCGTTATCTGCAGGACTCAGGGAAACGTGTCTATTCAGGACTGGATTTCTTGGGCATGGCATTGGTAGGAGTGGGGACGATTTTTCTTACGGTTGGATTGTCTGAAGCATCGCAGTGGGGCTGGGCATCCAAAAAGACATTGATAGTTTTACTTGTAGGTGTTTTGGCGCTTGCGGCATTCAGCAAACACGCTCTTTCGAGTAGTTCTCCCATCCTCAATGTTCGTTTGTTCACGAATAAAGTTTTCTTGATTGGGTGTGTTACTTCATCGGTGATCATGATTGGGATTTATGGTCGGAACCTTTATATACCTCTCGAACTTGGGACAGCTCGCAACATAACGGAGTGGACGATTGGACTGGTTTTGCTTCCGTCAGGTTTTGCTACAGCTCTCTTTATGCCTATCGGGGGTCGGCTTACCGATCGTCTTGGGTCACGCCTCCCTGTAGCTGGAGGAGCCGCCATAATGTGTACCGCTTATTTTTTCTTGGCTAATTTGGGTCCTGAAACTGGTTTAGGGAAGATCTCTATCCTTATGGCGATAAGTGGAGTTGGTACTGGTATAGGAATGATGTCGCCCAAGATCGTTGCACTAAATGCCATATCACAAAGTGACATTAATCAGGCTTCAGCATTATTCGCTGTCGCCCGTCAGAACGCGATTGCTCTAGGGACTGCAGGACTTGTGGGTTTGTTCTCAACGGTTCACCGAGGTACGGATGTCATAGGTTCTGGGGTCCTTCAGTCTGACATTGACCCATATAACACTGTTTTCCTCGTTTGTGCGTTCTTGATGGTCTTGGTGTTTATGAGTTCTGTCTTCTTGCCCGGGCGTTCCCAGATGAGGGCAATTCAGGATAAGCGTTTGTTGGAAGCTTCTTTAGAGAGGACTCTCACCGTTGAAAGAGAGTATTTGTGATGGCGGTGCCAGTACATGAGATTGAGAATAAGCGAGCTGGAGAACGGCACCTTGTGATCTGTTTGGCCAATATCAGAAGCGACGCACAGGCTTCTTTCGAAGACTGGCAGAAGAGAAAATTGAAGGAGATTAGTTCGCGTTGCGGTGTGTTGGGAGTTCATTCCCATCAGTGTTCTGAAAATTCAGACTTTTATACACCAGGCTGGATGCGAACACAGTTTGAGAAACCAGACCTGCCTATTCCGTATGAGTTTCTGACCATCTTCGAGATAGAGGGTGATCTCGAGAAGTCATTAGATGACGGCGATTGGGTAGATAAATATCAGAAGGAAGCCAATGATTTTGCTGATTCAAAGATGTGTGCTGTTTGGGCGTACACCCAAAGCGGCGAGACTTTAGGAGAGTCCACGTCGGCCGATATTCATCATATCCTCGTAGTCTTTTCCAATCCGATTGTCGGAGCTGAAGTTGGCTTTGAGGATTTCTATAATCTTCATTTAGCGGAGGTTCTCGAAACTCCTGGTTTTCTCCGTGCTAAAAGATTTTGGGCAAAGAAGAATGTATTTACCCCAAGTTGGATAGTGAACTGCGGCGATATTGGACCCAATGGGATGCCTTTCCAACATTGCGCGATCTATGAGGTCGAGAGCGGTATCGAAGTTGCAATGTCAGCGCTCAGCGAGCAGGCGAAAATGTTTACAACTTTTGGTGAGGGCATACTAGATTTCGAGGCCATCGCGGGATGGCGCTATGTGCGTCTAAGTGATGGTTAGATCTGATGGGGCGCTTTATTCGTGGTCTTACTTGGGGTCTTAAGGGACGCTTCAACTGTCAGACCGGCACCCGGAAATAATGTATGAAAGAACACAACGGCGAGCTGTGTCGACCCGGAGGACTTGTGGAATTATTCTCAGGGTGCTGATTTTAGGGGTTCTCTTCCGAAACTTCTTTTGAGAACTGTGCCCGGTGAAGGGCAAATCGGATATTTGGGTCTCGTACTTCTTGAATTTCGATCACGTTTCCATCAGGGTCGCGTCCGTAGGTGGCTCGAACCGGTGCTTCCTTTGAATCGTTACCACCAGGCGGGGGGCAATGAAATGTCATGCCAGCGGCCAAAAGCCGCTCGTATTCAGCATCGATATCTTCCACGGCGATACAGAAGTGGGTGTAGCCGTGATCAGATACTGGCCGTTGCGGATCTGACTGTTTACCTTCCGGTTTGTGGTACTGGAAGAGTTCAATGTAAATGTTCCCCGTTCGTAGCATCACGCTGTCCGCTTCGGACCCTTGTAGCCCGACGATGCGGTCGATCTGAGGATTATCTTTCCACCCTATTTCTGTCACAATTTCGAAACCCAGCACATCAGTGTAAAAATGAACTAGTCGTCCAAGGTTGCCAGTTGAGATAGCTACGTGGTGAATACCAAGAATCATGGGGACAGTGTGCAACTGTGGAGCTATACAACACAACATGTTCTGGCCGTAATCCAGGTGGAGTAAAAAATGATTGAATCGGAGATGAATAGACTTCTTGATGAGCGAGAGATTGTCTCGCTTGCTGTTCGTTATTGCTGGGCGCTTGACGAACGCGATTGGGAAGCTCTTGCCAGCATTTTTATAACTGAAGCAACTGCACAGCTCGGTGCTCCCGGAATTCGTCAGGGTCGAGAGGAGATTGTCGAAATGTGCCGTCTCGCTCTTACGCCTCTTGACGCTAGCCACCATCTCGTTTCTAATCACCAAGTCAGTGTGTCCCAAGATATGGCTGTCCATCGGTGCTACTTGCAAGCTCAGCATGTTAGGAAGGATGTACCCAAAGGGAGCCCGAACTACATGGTGGCAGGTCGTTACGAGGATCAACTGGTGCGAACGGCTGAAGGTTGGCGGATCAAACACCGAGATTTGATCGTGACTTGGACGGAAGGCAATCGTGAAGCGGTAAGAGCCCGAAGGTAAATGAGGAAAGAAGATGATATCGATGACTCCAGCTGAGCAGCTAATTGCAGTCCAAAAGCGTCTACTCGCTTATACCCGTGGCATAGATAGATTGGACGCCGCTCTCATCTGTTCGGCGTTCCACCCAGGAGCTGTATTAGAAGGCTACGGTTCCGAACCCTCCACAATTGAAAAATTTGTTGAGCACGCGATACCTGGGCTTCGTGCTGGATTCAGTGCGACACAGCACCGTCTGGCAAATATTTCAGTGGAGGACTGCCATGATCACCTCTTTGTTGAGTCCTATGTACTCGCTCTTCACGTAATACCCCGTGATGATGACTTAGACCAGTTGTGTACCTTTGCAGGAAGGTATATAGATCGTTTCGAGTATTCAGAAAAGGATTGGAGGATAGTCAAAAGAATCTTGGTATATGACTATTCTTCGATTGAGACACTGGGCGAAAAAATGCGCGGTCAATGGAATTTTGGTGCCCGAGACAGATCTGATCCGGTTTTTGCTGCGTATCAAAAATATTTGCCGGAGGAATGATGACAGAGAACCTTCATATAGATCTCGAAATACGACGACTGTTAGCGTCTTATGCCGACGCTGTTTGTCGTCGCGACTCGAAACAGTGGTCAGACACATGGGCTGAAGATGCTCAGTGGGACATGGGTTTCAGGGTGATGTCCGGTCGAGACGACATTGTTGCCTCGTGGATCGAGATGATGTCCAATTTTGATGGGGTAGTCCACTACACGCTTGGTGGGTCATGGGATTTGCAGACTCCAGGTTCTATTTGTATAGGCCGTTGGTATGTGGCAGAACACTTTCGGCCATCTGGTGGAACTGCAATGATGATGTATGGCTATTACGACGACTCGTATGTGCTGGAGCTTGGGTCGTGGAAGTTCGCAAGGCGTGCATTAACCGGTCTTTACCAAGGCCCCCCTGATTTATCCGGCTCATTTACTGGTTTTATTCCTTGAGGTAAATAGTTGTCCCGTTATCGCTCTCTTCGATGTTGAAAATCTGTATACCTTTAGCGGCCGGAGGGCCAGAATGGATCCCATCTCGCACGTCGAAGCTGACTCCGTGTCTTGGGCAAGTCAGAGAGTAGCCCCTGAGACGTCCTTCGCTAAGCGGCGTATCAGCATGAGAGCAGTTGTTTTCGACAGCGTGGAGTTTTCCGTCGATCCGGCATACCAACAGGTTGTGTTTGTTGGGTATCGGAAAAGTGCGCATCTGGCCTTCGGAAAGGTCACTAAGGTCACCTAGGTCGTATGCGATTGAGTCCCCATAGGATGATTTCATGAAATGGAGACTCCGCGTCTTCTTGAAAAGAATTTCGTCATGTATCTCCACCTCTCAGTCGTTTAGAATTCTAGATTTGACTGCTTGTGAGTAAGGATTCTATTTGTTAGTTCGTGGCCAGGTATGAGTAGATTTCTAGATCGTCGAGTTTTGATTTAGATAAACTTGGAAATATTTCATACGATATATTTATGTCGGCTGGTCTAGAGTCAAGCACGACTTGATTAACATTGAAACGCTGGTAGGAACCCGATCACAATTTTGGGAGTCAACTGTATGGATATTGGACTGAACGGTAAAAGGGCGCTGGTTACCGGTGCGACGCGAGGGATCGGTCGTGCTATTGCTGAAACCTTTCTTGCCGAGGGTGCGTCTGTCGCTCTTTGTGCACGGAGCGAAGAGTCGGTGATAGCGGCTGTACAAGAAATGTCTCAATCTGGCAAAGTGGTTGGGGCGGCTGTAGATGCTGGAGATATCTCGTCGCTAGAGAGCTGGGTGTCGTCGTCTGCTGAACAGCTCGGTGGTATTGATATTTACGTCCATAACACATCAGCAAAGCCACAAGCAGCACTTGAGGATTGGATCAAAAATTTTGAAGTTGACCTTCGTTCTCTTGTGGCGGGTGTTTCGGCTGCTACCGATGCTCTTGTTGACGGGGGAGGTGCGCTTGTGAGTATTGGGACCACAGCTGTTGCAGAACATTTTGGATCAGGTGCTGGGAGCTATTCAGCTTTCAAAGCTGCTGCCACTAACTGGACATTAGGGCAGGCACAGATTTTGGGTGCACGAGGTGTTCGTTGCAACGTAGTTTCTCCCGGTCCCACTTGGGTAGATGGTGGCGATTGGAACATGATTGCCGACCATATGCCGGAATTTTATGAAACGGTAAAGAAGGGTCACCCGAGTGGTGAGATTGGCACTGTGAGGGATATTGCGAATGCTGTAGCTTTCCTTTGTGGCGATATCTCAGCACACGTAAATGGAGCAAATTTAACGGTAGATGGCGGTTTCCTCAAGAGAGTGGACTACTGAGGTTCGGATGAGTGGGGCTGGACCCGACCGCGTCGACGCGTATTTTGTTGCCGCGGGGAAGTACCACGACATTGATTTTGCCAGGAGAGAGTTGCTCGGCCTACTTGCCGAACATCCTCAGATCCGTACGACAGTTGCCCCTCACTTTGAGGATATTGAAGCTCTTTCTGGCTCAGATTTTTTGATCAGTTATACCTGTGATCTTCGACCTTCGATCGGTGCTCAACACGCGATTCGTAGCTGGGTGGAAGAGGGTGGGCGGTGGCTTGCCCTTCACGGTACCAACGCGGCCCTAGATCTACCAAGACCAAATGGAGTTGAGGCTCCCCGCTGCTTTCCGCATTGGGCTGAGACGCTGGGTAGTCAGTTTATTGCACATCCACCAATCGTTCCCTATTCAGTCCAGATAGCGTCGCTCAACCACTGGCTGGTAGCTGGAATCGAACCATTTGAGACAGATGATGAGCTGTATTTGATGGAACACTCAGACCGAAAATCCCTTGAAGTCTTGCTTCATACGTTTTGGTCGGGTGATGCAGAAGGTTTTGCCGAGTCAGATTGGAATGAGGGTGATGGCGAGCGTCTGG
>Ga0310344_10000120_pt1 | contig 64640 bp, 60 predicted proteins | sample HC15DNA20200_MG_FD_203801 | JGI IMG/M metagenome (GOLD analysis project Ga0310344, IMG submission 203801) | Marine microbial communities from station ALOHA, North Pacific Subtropical Gyre - HC15-DNA-20-200_MG | ecosystem: Environmental > Aquatic > Marine > Oceanic | place: Pacific Ocean: North... | reverse complement strand
CATGAAAACAGTAGTTATCCCCTGTTTGAAACCGGGGCCATACTTCTTTATTTAGCCGAAAAAACCGGGCAGTTTTTAAATACAACTGACCGTGACTCATATTGGCGGACTATGGAATGGTTAATGTGGCAGATGGGAGGGCTAGGCCCCATGCTGGGTCAAGTTCATCATTTTACACACTATAATCCCGGCAAAGCCCAGTATGCTCAAGATCGATACGAAAAAGAAGCAAGAAGGCTTTATGGAGTTTTGGATAAACGTCTCGATGGGCGAGAATTCATTGTAGATGAATACTCAATTGCCGATATGGCTGTTTGGCCCTGGGCAGCACGACACAATTGGCAAGAAATTGATCTTAATGATTTTCCAAATGTTAGACGCTGGTATATGTCTATTCTAGAACGCCCCGCAACTAAGCTCGCTTGGAATATTCCTGAGAATGATCAACCTCTTCCGGTACCCAAGTGACTTATTTGCTGCCGACTTCTTCTTTTTGAATTCTGGTCTGAACAGTGGTATTCCCTTCTGCTATTTGCTTGATTTCTCCATGCAGGCCGCCACCGGTATCAACTTCTATTCTTCCGTAAGTTATTTTTCCTGAGGCTGAGCCAGTACTATGGATTCGCAGCAAACCAGTCACTGTTAAGTCACCTTCAACAGAGCCTTGAATGTCCGCTGTCTCAACACGAGCATCGCCTTTAAAAACCCCTCGCTGAAGCACTTCCAGACTCTCGGCGTCAAGAGAAGCCTCAACATTACCCTCAACAACCAATATGGCACAATTGCTAATCTCACCCTTTAGTTCGATACCAGGCCCAACAGACATCCTATTTCCCTGCGAAATTGTCTGAGAGAGACTTTCGCCATCTCTGCGCAGCGGAGGTATGTCGGGTAAGTGTCGAGCAGCAAGAGGTATAGTCCTTTTATCGCTGTCACTAGTGGACATCTTACTATCAACTCCTATTTATCCGGCAATTTCGCCGTCTGTTAAATATATCTCTTAACTTAGGACAGTAAACAGGTCATAGGGTGTTTATCTAAAACTAAAATTCTATCTATTACCCTACTTAAAAGGAAAACAGTATAAGAAAGTTCCATTTGTCTATCTATTTTAGATCACTAAGTACAGAGAATAATATAAAATTCATTTTAAGATCTGCCTTAAAGACGATAAACTCGGGCTGCTGTGTCATGAAATAAAAGTGATTTTTCAGTCTCTGAATAATTTTTTGTGAGCCGTTTAAAAGAATTCCAAAGCACTGAATAGCTACAACTAAGTTTATCAACAGGAAAATTTGATTCAAAGAGGCAGCGCTCAACCCCAAATTTTTCTATGATATATTCATACCAGGGGCGAGTTTTGGATAGCAGCTCTAGACTAGTTGGGGGCTTTGACCTCTTATGCCAATCAAAACCATTTATTTCCATATGCATCCCCCCCAATTTAGAAAATACATTAGGGTATGTCGCTAAATCTGCGATATCTGATTTCCAAGTCCTATAAACTTCTTCACCCTTATTTTTATAAGGACCAACACCTAATGGCCCCCCAAGGTGATTTAAAATTATAACTGTGTCTGGAAATAAGCGCGCCAACTCAACAAGCTCAGAAATCTGTGGATGATAAAGCCAAGCCTCGTAAGTTAGATTAAATTTTTTTAAATTTGAGAAACCCTCCCGATATAAATCACTTTCCAATAAATTTGGCGGTCTTTTGCCTCTTATTACCGGCACGTCGTCGCTGGGATCCCATGGTACACTGTGACGAATTCCTTTAAATCGATCACCTGCTACTAGGATGTGTTCTTCTAATACTTTTTTTACTCGATCGCCCAATAACAAATCAGCGTGTCCAATTATGCCAGAGGCTACCTTTACCGGATCATGTTTAGTCAATGAGCTTTCGGAAACCAAACTATTAACAAACTCCGTCTCACCAACTGGACTTAATTCTCTTGGGCCGCTATTTCTATACATAGCCCCACATTCAATAAATACAGTTGATACGATATTGTGACCGCAGTTTATATCTTCCATCAATTCGTCTAATAAATAACGAGATTCAGTTTGATCTGTACGAAAGCCCCATAGGTGATGATGGGAATCGCAAATAGGCTGCTTAGGATCGAGAGCATCTTCTTGGACCAGTGACAGCCAGTTATCATTTGTGCCCATTTAGTTTGCCGCTAACTCAATGTTTCCAACAAGTTCGTTTTTTGCCATAAGATCTGTTTTATTTATACTCGATCTCCAAAGCGATAATGTCTTCCTCCCCAACATTGATCGCATTATGTTCAAATCCCTGACCAACGTCATAAAAGTTAGCCTTTCCTGATTCTGATTTGATAAAGCCCTTAGTCCCATCTGCATCCTCGTGAATTAATTCACCTGCCTGTATGTGAAACGCAGCATAATTTTTTTCATGTCGATGCCAACCTGTACCCTCACCAGGTTTTATGTGATGAAAGGTAATACATGTGGTTTCGTTATCGAGGATCACTTCATAGTGACTTTGTTTAGCATTTGTCTGATTTTTCTCAGTAAGCGATAAATTTTTATTAGACATTTTTTAATCTCTTTTAATAGTCAATTTTATTAAGTACCAACAACAAGATCTCAAATAAGCCGCAGCAGCATAAGAAATAATAACTTCCTACTCTGCTGCAAGAGAGTAGTCTGGCGTTTCAAGTTCAGGAATCACTTTTTCCATAAATAGCTGCATTTCTTCCAACAACTCATCTTTAGGATGCTGAGCCCAATGCCAAATCAGAGTGATATATTCACACGGTATTTTCGAATATATTTCTTTCCAATCTTTAATCGCATCATCAACTGTTCCACCCAGAAAAAATTTAGTCCTCTTCATCTCTGCAAAAGCTTTTTCAGCGTCCTGATTCACAGGATCAACGTTATGATTACCGAATACACTGTAGAAGTTCTTAAAAATATCGAGATCGTACCCTCTAATTTTTCTATCAAAATCATCCGTTGACTTAGCTATTCTGGTGTGACGAACGAGGTTTTGATTTTGGCCATATAATAGATGCCGGCCATATTTAGCAGACTCCTCTACATATACTTTAGCTAATTCAACGACACTATCGGTAGGATTAAAGTAGCTAGGCCGAAAACCATGTTTTGCCGCAAACTCGATGGTGGCACGACTTCGAGCAACAGCAACAAAGCAAGGCGGGTGAGGATTCTGGTATGGTTTAGGGACTACAGATATACGACGAAGAACTCCATTATCGTCCACTTCCCCTTCGGCACCAGCTTCCCTTGCTATTAAATGACCTTCATAGCCTTCAATACCAGTTTTAAGAGGATACGGCGCCTCATAATACTTACCTTTCAATTCAACCGAATCTTTCGTCCAGCAATCAAGTACCATTTCTACGCGTTCTTCAAAAATTTCTCGATTCTTCAAATCTCCTGAACTGCCATCTGATCCGGTCGCTACGGCCTCGCTACTTTGTCCAAGTATATTAGTCCACCGAGACTGATAACCGCGGGCAAAACCAACAAAATACTTGCCATTGGTTAGGTGATCTATAATAGCTGTTTCTTCAGCTACACGAATCGGATCTTGGGTTGCCATAACATATCCAAATGCTCCAACATTTACATTCTTTGTATGGGCCGCCCAATAGGCATTTAACACCCCAGGATTAGGACCAACTTCATAACCTTCAGAATGAAGGTGATGCTCAATTGTAGACATTCCCCAAACGCCCATCTCATCAGCAGCTTTTACTATGTCTGTCCATTCATGAACTATTTTATTATACAAGTCTGAGTCACGTCCTATAGGTCGTTTTTCCCGACGATCATCTTCATCCTCGGAGGGGATTACTGGATATAACTGAACAATAACTTTAGGCGATCCCATATCATTACCTTTGAATTTAATTATTGGTTAAAACTATTAAACATATAAGTTAGCAGAATTCATATATCAAAATATGATAATTATATTCTATAACCATAATAAAATAATCTAAAAAATAACACATTAGAGGCTTTTCACCATGGATCTAAAACTTGAAGACCGTATATGTCTCGTAACAGGGTCTAGTGCAGGCATAGGAAAAGGAATTGTAAAAGTGCTAGCAAGAGAGGGCGCAACAACCATTGCGGTTGCACGCAGAATTAACCTACTTGAAGATCTTTCAAATGAGGTAGAGGAAATGGGGGCTATAAGAACACACCTAATTACAGAGGACTTATCCTCTAAAGAAGGGCCTGAGAATGTAGCTAAAAAAGTTATAGAAGAGTTTGGTCAAATTGATATATTGATAAACAATGCAGGACAATCAGTTTCAGCAAATTGGGATTCTCATGATGATCTTTGGGCTAAATCATTTAACCTGAATTTTCATGCCGCGCGTCGTCTTACAACTCCACTAATTCCTATAATGAAAAAAAACAAATGGGGTCGAATTATTAATATCACTGGAGGCATGGAGGTAAGTGGTTTAAACGCAGCTTCAACCGGAAAGGCAGCAACACACATCTGGTCAAAAGGTTTATCTCGTGAGTTGGGCCCCGATGGGATTACTGTAAACTGTGTTGCGCCTGGCCGTATAAATAGCGAACAAATTTTAGAGAGGTTACATCCAGACCCTATCGAACGTAGTAAATTTATAAAACGTGAAATTCCCAGTGGCTATTTTGGAGAACCGGAAGATCTAGCTGTATTAGTAGCCTTTCTTGCCTCTCCTATAGCAAGATATATTAACGGCGAAGTGATTCGTGTGGATGGCGGAATGGCAAAGTTTGCCCACTAAGGCCGGAAGAACTCTTCAAGTATTAGGCTTATTTTCTAACGGAAATATAAGGTCATTTCGGACACGTCTTAGTAGAAAAAATTTATGAATTAGCCACTCCACGTCTATTAGCCCAGATAAACAAACATATTATGGCAAGAAATAGCGCAGCAGCACTTAAAGCCAATGAAAGATGTATGCCAATCAGGCCACCTCCAAAACCAACCGTAAAACCGCTAAAAGTGCGCCCCCCCAAACTACCTACATTGAATAGTCCTATTGCTCTTCCTCTTAGTTCTATTGGAGCGTGAAGCTGCGCAAGAGTCCGTGTCATTGAATTGAAAGATAAATCGAAGAAACCAGCACAAACTAGTAGAATAAATGACAAAATATAGTAGGGCGACAAAGCAAAACCAAAAATAGCCACCGCCCATAGCATCCCAAGTATAAAAGATGTTCTGGTCTTAGCCGGTAACATGCTTCTTCCTTCTAAAATAATACCAGCGATTAAAGCACCTGCTGCGTTCGCTCCGAGCAGCAAGCTATAATATAAACCTTCTCCACCATAACCGAGATCTCTGGCAAACTCTGGAATTTGTGGCTGATGAGCATTCCCCACAATAGCAGCAGCAAGTCCGGCCAAAACAGACATAGAAAAGACGATTGGTACGCTCGAAATTTGACGAACAGTTTCGATTAAATCTCTCCAACTCGACATAGCCACTGCTGGTCGGCGAGCATCAACATTTGAGGATTTTGGGTTATATATTAACCACAGAGTCAAAGGCATATAGATAAGAATATTAATAAAAATACCTAAGGTTGGACCAACAAAAAAAAGTAGAACACCGCCTACTGCCGGCCCCAAAAGAAGTCCAAGGGTTATTGAGGTAGCCATCAAGCGAATAGCGCTTTGCAACTGTTTTTCACCCACAATATTATGTACTAGCACCTGTCCAGCAGGAGCCCAAAGAACGCCAGCCATACCATGCACAATTAATAAAATTACGGCGTGCCACTTCTCAAGACTGTCAGTGGCTAGTAAAACACCCCATCCCAAGGAAACAATCATAAATAGAACCATTGCTGCCTGAATGACCCGTCTCGGATCATAACGATCAGCTAGCGCTCCTGCCCAAAATGAGCAGAGGATAAATGGCACCCAGTGTGAAACAACTGCAAAACCCGCTAGTGATGGAGATTGAAATTTTTCAAAAATTATCCAATAGCTTATTACATGCTCAACGCTATCGGCCATCATGGCTAAAGCAGCACCCAAAAGGTAATTACGAGAAGCAGGATATCGCAAAGCCGCATAAGACCTTTGCTCTCCTTGAGCCTGCAGTTTGGAGTTAGTTTCATTCATATTTTGTTAACTATGCTGTTTCTGCCAAGACAAAATTATTAGATAAACAAAAATGTGCTGCTCACTGCGCTTTGAATACAAATTTAAAGCGACACCCAAGACTATTTATTCTATCAATCGGTTTTAGATTATCCTCAAGCCTTCCTAACCAAATACCAACTTGGGTAGGTAGGTTACAATGCCAGGATATGCATACATGCAAATAATCAAGGCCAGCATTAATATCCAGTAAGGGGTGGATCCCTTAAATATATCCATTAATGTCACATATTCGCCGTCTCCCGTATCCGGGATCGAAGCCTTAACAGTATAAACTAAAAGCCCAAATGGGGGTGTCAATATACCAGCTTCGATAGCTAATATACCTATCAATGCATAGGTAAGAGGATCAATCCCTATAGTAGCCGCAATCGGAGCAAATATCGGGACAGTTAACAACATAATCGAAACCGAATCGATTATCATACCCAAAATGAACCAAACTATTACCATTACAAATATAACTTGCCATGGATCTAGACCGGCGTCTGAGAAAAAACCTTGAATTGCAGAAACAACCCCCGTCATAGTGAGGGTACGGGAATATAACTGAGCTGCTATAAGCAGTATAAGCAGCGGAGCGGCCGTCCTTCCAACGGCTAGGATACCTGCGTAAATATCAGGCCATCTCATCCCTTTTATTATTCCAAGTAGTAGAGCTATCAGTGCTCCCATGCCAGCTGCCTCAGTCGGAGTGAATAAACCTGCCCAAATTCCTCCTAATACAGTAACAATAAGTGCTAAGAGACCTAATCCACTTGTCCAAATGGAAGCAGAACTAATTTCTTTATCGACTTCGTCAGGATTTAAGTTTACAGCAGATATCCCATCCTCGTTCATTCCTGCTTTCAAAGTATCGGCTGAGTTCCCAACTAACTGAGGCCTAAGAATTGCTGCGACTAAAATATATACGGCAAAAAATGAAACTAGAATCAACCCAGGAAGAACGCCCGCTAAGAACAGCTTACCAATCGACTGTTCGGTAAGAATTCCCCAGACAATCATTAAAACACTAGGAGGAATTAGCATTCCCAAACAACCGCTGCCTGCAATCGAGCCCAAGGCAAAACTTCTGTTGTAGCCATGACGTTTCATTTCGGGATAAGCAATTCTTGTAAAAGTAGCGGCAGAAGCAATACTTACCCCTGTAACAAAAGAAAACACTGCGTTTCCAAACAGCGTTGCGAGGGCCAGACGACCCGGTATTCTGCGGAAGGATCTTTGTAAACTTACATAAAGGTCACTTGTAGCCCCAGACCTTCCTATAAACTCACCCATTAACATAAATAGTGGAATAACAGCAAAAATATAGTCTCGTATGGCATCATAGAAGGTGTTCTGAATTAGTGCTAAAACAACACTCTCTCGTCCCGTAACCATATAAATACCCACTGCACTTGTAATACCCAAAGCAACTGCGACATGTATTCCTGAAAAAACGAGCACCAAAAGCAAAATCAAAACAACAGCAGCTACATCCGCAGAAAACATTACAAACTCTCCCCCGTTAACCTATTCATCTACCGATGATTGGTATTCCACCAGACTAGATGGTAAAACCTCTTTAAGCGCCAGGATTGCATAATTTACAACCAACAAGCCGCTAGTGAGCAAGACAACAACCCGAGCCGGCCAGGTTGGCACTCTCAAAGCACCTTCCCCTTCGAACTCTCCTGTGACAAGTGCGTGCCAGGCAGGATCTATTGTTCCTATAAACAGAGCTGCAAAGAATAGGGCACCAAGAATATATCCTGCACAATTAATTACTTTCTCTGGAACTCCTCCAATCATATGCAGCATAAAATCAGCGCGAAGCATTGATCGGGACATAACACAATAGGCAGCTTGCATAAAAGCAATCATTACAATTGCGTTTTTCACTAATTCATGTGTTCCTTTTAAAGGAAAGCCAAAAAACCTCCCAACTACGTCTATTAAAATATAAAAGGCGATTAGAAAGGCCCACATGGCTGCAATAACCATAAGCCAGCGGCTCAGTCTGGCCGACCATATATCAATCTGACGGATTATAGGAATGTTTATAATGGACAAAAACTTATTTCCTTTTCTGGTCTCACTTTACATCATGTTGCAAAACATAAAGCTCGTTTATTCACAGTCCTATAGCACACGATTGCATTGCTAAATAGCTGATAGGCCAGTTTCGTTCTGATTATTCTACATAATCTGTGGGTCTGCGTCTTTGAGATAAGTAGTATAGAAAGCACAAGCCGACTTGTCACGCCCCAATAAGAAGGCTAAAAATAATACTTCGACTTTTGTCGGTGTTAAATTAAGCTTAAATAATCTACTTAATTCGAAGTTTTACATAGGATAAAGTGGATAAATATGATTGTAGTCTGTATCGTAACGCGGAAACACGGTATAGAAAAAATAAACAGAGACACCGTGGTCTCAATGAAGAGAGGAGAATAAATTGTCCAAATCACTTGGAATTCTTGCGGCGGGCGCTCTTGCGGTAGGTTTACTTGCAACTGCAGCTATTCCCGCAAGCGCAGATAAATTTAATTTTCGGATGGCTTCTGGTCATGCACCAGCTACAGGCTATGTACGAATGATGTCGGAGCAGTTCGCCCCACGTGTAAAAGCTAAGCTTGCAGCTATGGGACACAAGGCGACATTCAATGAAGCTTACGGTGGATCAATAGTTAAAGTTGCTGAAACACTTGAAGGCGTTAAAGACGGCATCGTCGATCTTGGTGGATATTGTTTCTGCTTTGAACCATCAAATCTGTTTGTGCATACATACCCCTTGTGGATGCCGTTTGATGCACAAAATGCCGTTCTAGGAACTAAAGTAGCTCGTACGGTATATAATAAAGTGCCGCACATGAATGGCGTTTTTGAAAAAAAATATAACCAAAAGCTGCTAGGTCTATTCGGCTTTGATAACTACGGTCTCTACACCACTTTTCCATGGTCCGATGTAAAAGAGCTTAAAGGAAGAAAATTGTCTGGCGCAGGTCCAAACCTACCTTGGGTAGAAGCTGTTGGCGCAATACCTGTTGGCACAACTTTGCCAGATGTTTATCCTTCTCTTCAGACTGGTGTCTATGAAGGAGTACTACTCTTCCCATCAGTTGGATGGAGTCATAAACTCTTTGAACCAGCCCCTCATTATAAAATTGCAGGTTTTGGTTCGAAAACATTCCATGGTGTTACTATTAATCTAGATACATGGAAAAAACTCCCTGCTGATGTCCAAAAGGCTATGTTAGAAGCCGGTCAGGAAACTGAAGACTTCACTGGCCCTTGGGTTGACGAGCTAGAAGCAACAAATCTTGGTCGGATGGTCATGGCTGGTGCTATAGTAACTCGAGTAACTCCTGAAGCGAGATTGGCTTGGGCAAAAACTTTAGCAGGTTTCCCTAATATGAGAGCCAAAGAAGCGGACTCCAAAGGGTTACCAGGTTCTACCGTGGTTCGTATGGCTGTAGACGTTGCAGAAAAATTAGGACACAAATGGCCTGTAAGGTATGTAATCAAATAGCCACTACCAACTATCTTGTTTTTGCAAAATGGGCCGGCTGTTCTGCCGGCCCATATTTGTTCAGAACAGATTTTAAAAAATTATATTTTTTAGTTAATGCTGCTGCTCAATAGTTAGCTCTTGAGAAAAAACTCTTAATCTAGAGAGTAATCGATGAATAATTCATTGCTCATAATTAGTACTTTATACATAACTCTGTCTCTATTTATCGTAACAGAGGTTAAAGGTAAAACTTTAACAACCTTTCAAATAGATAGAGAAAACCCAGCAATCAACGCAACTCCTGCTGAAAGACCTCAAAAAACTTTTAGTGGCAGAGTAAACCCACAAAATTGTCCATTTGTTTTTAATGAGTATTTTTTAGGGCGTGTTCAAGACGGTCATATAAATGGAATGGCCGGTGAAGGAGTCGATTATGATTGGCCGATTAATATAAACGGCACATTTGGAGGAAAATTACCTCTAAAAAAAGATCAAAATGGAAAATTTATTTTTCAGTGGATTACGGGACGTATTGATGGAAATATTCTACTCATGGATATAAAATATATATTACCAAATAAGGCTGGAACGCTTTGTGAACAAAATGGAATAAAATTTTTCTTAGGTGGTTAAATAAATGGGAGGAAAAATTAACTTTAAGAGGCTCGATGTAGTTAGAGTACATAATAATCCGTTTGGGTAAAAATCTACCTAACTGAGTAATTACCCGCTTAAAGAAATAACCTATTGGTTCTAATGATCAGGGAAATCAAAGATTAAAAAGATAAAACAGCACAGAGATATATAGATGGCGAATAAAAATAAAATTCAAAAGAGTAATGAAGAATGGCAATCACAATTGACACCAGAACAATATCATATCACTCGTGAACATGGCACTGAAAGACCATTCAGTGGAGAGTACAATAGCAACAAACAAACTGGAATTTATAAATGTGTATGTTGCGGTAATCCGCTGTTCGATTCGAAGACTAAATATGATTCAGGATCTGGTTGGCCTAGTTTTTATGAAGCTATTTCAGAAGATGCAATAGAGGAGATAGAGGATCGCAGTTTAATGATGACACGAATTGAAACAGTGTGCTCTAAATGTGAAGCTCATCTTGGGCATGTCTTTCCAGACGGACCAGCGCCTACCGGACTGCGTTATTGTATGAATTCTTTATCTTTAGCTTTTGAAAAATCTGAAAAGAAGTAAAAAAGTTAACTAGGTTCTATAAAAGACTTAAAACTTTTAGACTCAAAAATCAATTAGTATGCTGTCTTTTCTATGACTACTTCAACTTCCGAGTAATGTCTAAAAAAACCTGCTCAAGATCTGGTTCCTTAGTAGAAATGTCATTTACAGTGAGTCCTGCTTCGGAGATTGCTTTAAGAACAGAACCTATTTCAGTTTTACTTGTTTGGTAGCGAAATATAAGTTCATTTTTATTAGTTAAAAACGCATTGTGTTCTTTCAAAGAAAATGGAATATACTCGATTTTTTCTGATATAGAAATTCTTAACTCTTTATTATCGAGCCTCGCCACAAGTTCTTTTGTAGGCTCTGAAGCGATTAATTGACCATCGTTTATTATTGCAACTATATCACACAGCTTCTCTGCTTCTTCTATATAATGTGTGGTCAATATTATAGTGGTCCCATTATTTTTAAGTTCAACTATAAATTCCCACAGAGATTGGCGTAATTCTACATCAACGCCTGCAGTGGGTTCATCTAAAACTAAGACTGGAGGATTATGAACTAATGCTTTTGCAACTAATAACCGCCGTCGCATACCACCAGAGAGCTCTCGAGAGAAGGTGTTTGCTACACTAATTAAACCCACCCTTTTTAAAATATCATCTGTGTGTCTTTCAATGGGGGGCACCCCATATAAGCCAGCCTGCAATTCAAGTAATTCCCTGGGGGTAAAGAAAGCGTCCAGGTTTAGCTCTTGAGGGACGACCCCAATTGCTGAGCGAGCAGCTCGGGGGTTTTGATCTATATCAATTCCCCAAACACTAGCTTTTCCACCTGTCTTAATAACTAACCCAGCTAGAATATTGATAAAAGTTGATTTACCAGCCCCATTCGGCCCTAAAAGTCCAAATATCACTCCACGAGGCACATCTAGGTCAAACGCTCTAAGGGCATGTATATCCCTATCACCCTTTACGTTGTATATTTTTTCTAAACCTCTCGTGCTTATGGCCTTATCGGGCAAAAAGGATTTATCCTTTATCAAGTTATTTCTATCTTTAGAGTTTTTCTCATTCATACTGTGACCACTATATAAAAAATTTATTGGAAGTTAACACAAATCATGCTGATTATTGTTTCCTGTGCATCTATGATGACATCAGCAAAATGATTTTTTAAGTAATATCAATTGGAGTGCAATATATGGAACCGGTTGAAATTGTGCAGATCAATCAAAAAACTTTTCACTGCGATGGTGGAAATAAAGTCCTGGGACACCCTCGAGTATTTCTCAATATAGGCCGAGAAAATAAAGTAGACTGCCCATATTGCGGCCGCAGATATATACTAAATGTTGAGAAACGAAGTTCAATATAGTTAAGCTGGAGCAAAAATAAACTGAATAAACAGTCCTTAATATCTCGTTTAGAAACAAAACGTTTGACTTTAATACCAGTTGATCGAACTTTAGGCCGTGCACTTTTAAAGAATCGATCACACGCAGAAAGGCTAACTTCTGGATTACTTCACGGTGACTTTCCAGATGAAGATCTTTCGGCGAAGTTACCAGCTTTTGTACAGCGTTTAGAAGACTCCGCTAATCCCGCCCTCGGTTCTACAGCACCTCCAGATCCTCGCGGCTGGGGTCTCTGGCTTTTTTTTTACAAACTAGAGCGCCTTACAGTGGGCGCAGCTTCTTTTAATGGCCCTCCGTTGGATGGAGCAGTAGAGCTCGGCTATCAAGTGGTTCCAGCACATCGTCGCAGAGGTTTGACATATGAAGGGTGTAAGGCCTTAATCGAGTGGGCCTTTTTTGACTCACGCACGCTTCGAATAGTTGCTGACTGCGCATCAGATAATATCGCATCAGTGAACACTCTCGAAAAACTAGGCTTCACTATAATTGGAAATAATGCTGAACAACTAAAATGGGGTTTAACAAGAAATAACTGGCATTTTTAGTTTAATTTCAGCTCAAATAGAAAAGTTTTATTACACTCCTATCAAGGGGAAAAAATATGGGAAAAAAAAGCTCAGACTATATTCTTTACGGACATCCAGTTTCAGGGAATACATACAAAGTGGCATTAATGCTATCCCTTTGCAGTATAGATTATGATTTTGAGATCGTTGATTTACCAGCTGGAGCCAATTTAAATCCAGAATTTCTAGAAATGAACCCTCTCGGGAAGATTCCAGTTTTTCGTCACGGATCACTCCTGCTCCGACAAAGTCATGACGTATTGAGGTATTTGGCTTCTCAAACGAAGCTTTTTGGGCCCAATAACTGGGATGAAGAAGCTAGAATTGGGGATTGGATTGGATTTTCGGTAGACTTTCTTAGCTATGGATTAGCTCGATTAAGGTTCGAGCTACTTTTTGGGAGTGGTAAAGGTCCAATTTATGACTATTTTAAAACCTCCGCTGACAGAGGGCTTTCTTTACTTGAGGCTCATCTAAAAAAACATCAGTGGTTGGCATGTGATCGCCCAACAATCGCTGACATCTCAGTTTATCCTGTGATGACTTACCTCACAGATGGAGGATATGAAACGTCTGATTTTTCTGGAATCTCTTTATGGATGGAACATTTCCAGTCACTACCAGGTTTTGGAATACAGTCAAGGTTAATGCCTACTGTCTAAAAATATTATTCAATCCGCTGAAAATTTCATAACAAGAATCAATAAATTTATATTAGATAACGGTAGAGAGAGTGAACGCAGAGATAGGATCTAATTAAGTGCAACACAATAAAAAGCTATATCTAATTGATGGGTCAGGATTTATTTTCCGCGCATTCCACTCTTCGCCATTAGATGCCTTTCGCAGATCAGACGGTATTTATACAAATGCCGTTGCAGGCTATTGTAGTATGCTGATGAAATTAATAGAAAAACCCCAGGTAGAAGGCAGTATAGATTACATAGCAGTAATATTTGACGCTGCCCGAAAAACCTTTCGGAATGATATCTACCCGCAGTACAAAGCTAATAGAGAAGCACCTCCCGAAGAGTTAGTACCCCAGTTCGAGCTAATTCGCGAAGCAACCAGAGCATTTAATTTACCGGCAATTCAAATGGAAGGGTATGAAGCTGACGACTTGATAGCCACTTACACCAACGATGCTATTAAGCAAGGTCTCGACGTCGTTGTTGTATCTTCGGATAAAGATTTAATGCAGCTGGTTAAGCAAGGCGTAACAATGTTTGACCCAATGAAAGAACGAGAAATAAATGAACCTGATGTTTTAGAAAAGTTCGGAGTAATTCCTAGCAAGGTTGTTGATGTCCAATCTCTTGCTGGAGACAGTTCAGACAATGTTCCCGGTGTACCAGGCATCGGCGTAAAGACAGCGGCACTTTTGATCAATGAGTACGGTGATTTAGACTCTCTTCTCTCAAATGCGGAAAATATTAAACAACCCAAAAGACGACAGAACCTTATAGATCACGCTGATCTGGCCCGCATAAGTCGTCAGCTAGTTACATTAAAGAGTGATGTAGTTCTGAAAGATAAGATAAATACTTTCTCACTAGAAGATCCGGATCCAGAAAAACTAATATCTTTCTTAAAAAAGATGGAATTTAGAACTCTTACTTCACGCATTGAAAGCCGACTTATAGCCAAAGGGATATTAAGCAATAACGAATCTCAAGAAATTGAAAAATCCTCTGAAGAGTTTAATTACGAATTGATTCAGGAGGAAAAAGCGCTAAACCAATGGCTTAAGGACGCTTATAAGGAGGGGATAGTTGCCATAGACACAGAAACAACTTCTTTAAACTCTATGGAAGCTGAATTGGTTGGTTTTTCTCTCAGCACCGCTCCTGGAAGAGCTTGCTATGTTCCTGTTGCCCACACCCAATCAGCTTCAGAGGAACTGAAGTTAGAAGAGGAAAACGACCAAAATAGTAATGAGCCCGAAAAGCAGTTTCCTATAAAAAAGGCCTTATCTAAACTGAAGTCTCTTCTCGAGAATCCTTCGGTATTAAAAGTGGCCCATAATGCTAAGTATGATCTTATGGTTCTTTCGAATAATTATAAAAAGTATTTTCGACAAGAAAATGAAAAAAACTGTGAAATCGTGCCCACATCAATCGATGATACAATGCTATTAAGTTATGTTCTGGATGGGGGTAGAGGAAAACATAATCTTGATGACTTAGCCTTACGTCACTTAAATCATGAAACTATTAAGTACAAAGATCTAACAGGCAGTGGAAAAAAGAAAATAAGTTTTGCTGAAGTTCCCATCCAAGATGCTCTAAATTATGCAGCTGAAGACGCTGATATAACCATAAAGCTTCATCAGATTTTTAAAAGACGTCTGGCTGAAGAACACATGAACACAGTGTATCAGACTATAGAGCGCCCATTAATTTCAGTTATTATTGAAATGGAGAGAAATGGAGTTAAGGTCGATACTATCGCACTAAAAAATCTCTCAAAAGATTTTGCTAAAAGAACATCAGACTTAGAAAAGGTAGCGCACAGTCAAGCTGGAGAAATTTTCAATATTGGTTCCCCCAAACAGCTGGGAGATATTCTTTTCAAAAAATTGCGAATTACAGGGGGAAAGAAGGGAAAAACCGGCGCATTTTCTACAGGGGCAGATGTTTTAGAAGAGTTATCTGCACAAGGTCACGATTTGGCCAAAACTGTACTAGATTGGCGACAACTAGCAAAACTTAAGTCAACCTATACAGACGCCTTGATAAATCAAGTTAGCCCCTCAAGCGGTCGTATTCATACCTCGTATGGTATGGCAATCGCACAAACAGGCCGCCTTTCATCAAATGAGCCCAACCTACAGAACATTCCAATCAGAACAGAGGAAGGGCGTAAAATTCGTGAAACATTTATCGCTGAAAAAGGACACAAACTACTATCATTAGATTATTCTCAAATTGAATTACGTGTCCTAGCCCATGTGGCCAAAATAAAATCGTTAATTTCTGCCTTCGAAGATGGACAAGACATCCACGCCATGACCGCAAGTCAGGTTTTCAAGGTACCACTAAACGGTCTATCTCCTGATCTTCGAAGACGAGCAAAAGCCATAAATTTTGGAATTATTTATGGAATCTCTGCCTTTGGTCTAGCTAGAAATTTAGGAATAAGTAGATCGGAAGCACAAGACTACATTAAGGCATATTTTGATAGATTTCCTGAAATTCAGGACTATATGAATGAAACAATTTTATTTGCCAAAGATAATGGGTACGTAGAAACCATATTTGGCCGCCGAATACATCTAAATGGTATGAAAGATAAAAACCAGGCAATTCGAGGTAGTGCAGAACGCCAGGCCATAAACGCACCAATTCAGGGAGCTGCCGCGGATATAATTAAGAGAGCAATGAATAGAATACCTAACTTACTAAATTTAAATAACTTACACGCAAAAATGTTACTTCAGGTTCACGATGAATTATTATTTGAAGTCCCCGAACAAGAAATTGATAAATCCATTGAAGTTATAAAGCAAATAATGGAACGCGCCGCAGAGCCAGGAACAAAGCTGTCTGTACCACTGGTAGCTGATGCAGGCATTGGTAAAACATGGAATGATGCCCATTAATAAAAAACATTATTTTTTAAAACCTGAAAAAACCCTTCAAGTTGTCCAGACTAATTATCTGTAATTCTTAAAAAAAAACCAATAGTTATATAATTAAAATAGTATTGTTTTAAAATAAATCCTTTAGAATCATATACTTCCTAAAATAAACCTTTTAAAATTGTCTATGTTTTTACTAAATACTAAGGTGTAGTTTGGTTATTTATTTAAATATTAATTATTATTAATATTTATACTATTCTTATTGCAAAATGCTTAAGTAACCTAGAAGATAGATGTTTGAAGGTAAAAAGTGTTTAAACTGTATACCTTGAATAACATGGATACAGTTGCTTGATGCCGATTTGAGGTGAGGGACCGACATCAATGAGTGATACAAGTGTAGTAAATAGCGAAGAGGGCGTAAGAACATCAGCTGTCGTTAAGTGGTTTAATCCGATAAAAGGTTATGGGTTTGTGCAGCCAGATGATGAAACCGGAGATGCTTTTGTCCACGTATCAGTACTTGAAGCAGCTGGACACAGGGATCTACCTGACGGAGCGATTGTAGATTGCGAGATAAGTGACGGCGCGAAAGGCCCAACAGTAACAACTATTTTCAGTGTTACTGAACCGGAAGGTGGTTCAGAACTAGCTGAACAGGCAGAACCTGATGGACCCTTAATTGAGGGAGTGGTTAAGTTTTTTGACCCTAATAAGGGATATGGCTTTATAGTACCAGATGATGGGGGTCCTGATATCTTCATTTCTGGTCGAGTTGTAGCCAGTGGGGGCTTGCGTTCTTTAGAGCCTGAGACAAGGGTAAAAGTAGGCACTCAAAAGGGTGATAAAGGTCCTTTGGCCGTGGTAGTTGAACTTATCTAATCTATTCTTTAGACCTCAGTTAAATAGTAAGACTGTAATTTAATAGACTTCTTTTAACTCTGATGCTTTATGAGCCAATCAGATAGAATCTGATTAAATAGCTCTGGAGCTTCCCAGTAGGGGGAATGTCCTAGTCCTTCCAACTCGATAACCGAAGCATGGGAAATATATGAGGCTGCTTGATAGACCATGTCTGGCGGGAAAAACATATCCTCCGACCCAACTATAAAAATGGTTGGAACAGAGAATCCTTCAAGCTCATCAGGTAATATAGATATCCCTTTTCCAGAAAGACCCTTCTGCCAATCTGGATTAAACCCCGAATTGGAATTCAAAATTTTTTCATAAAGCTTGTATAGCTCTGGCTCGCGTACACTATAACCGGGAGCAAAAGCTCGATCAGGAAGGCTTATTTTATTCTTAGCTTCATTTTCTCGAAGTCTCTCACGCATTTCGGGTGTGCTGATCCCTCCTAAGGTCGAACATAGAACAATGCCCGCAATACGCTCCGGATGTGATAAACCTAATTTCATGCCAATTATACCACTCATCGATTGGCAGACGAGCACTGCACGATCAATTTTTAAAATGTCCATGATGGCTAATATGTCCTCAACCATGAACTGTATTTGAAAAGATCCAGCATCACATTTCGACCTACCAAATGCGCGTTGATCTAAAGTAACTACTTTGTAGTTTTTCTGAAAAGCAGCTAATTGTCTCCACCAACTGATGCTATTGCCCCCTCTACCGTGAAGAAGGATGATGGGCAAACCCTCTCCTTCACACTCAAACCAAACTTCTGCTCCAGATTGCTTTATACAAGGCATTTTTTTTATTCTTTGCCTCCATCAGTTTGAATAGCTTTGAATAGTTCCGACATGAGAGAATCCTTACTATTCACGGGTTTGTCAAAGTCAAAACGGGCTTCAGCATCGTTGCGAGCCAAATCAACTCCCTCAGGATCAATTCCTGTAAGTCTCCAGTCCATGCCTGGACGGCCAACTGCATTATTCGCACATAGATTAATTAGTTCAGAAAAATTCAGATTTATATCTTCAATAAATTCGGGTTCATCAATCGATAGCTTCTCGTAATCAGTTGCATTAAAGATTACTTCCAACATTTCAAGTTTATGCACCTGGTCATCACCCAAAACAAAATTAACACTTTCTAGGGACACTCGATAAAGAACTGACTCATTAAACTGCTGATAAATTTGAGAGGAAGAATGACGTGACAAAAAACGTTTTTTTAATAAATGATCTTCAGTCGGTATAGCTTTTCCAATTATTGAAACTCGTCCTTGAGTAATAGCGTCTCGGGCCTTGTAAAATAAAATAGAAATACGATTATCGCCTCTTATATTAATGCTGTGTTGGGCAAAGGCCGGAAGAAGAAGCAAAGGCGCCGCGTCATGCCCGCACGCCACCAATGATAAGCTTGCATAAGGTCTTCCTTCTGACGCACTGTCAATAGTTGCCAAACTAACCTGTCTGGTAGTACGCATCAAACGACGCGCAACACTGCCGGGTTTCTTATTTCGGTCGTCAATTATCATAATTACTTCAAAACCAAAGAAATGGACAAATTTTCATATAAAAATCCATTATCAACTTAATGGCTTTTGTGCCCGTTTTTACTGTGATTACCCGGCATATTACCTTTTAAATTTTTTCCTTTGGGCCCTCGAGAACCGGCATCAAAAACTAATGCTTTTATCTCAGTCATACCAGCGTGTTGAAAATGAAGAGTTACACTAACGGTTTGTCCTCTATCGAGTCTTCTTTTTAAGCCCATTAGCATAATGTGTTTAGCGCCAGGTTTTAGCTCTACTTCGCTATTAGCCGGTATTTCAACACCATTTTTTATTGATTGCATTTTCATTATATCCCCATCAAGAATCATGTCATGCAAAGTTACCTTTTCTGAATGGATAGACACTGCCTTGATTAACCGATCTGTCTGATTTCCTGAGTTTAAAATTCTAAGATAAACAACCCCTGACATTTGATGTGAAGAAGTTGCTCGTGACCAGGGATCCGATATCGTCAAGTTTCCTAACTGAAACTCACTGGCCACAGCAGAACTATGAATAAAAGCAATCATAATAAAAGAAAATAAAATTTTTAAAAACATGCTCACCCCAAAAAATAGTGAATGAATTATCTAAAACTAACCCTTCATGTGTTTGCGAATTGTATCGGCAATTTCAGATGGCGGAGTTCCATAACGAAATAAAGAGATTACAGTGCCTTTTGGATCAACTAAATATATAAATGAAGTGTGGTCCATCAAATAAAAGCTGTATTCTTGATCATCTACGCGCCTGTAAAATACACGATATTTTTCAGCCACTTCTTTAATTTGTTTTTCTGTTCCAGTAAGTCCGATAATGCGATCATGAAACAATGTTATATATTCTGATAAAACATCTGGTTTATCACGCTTGGGATCTATAGTTATCATTATAGGGGTAACTGCCATAGAATCACGCCCTAGTTCATCTAAAACCAAGGCCACATCAGCCAGTGCTGTTGGACAGACATCTGGACAGAAAGTGTATCCGAAAAATACCAAAACATAATTGCCTAAGAAATTTTTCTCTGTAACAGTGTTTCCCTTATGATCAATAAGATTAAAGGCACCCCCCATTTTTACACTTGTAATTAGTCCATTGGGGTTTTTGGTAATATCATCGTCCCGAATTACCAGCCATTCAGCCAAGGCAGCAAGGGCTGCTACTAAAATGATGGCTAAAATTAAACCGATTCTTGTCGATTTTTTCATTGGCTAGACGACATGTGGCTCATAGATTACTCTGATAAATAACAAAACTCAGTAATTAATGAATTTAAGCGTTTAAGGCAAATATTATATAAAATATATGGTTCTTTTTTTGTTTTACTTCTGTCCATATGCGGCCTTAAAACTGCCATAATAGCACGACGAATATAAGAATAAGAGTCTATTAAAACAAAATGAGGAAAATTCGATGGCGCAAACAATAGCGTTAGTCGATGACGATCGAAATATACTTACTTCTATTTCTATTGCCTTAAAAGCAGAAGGCTTTAACGTTCAAACATACTCAGATGGTGATGAGGCGCTTCGTGGCTTACGCTCACAGCACGCTGACCTAGCTGTCTTAGACATTAAAATGCCACGGATGGATGGCATAGAACTATTGGGTCGTTTGCGAAAAGAATCTTCAATCAAGGTTATATTTTTAACATCTAAAGATGATGAGATTGATGAAGTAATTGGTCTTAGAATGGGTGCAGACGACTACATTACCAAGCCATTTTCCCAACGATTACTTATTGAAAGAATTCGAGCAGTTTTACGACGGGAAAAATCAGATAATATTTTAGACAACGATGAAAAAATTATCAGTCAGAAGGGATTACTGCTGGATTCTAATCGGCATAGATGTATCTGGAGAGAAAAGGACGTAGCATTAACAGTAACAGAATTTCTGATCCTAGAAGCGTTAGCAAAACGTCCTGGACACGTAAAAAGTCGAGACCAACTTATGGATGCGGCATATGGAGATAGCATCTATGTTGACGACCGGACTATCGATAGTCATATAAAAAGGCTTCGCAAAAAATTTAAGGAAGTAGATGTTAGTTTCTCGCAAATAGAAACTCTTTATGGCATAGGCTATCGCTACAAAGACAGCTAATATAATTTGTAAAACTATTCACAGGATCAAGACATGTTCTTGACACCGCCATGGCTAAACAAAGCGAAAAGAGATTCATACTAGATAACTCAGAAAACAATGGCTCTGAAAAGCATAAATTTAAAAGCTTTTATAAGCTGATTAAATGGCTTGGACAATTGAGGGCTTCAACCTCTCTTACAAAACGAATATTAGCGATTAATTTACTCGTTTTAATTGTACCTATTGGAAGTTTCTTTTTTTTAGATCAATATCAAAGGAGCCTTATAGAATCAGAACTTGACACCCTAAACTCAAAAGCAGAAGTCTTTGCAGGTGCTGTGGGAGCAGGGGCAGTAAGGGTATTGCCTGGTTTTGGGCAAAGTATTGACCCTCTGAGAGCAAGTTTAATGCTAAGTCGTCTTACAAGCTCTACTAATACTAGAGCACGACTATTCGCATATGATGGATCTTTAATTGTAGACACTCAACATCAAAGATTATCTAGAGAACCTGTATCTATTCAGGTTTTGCCATCGCAAGAAGAAGAGGGCCAAATTTTGAGGTTGTTAAAAATAAAAATCGGCTCTCTTTTAAACTGGTTACCCGGGCAAAGTGATTTTCCGATTTATAGAGAAACTATTCCCCAACATGCACTGAGTTATTCAGAAGCTAAAAGTGCGTTGTTTGGAGTTTCTTCAGCCGTAATAAGAAGGCAAGAGTCTGGTGGTATATTGATTTCAGTCTCGGCCCCTGTTCAACGCTACCGTCAGGTCATTGGCGCGTTAATGCTCTCAACTGACGGCAGAGCAGTCGAGTTAGCCATGAGAAAAATTCGTCTTGATATACTCCAGGTATTTATTTTTGCATTAGGGATTACTGTTCTTCTCTCACTTTATCTTGCGGGAACTATTGCAAGGCCTATAAACCGACTAGCCTCTGCCGCCGAATTGGTTCGAACGGGTCACGGACGACATACAGAAATTCCTGATTTCTCTTCCAGAAGAGATGAGATAGGCGAGTTGAGTAGAGACTTAAGAGGTATGACCGAAGCACTTTGGAAACGAATGGACGAAATCGAGCGCTTTGCTGCTGACGTTGCACATGAAATTAAGAACCCCTTAACGTCTTTACGAAGCGCCGTTGAAACCGTAGCCCGTATTAATGACCCAGAGCAACAGAAGCAGTTGATATCGATCATCATCGATGATGTTCATAGACTAGATCGTTTAATAAGTGATATTTCTGATGCCTCACGACTTGATGCAGAGCTTAGCCGGGACGTACCAATGCCAATTGACCTACGATCGGTTTTAGACACGTTAATTGAAATTGAGTGTAATAAAAATTCCAACAAAACAACCTTTATCGAATGCCATCTCGAAGAGGGTGCCGACCTAACTGTTGACGCATCAGAAGGACGTTTAGGCCAAGTATTTCTAAATATAATTAGTAATGCTACATCTTTTTCTCCAGATGGGAAAAAAGTAACTGTTAACGCTAAACGTATTTTAACTGATGAAAACGCCCATGTGATAGTTACGGTAGATGACGAAGGTCAAGGTATTCCAGAAGAAAACCTTGAATCAATATTTGGACGATTTTATACAGATAGGCCAATTCAGGAATTAGAAAGAAAACCTGAAAAGTATGAAGTACATTCAGGGCTTGGTTTAAGTATATCCAGACAAATTGTCGAAGCTGCCGGCGGACAAATTTGGGCTGAAAACCTAAGAAACGATAGGAATCAGATAGCAGGGGCAAGAATTATAGTAAAATTGCCTGCCAGCAATCAGAACTAGCTTTAATGGATTTTTTAGATCATATTCGCTTGGTTACTCAAGAATAAACTAGAAAGAAAAATATAATGGCGATCACTCGGGTAGAATCTTTAGTTTATGGAGTTAATGATTTAGCTGCTGGTATTAATTATTATCAGGATTGGGGTCTCGAAATTCTAGAAAAAAATAGCAAAGGGGCTATATTCGCCACTCCTGTAGGGCAAACTATTTACCTGCTAGATAAAAATGACTCCTCTCTTCCTTCTGCTCCAAGTGATAATAAATCAACGGTTCGTAAGACGGTTTGGGGAGTAGATTCAGAAGAAGAATTAGAAAAAATTTCCGTTGAGCTATCAAGGGATAGGAAAATTATCCTTTCTGAAGGTAATTCCTTCTATACGCGAGATGAAAGTGGGTTTCCAATAGGTTTTTGTTTGAGCCAACCAATCCAGGTAGATATTGCTCCCCCAGAAGTAAATACGAACGAAAACTCTAAACGATTAAATAAAGTTATAAGTCATATCTCTCAAGCAAAGCCCTTTCGCATTGGACATGTGGTCTACTTCATCCCAAAAGAGCAATCAGACACAGCAGTTTCTTTTTATATTGATCGTCTAGGTTTTCGTCTGTCGGATCGTACAATTGGCCGAGGCGATTTTATGAGGTGTCCTCAATCCCGTGATCACCACAATTTATTTTTGTTACAAAGAAGTGGTTCAGCTGAATTTAATCATGCGGCATTTGAAGTTAAGGATTTCGATGAAATCATGATGGGCGGTGAATATATGAAAAAACATGGATGGATGGCTGCAACTAACCCTGGTAGACATATTTTAGGATCAAATCTTTATTGGTATTTCTCGAATCCTAGCGGTGGTAATACAGAATATTTTGCTGATATGGACTGTATGGACGATAATTGGAAGCCAAGAATATGGGATAAAAACCCTGGCTTTTCTCTCTGGTCTATTGATACGCTTACTAACAATTGACCCTCAGAAATTTGTTAAAAGGTTCGGAGTAAACTATGACCGTAACAAGATTAGATACTAATGATTACGACGCAGTCAGTGCTGCAGATAAGTTAGTCCCAATTATACAACAACGCGCGGAAGCAACTGAGGATGCTCGTTCAGTTGTAAAGAAAAATATTGAAGACTTAAAAAGTGCAGGACTATTTAGAATGGGGGTTCCTAAATATTTAGGAGGTCATGAACTTCCGATTGAGCAATCGGTCGAAGCCATATCACGATTAGCAAGAGGCTGTGCCTCAACGGCATGGGTTTGTGGAGTTTATAATGATCACGCAATAACTATCGGAATGTTTGATTCCCAAGCTGCGGAAGATATATGGGGTAACAATCCAGACGCTCTTGTTTCTGCAGGGTTCAATCCTGCAGGGGAAACAAAACGAACCGATGGAGGTTGGAATCTAAGTGGCACCTGGGGCTGGTCAAGCGGTTGTGATCACGCCAACTGGCTGATGGTGGTTACTTTTTTGCCTGCGGAAGGAAACGATAAGCCTACACCTTATTTTTGCCTGGTTCCCAGATCGGACGTTAAAATTGAGGATAACTGGCAAGTAATGGGATTGGTTGGTACAGGATCAAAAAATTTAGTAATTGAGAATGCTTTCGTTCCTGACCACCTTACATTTTCCATGATTGAAACAAATAACGGTTCTGCCAATCGACTAATGAACAAGGTTTCGCCTCTTTTTTGTTTGCCCCGCACCTCAGTAATCCCATTTATGCTAGCGGCTCCATCCCTAGGAGTAGCAGAAGGCCTCCTCAAACTTCACATGGATTACGTAAAAAATCACCAAAGCATGGGAGGTGTCAGTTTAAGTGAACTGGGAACAATGCAAATGCATATTGCCGAATCCTCAGCTGAAATAGACGCTGCAAAAATACTAATGTTGCGAGATTGTCGAGAGGCAATGGCCTCGATGTACAAAGGACAAGAAATGACAATGATAGAAAGAGCTCGTTGTAGAAGAGATCAGGCTTATATGGTTACCTTATGTAGACGAGCAGTAAACAGATTATTTACTACAGCTGGAGGAAGTGGAATTTTTTTAAACAATGATATGCAACGTAAGTTTCGTGATATTAATGCCATCAGTGCTCATATGGCTTTAAACTGGGATATTGCGGGAAGCATTTATGGAAGGGTTTCTCTTGGATTGGATCCTAAAGACCCCAGAATATAAAAATTGAAAAATTAGAAATACTATCATTTAGTAAATTTGGTCGGCATAAACAACTGGATCAATTGATATAAGGATCTATTTGCTAAACGAAGAGTTAGTTTAAGAAAAATTATTGTTATTCTAGAATAGATAAACAATTAATTTACCCTGTCTATACAGTGTAATAAATGTGTTATAATTATTTTTTTTTAACAAGATAATACATTTTAAGCATCACTAAATTATTAATAGTTAGTTATTTGAGTAAAAAAGGGACGGAATGATGAAGCAAATCAACGTTGGGGTGATTGGAACTGGATGGACTGGAGGCATACGTGCAAATGCCTGTGCAACAAGTCCTTTAATAAATGAGCTACACATTGCTGAAATAAATCCGACGAGATTGGCTGAAGTAAAACAAGAAACCAATCCTGTTTTTTCGACTACTGATTGGGAGGAGTTGCTCAAAAAAGATGAACTAGAAGCTATTGTCATTTCTGCAACCCCAGAATCAACACATTATCCTATGATTAAAGCGGCGCTAGAATCTGGTAAACACGTCTTTGTAGAAAAGCCAATATCAACCACTATTGCCGAAGCAGATGAGGTAATAGCCCTAGCAGAGTCTAATAATCTAAAATTTACGGTCGGGTACTCCCAACGTTTTAAGCCTAAGTTTGCTTATGTTAATAAAGCCCTAAAAGAAGGACTAGTTGGCGAACCGGTAACCTGCCTTGTTAGCAGAAATGTTACCCGGGAACTGGGAACTAAAATAACTGGCCGCTCTAAACTTTCTCCTGCTGCCATGGAGGCCACACACGATTTAGACTTCCTATTATGGTGTCTTCAACCTAGAAAACCTGTTCGTGTTTACTCACAATCCTCAGGAAAACTTTTCAGGAGAACAAGTGAGACTCCCGACCATCAATGGATTATGGTCACAATGGATGACGGCACAACAATTACCGTAGGAGCCGGATGGATACTTCCAATTGGCTATCCAAATTACTCACAATGCTGGATAGAAGTCATTGGGTCAGATGGGGCACTAACAATTGATGACACCAATAAAGAGGTTCAATTCAATACGACGGAAAATGGTATACGCTACCCGATGTCTTCGATGCCGGGAGAGCCAGTTGATCACGTTTTCGCAGGCCCAATGGCGAATGAAACATTACACTTTATTGAAGCAGTAGTTTATGACAGACCAGTTATGGTAAAGCCTGATGAAGCACGACTTGTGATGGATGTGTACACGGCTGCTGACTTATCAGATGAACTCGGAGAGCCTGTAACCATACCGCGCAACGATCCCGAACCTGCCTAACAATAAATAAAAAAGCATGTAATTGATTTAAAAGCATCATAATAGGTCTCGTAAAAGATTTCCGATCGTAAAGGTTGTTTGACTAATACTGGTTAACGCAATCTGATCTTTAAAGGAATGGGGAAAACTCAATTATGGATAATGGAATTTGGGCCGTTTGGTATGACTTACCCGAAAATGTGCAAAAAGAGCATATTGATTGGTTACATAGCTCGTATCTTACAGAAATCATTTCCAGACCGGGTTTCACCTGGGCAGCCCACTATCAAAGTAATGGGGGTGGCCCGGACATGGATAAAGTACGTAATACTTTTCCAAAATCAGTGGATATGGAAAACATTGGCAAAGGAACTGAATTTCTCATTTTGATAGGCGCTGCAACTCCCTCAACTTTTTTTGCTCCTAACGTTGTTGATCAAGAAAACTCGAGCGAGAGAGCAACTAGAGAAATGCTAAATATGAGAGAGGGCGAAAGAGTATGTATTTTTTCCGAATTTGCACGAGTTAATGGCCCAGAAATAGAAACTAGGCCTAATGGGACCACGCCTGGCCCAGCTATCCAGATGGGAAGCTTTAGAATAAATGAAATCGATAAAGAGTTCGATCTAGGATCATGGTATATGCAAGATAGGCTGCCTACCATGGCAAAAATGTCCGGATGTATCGGCGCTAGAGTCATGTTATCAGCTGCAGGTTGGGCTAAATACTCCGTACTTTATGAGTTTACTTCGTTAGAAGCTCGACTTGAAAATTTCGAAAAGCAGCAAGAAGCTTTAAATTTAGATGAAAAAGAATGGTCTGGAAAAGTTATAAGATCGACTATGCATACACCTGGTTCACCAATTGTTGCTCAGAGAATTTGGCCTCCTTTGAAAAATGGATAACATCAATATACACTTTGCAGGGTATCAGGGTAAATTCTCTGTACATAGTAAAGCTATAACTATGTTTAAAGAGAATTTAAGTTCCATTTTGGGAAACAAACTGAATTTTTGTCAGACAGATAGTATAATCAATTTAGGTCGACCCGCAACTGACCTTATTGAAATGGTCAGCTCCGGGGAGATAACGTTATGCTATCTGGCCTCGAGTTATCTAGCAGACAGAGTGCCTGAATTCGAACTTCTAGACCTCCCGTTTACCATACATAATCGTGAACAAGCATATGCATTAATGGATGGCCCCTTAGGAAAGTTTTTATCCGATAAAACTGCCGATGTTTGTGACTTTCGTATTTTGTCATGGTGGGATAACGGTTTCCGGCACTTTTCTAACAATATTCGTCCTATCAAAAAACCCGAAGATTGTCTGGACTTAAAAATAAGGACCCTAAGAAGCAATATATATACCGAAACTTTATCCGTCCTAGGTTTTAACCCAATATATAGTGATGTCAGTCAAATAAAATCCCTGGTCAGCTCTGGTGCGATAGATGCACAAGAAAACGCTTTAAGTAATATTTTAAATTTTGGGTTTCATGAGCACCATAGATGGATAACTCTCTCAAATCATTTCTTCGGACCAGCAGTGGTCTTATGTCACAAAAATACTTATGATGGATGGTCTTTAGATCTAAAAAAAATCATATTATCAGAGCTAGAAAAAGCAACAGACTATCAAAGAACACTTGCTGCCTTGGAAGAAAGTGAAGTTATAGAAAAATTTGATCTTTCTAAAAATGAGATATACACACTGGATGTAAATGATATAGAGGCGTTTTCAAATAAAGTTCAGCCAATAATTGAAAAAACAGTAAGTCGTTTTCGAAATGAACTTTTTGAATTTCTTACCCATTAACGGCATATGTTAACAAAACCATCTCAAATAGGATCAGAATCACGAATAGTATCAAATTGCGGATAAAGTAAACTATAATCTTCTTCGGACATCCCCATATTTATGGCTTTTTCAAGAAAATTATAGGTCTGATTTGTATAGTGTGCTTTTACACCCATAGAATCGGCCATTCGTACTGCCATCCCAAGATCTTTATTTAGGTTGTACACCCTAGATCGCGCATCCCACTTTTCTGATAGAATATGTTTAGGAAAACGAAACTCACTCGAATAACTTCGAGCATTAGAATTGTTAAAGACATCAATCATGTCCTTAAGAGAAATACCAGCAGATTCCGCCAGACGTCCAGCCTCACAATTCGTGAGAAATATTGTATGTACCACCATATTATGTATGAGCTTCATGGCGTGCCCGGCCCCACTTTCACCAAGATAATAAATATTTTTTGCAATCGATCCCAATAGGTCTCGGTGTTTATCAAAAACATCTTCATCACCTCCAATCATTAGAGTAAGTTCACCGGAATCTGCTCCTGTAGCGCCGCCACTCATGGCTGCGTCCATGTAATAAACTCCCTTTTCAGAGGCTAATTCCGCAATCCGTTTCGTGTCTTCGGGAAATGAAGTTGTTAAATCAAAAATGGCAGTCTCAGGAAGAGCGTTGGCTAATACACCCTCATCACCTAGCAATGTTTTTTCTATTTCTAAAGTAGCCGGTACCACATAAAACAAAGTGGCACCCTCAAATGCCATTTTATCAGGAGACATAATAAAAACATTATCCCAATCTTTAAAATATTTTAAAGCAGAATTATCAATATCCCAGACAGCTGTTGAATAACCTGCCGCGGCAAAATTCATTGCGACGCCGCGCCCCATATTTCCTAGACCTATGACGCCTACTGAAACTTTAGTCATAAATATTTACTCCACTCTGATTTTATAAAAGTGTACCTAGCTCAGCAAACTTGCCTTCTTGATCATAGATAATATTCATCTAGGCTTAACGGTAATTCAAGCTCTTGCCGTCTTCTAGAAGATAGATCCATAGCCATAGTCAAAAGGAGGTTCATATGTCCTTCAGCAGCTGTTGCATGTGGTGTTTTCATCCCCGTATACAAATGTTGGTACCAAGAATTCGTTTCTTCCCTCATAGGCCCCCAAAACTGTCCATCATAAACATCTCCAGCAGGATAGCTGGTAAGAAAATCAACATGTCGTTGAAACTCAGGCGTAAATCCATCTGGTACGTAGCCTCCACCTTGAGGAACTTCTGTGGCTAAGACCAAATCACGATGTGTGTCTTCAACATCTATTACGCCTTTATTGCCAATAATGCCTATCTCTAAGCCATATACGGCTCCTGGCCACACTACTGGAGCTGCCCAGCTAATATTCATGGAAAACATTGTGTCATCGTCCATCACGAACACGCCAAAGGTTGAATCTTTGGTACCATACTGTGAAAGAGCTAAATCATTAGAACGAGCATAAACTGATACTGGCACCTTACCTTCCATTAGCCACATAGACATGTCCAAAGCATGCGTTCCTGAAACAACCATTGGGGTTAAGTTTTGGCGTTGATTAGTTCTCTGTACAGTTGCAATAGGCACCATGCGATTCATTATTGCCCTCGTAACCACGCCTGTAACCTGACCAATTTGGCCTGTATTAAGACGTTCTTTAATGGCTAGAAATCTCCTTCGAAATCTATTTGTGTACCCTACAACAGCATCTACTTCAGCTTCTTCGATAGCATTTAAAACCTTCTGGGACTCTCTAACATCTGTTGCCAACGGTTTTTCTATAAATAAATTATGACCCTGTTCGACTGCAGAAAGTATAGGAAGCACATGATGATTCTCATCAGTTGAGATAATAACAGCATTGACTTCCGGCCGTTTCACAAGTTCTTCATAATTAGTCGTAAAAAAATCAGCGCCGGTATCTTCAACCAATTTTTGGCCCAAGTCTTCTTTGAGGTCACATAATCCTAGCCAACCAATCCCTGGGTAATCGCGAGCCATTTCAGCTCTAATTCGACCTATTGTGCCGCAACCTATTATAGCCAAACCAATTTCTTTACGCGCGCCTGTCATTATAATTAATTCCTCTTTCATAAATATACTTGAGGTATATCTCTTTAACCATTCTTGGAATAAATAGCACCAATTTTTTTCCCCTGCTGCCTCCATAATATAAGGCTTTGATAATAGAGATTTATTCAGTGTCTGTATTACTAGAATTAGACCGTATAAAGTATCTTAAAGTCTTATATATCGACAAATTGATTAATTACGGTTGCAGAGACCAACCGCTTAGGTATAAATCTATTTTAATCAAGTTAGATTTTCTAGGAGTAATTGGCAATGTATTCAGTTGATATTCACGCCCATTTTTTTACTCGAGGTTACATAGATACGCTTAATAAGTATGGTCATAAAGTAGATTGGTCTGTCGAATATAAGAATGATGGCTCAGTAATAATGAGTTCCCAAGACAATAGACCTGTAGGCCCAATTGACCCTAGTTATTTTGACATAAACGCCCGATTAGAAGGACTCGACCGGCAAGAAACAGATCTTCATGCTCTTTCTCTAACTAATCCAATGTGCCATTTCAGCGACGACTCGCTCAATCTTGATTTGGCTCAAGCATATAATGATGGGACATCAGAGTTTCATATAGCGCATCCCGATCGTTTTGTTGGCCTTATAACATTACCAATGCTTAATGCAGATGACGCAATAACAGAATTAGAAAGGGCCGCAAGACTGCCTGGTTCTAAAGGTGTCTACATGGGAACCAATATAGCCGGCCATAATTTATCAGAAGAGAGGTTCGAGAGCATTTTTGATAAAATAGCAGAACTAAATCTTCCAATATTTTTGCACCCGGGAAATGTAATAGGTGCTAACAGGCTTACTCATTATCACACAATCAATACCATCGGAAATCCAACAGACACTGCGGTAGCTGCAACATTTCTGATTTTTAGTGGTATATTGGATAGACACCCAAAATTAGAAGTGTGCCTTCCCCACGCAGGAGGCACTTTCCCCATACTAATTGGGAGAATAGACCATGGATGGAGCGTCCGCCAGGAATGCAAACACTTGGCCAATGCCCCATCAAGCTATTTAAGAAGATTCTCATATGACACGATAGGACACGCAAACTACGTTATGAAGTACTTAACTGATCTGGTTGGCTATGACAGAGTTCTCCTGGGCAGCGATTTTTGTTTCGACATGGGTCATGAAAAACCTGTAGAGAACGTTAAGAGTTATGATTGGCTTAATGATCAAGAAAAAAGGGCAATTATTGGAGAAAACGCCTGTCGTATCCTTGGACTAGAAATCCCAGTGGAAATCTAAATTAATAAATTTTTTGCGTTAGCAGTTTAATCCCAAACAAAAGCATATAATTCCACTAAAGTATGAGTTAAGTATTCTGTTATTTACTGAATATTAATTTTATAATAAAAGTGTTTGAACGAATATAATCTTATGACATTCAAAACTGATACTAATCATACCTTCGTATATAAAACTCTGGCATAAACCAGTTATTTATATTGAAAAAATATTCAAGGTGTTGATTAAGGAGCAATCTTTCAATGAGCATCCTATTTTGAGTAACTTACGACAAGCAGGTTTAGGAGAATTCTAATGAGTATCGGCGCAGATAATCTCTCAGAAAATGACTACAGGGTAGCCGACATTTCTCTCGCAGAGTGGGGACAAAAAGAAATTGCAATAGCTGAAACTGAAATGCCTGGTTTGATGGCTCTGAGAGATGAGTATTTGGGTTCTAAACCTCTTAAGGGTGCACGCATTGCCGGTTGTTTGCATATGACTATACAAACAGCAGTACTAATAGAAACGTTGATTGAATTAGGCGCAGAAATACGGTGGTCTTCTTGCAATATATTTTCCACGCAAGACCAAGCTGCCGCAGCAATAGCTAAATCTGGAATACCTGTCTTCGCTTGGAAGGGTGAAAGTGACGAAGAATTTTGGTGGTGTATAGATCGAACTATAGAAGGACCTAACGGCTGGCGACCGAATATGATATTAGATGACGGTGGTGATTTAACAGCTGTTATGCACGATAAATATCCCGATCTATTAAGCGATGTCCGCGGCTTGAGTGAAGAGACTACTACTGGAGTGCATCGCCTTCAAGAAATGGCTAATCAAGGGACTCTTCTTGTTCCAGCATTCAACGTCAATGACAGTGTAACTAAATCAAAATTTGATAATTTATACGGTTGTCGAGAAAGTCTAGTCGATGGAATACGTCGAGCGACAGATGTAATGATGGCAGGGAAAGCAGCAGTAGTTTGTGGATTTGGTGATGTAGGCAAAGGATCCGCAGCAAGTTTGCGAAATGCAGGCTGTAGAGTTCTAGTAACCGAAATTGACCCTATCTGCGCTCTTCAAGCAGCTATGGAAGGTTATCAAGTCGTGACACTGGAAGACGCTGCACCTATAGCTGATATCTTTGTAACCACAACAGGTAATGTTGATGTAATAAAGCTAGACCACATGCGAGAAATGAAAGATAGAGCCATAGTCTGCAATATTGGACATTTTGATACAGAAATAGAAGTCTCAGCTTTAAGAAACTATCGCTGGCATAACGTTAAACCCCAAGTAGATGAAATTGAGTTTCCGGATGGAAAAAGACTCATATTACTAGCAGAAGGACGCTTAGTTAATCTAGGCTGCGCAACGGGCCATCCAAGTTTTGTTATGAGTGCCTCATTCACAAATCAGGTCTTAGCTCAAATCGAGTTGTGGAATAATCATGAAGCCTATGAAAATCAGCTGTATGTTCTACCCAAACACTTAGATGAAAAAGTTGCTTATTTGCATTTAAATAAAATAGGAGCAAAGCTCACTAAGCTTACTAAGGAGCAAGCAGATTATATTGGGGTATCAGAATCTGGCCCTTTCAAGGCTAACGCATACAGATATTAGTCTTTTAAAGCTCTATGTAATAAAAATAAAAGTTCTAAAATAAAGTTCAGGGCGCTAATTAGGCCTAGGTAAATCCTTTTCTCGAATCCTGATTAGTAGTGCTAGGGTTAATAATATATAATGTTACTAATAAATTGTATTGAATATTATACATTGACTGCTTTAATTAATATTTTAAAAATCGAAATAATTTAATCTGTTGAAGTGATGCTTCAGAGGAGTTAATCATTAAACTTAATCTCTATATGTTAAAATATCTTCTAACAATTAAATTTGCACTCTGAAGAGTGGCTTACCCGATATGTCATTATCTTCTGTTTCAAAAGAAACTACTTCTTTCTCAATATCTTTGGAAAACGTAAGAGCTACAGAAAAATTTGGAAAATCACTTTCTAGACTGCTCAAAATAAAAGATGTGATTGCCTTGAGTGGAGAGCTAGGAGCAGGAAAAACTACTCTTGCAAGAGCGATAATTTCTGGACTTGGTTACACACAAGAAGTGCCGAGCCCAACTTTTACGCTAGTGCAATACTATGATCTTAAGCCAGTTTCGATATGGCATTTCGATTTATACCGCCTAAACAGCCCAGACGAATTACTCGAGCTTGATCTCGACGAAGCATTATACTCGGCAATTTCATTAATAGAATGGCCAGACAGAATGGGGCATTTTACGCCAGAGGAGAGGCTTGAAATAAAGCTTTCTTTTGACCAAGAGGAACAAAAACGTCATGCAATTTTAACTGGTCATGGAAGTTGGGCAACACGTATCCGAGAGGTACAAAATGCCTTCTAAAAAGACAGCTGATATTCCTTCAGTCTATAACATTCCATCTGAACTTCCGTTTTTAGACATACTGGCTTCCGGGATTACTAATAAATATCAGGATCCAAATAATCCATTAAGCCTAGCAAAGGTTTTGATCCTCTTACCAACTCGGCGCGCCTGTAGAACCCTTAGAAAGGTCTTTCTAAAGCATACAAATGGACAAGCGATTCTTTTACCCAAAATGGTTCCTATAGGTGATATCGATGAGAATATTATTCAATTAAGTTCGTTAGCTATCAGTGATTTTAAAATCGAAGATAAAATCTTGCCCTCTGTGGGCGATATTAAACGTCGGCTGTTGCTAACAAAATTATTACAAGAAAGCCTGCAAAAAAAACGTATAGGAACAGAACGTAGCTATAATATACCTGTTGACAGGATGGTAAGGTTAGCCGGAGAGTTAGCAGAATTACTTGATCAGGTTCAGACCGAAAGATTAGATTTTGCAAATTTGATAAATCTTGTTCCTAATGACTACGCAACCCATTGGCAGCTTACTCTAGAGTTCTTAAGTGTGCTAACGGGCTCCTGGCCTAAACTTTTAGCTCAGGAAGAGGCAATTGATCCTGTTAATCGTTGGAACCAGATTCTTTCTGCCTGCTTAGTAGAGTGGAAAAAGCATCGACCAATATCACCTATTATAGCTGCTGGCAGCACAGGCAGCATCCCAGCAACAGTTGATCTTTTATCTGTTATTGCTCGACTGCCAAATGGGGCTGTCGTTCTTCCTGGACTTGATAATAACCTGGATGAAAAGTCATGGGGTTTACTTGAACCTTCCCACCCACAATACGGCTTAAAAAAAACACTTGCACATATTGGAATCCCTAGGAAAAAAGTTTTTCCATGGGTTAAAAATATTAAACCCCGAAGTTATGTTCAAAGCCGATCTAAGCTAGTTAGCATGGCTTTAATACCAGCCTCGGAGACAGTAAATTGGTCTAAAGATCAAACCACTGACCCAAAATCTCTTAAAGACTTCACGCGCATTGACTGTATGAGTTCTGATGAAGAAGCTGGGGTTATAGCCCTAATAATGCGCAGCGTTTTAAATGACAAAAACAAGAACCGAACCGCCGCTCTTGTCACCCCCGATCGAAATTTGGCTAGAAGAGTAACTTGCGCACTTGCCCGCTGGGAATTGTTAGTAGAGGACAGTGGTGGAATTTCATTATCAGAGACAGCTCCAGCAATTTTTTTTCGACTAACTGCTGAAATGGCGCTTAGGGATGCAACCTCTTTGCCACTTTTATCAGTTTTAAAACATCAGTTAGCAGCATGCGGTTGTTCTAAAACAGAACTAAACCAGCTGGTTCAAGAATTGGAAATAAAATTCCTACGTGGCCCCCGTACTAAGCTAAACCTTCAAAGTCTTGCTTCAGAAATCCATCAGAAATCAAAAACAGACTCGAATGGGTTAGAGCGCCTTGCAACTATGGTTGATTTTATTTCATCATCTGTATCGCCCTTTAGAAAAATCTTAAATGGTCCACCGCAATTATTAAGTAAATTCATTATTGAGCATATCCGCTTTACAGAGCTATTAGCTAAAAGCGATTTACTTGAAGGGAAAGAGAGGCTCTGGCAAAGCGACGCTGCTTCTGTTCTTTCAACTTTAATGACCGAGTTAATAGAAACTGGTCACATACTTGGGACTGTTTCAGGAAATCAGTACTTGAACTTAATTAACTCTCTCTTTTCGGGCCATACCGTTCCATCAGGCCAGGACAACCATCCACGTCTTGCAATTTTAGGCCCATTAGAATCTAGGCTCCATTTTTATGATGTGATGATCCTGGGGGGGCTTAATGAAGGAACCTGGCCCAATGCACCAGACCCCGATCCGTGGATGAGTCGTCCGATGCGATCTGATTTTGGATTATCTCAGCCAGAAAGACGAACCGGATTAAGCGCTCATGATTTCACACAAGCGTTAGGGGCGCCTCAAGTTTTCCTAACCCGTTCTCAACGAGTTGATGGAGCCCCAACAGTTCCTACTAGATGGCTGACACGAATGGAGTTCTTTATCAAACATAGAAAAATCAACCAAAATAATGTAACCAAAGACGGATTTCAGTGGTTGAAGTGGCAAAGGAGTCTCAGTTTTACCGAATCTAAAAACTCTACAAGTATCTTCGCTAAAACATTCCCGCCCAAACCAACTCCGCCTTTAGAAGCAAGACCCAGAAAACTTTCAGTTACAGAAATAGAAACCTGGATGCGTGATCCTTACTCCATTTATGCCAAGCATATATTAGGGTTAAGAGCTTTAATGCCAATCGATCATACGCCTGATCCGTCTGATTATGGCAATATTATTCATTCAATTCTTCATACCTTTCTTAGAAAAAACCCCTCGGGTCCGTTATCTGAAAAAGCAATAGATGAAATGTTCGATATAGGTAAGTCTGTGCTATCACAAGTAAGGTCATTTCCAACTTTGTGGTCATTTTGGTCGAAGCGTTTTGAAAAAATTGCTCCCTGGTTTATTGAAATGGAGAACTTACGAAGAGAACAAATTTTAACGTCATATCCGGAAAAGACGGGCAGTCTTTTATTAAACGGCCCTGCGGGATTATTTGAAATAACGGCTAGAGCAGACAGAATAAATCATTTAAAAAATGGAAAACTAGAAATAATTGACTTTAAGACTGGTCCAATTCCTCGAAACGTAGAAGTAGAAGCAGGGTTTTCTCCCCAATTACCATTGGAGGCAGCAATAGCCATAAATGGCAACTTCAAGGGTGTTCCTAAAGGGGCTGTTATAACCTTAGAGTTTTGGCGACTTAGAGGTGGAAATGATCCTGGAACTATATCTTCAGTTGGCGGTGACTTTCCGGAGAATTTAGCAAATGATGCGAAAGAAGGTCTCCAAAAATTAATCAACTCTTTTGATGATCCCCAGACCCCCTATGAGAGTCGCCCCAGGGCAAACGTAGCTCCACGCTTTTCCGACTATGAACATCTAGCCCGAGTAAAAGAGTGGTCTGAAACTGTTTTACAAAATAAAAAAATAAGATGACCCTAAAACTAGAAAATGAACTCCTTCTAAGAACTGAAGCTAATCAAAAGAGAGCTTCAAATCCGTATTCCAGTGCCTGGGTATCGGCTTCGGCTGGGTCAGGTAAAACAAAAGTATTAACTGACAGAGTGCTAAATCTATTATTAAACGGTGTGGAACCAGAAAAAATCCTTTGCTTAACCTTCACTAGAGCTGCAGCAGCAGAGATGGCTCAAAGGATAAATAATGAGCTTGGGCACTGGGCCATAAGTGATGACGAAGAATTAAGAATCCAACTAGACTCGATCTCTAGTAAAAGGTTTGGGCCAACCCAATTTAAACTAGCACGTAGCTTATTAGCACGAGTACTTGATACACCCGGTGGCTTAAAAATCATGACTATACATGGATTTTGTCAATCAATCCTTCAGCGTTTTCCTATTGAATCAGGTGTCCCACCAAATTTTTCTGTTATTGACGACAATGATTCCAAAGATCTCTTAAGGGAAGTCTTGCTAGAATTAATGACAAAAGATTATCCTGAGGATAGTTCATTGGGGCTCGCAATTTTTTTTATTGCAAGCAGGATTCATGAAACTAGTTTCATAGATTTGATGTCCGAGTTAACAGACAATCGTGTCAAAATAGAGGAACATATAAAGAAATATGGCAGTGTTGAATCTCTCCTAAAGGAAACAAAAAGAACATTAGGACTCAATCCAGGTGACACTCCAGAAACAATTCTTACAGAAGCCTGCAAAGACAAAAAAATCAATCGTGACGGCCTAACAAGGGCAATTTCTATTCTTTCTGAAGGAAAACCTACTGATCGAGACCGAGCATCGAAGATAAAAAAGTGGATTGACGATCCTGAAAATAGAAAACAAGTTTTTAACGATTATAAAAATGCATATTTAACTAAAAATAATAATATTCGTGTAACTTTAATAACTCAGGGAGCCCTTTCAGAAGACCCTATAATTATTAATGTTTTAAATGAAGAAGCTGCCAGAGTTCAGAAAGTCTGTCGAAAAATTAAAAGCGCAAATATTGCTAGTTCGACATCAGCAATTGTGCGTGTCGCTGAAGCTATTATTGATTCGTATTCACGTAATAAAAGCATTAGAGGAATGTTAGATTATGATGACTTGATAGTAAAAACTCGAGAATTACTTGATACAGAAGGAAATGCTTCTTGGGTATTATACAAACTTGATGGTGGAATAGATCACATACTTATTGACGAAGCTCAAGACACTAATCCGGATCAATGGCGAGTTATCGCGGCAATCACGGATGAATTTTTTACTGGCTTTAGCTCAAGAGATGAGAAGCTAGAAAATACCATTTTGCCTAAACGCAGCATATTTGCTGTTGGGGATACTAAACAGTCGATTTACAGTTTTTTAGGAGCAAAACCCGAAGCATTTGAAAAAATGCGAGAATATTTTCAAAAAAATGCTGAGGATTCCAAATATGACTGGGGTAATATTCAAATTGATGTCTCCTTTCGTTCAACGAGCCCTATACTAAAAGTTGTAGACGAAGTATTTAGTCAAGAACTTGCCAAAAATGGGGTCGTTGGGGACAAAACGACATTAAAGCATTATCCTGTAAGGGCAGGTTCTTCAGGAACTGTGGAGCTCTGGTCTCTCATAAAATCTGAAGGCCTCTCTTCACCAGAGCACTGGAAACCACCTTTAGAAAGAGTTTCTTATTCAGATGGTAGAGAACGTTTGGCAGGACTGGTCGCCAGAAGAATAGCTTCATGGTTAAATGATGATGAGCTTTTAATTAGCCAAAATCGACCTATAGAACCTTCAGACATCTTGGTTTTAGTTCAAAGGCGTGGCCGCTTTGTAAATACTTTGGTGCGATCTCTCAAAAATTTAGGAGTTCCAGTTGCTGGCCTTGATAGAATGATACTCACTGAACAAATGGCAGTAATGGATCTTATAGCGATCGGTCAGTTTTTACTACTTCCTAAGGATGATCTTACATTAGCTACAGTTTTAAAAGGACCTCTAATAGGATTAAAGGAAGATGAACTCTTTCATTTAGCTTACTTGCGTAAAGAGAGTCTGTGGGAAGAATTAAAATGTAAACAAAATAATAACCCATCCTATACCAGAGCCTTTACCTACCTATCGGATCTGTTGGATCAAGCAAATAATCTGCTTCCCTACGAGTTGTATTCAAGAGTTTTGAACCAAGGTGGACGAAAGCTTATACTTTCCCAATTGGGCCCTGAAGCAGCTGACCCGATAGATGAGTTTTTATCTTTGTGTCTTGATTTTGAGAAAAATAACACACCCAGCCTGCAATCATTTATAGATTGGATCAATGCCGGAAAAGCGGAAGTAAAACGTGATCTAGACCAAGGAAATGACACCGTAAGAATAATGACGGTTCATGGAGCTAAAGGTTTACAAGCACCTATTGTTATTCTACCTGACACTGTGCAAGTTCCGACTAGTTCTTCGGGTCTTCTTTGGTCTGAAGATAACAACACATTTTTATGGGCTCCAAAGGCCGAGGATAGAGATGAAATTTCTGATCAAGCGGTTGAGTATGCAAAAAGATCACAATCTGGTGAATATAGGCGTTTATTATATGTGGCAATGACAAGGGCGAGAGATCGTCTCTATGTGTGTGGATGGGAACGACCTAGACGCGAAGCACAAAAAGATTGTTGGTATAAATTAATTTTTGAGGCAATGAAGATCATCGGAAGAGAGACTACAAGTGAATTCTTAGAAAATGACTCGGAAATAATCGATTCAAAAATTCTACATATTTCGTCTCCTCAAGATGTTAAACCTGGTGCTAGTCCAGAAAGGTTAGAGGGTTTGGTTTTCAGACCTTTACCAGCTTGGTCATACTCCAACCCATCGCCAGAAGCTAGAAGCACACAGTATCGAACACCCTCAGCAGTGGGGCTTGACTTACCCGTTTCATCGCCTTTGGAAATTGAAGATGACATGAACAGATTTAAACGTGGGAAAATTATTCACCATCTTTTACAATGGTTACCAGACTTGCCTGTAAGTAGTCATATTACCCGAGTAGAAAAATATCTCTCCCTACCTTCATTTTCTCTATCCATTGATGAAAAACGTAAACTATCAGAAGAAATATTTAGTGTACTAAATAATAAGGTATTCTTTGATCTTTTTTCAGGGGATAGTCTGGCTGAAGTGCCCATTACAGGTAATATGGCTAGCCCGGACGGAAATAAACAAGTAATAACCGGGCAAATAGACAGACTAGTTATCGATGAATATGTTCTCTCAATTATTGACTACAAAACAAATCGCCAAGTACCAAATACACCGGAAGAGACAGATTCAAAATATCTTATGCAGATGGGGGCTTATAGAAAGATTTTAAAAAACGTTTATCCAGAAAAGTCTATAAAGTGCTATCTATTATGGACAAATGGCCCCCATTTAATGGAATTACCCGATGAGTTACTCGACGAGTATTTAGAAAATTGGATAGCTACAGATTTTGAATAATTGTTAACATGATGACTTGACCTATATTCTGGTCATATCTAGTTTCTTAGTTAGAAAAGAGTTATTAAAATCAGTTCCGAAAATCCCTTTACAAGGACAAAAACATGCCCAGCAAATCAATTTCAGATGACACATTTGAGACAGACGTTCTTCAATCAGAGAAACCGGTTCTAGTAGATTTTTGGGCCGAATGGTGCGGCCCATGCAAACAAATAGGTCCGAGCTTGGAAGAACTGTCGGATGACAAGGCTAATGAACTGATAGTCGCTAAAATTAATATAGACGAAAACCCAATGACTCCTTCCAAATATGGGGTACGTGGAATTCCAACTCTTTTGCTATTTAAAGACGGTCAAGTTGCGTCAATGAAAGTTGGAAGTCTTCCTAAAAGTCAGATTTATGATTGGGTCGATTCTATTCTTTAGAATAGTTCTTTAACCGCAGTAGGCATTATCACTTAAGCTTAATAGGTGTATTAAGACCGATGATTCTGCCAACCAAAGAATGAGAACCACATATTAATATTGTAGCTAAATGAGATTTCTTAGCCAGGTTGTATAGTGCCTCTTCTATAGAGGATTCAGACATAGCATTAATCCCCTCATCTCTTAAAAGAGCCAACAAATCATCAGGCGCATGACCACGGGGTTCATCAACCAATGGCACGGCGGTTAAGGAGGCTGCATACTTCACAAGTGGCTTAAGAAACACTGCTGGGTTTTTATCTTCTAACATTCCAAAAAATATATGAAGTGGTTTTTTATGACCTAAATGTATTTCAGATAGAGAACCACTTAACGCTTTTCCAGCCGCTTCATTATGACCTGCATCTAGCCATACGTCCCAACCCTGAGGCAAACATTGCTTAAGAAGACCATCAGATAACAGCTCTAATCTACCCGACCAACTAGCATTAGAAATTCCAGAGATTATGTGTTTTTTATCTATTTGTATTTGTTCACACTGCTCCACACACGCAATCGCAGTCGCCGCATTAATCATTTGATGCGGCCCAACAAGGGACATTCTAGGTATTGTTATACTTAGCATTTTTGATTTGTACGAAAATCCATTTTGGACCCCCTCAAACTCATAATCTACACCGGCTTGATAAATCTTTGCTCCAACCTCAATTCCTTGGCGTTCAATAACCTTCATAACCTCAGATGATTGGGGGGCTACAATAGACTTCGCTCCCCTTTTTTGAATCGCTGCCTTCTCACCAGCGATAGTAATAATATCCGATCCTAAAAAAAACTCATGGTCCATCGAAACCGGAGTTATTATCGTAGCCATGGGATTTTCAATTACATTTGTTGCATCAAAACGACCTCCAAGTCCTGTTTCTATCAGCACAATATCAGAATTAGTCCTTGATAAAGAAAGAAATGCTGCAGCTGTAAGAATTTCAAATTGAGTAATTAGCTCTCCGTTATTAATAACTTCGACTTCGTTGAAAATAGTACACAAATCACTTTCTGGTATAATATTTCCTTCCAAAACATAACGTTCATTAAAACCCACTAAATGAGGAGAGGTATAAGTACTCACAACTAATCCAGCAGCTTCATAAATTGACCTTAGAAATGCAATTGTTGACCCTTTTCCATTGGTCCCTGCAACATGAATAACATGAGGCAAGTCCTTATGAGGTGAATTTAGCTTATCAAGAAGTCTTACTATTCTTTCTAATGTCAGATCTATTCGCTCAGGATGATAACGATCAAATCTAGCAATAATTTTTTCCAGAGAGCTTTTAGAATCCAATGGCTTATTTACCCAATTACTGTTTTGTCTTCATTTTCTAAATCAGAAAAGTTTGTTTCTGTCTCTTCATTTAATTTACTACTAAAATTATTCTTTTCTAAATCGTCGGGAGTTTTCTGGCGCAGTAAAGATATTACTCTTATTAAAGTGTCTCGAATCTCACGTCGTGCCACAACCATATCAATGAGTCCATGTTCAAGCATGCGCTCAGCACGTTGAAAATCTTCAGGTAACTCCTCTCTAATCGTGTCTTCTATTACCCTTCTACCTGCAAATCCAACCAAGGCCCCCGGTTCAGCAATATGTATATCTCCAAGCATAGCAAACGATGCGGTTACCCCCCCCGTTGTAGGATTGGTAAGTAAAACAATATACGGCAGGCCGCTTTCTCTGACCTGCTCGACGGCGATGACGGTGCGGGGCATCTGGATTAAACTTAGCATACCCTCTTGCATCCTTGCGCCTCCTGAGGCCGGTATAGTTATAAGCGCCGCTTTTTTTTCGTTAGCAATTCTAGCAGAAATGGTCAGCCCTTCACCCACTGCCTGCCCCATAGACCCGCCCATAAAATCAAAATCAAAAGCTGCGATTACTACTGGAAGACCACCCAGAAAACCGGTAGCAACAACTATAGCTTCCGATTCGTTTGACTTAGTTTGTGCTTCACGAAGACGATCGCTGTATCTTTTGGTGTCACGAAATTTGAGTGGATCTATAACTTTTTTTGGTATTTCAACCCTTTCATATTCACTATCATCAAAAAGCATATCTAACCGTTGAGTAGCAGATATGCGCATCTGATGGTCACAGTGATGACAAACATAAAAGTTCTCTGATAACTCTCGATGAAATAGCATTTGATCGCAAGATGGACACCTACGCCATAAATTTTCTGGTACGTCCTTTTTGCCTACTAAAGCCTGTATTTTAGGTCGTACGAAGTCTGTTAGCCAGCTCATGTTTTATCTTCAATCCACTACATATTATCTGGATTCACGAACACCCTTAGAAAGAGAACTAACAAATTCCAGTACAGTATCAACAAGGTTATCCGAGGGTGTACCTGTTTCATCAATATTGTCTTCTATAACCTTAACTATAGCTGAGCCCACAACAGCAGCATCAGCAGCACGAGAAACGATAGCTGCCTGTTCGGGGGTTTTGATACCAAAACCAACAGCAATGGGTAGTTCAGTGTATTTCTTTATGTTTTTAACTGCTGAATGCACTTCTTCACTACTGGCTGATTTACTACCGGTAACGCCAGCAATAGACACGTAATAAACAAACCCTGATGTATTATTAAGTACAGTTGAAATTCTGTTCTCATCAGTTGTAGGAGTCGCTAACCTTATAAAATGCAAACCTTTTTTCAGGGCCGGTAGACACAGTTCTTTATCTTCTTCCGGTGGTAAATCCACCACAATCAAACCATCAACACCAGAATTCTTCGCGTCTATCAAAAATTTTTCGTTGCCATATATGTATATTGGATTGTAATAGCCCATGAGAATAATCGGCGTTACATCATCTACTTTACGAAACTCCCTAACCATTGATAAAGTTTGACGGAGATTTGCTCCCGCACTTTTTGCCCTGAGCCCAGCTGCCTGAATTGATGGTCCATCTGCCATAGGATCCGAAAACAAGACTCCTAGCTCAATAATATCAGCTCCAGCAGCGGGCAAACCCTTAAGTATATCCAGACTTAAATCTAATGTTGGGTCAGCGGCCATTATAAACGGAACAAAGGCTGCCCGCCCTTCCTTCTTAAGAAACTTAAACTTTTTTTCAATTCGTCCAGTTGTAACTTCATTCATATTACCACTCCTAGTGAATCAGCTACCGTAAAAACATCTTTATCTCCTCGCCCGCACATGTTTACTACCAAAATATGGTCACCTGGTAATTTTGGAGCGATACGACCCACATGAGATAAAGCATGCGCTGGTTCTAAAGCAGGAATTATGCCCTCAAGGCGACTACAAAGTTTAAATGATTCTAAAGCCTCACTATCTTGAACAGAAACATAATTTACCCTTCCAACATCATGCAGCCATGAGTGTTCTGGTCCAATACCAGGATAATCTAAGCCGGCAGAAATAGAGTGTGCATCTAATATTTGACCATCATCATCTTGTAATAAGTATGTGCGGTTTCCATGCAATACTCCGGGAACACCGCCATTTAATGACGCAGCATGCTTGCCTGTCTTAATTCCGTGTCCTGCTGCCTCCACACCAATGAGATTAATGTCGGTTTCATCTAGAAAATCGTAAAACAAGCCAATAGCATTAGAGCCTCCGCCAATACAAGCCACCAAGGTATCAGGTAACCTTCCCTCACTTTTTAAAATTTGTTCTCGGACTTCCTGCCCAATAATAGATTGAAAATCACGAACCATAGCTGGATAGGGATGGGGACCTGCAACTGTGCCAATCAAGTAATAGGTATTGTCGACTGAAGACACCCAGTCTCGCAGAGCTTCATTCATTGCATCCTTTAAAGTGGAAGTTCCACTTTTTACAGGAATAACCTCAGCACCGAGTAATTTCATTCTAAAAACATTTGGAGCTTGTCTCTCAATGTCTTTAGCTCCCATGTAAATGACACATTCAAGTCCAAATAAAGCACAAACAGTGGCTGTAGCGACTCCATGTTGTCCCGCACCAGTTTCAGCAATAATTCTTTTTTTTCCCATGCGACGTGCTAGAAGAATCTGACCGATACAATTATTTATTTTATGAGCACCGGTATGGTTTAATTCGTCTCTTTTAAAGTAGACTTTGGCTCCACCAAAGAACTCGGTCAAACGTGAAGCAAAATATAAAGGACTTGGCCTACCAACATAGTGCTCCAAATAATATTTCAATTCGTTGGAAAATTCCGGATCTGACTTTGCTTGGGCATAAGATTCTTCAACCTGAAGTATTAAAGGCATTAGTGTTTCAGCAACGTAACGTCCGCCGAAAATTCCAAAGTGCCCTTCTTTATCAGGGACTGATTTGTATGAATTTGAGAATTTATTAGTCATAATAAGCTGTTTTATACATCAGCGTTAGCAAACATAACATAAGACAATTTAAAGAAATGTAACTAAAGTTCTGAAACAACTTTTAAAAACCGTTCTATTTCCGCTGGATTCTTCTTATTCTGCCTTAATTCAACCCCAGATGAAACATCCACTGCATTGGCACCGGATTGCTTAACCGCATTTGATACGTTTTCAGTATTTAATCCTCCAGCTAACATCCACGGGACTGACAAATTTCTTCCCGCTAATAACGACCAATCAAAGCTAATATTATTTCCTCCTGGTAAAGCATTTTTTAATGATTTTGGGGCTTTAGCATCAAACATTAGCCAGTCAACAGAATCACTAAAAGTAGAAGCTTTTTCTATGTCATCTTCATTAGCTACCTTAATTGCCTTCATTATTGAGACATTATGGTTTCTTCGAATTTCACTGCACCTTTCAGGGCTTTCATCGCCATGTAACTGTAACAAATCAATCGGAACATATGTCAGTGTTTGAGCTAATATATTATCATCAGGATCCACAAATAATCCTACTTTTTTCACGTTTCCAGGTACTATAGAAACTAAATGTCTTGCTAATTCTAGTTCAACATGCCGGGGGCTTGGTGAATAAAAAACGAGACCAACAAATGATGCTCCATGTAGGACTGCGCTTTTCATTGAGGTGGAATCTGTTATTCCACAAATTTTAGCAGACACGGTCATTGTCTTATATTTAACTCCTTAACTATTCTTTCTGCCGCTAAAGCTGGGCGCTCTGATCCAGTGATTGGCCTTCCAATTACTAAAATATCGGCGCCAAGTGTAAAAGCCTCTTCTGGTGTCATTACTCTTTTTTGATCCCCACTTGAAGCCCATCTTGGCCTAATTCCAGGAACTATTAGAAAGAAGTCGTTTCCACAAACTTTTCGTAAGTGAGTAATCTCATTTGCTGAGCAAACAACGCCATCAAGTCCACATGATTTAGCTAATAGAGATAGACGTTCAACTTGACTTACAACAGGAGTATTTTGTCCTACCGTAACAAGATCATTTTCATCTAGACTGGTCAAAACAGTAACGGCCGCCATTAGCGGTGGACTATGTGTTTTATTTTTTGAAGACTTAACTGCAGCCTCCATCATAGCTTTACCTCCACTAGCATGGACATTAATTATCGATACACCAAGATCAACTACTTCACCAACTGCTTTAGAAACTGTATTTGGAATATCATGAAATTTGAGATCAAGAAAAACAGGAATACCTAATTCGATAACTTTTTTTAAACCCTCAGCGCCATTACTACTAAAAAACTCTAACCCGACTTTAAATCCCCCAACTAAGGATCGAACTTCTTTTGCCAAAGCTAATGCCTGATCTAGATCACTAGTGTCAATCGCAACAAATATAGGGTTTTTATATTTCATCAAACTAATCATCCATTTTAAAAGAATTTATAACACCAATTTTTTACAAAGCGTCTTAAAGGGCCCCTAAATAGAGTCCACACCATCACGGACTCTTAAAACCTCGGTTAAAGCTATGAACAAATGGTAAAATGAGGTTGCCGGAACAGAATGTCTTATGGGCTCTCCGTCTCTTGCTATGTGTTCTCGCCAAAGCCCTGTATCATTGATAAGATAGAGTTTAAAAAGACGATCTAGTAAAAATTCTAGTCTAGTTTCTGAGGTCTTATCCAGCTCTAATTCTAATCTGGCCGTCTGAGCCTTTATAGATTCTGTCTGGCACCATAATCTTTTATTATCATCAAGATCAATGCCTGAACGCATTACAGAATCGAAAATTAACCCCTTTGTAGGTTCTGTAGTTTGTTCGACTCCAAATTTTTCAGCAAATTGATATAACTTTTCTGCTAAAGACCGATCAGTAATACAACCCAAAGATTCGAACTGATATAGAAGCCAAACCCATTCGTAATGATGACCAGGCTCAACAATGAGCCCAGACGTTCCAGAAGCCGGTGCCCAATTGTAATCGAAAAACTCTCCTAATGTATTAGTTTTATTGTCTATGAATCGAGACGATAGCAACTCATAAATACTTACTGCTCTGTCTACAAATTCTGAATCACCAGTACTTTTAAAAAGAGCCAAAAGAGCTTCGAATAAGTGCATATGTGAATTCTGGCGCCGTGGTAAATCTTTCGATAAATTCTCGTAATATCCTCCATATTTAGCATCTTTCAAATAAAGATCTATGAATTCTAGTGTTCTAATGGCCATCTCTATGGCTCTTTCATCACCCGTGGCGCGATAATACCAAGCAAATGAAAAAATTGCGAAAGCCTGTTCATAAAGTTCAACCCTTGAATCCTTTATAGTACCATCGCGATCAACTGAATAAGTAAAACCTCCAGGTTCGTCTCTCCAATAGTAACTAGTTATAAATTCAAACCCATGCTTGGCTACCTCAAGAGGAGATATACCACCAGATACCGGTTTCCATCCCATTAAATATGCATGACTATAAACGTAGACCTGACGAGCCTGCACTCGAAGTCTCTTGTTTTCATCTTTTATAGGTATTCCATTAATCGACAAGCTATCAAAAAACCCGCCTGCCGTAACATCTAAGCCTGAGTTTGACCATAGTGGTAAAGCTGATTCAAAAAGCCAGGAGGTAATTCGATGACTATTGACGCCCATTATAAATCCAGGAAAACGTTTAATCTATTGCACTGGAAGGCTTTATGCATTCGTGCGGCATTCTCTATATATGCAAATCATGCGATGTGGTTACTATCTCTTTTTTTTTGTCTAAAGTTTTATTCGATCTTGTAGACAAACTCTTCCCATTCGATAAATGCTTTCTCCCTTCTTTATTAAGTCGTCGCTTAGAAGACCTGGACGACCAAACAATAAAAGCGCCTACGAAAAAGCCAATTAGTAACCCTAAAAAAACAACCAAAAAAACTGGTGCACGACCAACCAAGTCAAATGGCCATAGGCTCACATCGACAAAATTACGATTGTTTATTGCAAAAACAACCAAAATCAACGCTACCGGCAAGCTAATTAGCCAACGAATCTTTTTCACGATCTAACCTTAGAAGTTACCAATTATTGTGCCCAATTAGACTATAAAGGAAATACCTAGAGTGTGTTTAGAAAAAGATTAATAATTCTATCTATTTTGAAATATTTTAAATCGCATTAAGACGCTCTCGTAGTTCTTTACCAGTTTTAAAGTAGGGTACAGCCTTTTCAGATACCCTTACGGATTCACCGGTTCTGGGATTACGCCCAATCCTAGCTCCTCTATGTTTAACAGAAAAAGCTCCAAATCCACGAAGCTCAACACGATCCCCACGAGCTAGGGCTGCTGTAATTTCATCCAACACTGTTGCTACAATGCGTTCAACGTCGCGCTGGTAAAGGTGAGGGTTTTTTTCTGCTAATATCAAAATCAGATCGGACTTAGTCATTTTACTCTCATAAACTAGGTTTTATAACACTGCGTTAAGAAATTTTTGCTGCTGTATTGTGTCCCCGCAAATAAGCAAATTTCAAACCCCGTGCTACTTGTCAGGTTGCCAAACCGATAAGAGGCCGTCAAGTGCTAGAGTGTTGGGAAATAGGGATTTATCGGTGAGTCCAAAAATTAATTTAGATAGATTCCAACTTTTTCTTTCTGTGCTAATATCAATGATGGGTAAAGTTTTTGGAATCCCTTTTTCTTCGTCAAGCCATTCTCGTGCAGTTGATATATTGCCTATTGAGTCTACCAAACCATTGTCTAAAGCCTGTCTACCTGTAAAAACACGGCCATCAGCCAACTCCAAAACTTTAGCTCTATCCATTTGGCGCCTTTCACTAACCAAGTCAATAAAATAACGAAATAAATCTTTAACTAATATTTGAGTAGCCTCGCGACCTGTGTCTGTTAATGGCTCTAAAGGTGAAGGAACAGCTTTTAATGGTCCAGATTTTAAGCTTTCTGGTACTATTCCGATTTTATTAAGCATATTAGTAAGATCTATAGTCTGGAAAACGACACCAATAGAGCCAGTTATTGTGCTCTCGCGAGCAAACAGTTTATCACCAGCAATAGCACCCATATAAGCGGCTGAAGTTGCAACTGTTCCCATTATCGATACCACCGGCTTTTTTTCTCCCACAGATATTAAAGATCTGTAGAGATCCTCACCTCCAACTACAGTGCCTCCTGGGCTATTAATTGTAACAATCAAAGCACGAACAGAATTATCTCTTTTTATATCTGCAAGAAGAACATCTCTTTTAGGATCCTCAACTATAATTCCATTAATTTGGATCTTAGCCACTTTATATTTAGTAAAAATTTGATCAGTAGCCTCCAAGTAGAAGAAAACCAGAAATACAACCACTAAAACAGACAACGCCTGCCACAACCTCAATCTTCGCTTTAAGATGCGTCGATCAATCAATAAATTGGGGTCAAGTGTCATTCAGTTTTTTTTACTAATAAATTATAAAAGTGATATAAATTACGTCTTATTTACTTTTTGTATTTGAAAATTAAGGTTATTCATCCTTATTTTTCATCACTACCACTCTGTGTTTCAGAGCCTATCGTTTTTTCAGAGCCATTATCCCCATTTTCGTCTAGAGACTCATTGCTTTCAGCTGATTGTTGTTCCCTTTCCCTAAGAGCTGCGCCAAGAATATCCCCAAGAGAAGCGCCACTATCAGATGATCCATATTGCTGCATAGCTTCCTTTTCTTCATCCATTTCCTTAGCCTTGATTGAAAGGGATATCCGTCTATTTACAGCGTCAAAAGTAATGACTTTCGCATCTACCTTCTCTCCAACAGCGAACCGATCAGGGCGCTGTTCAGAGCGATCTCGAGACAAATCTGCTCTTCTTATGAATGTTGTAAGTCCACCACTGGTTGTTACTTCGATGCCTCCGTCATTTACCTCAGAAACAGTGCAAGTAAGAACTTCATCTTTTTTAACACTATTAGTTGCAGAGGAGAATGGATCTTCTTTTAGTTGTTTAATGCCAAGAGATATGCGTTCTTTTTCGACGTCTACATCTAGTACTTTAACTTTTATGTTGTCACCCTTGGTGAAGCCCTCTAGAGCTTGTTCACCTTCCCTATCCCAAGAAATGTCGCTAAGATGCACCATTCCATCTATGTCTCCTGGCAATCCGACAAATAATCCAAACTCTGTTATATTACGGATCTCGCCTTCAACTTCATTGCCCTTCATAAATTTACTTGCAAAACTATCCCACGGATTATCCATGGTTTGTTTTAGCCCAAGGCTTATGCGTCTTTTGCTGGAGTCTAAATCCAGTACAACAACTTCAACTTCTTGTGATGTCGAAACAATTTTTCCAGGATGTACATTTTTCTTAGTCCAGCTCATTTCAGAAACATGCACCAATCCCTCAATGCCAGCCTCCAGCTCAACAAATGCCCCGTAATCAGTAATATTAGTAACACGTCCCGTAAACTTGCTTCCGAGGGGGTAATTTGTTCCAACTGAATTCCATGGATCCTCCTCAAGCTGTTTCATTCCTAAACTTATTCTTTGTGTCTCAGAATTAAAACGTATCACCTGAACCTGAACAGATTGACCCACCTGAAGTGCCTCAGAAGGATGATTAATACGCCTCCATGAAATATCTGTTACATGTAACAAACCATCTACACCACCTAAGTCTACAAATGCACCATAATCAGTAATGTTTTTAATTACACCTTGAAGTATCTGACCTTCTTCTAGATTAGCAACAAGCTCCGTTCTCTCAGCCGCACGAGTTTCTTCTAAAACAGCCCGTCGAGAAACCACAATATTTCCTCTTGCCCTATCCATTTTCAAAATCATAAATGGTTGAGCAGTACCCATTAATGGGTTTACATCACGAACAGGCCTGATATCGACTTGACTTCCGGGCAAAAATGCAACAGCACCTGATAGATCTACGGTAAAACCGCCTTTAACACGGCCGAAAATCGAACCATCAACACGCTCTCCATTTTCGAAAGCTTTTTCGAGTATCTCCCAAGACTCTTCTCTACGAGCCTTTTCTCTACTAAGAACGGCTTCGCCATTAGAATCTTCAAACCTTTCGACAAAAACCTCTACTTTGTCACCAACATTTATTTCTGCTGTCTGACCGGGACTAGTAAATTCTTTTAGGGAAACTCTTCCCTCTGACTTTAAGCCCACATCGATAAGTGCTGAATCGTTTTCGATAGCTATAACGGTGCCACTAACTACGGTACGCTCTAAGGTGCCGCTCTCTCCCATACTTTCATCTAGCATTGCGCCAAAATCTTCTATTACTGGCATGCTATCGGTTGAAGCTACAGTTTCATTCATTTGTATTTAGATCCTTCAATTCAATACTTAACATTTTTAGCCCTTAGGCAAAAGTTTTAGTCAAATTACGCCGCCTGCCTAGCTTATCCAGACATACTAACGACAAAAAATCAAATAACCAAAAAAAGACTAATTAGGCTATTTAGTGTTGATGTAACTCAACGCGTCTGTAAAAACCTCGTTTGGCGTCTTATCAGAGGTGTCAACTACCAAAGCATCCACAACTTTGAGCGGAGATACTTTTCTCGTTCGATCTCTCTCATCTCTCTGTTCAATATCGGCCAGAACGGACGCATATGTACCCTTCAAACCATTTTCCTGCAACTGTTTATAGCGCCTTAACGCCCGAACCTCCTGACTGGCTGTTACAAAAAATTTGTAATCAGCTCCCGGACAAACAACACTGCCTATGTCTCTACCATCTAGAACGGCGCCTAATTTACCCTTAGGAGGGTAATTAGCAAATTCTCTTTGAAAGCCAAGTAACTCTTTTCTAACCTCAGGAAATGAGGCAACTATCGAAGCATACTCTGCCACTTTTTCCGTATATAATTCAATATCTTGTATGCTTTTTAGATCCACTTTTTTGACAGCATTAACTGCTACTTTCAAATCTTTTGGATCTTTTCTGTCCTTTAAAATCGTAGATCCTAGGGCCCTATATAACCGGCCAGTATCAAGACAAGCCAAATTAAAATGAGTTGCTAATTTTTTAGCCAAAGTACCTTTACCTGAGGCAGCTGGACCGTCAATAGCTATAATCATAAATATCCCAAATCATGCATCAGTAATAATATTAGCGCCAATTGATCTCATAAGTCCGACAAAATTGGGGAAACTAGTTTCTATCGTTCGTCCATCATCAATTGAAATAGGCTGCTCGCTAACTAGACCAAGAACTAAAAAACTCATTGCGATTCGATGATCTAGAGATGAAAAGATTCTACTTCCCCCCTCTGGAGGCACATGATCTCCATATATGATCAGCTCTTCTTCGCTTTCTTCAACCTTTACCCCGCTATTCTTTAGGCCTTCTGCTATAGCTGAAAGCCGATCGCTTTCTTTATGACGAAGCTCTCCTATACCATTAAATACTGTTTTACCCTTTGCGCATGCCGCTGCCATAGCCAGCACCGGAAACTCATCAATCATTAAAGGAGCTCTGTCAGCGGGAACCTCTATACAGTTTAAACGACTAGATTTTACTATTAAATCTGCAATAGGCTCTCCTGACTCAGTTCGCTTGTTTATCCATCTGATAGAGGCTCCCATCTCAGACAATGTTGTGTAAAAACCCATTCGTGTGGGATTAATACATACCCTAGGCATTATAACCTCAGAGTCTGGGACTAATGTAGCTGCTACAGTTGGAAAGGCAGCAGAACTTGGATCAGATGGTACTAATATCGGAGATGGCTTTAACTCCGGTTGACCCCTAACTTTTATTAGGCGCCCGTTTTTTTTATCTTCTAGCTGTATATCAGCTCCAAAATACTTAAGCATTCGCTCTGTATGATCCCTGGTTATTGTTGGTTCAATAATACTAGTTTCACCAGGCGCATGAAGTCCCGCTAACAAAATCGCCGATTTTACTTGAGCCGATGCTACAGGTAAATCGTAATTTAGAGGCATTAAATTGTCGCTGCCAATTATCGTAAGTGGCAGTTTCTCGTTATTAGAATGGAACGTTGCCCCCATTTGTCTGAGGGGATTAATCACTCGATCCATAGGACGCGTGATTAAAGAACTATCGCCCGTTAAAATGCTTTGAAAGCCATAGCCAGCTAATATACCAGTAAGCAATCTTGCAGAGGTTCCTGAATTACCTAAATCAATTACTCCTTCGGAGTTAGACAATCCACCTATTCCAACCCCATTTACTTTCCACTTTGCATTACTTCCTCTGACAATAATAACACCAAGGTCTCGTAAAGCATCAGCAGTTCGAAATACATCCTCTCCCTCAAGCAAACCCGATATTTCGGTTTCTCCTATAGATAAAGAAGCTAATATAAGCGCTCTATGAGAAATAGATTTATCTCCAGGAATAATTAAACTCCCAGTGAGCGACCCCCCTTGACGGGAAATAATCTTATTTTTATCAATATGGTTTAATTCATTCATAAGCTATCTCTTAATAGATGCTCCCATAGCATAAAAGACCTTGATCATCTACTCGGGATAGTAAAAGAGTAATAGTAAAGTAGATTTTTTGTGATTTCGTTTTGACAGAAAGCCAAGATCATGGCAAATGGCAATTATTAGAACCTATGGAGGAAAATCAGTGGCTAAAACTGAATGGGGCGTAAAACGCACATGTCTTGCATGTTCGACCCGCTTTTACGACATGCGCAAGGATCCGATTATTTGTCCTAATTGCGGAGCAAAATTTGATATTGAAACTATATTCCGACCGAAACGTACCCGAGCTTCTGCAGATGAGCAAGCTCCGAAACCTGCGATTCAAGAAAGCGAATCCAGCGAAGATATAGAAAAACAATTAGCTGCTCTTGCCGATGAAAGTATTGAGGAGACAGAGGACGCAGATGATGACGACACCACAATTGAGATAGAAGACGATGAAGAAGATGAAGCTGCAGAAGTAGCTATCGTACCTAAAGACTTTAAAAATGAAGAAACTTAATTGTTTTTGAATACAAATTATCACTTGCCTTCGATGTTTTCTTAGCTATCGTCAGAATCTACATAATTTATGGGGCCGTAGCTCAGTTGGGAGAGCGCTACAATGGCATTGTAGAGGTCGTCGGTTCGATCCCGTCCGGCTCCACCAATTTCTAGTGTCCTTACATTACAGTTTTGTTCAATTTATTTTTCTTTATTCAGTAACAATCAAGTTAAATGAAAGAATATATAAATTTAAATCTTTTTATACAATCTAGGGGACATCATGAAGCCGCTTGGAATCATCCTGATGCCTCAACAAAATCTCTAACTGACATTACATATTATCAAGAACTAGCCAAAAAGGCTGAATTAGCACTTTTTGATTCTATATTTTTTGCCGACTCGTTAGCAATAACCCAAGATGAAGCATGCTCAGGTAGGATATGGCTTGAGCCAATTACACTTCTTTCTGCAATAGCTGTAGTAACAGAAAAGATTGGTCTTATAGCCACAGGATCTAGCACTTACTCAGAGCCCTACAACCTAGCTAGGCAATTCGCTTCAATCGACCATATCAGTGAGGGTCGAGCTGCATGGAACATTGTTACATCTTGGAGAGGACCTGTTGCTCGAAACTTTGGAAATTCTGGTCAAAGCTCTCATGCGGATAGATATATATTAGCTGAAGAGTATATACAGGTGGTCAAAGATTTATGGGATAGCTGGGCTGACGAAGCAGTAGTAGATGACCGGGAAAATGGAAAATATGCAAAAGCTGAACTAATACGCCCAATCAACTTTAATGGGGAGCACTATAAAGTTGAAGGGCCTCTAAATTTACCAAGATGTCCTCAGGGAAGACCTGTTCTGGTGCAAGCCGGATCGTCTGATGCCGGTCGAAGTTTCGCAGCGAAGCATGCCGAAGCGGTATTCACAGCACACCTAGACAAAGAAAAAGCAAAAAGTTTTTACAAAGATATAAAAGAGCGTGCTTCCAGATTTGGTCGTAAACAAGATCAAGTATTGATTTTGCCCGGACTTAGTCCGGTAATAGCTCAAACAGAAAAAAAAGCAAAAGAAGCTCAGGAATATCTAAACAGACAAACGGATCCAGAAATTGGACGAAGAACATTATCAGGTCGTTTTGGCGGAGAAGACTTTTCACACTTGCCACTAGATAAAATATTAAAAGCTAAGGATTTCCCAGACCCAACAAAAGTCGAAACTATGCGTAGTCGGGCACAGCTTATAGTGGACTTAGTCGAAAGAGAAGAAATCACCCTTCGACAACTTTTAGCTCGCTTTGCAGGGGCTCGTGGTCACTATACTTTAGCCGGCACTCCCGAACAAATTGCTGATTTTATAGAAAACTGGCATGCGGATTCCGCAGCGGATGGGTTTAATATAATGCCGCCTGTTCTTCCGAGTATGCTCGACACTTTCATAGAGCAGGTTATTCCAATACTTCAATCACGAGGGCTTTTTCGTAAGCAGTATCAAGGCTCAACACTACGAGATCACTATGATCTAGAGAGACCAAAAGGACGATTTTGGTAGTAGACTAGAAATAGAATCCTAGCGATGTATATGTAAATACTGTTTTTAGATATACAATTCTATACGCAGGCACTAACGCATCCAATATGGTTATAATACTGAATAAAACAAATGCATTTTTTAATGGGTCTTTACTAATAAAAATTGCCCACTATTAATAAAAAAGGCTGACTAGAAGAAGTTTGTGGATTGGCAAAAAGATAATTTTCTGCCAAAAGTTAACAATAATTAAACTATTCATATCGGGAAAACAAAAAATGGCTAAAGTCACACTCGAACAAGCTAATGAAATTATAAGAGCCGGTCAGGCAAAGGGACGAGAGATGGATATTGGCCCCTTGACTATAGTTGTACTTGACGATGGAGGCCATCTTGTTTCAATGCAAAGGGAAGACAAGAGCGGTATCCTTAGATTTGAAATCGCCTTTGGTAAAGCTTGGGGAGGCCTGGCTATTGGTCGCTCTTCAAGAGCTAACGAAGCTGATATAATTACCCGAGAACATTTTGGTGTAGGACTAGCTGCGGCATCAAATGGCAGAATTATACCAGTTGCTGGAGGAGTTCTGATAGTTGATCAGAATGGAGACGTTGCTGGTGCTGTAGGTGTAACCGGAGATAGCTCTGACAATGATGAAACTTGTGCTATAGCTGGCATCGAGGCGGCAGGACTAAGTCCGAAAGTTTAGCACTTAGCTCATTCGCTAAAGGCTATTCGATACTTTCAAATATGACCTGTCTAGGTTAGGGCTTCATTAATCTAGTTTTTCGTTCGAGTGGAATGTCTATTCCACCAACAATCACACATAAAAGAAACATAGTCCGTTATATTCAGGCTTTTTGATTTCGAAAAACGACTCACAACTAGTGGCTCTTCCACATCTATTTGTAAGCTGTCAGTAAACCGATTCCAAAAGTTAAACATGCATGAAACCATAGTTATTTCAACTATCTGTTCATTTGAAAAATGCTTCTTCAAATCTGGCATCGCCTGAGGGTTTTCTCCTCTGTAAGTTTTTTCAGTTAAGACTTCTGCCCATTTAATTGCTGCCTTTTCTGCAGGTGTAAATTTCTGAGAATTTTCAAAATCATCTTCTAAATCAGCAATTAATTCCTCATCAAACCCTAACCCTCGACCGAGCGTTACATTATGAGAAATTCAGTATTTACACCCATTAAGTATTGACGTTTTTAAAATCACCAATGCTTTTATACGAATAGCAAGTTTGCCTGTTATTTCTTCCCTTAAAGCCGCCATAGCAAATCCATAAATAGACTGAGCCAGCTTGGGGGAATGCGCTGCAACCCTCAACGCGTTTGCGACACGTCCAAACATCCTCTTGGAATGTTTGAAGACGATTTGTGCTTCTGGACTAGCATCTTCATCAGAAATTAAAGGTAAATGAGCCATTTTATCCTCTTTTCTTTATAAAAAATCTAAAAATTATAATTATAGTAGGTCTCGAAGTTTGCCAACAAACTCTGGAACTAGATCGGTTGCTGGTCCGTAATGAGATTCATGAAAGTAACTTCCAACTTCCGATTTTTCTAGGTTTAACTCAACTGTGAAGGCGCCATTCTGTCTAGCCTCTTGAACAAAGCCAGCCGCAGGATAAACATTTCCAGACGTCCCTATAGAGAGGAATAGCCTACAAAGGCCAAGCTCAGAAAGTATCAACTCCATATGCAAAGGCATTTCACCAAACCAGACCACATTTGGCCTAATGCTGCCAATAAACCCACAATGATCACATTTCGATTCAGGACTTAAATTATCTTGGAAATAAGTTATTTCGTCACAATTATTACATCGTGACTTACTTAATTCTCCATGCATATGAATGATTTTCTTTGACCCGCCTCTTTCATGTAAATCGTCAATATTCTGGCTAACAAGTAAAACACCACCCGGCCAAAATGCCTCTAATTCAGCCAGAGCCGTATGAGCTTTATTAGGCTTTATCAGCGGATTATTCATCTGACTACGTCGCACATTATAAAAATCCAACACCCGCTTAGGGTTTGTTTGAAAAGCTTCTGGAGTTGCTACATCTTCTATACGGTACTTCGCCCAGATTCCATCCGGATCACGAAAAGTAGAAAGTCCAGATTCTTTTGAAATCCCTGCGCCAGTCAATATCAAAATCGGATCACTATGAATAATTTCTTCTAAAACACTCATCTGGTTTAATATATTTCCTGTTGCAATCTAATAATTCGAATTGCAAATATCAAAATTATCAATCAGCTTGCTGTACTTCTATGCCCGCGTCCCTTAATATTTTTATAGATTCAGGAGAAAACTCAGCTGCCGGCGTGTCGCCGCCAATGACACCTAGAATCATACCTTTTGTTAATCCTTCGGAGGCACTCATGCATTCGAAACGACGCTGTGATCCTGGCTCAAAAGAAACAACGTCCCGCTCTTTCAAAACAACATTATCATTTCCCTCAGCGCCCTCCCACTCGAACATCCATGTTCCAGAAATAACTACAAATGTTTCATTAGTGTCATGTGTATGCATCATGACACCTTGACCAGGAGCTGCCTCCACATAACCAAGATTAAATCCAGGACTTATATGACTAATTAATGGCCTAGCATCCTCGCCTAGAGGCGAATACGAACCCTCCCCTGATGGCTGAGAAAACCCCAATGCATTATAAAAGGTTCGCCTGTAACCATCCATTTCTTGGTCTGGGAGACCAGTATCAGCAGGGTTAATATCATCAAATCTTGCTACGCATTTTAGTATCTCTGACTTTTCAGGTTTATGAACTGGTATAGCCACTTTTTTCTCCTATAAATTAAGTAAAATTTGAATCAAAACTCTTATTATTATACTTTCAAATGCAAGTTATACGAAAACAAAACTAACAAGTTAAAACTTTAAGGACTATATTCCGCAAAAACAGCACAAGAAACAAAAGCGTATGTTTCAATAAAGCTGCTTTTACTAGGCTTTCTATTCAAAGCCTCCATCGCTCCCATTAGGCAAAACCAGTTGAGAAGTTCATGTTGCCCACTATCTTCAATCTCTTCGGTCTGATAGTTGCGCCAGAGATCATAGTCTCCTACCTTAAGGGCTTTATATAAAGTCTTATCAGCCTGCACATCGGGCCACAGTTGATAGTTTTTTTCTGTAAGAAAAGAATGAGACCAACTGGAGGATGCCATCAGAACAGTTTTATAAGGGCTCTTAGCCATTATTTTTGCTGTCGCAGCTCCTACTTCCATACAACGTGATGGATTAGGCGATGGAGGGTCGAGATTAACTAGATTTTCTCGCATTGATAACGGAAGACGCAGGCCACGAGCAAAATTGACCCTTCTCCCATAACAATTTACGTGAAAAGGAAGTATAGGATATTTAAATCCATATCGATCATCATCTAATAAAAGAATTGTGTTTTTAAATGAATGCCCCAGCGGGTGATGCAAAGGTTTATAACCATAAGACATATCAAAACCATCTTTAATTAGCTCCTCAGTCAAATATTTTCCCGCCTCTTGATGTCCATATACATTATAGGAAAAATCTTCTTTCTCTGACCAAGGGTTTTCTAATTGATTACTATCTCTCCAAGGTAAAATTTCTTGGTCCTGATAAGCTAGTATAGCGAAAGGAGGTATTAGGTCTTCTTGAAAATTTTCATATTGATCATCCCCCCATATAATAATTACATCTGGGTCAAACTCATCAATGATCTTACGAGTTTCCGCAAATCTTTGTTTAAATACTTTTCGTGCCTTTCCTGCAGATGAAAGTCCAAAATCTTTTCCCAACTCTTCGAGCATCTCAACCGGCCACCTAGAACTATCTTTCCATTCATCAGGCATATCTGGGTCCTGAAGTGCCATTTTAATAAACCTTGTCCAAGTTTCATCTGGCCCAAGCATTAACGGTCTATGAGTACACCCAATTCCAAGAATTTCTCCCATGGGATTCTACTCCTTAGTCTGATTAAAAGAGTAATTTACACCAATTAATAAGTCGTATCATTTATAATAAAACTTAAAAGTCTTGCAGTGATAATAAAAAATAGCAAACTATGAACACTAAATGACACTTTAAATTCGTAAATAACAAATTTTATAGTATCACTTTAATTACAAGACCACCTTCAACTGGGAAAACTCATGCCTCAATTAATTCTTCACGGAAATCCACGTAGCAACCTTGTCAGAACTTGTCTGTTAGCTCTTAATGAAAAAGAAGTTGATTTTGAACATGACCCAACCGTTCCCCAAACACCAGAAGCATTGCAACGCCATCCGTGGGGGAAAATTCCTACTCTGACACATGGAGAAATCCTATTACATGAAACTCTGGCAATCATAAATTATATAGATGATTCATTCTCTGGGCTAAAACTTAAACCTAACAATCCCTCTAAACTTGCTTTAATGAATAAGTGGCTATCAATTTATCTCTGTTATATGGATAACCCAATCATAAGAGTAATAGTAATACAAAGATTGTTAAGTAAGTCTCCAGATGAAAATTTAATAAAAAACACCATTCCCGATGCAGAAAAACCTCTAAAATTACTCGATGAGTGTTTAGAAAAATCAAATTATATTGCTGATAGTGAGGTGTCATTAGCAGACTTTTTTATCTTACCTGCGTTAGATTATCTAAAGATGACTAATGAAGGGGTTCAACTGCTTAAAGACACTAGTAACATTAACTCTTGGATTGATAGAATGATGGCAAGAGAAAGCTCTATAATTGTTTTTAAACCTAACAATTAAAATAAGAAAAAAAGGATATACAAAGTTGACAACTAAAAAAAGTGTACTAGAAACTAACGACCAGCTTGATTACGACTTGGTTGTCGTTGGTTGTGGTATAGCGGGTTTGTCAGCAGCAGTTTTGGCCCAACAAAACGGAATTAGGGTCGCAGTCATCGAACGAGCTACTAAAGATGAACGCGGAGGCAATACAAGATATACAGAGTCATACTGGCGAATGAAATCAAGAGATTCTGTTTCAGATGACTTTGAAGAACAGCTTATTTCAAACTCAGGTGGATATCCCGACCCTGAAATAACTAAGGATGTTTTGAGGTCCTATGAAAATTGGCCCCCTATTCTGAAATCCCTCTCATTCACAGACCCAGATCTAATTTCCACTATCTCCAGTGAGGCACCTAATGCACTCCAGTGGCTAGAAACATTCGGTATAAAATTTGATTTTTTGCCCAATTATTTTATTAATGAGTCCACAACACGCATGGCTCCTATTGGTGGAGGCCTAGCATTGGTAGAAGCGTTGGCAACTTTTGCTGAAACGGGACCCGGAGATGTTACAATACATTATGAGACGACTGCAAAATCTCTGATTCACAACAATAATGGGGGCATAATAGGTGTAAACGCAGTTGGAAAAGGAAACAAGCCACTAAAAATACTAGGAAAAGGTGTCGTGCTAGCTAGTGGGGGGTTTGAGGGTAATCCCGAAATGGCAAGCCATTATCTAGGACCCAAGGCACTATACATTCGCCCAGTAGCGCGTGGAGGCTATTACAATCGTGGTGAAGGAATTCGTATGGCTCTAGAAGCTGGTGGAGCACCAGCAGGAGATTATGGAAGTTTCCATGCTCAACCAATAGACCCTCGTTCCGGAGAACAAGAACCTATAGTGCTAATTTATACATACGGTATCTTGGTAAATAAATTTGCAGAAAGATTTATTGATGAGGCTCCAACCACTGTTGATGCAAGTTATGAATCTAGAACTCGAGCTATAATGCAACAACCTGAAGGAATAGCTTACGCAATACTTGATGGACGCTTGGATGACATCCCTAATTGGCAAAAGTCAGTCCGTTCAGATATTCCTCCCATTATAGCTGATACAATTTCTGATCTTGCGTCCCAGATGGATCTTGACGCTGATAATTTATCTAGGACTATTAATTCCTTCAATAAGTCTTGTCCTGATCCTGCTAAGTTTGACCCCATTCAAGCTGATGGGCTGTCTACAAGGGGTTTAAAGCCCATAAAATCCAATTGGGCTAGAGCATTAGACCGGCCTCCTTTCCGAGCTTGGCCTATTATTGCTGCTAACTGCTTTACCTTTGGAGGAATTAAAGTAAATAATAATTCACAAGTGGTAAATATGGATGGAGAAGCAATTCCTGGCCTATACGCAGCCGGCGAGGTTGTAGGTCTTTATTACCGTAACTACCCTGGTTCTACTTCAGTAATGCGAGGCGCTGTTACAGGCCGTCTTGCCGCTTTAGACTTTGTTAGACGACACAACCAATAAGGTCATTCTACTACTAAGGAGTAAGAAATGTCAGTTGCTCGCCATCCTAGACCTCCCGAACTAGAAAACTCATCTCTGGATGAGATTATGGATAACTATGTTGCTCTCTACACTGATCGAATACCAGATTGGGAGGCCTTTGAGGATGCAAAAATAGAAGGATATAAGCGAGCACAGCACCGCTATATTGGCGCAGGAGGTTCAGGGAAGCATTCAGATCCTAACGCTATTCCGGCTCGCGCACATACTTTATCATTAATGTATGTAGAGCCGGGGCAAGGAAATGCAGCACACACTCATGAGGTAGAGGAAACCTTCTTTGTCCTAAAAGGCCTGCTTGATGTTTTCGTAGAAGATCCTGTTGGCAATCGAAGAGAAAAACAATTAAGGCAATGGGATTGCATTGCTTGCCCACCTGGAATTATACATGGTTATGAGAATAAAAGCCTTGAGCCTGTTTGGTTCCAAGTAATTCTTGGACACGGTACACCAGATACAATGGGTTACTCGGATCAAGAACTTTTCAGACATCGAAAAGATCATCTGAATCAGGGCAGTTAAGTAAATAAATAATTATTTTTATAGTAGAATTAGCAAGAGCGAGATGAATATGTCCAATTACAGCGATCACCCAAAGAGAAAATTAGGAAATAGCGATATTGAGATGACTCCTGTTGGATTAGGATGTATGTCCTTTTCAGGTGTTTACGGACCAAGTGAAGACGAATCTGCAATTAACTTACTCCATGAAGCTATAGATGATGGGCTTGATGCGTTAGATAGCTCAGACATGTATGGATGGGGGCACAATGAAGAATTATTAGGAAAGGCTCTGGTTGGAAGACGTAATAAAGTAGTCCTTATATCGAAATTTGGGCAGGTTCAAAATCCAGACGGAGGGGGTAACCTAGTAAATGGACGTCCTGAATATGTGTATCAAGCATGTGAAGCAAGTCTAAAGCGCCTTAATACGGATGTTATAGATTTATATTTTCAACATCGTATAGATCCTGATGTGCCTATCGAAGAAACTGTAGGGGCAATGGGTCGATTAATAGAACAAGGAAAAGTTCGTGCAATTGGTGTTTGTGAAGGAAACCCAGAAACAATAAAGAAAGCCCACTCATCGCATCCTCTTGCAGCAATACAAAGCGAATTTTCGTTACTTTATAGAGAACAGGCTGAAGAAGCTCGAGAAATGACTCTTAACTTGGGAATATCTTTCGTGGCTTATTCGCCTCTTGGAAGAGGATTACTAACGAGTCATTTTCTTGATATGGACTCATTACCCAAAGATGATCCTCACGCCAGACATCCACGTTATGCAGAGGAAAACTTTACTCATAATCTTATGTTGGCAAAAAAACTAGCCGATATTGCCATAGAGAAAAAATGCACTCCAGCACAATTATGTCTTGCTTGGTTATTAGCTCAGGGTCAAGATTTAGTCACGATTCCGGGAACAAAAAGTAAAACTCGTCTGGAAGAAAACATGGGTGCCCTGCAAGTAAGCCTTTCAAACGATGATCTTCAAAACATATCCGATACTGTTCCTGCAGGTTCTGCAGCGGGAACTCGCTACCCTGCAGGAGGCATGAAAGGAGTTCATATATAAATCTATATCACTTAATGGCATCAATCGTTCGTAGAGAAGCATCTGAAAACTTTTTCAAAAAATTGAAAAAGAATTAGTTTTTTATGTCTTTCATCCTATTGCCTGACCATATCTCCATCTTTCTATTTTGACTTTGTCAAAAACTTTTCCCGAGTTGAGTGGTTCATTAGTCCAGAACTCTTTGCAGGCTTCTAAATTGGGATACTCTACGATCATCAAACTTCCTATAATTCCAGACCCATCATCAGTCTGAAGTGGCCCCCTAGCAACATATCGATCCATTACCTCTGCTTGATATTTGTGGTGCTCTGATGAGAAAGCGTTTCTTTTCTGATCGGCTTCGGGGCCATCAAGAGCAGTGATACAGAATTGTTGCCACCCTGTTGTTCTTGGATATTCTAGTTGGCGTATTTCCATACTCGAAGACCATCGAACAATTTCAGTTTGGCTGAAGGCACCAGCCAAATAATAAGGCTCATTTTCTACCCAAGAGGTAACATTATCGCGATCGGGAGCATCTAATAAGGTGATGCCTCCTGTAACTTCATCCCCATCCATATTTAATAAGGGTCCGGAAAATCGAATTTGATCGGCATGTTTTTGTAAATAAGACAAATGTTCCTCTTTAAACTCTGATCGAACGGCCTGTCCACGAATTAAATCAAGTTCAAAGTGAATATACCAACAAGGTGATTTTTTCATGTAATATTGCTTTAACTCTTCCTCATTTAAGCCATAACGAGGGTCTCCAATTAAAGCACCTGAAGGGTTTTTAGGATCAATCATGATGTCTCATTTTCTTGAATTTATTCTGTAGATTGATGGATGTTGCCATGTGTAATATAGGAGTTAGCGAATTATACTAAGATAATGTAAACCGTAAGCAAGTGTTTATAAATAAAAAAGCCTTTTATACACAGGAGGGGAACACAATGGCGAGACAATTTAGAAGAGTAGTAACAGGACATAACCCGGAAGGTAAATCCATAATTTTAATGGATGGGGCACCTCCGCAAGTTTTAGAACCAAT
>Ga0310344_10000119_pt1 | contig 64719 bp, 52 predicted proteins | sample HC15DNA20200_MG_FD_203801 | JGI IMG/M metagenome (GOLD analysis project Ga0310344, IMG submission 203801) | Marine microbial communities from station ALOHA, North Pacific Subtropical Gyre - HC15-DNA-20-200_MG | ecosystem: Environmental > Aquatic > Marine > Oceanic | place: Pacific Ocean: North... | reverse complement strand
CCCTGACTCATGGGTCGTCTGCATGACCCTAACAGTGATAGCGATCCTTATGGCCATATTCGGCGCCGGTGCAGGACTAAGCGAGACGGTTCTCGCCTGGGGGGACGGCATGTGGGCATTGCTTGAACTGGCAATGCAATTTACCATCGCCATGATTGCCGCCCATGCCTGTGTCTCATCACGTCCAGCGTTCAGGTTTTTGGACTGGCTTGCTCGCCAGCCTGACTCAACTCGACCGATTCAGGCAGTAGTGTTGCTTGGCGCGTTCTCAATCCTGATAGCCTACGTCAACTGGGCCGCCAGCGTTGTAGCCTCGGCACTGTTCCTCCCGTTTATCGCGAGGCGAAATCCTAAAGCAGACATCCGGGTGCTGATCACTGCAGGGTATCTCGGACTTGGAACGGTATGGCATGGGGGGTTATCCGGCTCGGCACCGCTCATTCTGGCAACACCAGGCAACCCTCTCACCACGTCATCTTCCGGAGGCGAGCCATTGATTGACCGAGTACTACCGGTCACCGACACATTATTCAACTCGTTCAACCTAGCCTACCTCGCTATCGTGTCGCTTGTGGCACTCGGCATGGTAGCCCTACTGCACCCAAGACGAAATGCCAGAACATTGAGCGAGGAAGAATTACAACGCATCACGCCATTGATGCCCGAAGAAGCCCAACCGACCACGCCAGCCACACACTCCGAGGCGTTTCGCGGATGGATCTTCTTGGCCGTAATATTGATTGGATACCCACTTGGTCACTCGATACTGACCAAAGGGTTTGGGGCTAGCTGGACGATCAATGCCTATAACGCTGTGTTTCTGATCGGCGCTCTGCTATTGCAAGGTCGACCCGCCAACATCGTCCGCGCATTTGGGAATGGTGCACGGACCGCATCCGGAGTCATCCTACAGTTCCCGTTCTACGCTGGAATATTTGGAGTGATCAACGGAACGGGTCTCGGTAGCTGGCTGGGTGAATTCTTCGTACAAATCGCAACCACCGAAACTTATCCACTCATCGTCTACATCTATTCTGGTGTCGTGAATGTGTTCGTGCCATCGGGTGGCTCAAAATGGCTAATTGAAGCCCCCTATCTATTACCGGCCGCACGAGACCTAGCTGTCTCTCCCACCACAACTCTACTGGCCTATTGCTATGGCGATTCGACCAGTAACCTTATCCAACCGTTTTGGGCGATTCCGATCTTGACTGTGACCCGGATGAAATTTGGGGATGTGCTCGGCTATAGCGGCCTTGTCGCGGCCGTGCTCTTCGTTGCTACGGCCGTAGCAATGCTAATTATTCCAGCGACACTCTAAATAGGACCAGTTAGCATCCCTCCGAAAGTACCGACCGCGAAAATTCTTGATAAAAACTGCGCGCCCTGAGGATTCGAACCTGCGACATCCTGGTTCATACCTAGACGGGTGACAGAGGCCAGTAACGTCAGTCGCAGGCCACTGCCAACTGAGTGATAGAAGTTAGATTCAACAAATCCAACGATTCTCCTGGATTTAGCAAGCCTTTAACCCAAACTTTCTTCCCAACGTGTGTAGAGACCCTGAACTCTTCGAGCGTCCCGACCAGCTTCAGGGTCTTCGTACCAAGAGGAGTATCGGCAGACGGCACAGCTGGCATCCGCTCCAAGAGAGCCTGAGGCTCTGACGCACGCGCTAGGTTGAACCCGTCACGCCCGTCCGGCTCGACACATCCGATGGTCGCCATGATCGGCATAGGCTGTACCAGCCCGACGCCAAATAGACCAGCAAGCAACGACCAACCTGAGAGGACAGCTGCAACCGTAACCATACAGATACCTATCTTGGCGGCCTAACTCCAGCTACGTTCTTGGTCCACCAAGCCGTCCCGAAGTTCGTGAAGACCCCACCGTCAATCGAAATGCGAGACTCGACCCGATAATTCACCGGCGAAACCAGACGAGTGACCATACGTAATTGCACTTCATGTCCATTTACATGAAATAGAGGGGTTTCGTAATAGATCGTGTAGAACCCACCAAGGTCCCCACCGATTCGCCCCACCTTGAACAGCTCAAAACCTCGACTATCACTCTCGTACCGAGAAAACACCTTCTGATCAGCCAGATAGACAATGCTTGAGTGAGCAGAATACGGCCCACCTGGACCAGTGGCCTCGATTTGGCTGCTATAGTAACGACCGTCGACACCGGTTGAAAACTGCTCGGTGCCTTCGATCAACCCACCGTTACCAAGAGGACTTTCTGGCACCCGCCATTCAAATTCCCAGGTCCCAGGAAAATATGAGTCGTAATCGAAAAGCGGGACCTCATCACCGCTCTCAGTGGGTCGACCCCGATCGGGGATCTGTCCCTCTGGACGCCTCTGTTCGACTTGAGCGAACACAACACATGGCAGGAAAGCGCCTAACATCACCAGCCACTTTACCGCTCGGTACATCAAACCACTCCTCTCCAAGTCCCTGGCACTAGACGCCTATCGAAGCATCGACAAGTACAAATGAAAGGGTGCTAACTCTATTCGTCGTCGGTACTCGGTTTTCGATTGGTCAGGTCTTGGCTATCAATGGAATACTCGGTAAACGCCTGATACATCTCGTCCCAGCTCTGCTGCCCCCAGTAGACCTCAAGATGAGGCCCGGGGTTCCAGCGATTACCGAGTGAGTTGTCATACACTCCAATCCCGCTGATCTTACTCCCAGCCGGTAAATGAAGCGGCTCAGCTAACTCGTAATGGATCTGCCAGTTGAAGTCGAACCGGGGAACGTCCAAGATCGTCTCCTCACGACCATCTGGATAAGTGACGATCCACTTCAAGCTCTTACCGCGAAGGTGCATGTGCGGCGAAAGACCGTAAAGAGTGATTGGCTCATTAATCGGCGTGATCCCGGTAATTTTCCAATCATCTGTATACGGCGGAATACTTGGGATCAGTCCACGACGCACTTGCCCGGTCTCCGGATCCTCACGTGGTCTTACCTCTTCCCCCTGGACAATGTAGGTGTCGGTACCGAACGGGTCGGTTGGGAACGCGTTCCCAGCTTGCCGCGTCAACACTTCGTGGGTCACCGGTTCACTGTTAAACCACAGACCCAGTTTACTCCTCTCCTTAACCTCCACACCAATCGGGTTGTAATGCATGGTCCAACGAATCCACTTGCCAACAGCAAGGCGCTTTCCTGTACCAGGACGGTGACGTTCAACTCCACGGCCGGGCACGTAGGAAAGCAATTTACTTGAACCAGGAAGATTGACCTCATTGAAGACCTGCTGGGCTACCAAACCGGAAGATTCAGCCTCTGGATCAGCTTCGGACTCCGGTTGGGATGGCAACGGTGCCCGCAACAACGACTTGCCGTCGAGATCGTGTAGAACCCCGTCGATAACCTGGGTACCCCATGGTAAGTCAACCGTATAGGCACCCGAGTGATGAACTATCCGATAGTCACTTGGCCGAAGCTCGAGCACCTCTGCGAATCTATCTTCATCCCAAGGCACCTCCGAATAAAAATCAATGTAATCTTCTTCGCCTTCGGCAGTCACCGTATACTCGACTGGTAGTTCGAAGACATAATCTGGCTCCCCACCTTCATAGGTCCACCCCTCAGGAAATGCTGGCTTAACCGGCAGATCGGCGTCGTTTCCTTTTGGGGCCCCGGCATCTGCCCAGGCAACGATAGTCTTGATTTCTTCCTGGTCCAGGTACCGTTCGTTTCGGAATTTCATGCTGTTGTTCGGATCGGCCGGCCAGGGCGGCATCTCACCGGAAATGACTAGGTCCTTGATGGACCGAGCCCACGGCCTAGCGTCGGTGTAGTCCAGCAACGCCATCGGCGCGATGTTGTTCGGTCGATGACAAGTCACACAGTTCTCATACAGAATCGGCGCAACATCTTTGGTGAAGGTCGGAACCTCGTCAAACTGCCCGCCTGCGGCCAAAGCTTTCGACGCAGCTACCATCAACACCACTAACAAGAATAGAGTTCTACTCATTGCGACTCCTTCACTGTCACATTCGAGTCTCTACCGAACACCACGATATTCCACAGTCTGAGTTATCGACGGTGTTACAGGCCAAGGTCAGACCAGCCTCTCCCCAATGCCTGCGACGACGACAATGCTTTCCTACCAACAAGCAAATCACCTAGTCATACCCCCCTAGACAACCCTGAGACGAACCAAGCTACCGCCGGTCGAGAATCTCCTCTATCTCGTCCATCACGCGGTCCATGCGCCCAACCAAAATGTCATAGGGTGCATCTGTTGCCATGTCTATCCCGTATTCCTGCAGCAATTCGTAAGCATACCGCGAACCCCCAGCCGAAAGAACCGCAAGGTAATCATCACGAGCCTTGCCGTCACCACTTAGCAACCGTTCGGCAAACATGGTGCCACCGGCTATAGAGGTTGCATACTGAAACACATAGAAATTGCGATAGAAATGCGGCACAAAGGCCCATTCGACAGCATAGGCTGGATCAATCACCATCACGCCGTCATCGGCACCGTGATACTGTCGAAGCAAGGAGCCATAAATCTCGGTCATCTTCTCACCAGACAGAGCCTCCCCTGCTTCGACCAATTGGTGAATCCTTAACTCGAACTCGGCAAACATCACCTGTCTGAAGAATGTTCCCCGAACGGCCTCAAGAGCAGTTCCAAGGTAAAACAGTCTCTCTTCATCATCAAGATCCAGAGCGAGCATGTGTTCTTGGAGGAGAACTTCGTTCGTCGTCGAGGCGATCTCAGCAGTGAATGTAGCGTAACCAGAAGTCTCGTACGGATTCTGCTCCTTTGACAACATCGTGTGGATCGCGTGTCCCCACTCGTGTGTGAAAGTAGACAAATCATTAAACTGGCCATTGTGATTGAGAAGAAGATAGGGATGCACATCGTAGACATCCCCATACATGTAAGCTCCAGGAGCCTTACCAGCCTGCGGATACACGTGCATCCAATCACCGGAGAACCCCTGCCTGAGCAAACCTAAATAATGAGAGCCGAGAGGTTCTGCCGAAGCGAGCGTCAACTTTTTAGACTCTGAAATATCGAAAGTCCGATCAGAAGCCACAAGTGTCGGATAAATGTCGTAGTAGTGGAGATCGTCAAGCGCCAGCATCCGCTGTCGAAGTTGGAAATAACGATGCAACGACGGAAGGTGCCGATGGGCGGCCTCGATCAACTTGCGGTAAACCACAGTCGGGATGTTCGGTCCTGCCAGCGCAGCATCGAGAGCACTGGGGTAACGCCTGGCTTTCGCTTGGAAAACGTGTGCCTTCACATGCGTATCAAGCGTCTGCCCCAAAGTGGTCTCATACCTTGCCCAAGCGCCCCAAAACTGGTCGAACACCAGTTTCCGGTCACTCCGCATCGGAGACGCTCGGTGAAGCGAGTAGGCTCCCTGATCTAGGGTTACCTTTTCCCCGGTAGATAGCGTGACCACAGGGTGGGGCATGTCCGAAGTCGTGAGCATCGCGAAGATACGCTCGGGTCCCTGAAGGACAGGACCAGAGGCCGCAATGACCAGTTCAGCTTCATCCGACAATGTGTGCGATGCTTGGCGGAGAGTGTTCCGCACGTTGAAAGCATGGCGGGTGAGTCCTGGCTCCTCAGCAAGGAATCTCTCGAACGTCTTAGACCCTATCCGAAGCAACTCTGGGGACACAAACGCGACAGATTCCCCAAATCTAGACAACAGTGCTGCCGCCAAGCCGCGACGTTCCTGGGTTTCCGCAACCCGGCGATCTTCATCAGCCTTGAGAAACGCAAACACATACAATCGGGCAAGCTCTTTCTCTGTTGCGTAGATAGTATCAAGCGCTTCCCGTAGCGTTGCCGCATCCTCGCCCAGGCGACCACGGTAATCTCCAAGACTTTCCACCTTCGCATCAAGTTGTGCACGGGCAGCACTCCACGCATCGATACTCGGATAGATCTGTCCGAGATCCCATTCGATTTGACGCTGTTCAGCTGCGTCCCGGTCCTGAGCTATGGCAGTAGAAGGCATCATCGTAGTCGGTATCAAATTAAACACGATCAGCAAGATCCAGAATACATGCAACATCATCAGGTGGCCCGACAATAACCCGTAAGGTAAAGCCCTAGGAGATAGCAGAAACAACCTTGAGCTGGCTTCATGGACGTCAACCCTCCTATGCGGCACTCACAAGTTGCCTCAGTACATACTTGAGAATTCCCCCGTGACGGTAGTAACTCATTTCGTCAGGAGTATCGATACGAACGGTAGTCACGAACGCCGTGCTTGTCCCATCTTCAGCTAACACTTGCACCACGGCATCACCGCGTGGTTCGAGACCGTCGGTAATTCCTGTCACATCGAAGGTCTCCCGACCAGTTAGTGCCAAACTCGCAGCACTTTGGCCAGCTTTAAACTCCAAGGGCAAGACGCCCATAAACACCAGATTGCTCCGATGAATCCGCTCGAAGCTTTCTGCAATCACCGCTCGCACACCGAGCAACATGGTTCCCTTTGCGGCCCAATCGCGTGATGAGCCAGACCCGTATTCTTTACCCGCAAGTACAATCAGCGGAACGTCACTAGATCGATATCGCATCGCAGCCTCATAGATGCTCATCGATTCCCCATCTGGTTGATATCGAGTCCACCCACCCTCAGTCCCTGGTGCCAGCTGATTACGAAGCCTGATATTAGCGAAAGTGCCTCGCATCATCACTTCGTGATTGCCCCGCCGACTCCCAAATGAATTGAAGTGTTCTGGATTCACCCCTTGAGCAACCAAATACTGGCCTGCTGGACCGTCAACCGGAATTGCCCCAGCTGGCGAAATGTGGTCAGTGGTGACACTGTCACCCAACAGCGCCAGCACACGAGCTCCAGTCACGTCAGACAGAGCCGCTGGCTCAGGCTCAAGGCTTTCAAAGAACGGTGGGTTTCGAACATAGGTAGACGCGTCGTCCCACTTAAAGCGCTGGCCTTCTGGGGCTGACAGCCCACGCCATCGCGTATCCCCGTCGAACACACTACCGTATTTCGAAGTGAACTGCTCAGTCCTAACAGCAGCTTCCATCGCAGACTGCACCTCAACGGCTGATGGCCAAAGTTCCCGGAGAAACACCGGCACACCTGTCTGGTCCAACCCGAGAGGCTCAGTCGTTAAGTCAATTGTCATCGAACCGGCTAGGGCATAGGCCACCACAAGGGGTGGCGAGGCTAGATAATTGGCCCGAACCTGAGGCTGCACACGACCCTCAAAATTCCTGTTACCACTGAGTACCGAGACTACCACCAGATCACGAGACCGCACTTCAGCGGACACATCATCTGGCAGAGGCCCGCTATTACCGATACAGGTAGTGCACCCGTAGCCAACCAACCCGAAACCCAGTTGGCCTAATGGAGCCAACAAACCGGCCGCTTCAAGATACTCAGTTACAACCAGCGAACCTGGAGCCAAACTCGTCTTAACCCAAGGCTTCGGCATCAATCCTCGAGCGGCCGCCTTTTGAGCAACAAGGCCGGCGGCAAGCATCACGCTCGGGTTCGATGTGTTGGTGCAGCTAGTGATAGCAGCCACAACCACCGCACCATGGTCGAGCTCAGGTGCCACACCAGAAGTCTCCTCCGTTGCCTCAGGATCTGGACGTAAACCCACCAAAGTGTCTGCGAAAGCAGCTGCAGCCCGTTTCAACGAAATCCGGTCCTGAGGTCGCTTCGGACCCGCTATACTCGGCTCGACCATCGCGAGATCAAATTCGACAATGTCCGCATACACAGGATCCTCAGCATTGGACCCAAACATCCCCTGAGCACGGGCATATGCATCCACCAAAGCAACATGGTCATCGGACCGCCCAGTCAACTTCAGGTAATCGATGGTCATCTGGTCAATTGGACAAATAGCCACCGTCGAACCATACTCTGGCGACATGTTTCCAAGCGTAGCCCGGTCGGCAAGTGTCAAGGACATCAATCCTGGACCGAAAAATTCAACGAATTTTCCAACCACTCCATGCTGACGAAGACGCTCCGTGATGGTCAACACCAAGTCGGTAGCGGTAGCCCCTTCTGGCAAAGAACCGATTAATTTGAACCCGACTACTTCCGGAATAAGCATCGAGATCGGTTGCCCCAACATCGCAGCCTCCGCTTCGATACCACCGACCCCCCAGCCCACAACACCGAGTCCATTAACCATCGTCGTGTGGGAATCCGTACCCACGAGCGTGTCCGGATACGCCACCGACCTATCCTCTTCCCTATCCAAACAAACAACCCTTGCCAAATACTCGAGATTAACTTGATGCACGATACCGGTGTCAGGCGGCACCACACTGAAGTTGTCGAAAGCTTGCTGCCCCCATTTCAAAAACTCATATCGTTCGCGATTCCGAGAAAATTCAAGTTGAGCATTTAAGTCGAAAGCGTCCGGTTCACGAAAATGGTCTACCTGCACAGAGTGGTCGATCACCAATTCGGCTGGTTGCAGAGGTTCAATCCGTTCCGGATTACCTCCAAGGCGTGCGACACCGTCACGCATAGCCGCCAAATCAACCACAGCCGGCACACCAGTGAAGTCCTGCAAGAGGACCCTGGCTGGCATAAATGCAATCTCCTTGACAGCACCACTTAAAGGGTCCCAATCGGCCAGCGCCTGAATATCGTCCCGTTTCACGCTGCGCCCGTCCTCTCGGCGCAGCAAATTCTCCAATAGCACCTTCAGTGAGTACGGTAGTCGTCCGACCCGAGGAAACCCCGCCCGCTCAAGTACCTCCAGACTATGAAACCAAATCGTGTTGTTGCCAACGGCAACCGAAGTGAGTGTTCCAAATGTATTTTGGCTGTTCATCAGAAGATTTCCGCATGGTCTAACAAGAGTTTTGTAGTGTTAGTAGTTGCCTTCATTTTCCTGTACCGTTCAGGAAACACGCAAGGCACCGCGAGAACTACCGGGCAGCATAACTGATCACTTCAGAATGATGCTGACCGGACAGTGGTCACTGCCCATTACCGTCGGGTGGATGGCCGCGTCAGTCACGCGCCCAACTATGCCGGTATTTACAGTGGCGTAATCGATCCTCCAACCGATGTTCTTTTCTCGAACCCCGAAACGGTAGCTCCACCAGGAATACGCACCCTGTAGATCAGGGTTACGTTCTCGGAAGACATCGTGAAAACCACTGTCTAAAAACCGGGCCATCCAAGACCTCTCCTCTGGCAAGAAACCAGGATTCTGAAGGTTTTCCTTAGGTCTGGCGAGATCGATTGGCTCATGGGCTATGTTGTAGTCCCCCATCAAGAGAACATCGAGTCCCTTGTCTACTTGCTCTTTCAAGAACCGCGATATCCCTGCGCAAAAATCCAGCTTATATTGCAACCGTGGACCTTCACGCTGACTCTTTGGAAAGTAAGCGCTCACCACAAGAAGCTTGCCGAAACGGGCGCGCAGTACCCGTCCCTCTTGGTCGAGTGAACTCACAGAAAGCCCCTCCACGACCTCGTCAGGCTTGACTCGGGAAATAATTGCCACACCTGAATATCCTTTACGCTGACTACAAGAGTAGTAGGCATGCCAACCCTTTGGTTCGCGCACCTCTAGGTCAAGCTGCTCCACGTGAGCCTTGGTCTCTTGCAGGCAGAAAACGTCCGCACCCGGTAGCTGGTTCCAAGGCAGCACTCCTTTGCGGGCGACGGCTCGAATACCATTGACGTTCCAACTGTAACAACGCATAAGGAGAACCTCACCAACCTCCGGCACATCCCAGCAGCTCCGAGAAGAGAGAAAAGCCAGACCGCCTACATTTCCAACCTTGGAACGATCGCCACTCTGCTGCAAACTGACAGAGAGATGGACCCGATGATAGCAATTCGCAAACTCACACGGGCCCGCAGTAGTCCTCGACGTGCCCAGCCGAAGTAGTCCCTGTCAATCCGAACACGCACCGAGCTTCCCATGCGAGAGACCTATATCACTCCACTCAGATAAACACGCCCAATGACAGCATTGCCACCTTTGAGTAAGCAGCGCAACCTAGCAGGACTTTGGCTCACAGCGTGGCGCCACAAGATGCGCCGCACTCAACAAGTCGCAAAGAAATCACCACAGCACTAGACCGAAGATTGGTCAAGACAACCGGCAAGATCAGCAAACCACCACCTCAGCCTATTCCCTATCCAGGAATGCATCGTCCTGAGCAACGCGTCCATCCGGCAAGGTCCGCAATTCCTCAGACTGCCTATCCTCAACCTGAGATTGGTAGGTCGGCGAACGAGACCAACGCAACCACACAATGCACCGGACTCCAACATAAACCAGCAACGTCAGTATGGCAGGACTCCCCATAACGAGCCAGAACGGATCCAACAGAAGACCTACCAGAAGCGATAAGAACCCTAGTATCAGCGTAATTCCCACCATCCAGGGTGGATGGGGAAATAAAGGGCGGGCATTCCGTTGGTAGCTCATGATTGATGGATTGTTGATCTGGACATATACATAAGCAACCAAGCTAAAAACTATATAAATCCCGTTGACGCCACAAACCGACTATGATTCGATAAAAAGTGACCAGTGCACAAACTATCTGAGCACCATCAGTACCCAACACTTTGGTTAAGAATCGGTGCCAAGCAGAACACCAAATATTCACCGGACGAGTGCTAGCCGAGTTAGCCGGAGAAAATCACAATGAAGACGTCAACCAGATTTGTCCTAGCCACAGTGACCATCCTTGGAATGGGTTTCGACGGCCTACCAAGCGCCCGTAATAATTACACTGACGAGATCGAGGCGTGGAGGATCGATCGAGAGATGCGCCTCAAAGCCGATGACGGCTGGCTCACGGTTTCTGCTTTGTTCTTTCTCCAAGAGGGTGAAAACAGCTTTGGTTCAAGCCAACGTAATGACCTTGTGCTACCGGACCACGTCCCTGCCGAGGCAGGTGTCTTCAAACTTCACAACGGGACTGTCATCGCTCATGCTCCGGCTGGACAAAACCTAACCATCGACGGACAGAAGGTCTCCTCCGCTCAAATGTATCCCACTGACGGACAAGTGACCGTGACGTTGGGCGCGATCTCGTTGTGGGTACACCTCAGTGGAGAACGGCTCGCAATTCGTGCCAGAAACACCGAAGCTGTAATTAGGAAAGATTTTTCAGGCCTCGACTGGTATCCCGTGAAAGAAAACTACCGCGTGCGCGGAAAATTCACACCTCATGACAACCTGATGACTGTCAAAACCATGAACATCTTGGGAGATATTGAGACCTATACCAGCACCGGTTATGTCACTTTAACTATTGCGGGCCAAGAATTACGCATGCTACCGGTCAACTCAGGTGGCCAACTATGGTTCATTATGCGAGACCTAACTAGCGGCGATGAAACTTATGCAGCGGCAAGATTCCTGTATGCTGATGCTCCCGATGCCACTGGATGGACCATCATAGATTTCAACAAAGCCTACAACCCGCCATGTGCTTTCAACCCGCACACTACCTGTCCCCTGCCCCCCCTAGACAACCGCCTGGAGGTTCGAATCGAAGCAGGTGAGAAAGCTTACATGGGCCCAGGAACACACTGAAACCTCACGGTTCGTCGCAACCGGTGAATCTTCAAGGGCAGCTTGGGAACACCTAAACGGGACCAAGAACCATCAGGACCAAACAAATCTTGTTGCGAATACCTGAGCCATGGCACTACTATTCCGCCCGTGCCCACCACACTGACCAAAACTGAAGTTAAACGAATTGCGGCACTCGCTCGCCTCGAGTTATCGGAGTCGGATGTCGACCGTTTCACAGGCCAACTAGCTGAAATTCTTGCTTACTTCGACCAGTTGCAGCAGATTGACACAACCGGCATAACAGCTACTACCCACCCTGTGAACTCAGCCCCAGTTATGCGTGACGACGAAGCACGTCCCTCAATGACACTGAACGAAACGATGGCCAATGCTCCAGACTCTGATCCGAGTGGCCTTTTCAGGGTGCCAAAGGTCATCGGCTAATGGCTGGATCGTCACTCCAGACAATCACTGACATCCGCTCCGCGATTGAACATGGGGCAACTGCAGTCGAAATCTGCCAACACTTCCTAGATCGCATCACCTCAGGCAACGCTTCCATTCATGCCTTTACACAGGTTGCCGCTGACAAAGCATTACAATCCGCTCAAGAAATCGACCGCCGCCGCCCTCACGATCCAGCCCTACCCCTCGTTGGGGTTCCGGTCGCAGTGAAAGACAACATCTGCACCCAAGGCATCGAGACAACCGCCTCGTCGCGAATCCTCAAGGGTTTTATACCTCCCTACGATGCTACAGCAATCGAGCGGCTTACCCGAGCCGGCGCAATCATCCTGGGAAAAACCAACTGCGACGAGTTCGCAATGGGCTCGACAACCGAGCACTCGGTGTCAGGCCCCACCAAGAACCCGTGGGATCTCGATCGAGTCCCCGGGGGTTCCAGCGGAGGCTCGGCTGCAGCAGTCGCAGCTAGACTCGCACCAGTCGCTCTAGGTTCAGACACCGGAGGCTCAATCCGTCAACCAGCCGCTTTCTGTGGCATTGTCGGCCTGAAACCTACCTATGGCCGGGTGTCCCGCTACGGACTGCTAGCCTTCGCGTCATCGCTCGACCAGATTGGTCCATTTGCACTTACGGTCACCGATGCTGCCATTCTGCTCGAGGTGATAGCCGGGCAAGACCCTCACGACGCAACTTCTTCAGCCGAAGTGGTACCTGAATTTGAGGCCGCTCTAACTAGAACCCTATCAAGCCCAACCATCGGTGTGCCTTGGAGAATCTTAGAGGATGGACTGGACTCGAGTGCCATGAGGACGTTCTCGGCAGCAGTGAATACTATGGAAGCAGCTGGAGCCACAATTGTTGAAGTGTCGCTCCCTCATGCCAAGTATGCCGTGCCGGTCTACTACCTAATCGCACCAGCGGAAGCCAGTTCTAACCTCGCCCGGTATGACGGGATTCGCTATGCATACCGGGCTTCAGATGACGCGGCCGACACCAGCCTCGGGCACCTCTACAACCGGACGCGCCATGATGGGTTCGGCGATGAGGTCAAGCGCCGTATCATGCTTGGCACCTATGCGCTCAGTGCCGGGTACTATGATGCCTACTATCTTAAAGCCCAACAAGTGCGGACTTTGATCAAAGACGACTACGACAACGCATTCAAACAGGTCGACGCGATCGCAATGCCGACCACCCCCACTACAGCATTTAAGCTAGGTGAACTCTCGGATGACCCACTTGAACTTTATCTGGGTGATGTGTTCACAGCGAGCGCCAATCTCACAGGCCTACCTGCAATCAGCCTGCCTTGCGGACGAGATGATTCGAATTTACCGGTGGGTTTACAACTTGTGGGACGAGCGTTTGACGAAGCCACACTGCTGCAGCTCGGCCTAGGTTATGAGCAGCAAGCACCTTGGTGGCGGAACAGTCCACCAGCCGCTACGACCGCAAGCCCGAGTCACTACACTGGACGTGATTTTGCGAATGGTAAAGGTTGACCCGAAAGGCTCTGAGTCGGACTGGGGCACCAGTCTGCAAGTCAGGTATTACGAGAACCTGATTGTTCCAGCAACTCAGGGGTCTTGAGTTGATCGGCTGGGCCCCGCGGGACCTCAGGGGCCAGAAAACGAGCACCGGACCCGAGACGATCGTCCAAACTCCGCACAACTGGACTTCCTCGGTCGATGGCCCGGAGCTTTGTAAAACCAACGAAAACTGAGAAGCCCAAGAAGACGGTTAATAGAAAGACCGTCGACATGCCGAGCCCCTGCAACACACCGAGCAGCAACGCCATAACATCCGATCCCATCAGGCTGTCGTCTCTCCTTCACGCTCATCCTCAAGCTTCTCGTAGACAACCAGCCCCTGCTCGACCTCCTCCATAGCTATCCGCTCTAGACGGTTCACGAGCTCAGGCCGCTCGCCTGTCTCGGGGTCCGGTCGAAGCGGTTCAAGGCGCGGCAGGGCACCTCTACGCAACTGCTTGGCCCGCTGAGAGGCAACATCGACGAAGAGAAACCGGTTGCTTATAGGCGGCATTGGCTCGTCGGGAATTCGCGGCATCGGAATCGGCTGATCCACGGCGGAGGTTTCAGGAGAGCCGTCAGTAAGCGCTTCTAACTCGTCGGTCATATTATTCCGATCGTACTCGAAAATTGCTCTGCAGTCGACCGGGTAGACGCACAGATCAAAACGGGGACCACATCACCACTCACCCAAGACGCAGCGCGGCCAACCTCTTCAGCGACCGGTCTGCGCCGCCGCTGTAGACTGTTCCTGCTCGGACGGCTGCCCATCCGGCAAAGCTCGACACCATTCTCCAGCCAGAAAGTAGAGAGTCGGTCTCCCTTGATAATAGATAGTCACCCCCCCATGCACATCCTGAACAGACACTATTTTTCGGGCATCCACCGCCCCCATCAGTCTGCCCTCAGCTATCGTCGGAAGTATCCTCATCCATCGGCCCGCTTTCAGCTATTTGCACAAAAAAACCAACTGGGGCGCGGGCGACAGCAAACGAGCCCGCACCCCTTCTCTAAATCCCATCGCCAATCAAACTGCTTTCACGGCGACCCGATGCGGCCTCGCCTCTTGCCTCAGTGGCAGCCTAACCTGGAGAGTCCCGTCCTTGTGCTCCGCACTAACCGCTCCAATGTCTACAGAGCGCGGAAGCTTAAACGACCGACGAAACGCTCCGAACTGCCTCTCCGTCCTATACCAACGACCTTCGCCAGCTGAATCAAACCGCCGGTCGCCTGCGATCGTAAGTGTGTTTTCCTCGAGGGTAACCTCAACGGCCTCGGGACGAACACCAGGCAGCTCAGCACTGACAACAAGGTCATGGTCTGGCGTCTCAAAAATGTCAACGGCCGGTGTCCAGGCCCACTCACCCGCATCCCCGCCAGACATTCCAACTACCTGATTTAATGGCCCACCCATAGGCAAACCGAGACCCTCTAGCCGGCCAAAATCATTCCATAGCACCAATGACATTCTTACCTCCTTATTTCCCTGATGGGAACGAATTTCGCTACTCATCACTTATCACTGCCGGCGGCAACTAAACCTTCAGCCCGCCGGAATAACTCCATTATGCCCAATACATGAGTGTATGTCAATAATTAAATATGATTATGCATGACTCATATATAAATCATATGGTAATATTTCCATGGTTTAAGCTTACCCAGCTGTTTGAAGGGCAGGTTGATAGCGCAAGGTAGCTCCTTGGATTAACCGATATTGAACATCACAGCAAACATAGAAACACTTGGCAGGCCATAGCAGTGCGCAGGCGATTCTCAGGGCCGACGTAGGTAAGTGGCTCACTGGAAAACAAGGAAAAACAACAGGCCTTTGCCTGGGTCTGCTATGCCACCGTCTATGCAAAAGCCAGCGGACCCTGATCTCTAAAACCGATAGCTGTGGGCTAATGAAGCCGATTCGTGCATACTTTCAAGAGCCAATCTGATACGACCTATGTCCCACAGGTCCACCTAACACATGAATATCCTCTTCATCGGTGACATCGTCGGTAAGCCAGGCCGTGCACTAATCCGAAGCGCCGTAGCTTCGTTGGTTCGACACCGAGAAATCGATTTGGTCATCGCCAATGTTGAGAACGCCGCCGGAGGCAATGGAATCACCAGAGAAATCGGTGAGACCTTTCGTGACCAAGGCGTTGACGTTATGACCTCAGGCAACCACATCTGGGATAAGCGGGAAGCACTCGACTACATCGAACTAGAGCCGAGGTTGATTAGGCCTGCAAACTACCCGGCCGGAGCTCCAGGCAAGGGTCATGTGGTGGTGACCACCAAGTCAGGCGTGTCCGTAGGAGTAATAAATCTGATGGGTCGGGTCTTTATGGCACCACTTGAGAACCCGTTTACGGTTGTCCAAGAAGAAATTGCTGCGATACGCAGCGAAAGTCAGGTAATCTTCGTCGATTTTCACGCCGAGGCTACCTCAGAGAAGATAGCTATGGGCTGGCATCTAGACGGCAAGGCCACGGCAGTGGTGGGAACCCACACACATGTCCAATCGGCCGACCAGCGCGTGTTACCGGGAGGCACCGCCTACATCACGGACGTGGGCATGACCGGCCCACACGACTCGGTGATCGGCGTGGAGAAAGATGTAGTGTTAAAACGATTTCTCACTGGCATGCCAGGCAGATTTGACACGGCCCGTGGAACCCCCCGCCTTAACGCTGTCATCGTCACGGCTGACGTAACCACAGGTCACGCAGTCGCCATTGAACGCCTAAGCCTCTCACCCGATGACATAGAAAACTACACGATCGAGGAAACAGTGGCACCATGACCTCCTCCCGCGCACTGCCGTTCGGTGGCCCATCTGAAAATCAGACACTGCCGGGAAAAATTACAACCGTCTCCGACCTAACCCACCAAATTCGGACATTGCTCGAATCGGCCTACAGTGAAATCTGGGTAGAGGGAGAAATCGCCGACTACCGCGCATGGAAAACTGGACACCTGTACTTCACGCTGCGGGACAATCAAGCACAGCTCAAGGGCGTGATGTTCCGGTCAGCAGCTCGCCAACTCCGGTTTACCCCTGAGGACGGGATGCGGGTCGTAGCCCGCGGTCGAGTGACTGTCTATGAGCCAAAGGGTGATTATCAAATCATTTGTGAGCATCTACAGCCACATGGAGTGGGTGCTCTGCAATTGGCGTTCGACCAACTGAAAAGAAAACTCGAAGGTAACGGCCTCTTTGCTGCTGAACGAAAGCGTTCTTTACCGTTACTGCCACGACAAATTGGTATCGTCACCTCGGTAGACGGCGCTGCCCTTCGTGACATCCTTCAAGTTCTATCTAGGCGACACCCCACCGCCCATGTGGTGATACGTCCGGTTACAGTGCAAGGGGAAGGCGCCACCAGCCAGATCGCTTCCGCCATCGACGAGCTCTCAAGGGAAAACGAGGTCGACGTCCTCATCGTGAGTCGCGGAGGCGGCTCTCTTGAAGACCTCTGGGCATTCAATGAAGAGGCTGTCGCGTTAGCAATCGCTGGAGCGAAAGTCCCGGTTATCTGTGGTGTGGGTCACGAAACCGACGTGACTATCAGCGACATGGTGGCAGACATCCGTGCACCGACCCCTTCTGCAGCAGCTGAGATCGTCGTTGCTGGCCGAGATGAACTGATAAACCGAATTGACCGACTAGCCGAACGGCTCAGGAGCTCCACACGTGACAGAATTCGCCAACGGCGAACCCACGTTCTCGAGGTCGAGCATCGCCCAGGGCTAACTGGCTGGCCGTCCCGACTAGCTTTACATAGTCGGCATGCGTTCGAACTGACCCACGCCATGGCACTCGCTATCCGGACAAACCTGGCAACCCATGACCGCCACTTACGCACCACGAAGCTTAGGCTCGCCATTCACGAACCGGGACGACAACTCGAAACGACCCGCACACACTTGCTTGCCGTTCACGAACGTTTAGTGTCGGCGTTTGTCCATCGACGTGAGAACCTGCAAGGACAGGTGCGTGACCTAGTTGGACAACTCGATGCACTAAGTCCCCTGGGGGTTCTTGGACGGGGTTATGCTGTCTGCTGGCATTCAGACCGTCGAACGATCTTGCGTGACAGCGCGTCAGTGTCAATTGGTGAAGACCTCGCGGTGACCCTCCACCGTGGCCAACTAACCTGCACCGTGAAGGACAAAGACTGAGAAACTACATGGACGACAAGATCAAAGATTTCGAATCGGCGGTTGGTGAGCTAGAGACCATCGTCAAAACACTTGAGGGCGGAGAAATCTCTCTGGAACAATCTCTCCAGCTGTTCGAACGCGGTGTCCTACTCTCGCGCTTCTGTCACACCCGCCTTGAGGACGCAGAGCGTAGGGTCGAAATTCTTACCGAGCAAGGCGAACGGCAGGCAGCTCCCAACCCTCTGGTAACAGAGCAGAAAAAAGACAACTAGGCGTGCCCAAGGAAGACAGCTTCGAACGTTATCTACTAGCCAGACGGGCAGAAATCGATGCTGCCCTGGATTCGGTGCTACCCCATCCACCAGCCTGCCCTCCCCTCATCGCTGAAGCGATGCGATATAGCGTATTCGCTGGAGGCAAGCGAATTCGGCCAATTTTGACACTCGCCTCGGCTGAAGCATTGATGGAGGGCCAGTTGACTGCAGTCTCTATCCCTAGCGACTGGAATCAGATCCTAATTGGTGCCTGCGCTATTGAGCTAGTCCATACATATTCACTCGTTCATGATGACTTACCTTCCATGGACGACGACGACCTCCGCCGCGGCCGGCCGACCGCACATGTCGTCTATGGCGAAGGCAATGCAATCCTCACAGGCGACGCTTTACTAACCCAAGCATTTATTGCTCTAGCTCAGCCAAACTCCACCGACTCACCAGAACTCGAGCATCGTCGTGTTCGCGCTATCGCATGCATCGCGGAAGCCGCCGGTGCCGGTGGCATGGTAGGTGGGCAAGCCCTCGATCTAGCAGCAACGGGGACCCAATCAGGTGGCACCACAGCCCTTCGTGACATGCACGAACGCAAGACCGGTGCCCTAATCAAGGCCGCAGCAGTGTGTGGCGCGATCCTGGCAGGAGGCAAGCCACAGGCTATTGAGACGATCGAAACATATGCCACACATCTAGGCCTCGCCTTCCAGATCGTCGACGACATTCTTGACGTTGAAGGAAAAACCGACGAACTAGGAAAAACGACCGGCAAAGACAAAACCAACGACAAGTCCACCTACCCTTCCCTACATGGAATCGAGCGGTCAAGAGTTTTGGCAACTGAGGCAACAGAAGCTTCAAAGGCTGCACTGGCAACCGCCGGGCTGGGTGGAAGATTAGCCGAAATCGCCGATTGGGTGCTTTCCCGAACTCACTGATCAGGAACCAGAACGTATGAGTAAACCAAACACTCCTATACATTTCACTGTATGACTCGCGTTCGACTCGACACCCTGTTACACGAACGAGGCCTAGCTGATTCACGCACTCGTGGGAAAGCCCTTGTGATGGCTGGGCAGGTCCGAGTCAATGGCAGCAGAGCAAGCAAGGCTGGAACCTTGGTAAGCTCAGACGCAAACGTGACACTCGACACTCCAGACCATCCATATGTTGGTCGAGGCGGAGTTAAATTAGCCCACGCCTTGGACGCATTCAACCTCAATCCAGTTGAAGCTCAAGCTCTTGACATCGGTGCGTCGACCGGAGGGTTCACCGACGTGCTTCTACAGCGAGGCGCTGACCACGTCGTAGCCCTTGATGTGGGACACGGTCAACTGGCCTGGCGCCTTCGTTGCGACCCCCGTGTCACCGTCCTGGAACGGCTACACATCGGCACCGTCACCCCCAATCACCTCCCAGTTGGGTTACGCCAGTTTGACATCATCACGGTTGATGTATCGTTCATCTCTATCCGCTATTTCATCGGACGGTTGCCAACACTTCTCAAGAGGAGTGGAAACCTTGTAGTTCTAGTCAAGCCCCAGTTCGAGGCTGGGCGAGAAGAAGTGGGAAGAGGGGGACTCGTTAAAGACCCAAATATCCACAGGCGGGTGGTAGCAGCTATAGTGGAAGCAGCCAGTGAGGTAGGATTGATCCAGCTGGCAATGGCACCCTCACCGATCACAGGTGCCGATGGTAACCAAGAATTTTTTCTGCAGCTCAGACACAGTGCGAGACCCTGATGTGTGGCAACACTCCTTCAACGACACTCCCTACGATTAACACAGTAGGAATCGTTGCCAAGACGAGCCTTCATGAAGCAGCGTCAGTGGTGCGGGAAGTCGCGGCATGGCTGGAACGTCGCAATCTCCGTCCAATCATCGAGGAAGGCACCGCAGCCCTAGCTGAACTCTCTTCCACGGAAAGAGCTAATTCAGCCCTCCTACCCACCATGGCAGACCTTATCTTGGTCCTCGGTGGGGACGGCACTCTTCTCGGAGTAGCAAGACAGATCGCTGCGGCACCAACGGATACACCGATTCTTGCTGTAAATTTCGGAGGCTTGGGGTTTCTAACCGAGATCACACTCGCTGAACTGTTCGAAGCGTTGGCAACTATCGTTGCAGGCAACGCAAAAATCGATGAACGCCGGATGCTACGCGCCCGGATAATCAGGGGGGGTGAAACCCTCGCAGAACGACATGTCTTAAACGACGTGGTGATCACCAAGGGCGCATTGTCAGGCATGCTAGACCTGTCGGTATCATTCGGTGATCAGTTTGTTACCCAGTTCCGAGCTGACGGTCTGATTGTCTCTACGCCAACCGGGTCAACAGCCTACAACCTTTCAGTTGGCGGACCAATCGTACATCCCGTGGTCCAAGCGACGCTTCTTACCCCTATCGCGCCGCACATGCTAACCAACCGTCCCGTTCTGTTGCCAGACAGGTCGCCAATAAGCATTGAACCGAAGCTAGACACCAGACAGGCCAAAGCATTTAGCAGCTTCGATGGTCAGACTGGGCGCGAAATCCAACACGGGGATATCATCAACGTAGAAACCTCTGGGCAGCCACTCAGAATGATTCGTGCCACAGGACGCCCTTATTTCGCAGTCCTACGTGAGAAACTCCGGTGGACCGAACGTTGAAATTTCTCGTTATTCCAGGTTCAAGAGCAGGCTAGACGATCCGCCGCTGGAACTGGACAATATCGACAGGACGATCGGCACCAGCCAGTAAGAAGACACCTCTTCAACACTCCTGTTCTCTCACATCTTGCTAATCGGAGGGTGATAGATGATTTGGATCCGGTTTCCATCCGGGTCAGACAGGTACAGGGACCGAGCCCCGTCCCGATGAGTTCGCGGCCTAGCCGTAAGAGCGACTCCATGTTCGTCAAGATATGCTGCCCAAAGATCGACGTCACTGGGCCGACGCACGAGCAAGCCGAAATGATCCAGAGGACCGCCTCCTTTAGACTGGCCAACCCCGCTCCGATGCAGCGCGAGGTTGTCTAACCCAGAAGTCAGGTAAACGTTGTCGGCGTCAGGCTCCCACTCCACGATGAAGCCCAACCGCTCGACGTAGAAACTCTTCATCTCGTCAAACGCCATGGTAAACAAAGCAAGATGCCGGAGCCCCAGATGCATTGGCTTGGTGGTCATCCGTCTAGCTTATCAGGCAGCTGGTCAGGCTTAGACAAGACCAAACAAGAGATCGAAAAGCAGCCATCTCGCACCTCGACGCCTTAACAAGATTGGCGTCATCTCTCGAAACCTCCCAAGCAGACCAATTCGCCTCAGTGAGGCACCGTGCAAAACCAAATACTACTAGCCAACATAAGACCCAGAAGAAATGGCTACAGTTGCAAAGGTTCCCAATAACTTGGAACCGTAACCTTGGAATGCAAGACCCTTCCGCCATCTGGCTGTGTTTAACATGGCCTGCTAGAATCATGAGATGGTCGCCCGTTCTGGAGCTCAGCTCCGATGCGCCCTATGTGGCGCCAAAGAAGTATCTGAGCCACACAGTGAAGCCAAGTACTGTCGTGACTGCTGGGACAAGAAAATTGCCGTTGAGGACGTTGTCGCGCGAGAGTTTGCACTCAAGCGATATATCAGAGCCCATAGTGCCGAAAAATATTTCGTCTACCATGCCACAGTGAAAAGGCCTTGTGGTCAGCTAATAGTGGTCGACGATGGTTACGACCTGTTTTTAACGCTTATTCTGTACCCACCATTCGATTGGGACGAACTCGCCTACCACTTGGACGGAGACCCAGACGGGCGGATATTTGCTGAAATTCTGATCGATGTGATAGCGGCAGAAGTGATCGAACCATGGGGGGGCGGCAAGTGGCACCTAGAAATTTTCCGGTCGAACCAAGCAGAACCGGAAGACTGGAACGGAGAGATGTGAGCCGACTAGCTCGCCTAAATTCCAGCGTTCCAAGCCCCCCCCCAAGACACCAATAAACGAGAACGAAGATGTGGGGGGTTGAATTGCTCGTTCGGACAAGCCACAATTAAAGGCAGATTACAAAACCTACTTTCTTGGTATCTTGAAAACTTCGGAGGTCAGTCAATGAGACGCCTGAATCTCGTGGCGGTACTCGGTTCCGTGGCAGTTCTAACACTCACAGCCGGTTGTGGAGGTGAAGCCGAAGGTGTAGAGGTTGTCGAACCGGCAGTACCTATCCAACTTCGCGAAATGATTGAGAATCAAACAGACTCCCCGCTTGTTGCCACCATTCGCGGCGCTGGCCAAATCGGTTACCTTCAACCACGAACCAGCCGTGATGGAAGCGAGATGGTCACGACCGTTAGGGTCCAGAACAATTCCAGCGGTCCATTAGCTGCATTTAAGATAGACGAATTTTGGTATGACAGAGCCGGTGATACCGTGACCGGTGGCTCCTACCGAATGACCAAGCCTTTCATGGTTGGTGAAATCATCGAGGTTGAACTACGAATACCCCGTAACAGTCGTATGTCTCGCAGCAACTATGAATTTACTCACAAGAACGGCGAAATCGAAGCGACGCTCTTTGAAGAAATGGATGAGCCGACTCCGGTGGAAGAAGAAGTAGAAGAAGACGCTGAAGCCGAGAATTCATAGCTAACAAAGACCTTTGGACACAAGTGAGGCGCCGACGGACAGCATCGTCCGTCCGGTGCCTCGTCTTCGTACAGACACGAAAATCTGATACTAGGCATCGGTGCCAAATAGTCGGAACCCGACCAAGCGCGGAGAAGCAGCGTCTAAAGTAATAGCATGGAGCCGCACACACCACCTGTTTCAATCGCTCCTATACTGCCCAATATGAGTCTAGACATCGACGTTATCCAGGTGGCGCTCCGCGATGACAGCCTCGACGGATGGTTGCTTTACGATTTTCACGGATCGAATCCAATAGCAAGGCGCATTACCGGACTCGAATCGGCCGCAAAATTAACAACGCGACGATGGTATTACTTGATTCCTGCCGATGGCCTGCCTCAAAAACTAGTTCATGTAATCGAGCAGGACCGACTTGACCATCTTCCGGGAGATAAGACCCTATATGCAGAATATGGAGAACTTGAGTCTTGCCTCCGTTCACTAGTCAAAGGCCACTCCAACGTCGCTATGGAATATTCACCCAATTGCGCGAACCCTTACATTTCTAGGGTCGACGCTGGCACAGTTGACGCGGTCCGTGCGCTTGGTGTTAGTGTCTCGTCATCAGGGGACCTAGTTCAGCGATTCGAAGCCACTTGGGATGAGGCAGCCCTAACTACCCACGAATCAGCAGCCCGCGCTCTTTACAGGATTAAAGACCAGGCCCTTGATCTCGTGGAGCAGCGCACGAGGCACGGCATTCCGCTCACAGAAATTGAAGTTCAAGACGCTATGGTCGGTTGGTTCGGTGATGAGGGGTTGGTTAGTGACTCACGGCCCGTAGTCGCAGCGCAAGAAAATGCCGGGGACCCACACTATCTCCCAACTCGTGAGCGGAACCGGGCAATCGGTACAAATGAATTATTGCTCCTTGACCTGTGGGGCAAGGCAAAGGCACCTGGAGCTGTCTATGCCGATATCACCTGGATGGGCTACACCGGCACCACTGTCCCACCTCAGTATGCAAGAGCGTTCGATATCATTCGCAGAGGACGAGACACAGCAGTCACGCTCGTGCAAACGGCGGTTGCAGAAAGGCGCCAACTGATGGGCTGGGAAGTCGATCGAGCAACCAGAGGTTACATCACCGAAGCCGGTCTTGGTGACCAGTTCATCCACCGTACCGGACACAACCTAGGACAAGAAGTACACGGTAACGGTGTGCACTTGGATGACTTTGAGACGCATGACGAACGCCGTCTTTTACCGGGCACCGGTGTAACTATCGAACCTGGTGTGTATTTCGAAAACTTCGGTTTACGAACAGAAATCAACCTTTACGTCGGGCTCGAAAGAGCTACGGTCACCGGGCCACAGCAGCATGAGATCCGACCGTTGGGATAGGATTGCAGCTTGGAGGAAGAAATGGCTACATCAAAAACAACGCTGTTTTCTGGCATTCTTGTTGCCATTACATCAATGGTGATTGGTCTCGTGATCGCAGGGCGTCTCGACATCGCCTCGAGTTCAGTAGCACAACCTGCAGGCGCGTCTCCTCTACCTACGATGAACAGCGCTCCGATCACAGGTCAACTAAGCGCAAATACATTTCGAGACATCGCCGAAGCCCAAAGCCCGATGGTGGTGAATATACGAACGGAATCTCAAGGTGAGGAAGGGCAGCAAAATAGCCCCTTTGGTGGTGGCAACGACGACCTGTTCAGGCGCTTCTTCGGTGATCCACCAGAATCTGGACAACGACCCGCCGTCTCCGCAGGAACAGGGTTTGTGATTGATCAGGCCGGTTACATCCTCACAAACAACCATGTTGTGGCCGACGCTTCAAAGATCGAAGTTTCGTTCCTAGGTGACGACCAAGAAACCTACGAGGCAAGGGTGGTTGGCCGAGATCGACTCACTGACAGTGCATTAATCGAACTAATCGAAAAACCAACCTACAGACTCCCAGAAGCTCAGTTTGGCGACTCAGATCAAATGCGCTCCGGTGACTGGGTTATGGCAATAGGCAATCCATTTAATCTCGGGCACACAGTCACTGTCGGTGTAGTTAGCGCAGTGGGACGTCCATTTGAGCAGGTTCGTGGGAGATCTCAGGAGGTCATCCAAACAGACGCAGCTATCAACCCAGGCAACTCAGGTGGTCCTTTGCTCAACCTTCGCGGAGAAGTGATCGGAATCAACACTGCGATTGTCAGCGACCGTCCAAGTAACCTAGGAATCGGCTTCGCGGTTCCAATCAACACAGTCCGTGAATTGCTGCCCCAACTCCGGACAGGAAGAGTCACTCGAGGGCTCATTGGTGTGTCGATTTTGGCGGTAACCAACGATGATTTTGAAGCGTTCGGATTGCCTGAGCGAATGGGGGCAATCGTCTCGACCATCCAACCAGGTGGACCCGCTGACGAATCCGACCTCGAGCTTGGCGATGTGATCGTTAGCTTTGAGGGAGAGCGAGTAGCGGATGTGGAAGACCTTCAGCAGAAAGTAGTAGAAACCAGGCCAGGCTCTGTCATCGAACTAGAGGTGTATCGTCGCGGCGAGCGAACCACAGTACCGATCACAATCGGGGAGCTCGATCTTGAAAACGAGAATCGACAGGCAACGGTCGAGGAAAGCGAAGACCTCAACACCGGCTTCGGCATGACACTACAAAACCTGACCGATGACGCCGCACGCCAGCTCAACATAGCACCAGGAACTACAGGCACGGTCGTGACTGGGGTCACTCCAGCAGGTGCTGCGCAGAGCGGTGGGGTGCGCCCAGGAGATGTGATCACAGCCATTAACCAGACAACCGTTTCGACAGCAGCAGACGCAATCCGCGAACTAAATCAGGTCGAAGCAGGTCGAACCGCCTTCTTGTTGATCCTCCGAGGTGACTCGCAAGTCTTCCTGAGACTCCGTAAGGAATGACCTGCTACCGAAAAAGATCAAAAGGGCGAACGAGCTAACCGCTGGCAGATACTAGACATCTGTCACGGGACAACAATGTACCCAGACACCAAACCTCTCCGGGCGGAGGCCCCAATGTCTACCACGCTTCGCTCCTTGATTTGCAAAAACATCAAGGACTCAGGAGCTCTTACCGTAGCAGAGTTCATGAGCCTTGCTCTATACCATCCGGTGCATGGCTACTATGCTCGCGCACCGAAACGAACTGGCCGAACAGGGGATTACTTCACTAGCGTAGATGTTGGCCCGCAATTTGGTAGGTTGCTAGCAAAACAACTAGATGAAATGTGTCAGTTGCTTGGGTCTGGCAGTACTCGAAATTTTGAATTAGTCGAAGTCGGCGCAAGCAACGGACAGCTAGCACTAGACATTCTTGACGCTGCTACATCACTCTATCCCCAGCTATACGAGGCCATCAAGCTCACACTGGTAGAAGCCAGTCCGTCCGCCCGAGCTATCCAACGCGAAACGCTGGGAAAACATCAAGAGCTTTTGGTCCGGCAGCTAGAAACCCTTCCCGACAAAATCTGTGGGGTCATACTTGCCAATGAGCTACTCGATGCACTTCCGACCCATGCAGTAACGATGACGACTGATGGACTTCGAGAGGTGTTTATTGGCCTCGACGGAAAACGGTTTGTCGAACGGATCGGTCCGCCTTCCACGCCGGAACTTGCGCGCTACCTCAAGCGCTTAGACATCACTCCAGAGACAGGTTGGCGGGGCGAAATCAACTTAGCTGCCATCGACTGGATACGGTCAGCTTCGCAGCGACTCCAGCGAGGTTTCATCATTCTTATCGACTACGGGCATCAGGCAACTGAACTCTATTCTGGCCACCTCAACGCTGGTACTTTGACTACCTTCCACCGTCATCTGGTTAGCGTCCATGGCATCGATCCACAACAACTAGATGATCCGGAATGGTTGGCCTGCCCGGGCCAACAAGACATAACGTCCCACGTAGACCTGACATCCGTTCGGAATGCTGCTTTAGCAGAAGGACTTGACGAACTTGGGTTCATGGATCAGACCAAATTTCTGCTCGGTCTTGGGGCTCTAGATATGACAAATGTCGGCCTTAGTGAGCCCGATGCGCTCAGGCACCGTCTGGCAATAAAGACCCTGCTCGTCCCGGGAGGCCTTGGCAGCACCCACCAAGTCCTGCTTCTAGGCAAACAAGTGGGTAGCCCCCCCCTGATCGGCTCCTCATTGTCTAAAGCTGGAATCTGGAAAGATCACAAGAATCACGCTAACCCCCTGTTAACATAAGCAGGCTACACGATGAAGGTCGAGCCAGACCAAAAGAAACACTGCATCGGCTAGAGGTCAAGCTCGGCACTAGGCCTAGTCGACGTTTTCAGAACCACAACCATGGCGGCAGAACACACCGAACGTGAGGTCAAGTTAGCTTACGATAGCCCTACTGAGGCTCGGCAAGCAGTGGTGGCGGCTGGAGCGGTCCCCCTTCGACCAAGAAGGCTGCAAAACGACTATTTGCTCGACCGTGATCTGAAACCACTGGGCGACCGTATGTGTACCTTACGGTTCAGGCTCGATGGAGATCTTGCTTACTTCACCTTCAAAGGGACTCCACAACTGGGCACAACTAAAGTTCGTGAAGAACTGGAAACTCTCGTCGACGATGGAAAAACTCTACTAAAAATACTCGAACGCCTAGGTTTTCGAGTCTGGTTTAGCTATCAGAAATATCGGGAGGAATTCCGTCAAGGAAGTCTTGTAATCGCAGTCGACGAATCTCCTATTGGTACCTTCATCGAACTGGAAGGTAACGAGGAGGACATTCTTGCCATGACAACAAACCTCAGACGTTGCCAAACTGATTTTCTTCTTGACTCTTACTTGGCCCTGTTTCGTCAACACTGCGCAGAGACAGGGTCATCAGCGGTAAACATGTTGTTCGATGAATTGTGACCACCATTTTACCCTCGACCCTCGTGCTGGCTGCCGGACTAGGCACTAGATTGAGACCGTTGACTTTTTGCCGGGCAAAGGCCGCAGTCCCAGTAGCTGGAGTCCCGTTGATCTGCCGCCAATTAGAGCAGCTAGTTAACCAAGGTGTGCAAGACGTTGTGGTTAACCTACATCACAGACCACACACTATCACTAAGGCCGTAGGTCACGGTTTATCGTTAGGTTGTAACGTCCGCTTCTCCTGGGAGCCAGTAGTCCTCGGGTCCGCTGGCGGACCACGACATGCTTTACCCCTACTCGATCAACGCTTCATCCTAGTCAACGGAGATACCTTATGCGATGTGAATCTCGTGGACTTACTTCATACCCACCTTAGACAGCAAGCCAGCGTAACCCTCTCAGTTGCCAAGAACCCAGCACCAAGCCGGTACGGTGGCGTCATCACCGATCAAGAAGGATGGGTTAGGGAATTTGTCCCTGCCGGAGACACGAGGCAATCTTGGCACTTCGTTGGAGTCCAAGTCGCAGAAGCCTCTGTCTTCAGTAGGCTAGTCGATGGAAAACCAGCCTCGTCAATCGGGGGGCTCTACAACAACCTGCTGTCTTACGGACAACAAATAGCGACACACCGAGTGTCTGGACAATTTTTCGACATTGGAACCCCTGCTGACTACCTAGCGACAAACCAAGCACTAAGTGGCTCAGAAACTAAATCCCAGCTCTTCGTCGGCGAACGACCTTCAGTCCACCCGACTGCCTTGATCACGAAATCAGTACTGTGGGACGACGTAGTCGTCGGAGCCAACTGCATCATAACCAGCTGCGTTCTTACTGACGGTGTAAGACTGCCAGCTGGCACTGTGCTAGACCGACAGGCCGTGATCCAGCTTCCATCAGAGAGCAAACGCACTCCGGGAATGCCCAAAATACCAGCTAAAGGAACGCTTCTAACAGTCCCAATCAAAGACAACCAAGAAATCATCCAGACCTTAAAGTAGGCGGATACCTTCTTAGACTGACACCATGCTCGGCGACATCCTCTAGGCTACCGTAAAGAGATTTCAATGACAGAGACTGCTACTGGGTCAACACCATGGCACAAGACAAATTCTGTCGATAAACGTGTGGTTAATTACCTAAAAAGGTTGGGCCTCCCTCCATCAACAACCATTGTCAAACGCCTTCATGGCGACGCCTCAGACAGGTCGTATGTAAGAGTGATTCTTCCAGACAGCTCATCATTCGTACTCGCTATGCATCCCGAACCATTTGCTCCAAACGCCTTGCCACAATTTCACGTCGGATCAATCTTTGAGCACCTCGGAATTCCAATCCCTAGAATCATCGACCAAGCTGGAGACCTAGGTCTGCTGGCAATCGATGATCTCGGCGACGAAACTCTCCAAAATTGGCTAGAAACCAACAATACCCAAGACCCAACACCGTTATATCTCGAGGCCGTAGGTCTTATCGCAAAACTTCAGACTGGCGCAGCAAATCTAGCCGACGGGCAGGAGGGGCCCTTTGGGCTTGCATTCGACACTCACAAATTGGATTGGGAGTTCGATTTTTTTCGGTCGCAGTTCCTCGAAACATACAGACAGGCCAACATTGCTTCAGCCACAAATAAAGCTCTCCAGTATGAACTCTCAAAGATCTCTGCCGAACTGGCTGCCGAGCCTCGTGTGCTATGCCACAGGGACTATCACAGTCGCAATCTGATGATTAAGGAAAACAATCTGGTAGTCATCGATTTTCAAGACGCCCGCATGGGTCCAAACACCTACGACTTAGTTTCATTGCTGCGTGACTGCTATGTAGACCTACCGCGAAGCTTGGTAACAAATATGATTACCCATTTTCTCAGCGGAGTACCCATGAGTCATGCCGTCAATTTTCACGACAGATTCAACCTTATGTCAGTGCAACGTCATCTGAAGGCCCTTGGGACTTTCGGGCACCAGATTAGTTGTTTCGGTCGGTCTGAGTTTGCAGCCCACGTACCCCGCACTCTCAAATACCTGCGGGAAACTCTACACGCCCAACCCCGCTTCGGACGCCTTCTGGAACTATTGGCGCGTTTAATCCCAGAGCTCATATGAAAATCACCTAGAATCCACCAAAATTGAAACCAACGACTGTCTAGGGAAACAGCTCGATTCAGAGCCATCAAACTTTGGTAGACGGTAGTCGTTGAAGACAAGAAGCCGTAGTGGGGTCAGTTTGGTAAGGTTAAGTAAGCAACAGTGCCTATAGTTGCGAATTGCAGCAACACACAGATGCAAGATTCGCCAGAGAAAGAAGTTTGCCAACTCTTGAAGCTAGCGTGTCACGGCGAATAGTGATTGACTTACACAGGGACGTCTGTACCAGCAATATCCCATGCGAGATATTAGATTACTCAAAGAAGCCGAAAGCCTATCCGAGACCTCGATTACGGCACATTTAGACCACAATCAGGTATCACGGAAGGAAAACCAGGCAACTTTTGACGGGGAATTTAGCTAGCCTAACGCTGTCTTGATGCTAGAACGCCTTTCCCAAAGAGTAGGGTCCATGGCTTATATCGAAAACATCCCAGAAAGCGCCGACCAAGACGTAACATTACGAGGTTGGCTACACAACCGACGCTCAAGTGGAAAGATCCACTTCCTGACCATCCGAGACGGCACAGGATTCATTCAAGCAGTGATGTCGAAGAAGACAGTGGGGGACGAGATCTTCTTGCAGACAGCCCACCTCGGCCAAGAAACTGCGATCGAAGTCAACGGTAGAGTCAGGGAAGACAGCAGGGCACCTGGCGGCTACGAGCTAGACATCAATGGATTGCAGCTGGTTGGTCCGACTCAAAACTACCCGATCACCCCCAAAGAGCACGGCGTCGACTTCCTTCTTGACCGTCGCCATCTTTGGATCAGGTCTGAACGACAGCAGGCAATCTTGCGAACACGCCACACCGTAATTAACGCGGTTCGGGATTTCTTCAATGCCCAAGGGTTCATTCTCGCCGACACGCCAATTTTCACACCAGCTGCTTGTGAAGGTACAACAACACTATTTTCGGTACCCTACTTCGACGATGCTACCGCCTACCTGACCCAAAGTGGCCAACTCTACAACGAGGCTAACGCTATGGCACTCGGTCGTGTCTACTGCTTCGGTCCCACTTTCCGTGCCGAGAAATCAAAGACTCGGCGCCATCTGACCGAGTTTTGGATGGTTGAACCGGAAATGGCCTACGCTTCCCTGGAAGACGCTATTGATTTGGCAGAAAGTTTGGTGACGTCAGTTGTAGCCAAGGTACTGGAAGACCGCTCCCATGAACTCGACGTCCTCGAAAGGGATAGAACCCCTCTCGAGAGCATTCAAGGTCCTTTTCCACGAATTAGTTACGACGAAGCAATTAACTTTCTTAAGGAGGCAGGTCGAACCATTGAATACGGTGATGACTTCGGCGGACCAGATGAAACATTGCTAGCAGAAAGATTTGACCGGCCGGTCGTCGTGCATCGATTCCCCTCTGCAACAAAGGCTTTCTACATGAAACCTGATCCAGATCGACCCGAGCTCTCACTCTCAGTGGACGTTCTGGCTCCAGAAGGCTATGGCGAAATCATCGGTGGGGGGCAACGCCTTGACGATCTCGATCTTTTGCTGAAGCGGATCATCAAACATGACCTGCCTCAAGAAATGTTCGAGTGGTATCTTGACCTCCGTCGATATGGCAATGTGCCGCACTCCGGATTCGGTATGGGCATCGAACGCGTCGTTGCCTGGTTGTGCGGTCTAGAACACGTCCGAGAAACTATTCCGTACCCAAGGATGCTCTACCGACTGACACCGTGAGACAACACATACCACGGCTCCACATGGCTCTAATGGTGGACCTACAGTCGATTGAACTTCACCCCCGGTAGTGGTGGAGTTCAATCGAAGATACCAGCGCACTACACTGAAGCTCCGCTCAACTGGTCGAATTCGGCTACATCGATACTTAAGAGTCGTTCTCAAACGTCCCAGCTTCAACGGGTCTTGTTCTCGTGATATAGTTCGGTAGTTGCGTTCGCGGTGATAACTTATTAGTGGGCGTTTAGGCCCACTTTTTGTTTTTCGGGGCGATTCATCGTGACGTTTTCCGGATCAAGAGAAGACCAGGTCCGCGAGCTGCGCTCGATGGCTGACCGGGTTGCACAAGGCCACGGCCTTGAACTGTTTGACCTGCAGTTCAGGCGGGAATCGATCGGGTGGGTACTGCGGATCATAATAGACCGGGCGAGCCAGCCAAGTGGCAACAGGCTAGATGAAAGCGTGAGCGTCAGCGATTGCGAAGTGGTTAGTGCTGATGTCAGTGCCATTCTTGACGCTGAGGTAGAGTTTGAACACACTTTCACACTGGAGGTGTCTTCACCGGGCTTGGACCGGCCACTTCGCAATCTCGAGGATTTTGTCCGGTTTATCGGCAGACGTGCCAAGATCGTAACGTCCGAACCGGTTCAAGGGCAAACGTTTGTTTCCGGTCGCATCGTGGCGGTGCATGACCGGGTCATCGTAATTGAGGACGGTGCCGCTACACGCCACATTCCCGAGCAAACCGTTGCCCGGGCACAACTTGAAATCGAGGTATAGGATTCCGATTTCGAAACACCGGCCTCAGAGCTATAGGAAACCGGTGCTCAGCGAACAGGGTGTGCGATAGCGGGTACTGCCAGCCGCAAACATCCCAGGAAAGTGCCATGAACAACTCGTTGTTACAGAGCATTGAGGTGCTCGCAAAAGAAAAAGGTATCGAGGCTGACGTCATCATTACAGCCATCGAGGACGCAGTCCTCACTGCATCGAGAAAGCACTTCAAGTTGTCGGAAGAGAACTTGAGAACCAAGTTTAGCCAAGAAACTGGACAGGTTGAGCTCTTTGCCGTGCGGAGGATTGTGGAAGAAGTTGTAAATCCGGCTACAGAGATCGATCTGATCAAGGCCCAAGAGCTGTTCGGTGAAGAGGCAGCCGTCGGAATGGAGATCGAAGACCCTAGGCCAACTGACGGCCTCGGTCGCATTGCTGCCCAAACGGCCAAGCAAGTGATTTTCCAAAAAGTACGCGAAGCTGAGCGAGAGAACGTCTATGAAGAGTACGGCAAGCAAATAGGAGAAGTGGTCAACGGACTTGTCAAACGCTTCGAAAGTGGTGACATCGTAGTCGAAATTGGCCGTGTTGAAGGTCTGTTACCGCGGCGCGAACAGTCAAGAGCCGAAAACTACACAACCGGTGATCGAGTGCGTGCAGTGATCACGGATGTGAACCAAAACACCAAAGGTCCACAAATCGTCCTTTCCCGCACTGATCCGATATTGCTGATAAAGCTATTCGAACAGGAAGTGCCAGAAATCTACGATGGAACTGTTGTCATCCGTGGGGCAGTCCGGGAAGCTGGCGACCGAGCGAAAGTTGCTGTGGCGTCTCGTGAACGGGAAATTGACCCCGTGGGGGCCTGCGTAGGTATGAAGGGGACCCGCGTACAAGCAATTATCCGCGAATTGCGTGGGGAAAAGATTGACATTGTGGAATGGTCTGAGGACGCCGCAACATTCGTCACCAATGCAATCAGTCCAGCAAAGGTGCAGCGAGCATCCGTCGTGGACGAAGCTGAACGGATTATTGAAGTTGTGGTTGAGGATCGCCAACTCTCGCTGGCCATCGGCAAGAAGGGCCAAAACGTTAGGCTAGCAGCAAAACTCGCTGGGTGGAAGATCGACATCAAGAGTGAAGAAGAGAAACGAAGAGAAGTTGAGGCGCAGTTCGACGAGCTAGGCACAGAGGAAGCAGCCCCTCTGTCCGTGCCTGGACTCGACGAAACAATGGTGGAACTACTTAACGCCGCTGGTATCCAAACTGTAGAGCGAATGGTGTCAGCGACAACATCTGAACTAAGTGAGGTACTTGGGATTTCAGAAGGTGCCGCAGAAGCACTCCGCCAAGACGCTGAAGCAGCAACTATGGCAGCAGGCGGTGCCGTGGGCAGCGGTGTGACGGAAGCTGTTCCCCAAGTAGGCGTTGAACCGCCAATCCCCTCTCATGCAGCGACTCCCTTCGATCAACCAGGTGAGTCCAATGATGAGGGAACCGGCACGACCGGAAGCAAGGACGGCGAGGCTGCCAATAGCGAACAAACGACAGCTTCAACCCAAGAGGACGACCAGTGATGTACGTGATCCCTAATGTCTGGCCGAAACAGAAAGCGGAAGAACCTTCCGAGAGGGTTAGGGAACAACGAGCAGACTGAGCGGAAACTGAAGACAAAGGATACACGTTGAGCACGATCCGGATCTACAAGGTCGCTGAAGTGCTGGGGCTCCAGAGTCACGAGGTCATAGACCTACTCAAGCGCGAGCATGGTATCGAAGTAAAAAGCGCCTCAAGCACGATCGAAGAAATCGTGGCCAGGCAGTTTGCGGAGCGCACTGCTCGGGAACGAAACCTCAGCCTCCCAGCTGGGCGCTTGTTCTCAGAGCTGGCGACTTCGGCCAATCGCTCCCGCAAAGGAAAGAAAAGCGCTAAAGCTTCAGAGCCAACAGTAAAACCTCGGCTCGGTCCACCGCGCTTGGTAAAAGCTCCACCAATTGTCCCCGCGGCCACCGGTGAGGAACCGGCAGACGAACCCACACAGGGTATAGCTGATCCGGTTCCAGCGGTTACGGCAGAACCTGAAATGCCAGAGCCGGCCACTGTACAAGTTGCAGCCACTGATCTGGACAACACTATAGAACAAGCTGAAGCCCCGGTAACGGAAACCGAATTAGCCGACACCACCGAGCAGCCCACGATAGCAGTAGAAGTAGAAATAGTCCCTGAAGAATCTACTAATGCTTCAGCGGCAGCGGCAGCGGCAGCGGCAGCGGCAGCGGCAGAGGCAGAGGCAGAGGCAGCGGCAGCGGCAGAGGCAGAGGCAGAGGCAGAGGCAGAGGCAGAGGCAGAGGCAGAGCCAATTAAAGCCGTCGAAATCGAGCCGGCACGGCCCATTCCGATTGAACCCACCACCGCAACTCAGCCTTCAGAAACATCCGTACGGACGACAGAGCCGGTAGCTGAACCTATCTCGGAAGCCGAGGAGACACCCACACCGATAGTTGAATCGCCAATTCCAAGCAGCCCGAAACCCTTTAAGCCAACTGGTCGAGTCGTTCCTCCGACTATGAGACTTCGGGTCGAAAAGCAACCACCCCCACTAACTCCGCTCACTCCTAGCGTGACCTCAGTGCCGCGTCCGGCGGTCCGAGCCAAGAGGCCACCAACACAGAGACCCTCGGCACCGTCAACGGCGCAGCGTCCACGTCCAGGTGCCAGACCGATCGGACCAGCCCCATCGCGACCAAGTTCTCCAATGGGTGGATCACGCCCCTTGCCGTCACAGCCGAACAGGCCATCTGGAGCAGGACCTACGACTCCAGCCGTCGGATATCGTCCATCCTATCGCCCACCCCCTCGCCCACCTGGGGGACGAAAAAGGCGTCCGCCACGTTCTAATGCCCCATTTACTCCGGCGCCCCCCCCACCCATCACCAGGACGATCTCCCTGGCAGAAGGGATGACGGTTAAAGATTTAGCTGAAAAGCTAGAGCTCAAAGCCAAAGACGTGCTGAAAAAATTGATCGAGCGTAGGTTGATGATGACAATCAACACAACCCTCGACACCGAAACTGCCACCATGGTCGCACGGGAGTTTGGCGCCAAGGTGGAAATGCGCTCATTCGAAGAGGAAATACTCGAGGTCGAATCGACTGCAGTTGAAGACAAAGCCCTATCAACCCGGGCACCTGTAGTGACTGTCATGGGCCATGTCGACCACGGCAAGACAAGCCTATTGGACGCGATCCGGGACTCTAGGGTAGCTGAACGGGAAGCTGGTGGGATAACCCAGCACATCGGCGCCTATGCGGTCGAGCTGAACAGCCGGCGCGTTGTCTTTCTAGACACCCCGGGCCACGAAGCATTCACCTTGATGCGAGCGCGTGGTGCAAGCGTAACTGACATAGTTATCTTGGTAGTGGCCGCTGACGACGGAGTCATGCCTCAGACTCGAGAGGCCATCGACCATGCCACAGCCGCCAAGGTTCCTCTAATCGTCGCAATCAACAAAATCGACAAACCAAACGCTAATGTCGAACGGGTCAAAACCGAGCTGTCCGAATTGGGATTAACAGCTGAGGACTGGGGCGGTCAAACCGTAACAGTCGAAGTGTCAGCGACCAAAAAGCAAAATCTGGACCTGTTGCTCGAAATGATTTTGCTTGTGACCGACCTAGGTGAACTCAAAGCCAATCCCGATCGGAGTGCCAGTGGAACAGTCTTGGAGGCAAAAATAGATCGCGGACGAGGTCCGGTAGCAACGGTTCTGGTTAAGGACGGCACACTGCATGTCGGCGACAACTTCATCGCTGGTCCGATAGTCGGTAAAGTACGCGCGCTGATAGACGACAGAGGGCTGCAGCAAAAACAAGCTGGCCCATCCAGTGCAATCGAAGTCCTTGGACTAACTGGACTACCTCAGCCAGGCGACACCTTTCAGGCAGTGGCTGACGCAGCTAAGGCACGACACATCGCAATGCTTAGACAAGGCCAAGCTAAGGAAAAGACCCTCGGTGAGAAGGGTGGACGGCTGACTCTGGAGTCGTTGCAAAAACAGATTGCTGAAGGGGACACAAAAGAACTCCCTATCATCGTCAAAGCCGATGTCCAAGGCTCCGCCGAAGTCCTGGCCGATGTATTGAGCAAGCTCGGAGACGAGCGTGTAAAAGTACGTCTGATCAGTAGTGGTGCTGGCGCCATTAACGAGGGTGATGTTGTGTTCGCAGCAGCATCCAATGCCGTTATCGTCGGATTCAATGTAAGGCCAGACCGCAATGCAGCCTCCATGGCTGAAAGAGAAAAAATCGATGTCCGACTCCATCGTGTAATTTATGACGTCACAGAAGAAATCAAACAAGCGATGGCTGGTCTGCTTGAGCCAACAGTAAAAGAGATTCAAGTTGGTTCGGCCGAAGTTCGAGACGTGTTTAAGGTACCGAAGTTCGGTTCGGCAGCAGGTTGTATGGTTATCGAAGGTAAACTCAGCCGGGCCGGAGGCACTCAAGCCAGATTACTAAGAGATAATGTGGTGATTCACGAAGGTCGCATCGGGTCACTTCGTCGCTTTAAGGAAGATGTGAACGACGTGAAGAACGGACTCGAATGCGGAGTTGCTTTCGAACGCTACGCAGACATCAAAGTGGGTGATGTAATAGAAGTGTTCTCCGTCGAGAAAATAGCTGCAACAGTTTAGAAGGACAAGCGGCTCGGCTTAGGGCAATAAAGACCAGAACCTGTAATGATCCAAGGGTCCAGATCTCTTTTGGTAGCATCTGTTGCCGCTTTACCCTTTGAGACACAAACTTTGACCTTCAGCGCTCGATGATTGTCGGGCTTCTCTCTGTCGAACTCCATCTGGCCAGCGCTCGGTCGCTGAAGGATAAGCGGGCTGTGCTCCGCCGGCTAAAGGCCCGTTTAGGAAGCCACAATATCGCTATTTCAGAGATCGCACACCACGAGCTTCGACAGCGTGCAGGGCTCGGGATCGTCACTATAGGAGTGAACCAGGAGATTGCTGAAAGGACTCTTGATGCCGCACTCAGTGAGCTTGACCGTGTTGAACCCGGAATTTCTCTACGAAGCGAGATGGAATGGTTAACATAGCTCCTGAATCATCAACCCTTACTCAGAACCAGAAGAAAACACTTCGACCAATGGCGCAATATTTGAATCGAGTACATGGTGATCAAGTCTGGCAAAACAAGACAAGACATCCCGAGGTATTGCACTAATTTTGCACTACCCAGGCAAACTCGCAGGATGAAAGACATATGAATTCTCGACCAGACCGGCTCGGAGACCAAATTCGTTCAGAATTATGTGATCTTTTACTCCGTTCTGTGCGCGATCCATCACTCAAACTAATAACAATAACCTATGTCCGTATGAGCCGAGATCTCCAAAATGCTCGCATCTACTACACAACCACCTTAGATGGCAAAAGCGAAAAAGGAGTCAAGAGGGGGCTTCGTCGAGCAGCACCATTTCTGCGAAGCCAGCTCGCCAGGCGCATCCGGCTTAGAAGAGTCCCCGAACTAAGCTTCGTCTACGACGACTCAGCCGATAGGGAACTGAGGATAGCCCAAGTGCTCGAAGAACTAGGACTTGACGCATCTCCCGCCCAACAATCAATAGCAAAGGCTCCAAATTCCAATGACACCACCACCGGGTGATTTATCCAAGATACAGGAAATCCTGCTTGGGGGAACAAAGTTTTTATTGACATCACATGCCAGACCTGACGGCGACTCGCTAGGTTCGCAACTCGCTCTTGGCCGCGCACTAAGCCAGCTTGGTAAAGATGTACGAATCGTCAATAAAGACCAGATTCCGGAACTCTATCATTTCCTTCCTGGACTGGAGACTATTGAGATTCTTCCTGAAACGGATTCCTTGGTAGACGCCGTAGTTGTGCTTGAGTGCAGTAGCCTTAGCCGAACAGAGGTCTCAGGTCTCAACAGTGAAACTATCGTCAACATCGATCATCATCCGGGAAACACAATGTATGGAACTATCAATTGGGTGGACGAATCGGCATGCGCCTGCACCGAGCTGGTCTTTGAATTGATTGAAGGGCTTGGGGCCGAACTTACACCTGACATAGCAACCAACCTTTACGTTGGTACCCTTACAGACACTGGCTCATTCCGGTATTCGAATATAACAGCACGGACATTCGAGATCTGTCGTCGTCTCGCAGAAACCGGAATTGATTTAGCCGCCATAGCAGCAAGCGTCTACACCAACGGCAGTATCGGACGACTAAGGCTAACGGGTCGACTCTTGGATCGAATGAAGCTTGAGCACAATAATCAGATCGCCGTTCTAAGCGTAGACAGTGCCATGTTGCAAGAAATAGGCTGCGACTGGGACGATATGGAGGGTATTGTAAACTTGCCACTAGCCGCACGAAATGTTCGCGTTTCGATACTCGTTAGAGAGACCAACGCCGGCCTGCGAGTAAGCCTGCGGTCGAAAACCGGAACAAATGTTCGCAACGCTGCACTTGCCTTCGGGGGCGGCGGCCATATCAATGCCGCCGGGTTGACAATAGAAAAACCGGGCCCGAAGAGCCTTGACACGATTATCTCTCGAATAAAATTCGCTATTTCAGACAGTGAAGAGTGATGGTGTAATAGTCGTCGACAAGCCAGAAGGGCCGACCTCACACGACATCGTGATCTCTGTGCGGCGTGCGCTAAGGCTGAAAAAGGTCGGTCATCTCGGCACCCTTGACCCGCTGGCCACAGGTGTCCTGCCGCTAGTTGTCGGCCGTGCTACCAGACTCGCATCGTTCTTTGCAGGCGCTGTCAAACAGTATGAGGCAGTAATCCAGCTTGGAGTGACAACCGATACAGCAGACATCACTGGAACCGTTACTGGAGGTTTAGCAGAAACTGTCAAAGACGATCTTCCAAGTAAACTTCCAACCCCAGAGACCATTACTAAAGTCGCCTCCAGCTTCGTAGGATCCTACTTGCAGCGCCCCCCAGAGATATCAGCAAAGAAGATCGGTGGAATTCGCGCCTATAAGCTAGCGAGAAGTCACCAACCAGTCCAGCTGAATTCGGTCCAGGTCACACTAGAAAATCTTATAGTCCTGTCTTGTGAACCCCCAAGATTTCGCTGCAGGTTGGTCTGTTCAAGTGGCTTTTATGTGCGAGCATTCGCTAGAGACCTTGGTCTCTCTCTAGGCTGCGGGGGGTGCCTTGAAACCCTGCGTAGGGAACGACATGGCGATTTCGAAATCGCAGACACTGTCCAATTGTCTCAGGTGGTAGAAAACGGTCTTAATTTAGGGGACAAATTCATTCCAATAGATTCCTTGCTACCAAAGTTGCCTGTCGTAGTTGTAAGCGGCCATGAGCTCTCCCGAGTGATAAACGGCAACGTAGTACAGCTCGAACGCGGCCCCGCGAGAGACAATCCCACAATGGCTAGAAAGACCAGGATTGTGAATCAACAGGGAAATCTACTAGCCATTGGTGAACACATGGTCAACGGAGCTTTGCATCCCAAGATTGTTCTAGTGTAAAATTGTTCGGTTGAACAAGATGAGAGGGATGACATCGTCAAAAACGGCAGCGGTTTGGAACACCGGCTGTTGGGCCATCACGCATCTAGGCCTTCCGTGGGAGTGATCAGCAGTGGTGTTGCATAAAGAGCAGAAAACCGAGCTCATCGGCTCATATCAGGTACACCAGACAGACACCGGTTCACCTGAAGTGCAGGTAGCGCTTCTTAGCCAGCGGATCGGTTACTTGACTGAGCATTTTAAAACCCACGCCAAAGACCACCATTCGCGTCGTGGGCTGCTGAAGCTAGTCGGGCAAAGGCGTCGCCTCCTTGACTACCTAAAGGCCAAAGATTCAGAGCGTTACGCTGACCTGATTCGGCGATTGGGTCTCCGCAAGTAGGCGGAAAAATCCAGTCCAGTCCTCCCTGTCTCTCGTCTCCTCACCGTACGGAATATCCTGGAGTGAGATCATGAATATAGGCGAAGTCAATGTTGGCGGTCGGCCCTTGACTATCGAAACTGGAAAACTAGCCAAACAGGCCAGTGGGTCAGTTGTGGTTCGTTATGGTGACACGATGGTCCTCGTGACCGCGTGTTATTCACCTCAGGAGCGGGAAGGTATCGATTTCCTCCCGCTGACCGTAGACTATCGAGAGAACACCTACGCCTCTGGCCGGATTCCAGGAGGCTTCTTTAAGCGAGAAGGAAAGCCTCCAGAAAAGGAAGTCCTCACAAGTCGGCTAATAGACCGACCCATCAGGCCACTATTCCCATCCGGGTGGTGCCATGAGACTCAGATCGTAGCTTTCGTGATATCTGCTGACAAAGAGAATGACTCTGACGTGCTCGCACTGACTGGTGCATCGGCAGCATTAGCTCTATCCGCAATTCCGTTCGAACGCACCATCGCATCTGTTCGGGTAGGGTTGCTGGATGATAAATTGATCATCAACCCAACCTATGAGCAGCGTCGAAAAGGCCGCTTGGACCTAGTCGTAGCTGGCAGTAAGGAGGCGCTCGTAATGGTCGAGGCAGGCGCCCAGCAGGTATCTGAAGATGAGATGCTTGGTGCACTCGACGCGGGACATGAGGCCATTCGGAAGATCATAGAAGAGATCGACGAACTTGCTGCCGAAGCCGGTAAATCTAAGCTGACCGTTGAAACCGAGAAAGTTGATACTGCTTTCGCGAAAGAAGTGGAAGATCAGATTCTAAAGCCACTCTCCGACGCCATGCGGATTGCCGATAAGCTCGAAAACTATGCGGCTGTCGACCATGTACTGGACGACTATCTTGCTTCACTGCCTGAGGACAGTGAACGCCGCACAGATGTCAAAATAGTGTTCAAGGGTTTAAAAGAGAAAGTCCTACGTGACGAAGTACTTGAGCGCGGACAACGCCTCGATGGCCGCAGCTTCGATGAAATTAGGAATATCAATTCCGATGTCGGTCTTCTACCTCGAACCCATGGTTCCGCAGTTTTCACACGTGGAGAAACCCAGGCTCTGGTGACCGCAACATTGGGAACAGCCGATGATAAGCAAAAAGTCGAAATGGTTGATGGGGAGATATTCAGACGCTTCATGTTGCACTATAACTTCCCGCCATTCTCTGTCGGAGAAGTGAAGTTTCTTCGCGGCCCTGGGCGCCGCGAGATCGGGCATGGCAATCTCGCTGAGAGAAGTCTGATGCCCGTCATACCGAGTGAAGAGACATTCCCCTACACGGTGCGAGTAGTATCAGATATCCTCGAGTCAAACGGTTCATCTTCCATGGCATCTGTGTGCGGTGGCACCCTGGCCATGATGGATGCCGGGGTTCCTCTAGAAGCACCGGTTGCTGGTGTGGCCATGGGCCTGATTCTCGACGAAGCGTCAGGCCGCCATGCCATACTTAGCGACATTGCTGGAGCCGAAGACCACTACGGAGATATGGACTTCAAAGTGGCTGGCACCACCACTGGAATCACTGCGCTACAGATGGACATCAAGGTGGGGGGAATCACTTCTGACATCATGCAGCAGGCCCTCAGTCAAGCACGCACTGGTCGGCTTCACATCTTGGAACGAATGCGAGCAACGCTGGAGGATCCCCGCTCCAACATCTCAACATTTGCACCCCGCATAGTCACTATACAGATCCCTGTCGACAAAATCAGAGACGTCATCGGGCCAGGTGGAAAGACCATCCGCAGCATCATCGAACGTACCGGTGTCAAGATTGATGTCGAAGATGACGGACGAATTAACGTCGCTTCAAGTGACGACGAGTCATCACAAAAGGCGCTATCTATTATTGAAGAACTAACAGCCACACCTGAGCTCAACAAGTCTTATCTCGGCACCGTACAACGAATCACCGATTTTGGAGCTTTCATAGAGGTACTCCCAGGCGTCGATGGCCTGTTGCATATATCTGAAATTGCGCATTACCGAGTAAAAGAGGTTCGCGACGAAATGCAGGAAGGCGAAAAGGTGCTTGTTAAGGTCATCAACGTCGACCCTTCCGGAAAGATCCGACTTAGCCGAAAAGCCCTTCTTGACAAGCCCGAGTCTGCTGCCAAGCCTGAATAGTATTCGGTACCCACACGAAGCTAAACACTGGAATTTAACCCTGGTTGCTTTTTAAAAGAGCAACCAGGGAAAATCGACCTTGCAACGGCCATAGGTCCCACAATGTGAGGAGGCTACCTTGTCAGGCTCTCTACCTACAAAGACTTCGGCACTCGATTAGCTTCTAAAGCAGCAATTGCTAAGACTGGGCAAGTGAAATAGCTTTAGCGACCCAACAAGGAAGCGCTATTCCAGAATCATAGCGATCGTTTCAAGCCTGGCCGAGCTGAACCGAAATCAGCTTAGAGACTCCTGGTTCCTCCATAGTCACCCCATAAAGCCGGTCAGCTATTTCCATCGTCTTTCGATTATGGGTCACTAGGATAAACTGCGTCTCCGACTGCATACCCCTCAGCATCTCCACAAAGCGACCAATGTTAGCCTCGTCTAGAGGAGCATCGATCTCGTCGAGTAGACAGAACGGACTGGGCTTATACTTGAAGATGGCGAACATCAGCGACATAGCCGATAGGGCTTTTTCACCACCAGAAAGAAGCTGGATACTTTGCAGTCGTTTCCCTGGTGGCTGAGCGATGATATCAATACCACTCTCAAGCAGATCTGTCTCATCTAGTAGCACCAGACCCGCTCGACCGCCACCAAACAATGTGGAAAATGTCTCCTGGAAGTGGCCATTGATCGCATCAAAAGCTTCGCGGAACCTTTCACGAGTCGTCTTGTTAATACGAGCGATCGCATCACCGGTTGCACGAATCGACTCGACAAGGTCCTCTTTCTGACTAGTCAGGAAATCGAAACGCTCGTCAAGATCATCAAACTCCTCGATCGCCATCATATTGACAGGGCCGAGTCGATCGAGCTTCTCTCGCAAACCCGTGACCATATCATCCACTGTAACCGAGTCCCCAAGAGCCAACTCAGGCTTAGAAGCCATTATTTCACCAGTCTCAGGAGCAACTTCGCCGTCGACCTCCTCGGCCATCGGGATATTCTCGTCTGCTGACGGCTCCCGCTCCTCAGCTGCTAACTGAGAAGAGTCTGGTACCGTCAAACCATCACGCTCCAACTGCTGCATCTGTTCAGCCACCTCATCGAGAGTTAATTGCAGCGTGTCTACGCAGCTCTCTTCGAGGTGACTGAGATCACCTTCTGCAGAAGCTCTGGCCATATCTAACTTCGAAACTTCCTCGCGATCTTGTTCCAACAGATCACGGGCAGCTCTCACTGCTCCATCCTGCTTCTCAAGACGCTCCCTGAGGCCTAGTACTTTTTCATCAGCCTTCAGGACATCGTCTCGCAGCGATGCCAATTCGGAAACATCAAGGTCGATCTGCCCTTTTAGAGATTGAACTCCAGAGATCAAAGCCTTCCTATTCGTCTGAGCTTTGGTGTACTCAGCAGCACGATGCTCAAGTCTGCTGTCAAGGTCCTGGCTGGCACGTTCAAGCCGAGAAACGCTGCTCTCGAGACCAGAAGTCCTTTCACATAACGCAGCATGCCCAGCCTTCATCTCTGCGACTTCTGAGCCCAGGGCATCAATCGATTCACGAGCATCAAGCGCCAGGCGCTGCGCAGACATAAACCGCTCGTCGGCAATTCGCTGTTCATCCTCCAGTCGATCTATAGACTTTTGCGCCTCAATACGACGGGCTTCTAAAGCTTCACGCTCCTCCTCGACGCTCAGACGCTCCGTCTTGACGACTCCTTGCTTCTTTGTGAGCCTGTTCATGTCCTCATTTAAGGAAGACCGATACATCTCATGGCCAAGCATCGACTTCTCATGCTGATACTGCTCGACCCTACGTTCTTCCAGGGCAGACTCAACCCGCACAATGGCAGCGTCACAAGCCGAGATGTCATCATGGAGGCGACTCACACTATCCCGCTTCCCTTCGATTTGAACCTCCAGCTCCTTGATCTCACGTTTTGTAACCAAAATCCCAGACGATGATTTCTTTGTACCCCCGTCGACCACGGCAGGACCGTAAAACACATCACCTTCTACTGTCGCTACAGGATCCATAGTTTGACAGGCCACGCGAGCAGCCGCCTCAAACGAACCAGATAACCATCGATTTTCCAGGACAGCTTTAACTGCATCCGCACCAGGGCCTTCAACCTTCACGACTTTTGCCAGAGGGTCAACCTCCGTAGCCGGCGTGACCTTTTTTTCTCCTAGCTTGCTAGCCTCAAGTATCAGGAAACCAACCCGACCTACGCCATGGCCGCGAGTAAAGACCAATCCAGCCTCTGCATCAACACGAGCTGGAACGACAACAAATTGCAATATATCGCCCAGGCAAGACTCAACTGCCCGTTCGTATCCCGGTTTAACTTCAAGATGATCAGCGACAGAACCAAAATGGTTTACCCCGGCCCCCGCATCGGACAACAGCATCCTAGCTGCTTCTGAGTAATCAGCACGCGTGGCTTCGAGGTCCTGTAACGATGTTAAGCGGCCTATAAATTCGGCCAACCCATGCTCTAGTTCACGAAGATCGCCAGAAAGCACTTCCCGCTCAGAACGCTTCAACGCAAGCTCCGCCTCATGGGTCACGCAGACATTCTTTAGACCTCGAATCGCCTCACTGGTATTTTCTTCAGCTGCATCCACTTTCTCGAACCCGGCAGCAAGTGTTTGAGCCTCAACATTTAGATCGCTTGTCTCCGCGTCAAGTTTGGCCAGAGTCTCACCAAGTCTGACTTGTCCATCGTTCGCATGCTCGACCGCATGCTGCAACGCAGTCGCTGCATTGACCGCCGCGAATACCTCGCTCCGTGCTGCCTCAACATCACCTCCGAGCCCATCGAGAGCCTGCTGAGCCTGCGCAAGCGCCCCTTGCTTCTCATCCAAGTGATTAGCAACTTTGTCACGCTCTGCTACACACAGCTTTGACTCACGAACCTGGGCTTCCAGCTCTGTCCTGGCCGGCCCTTTCCTAGAACGGAGATCCTCTAACTCATGACTCATATTGGCCAGTGCCTCAGCCAACGCGTCGATCTGTAGCCCGTCGAATTCGATTTGCTGCTGACGTCGTTCAACTTCTAACTCACGGGAATGTGCAGAGTCTCTCGCACTGGTAGCTGAAGTGTCGGCCTCAACGAGCTCTATCTGGAAACGTTCTCGGTCTCCGTCAACCAGAGCAAGCTGAGCCGACGTCGACTGTTCTCGTTCTCGAGCGCGTTCAAGATCTGTCTGCGCCAAAGTAATTGAAGCAGCCAATTGACGGTGGCGGGTGGCAAAGCCTACCGTTTCCCATCGACGGAGCTCTTCGCGCAACCGACGATAACGGCGAGCCTTGGCAGCTTGCCGCTTCAATGCTCGCCGCTGCTTTTCAACCTCGAAGATAATGTCATCAACCCGGGTCAGGTTCTGTTGTGCCGATTCCAACTTGAGTTCTGCAGCCCTGCGGCGGCTCTTATATTTCGTAACACCTGCAGCTTCCTCGAGCAATTGGCGACGTTCGGTTGGTCGAGCACCTAGAATCTGACCAATCTTCCCCTGTTCAATAACAGCGTAAGCCTTGACACCAATACCAGAATCCATCAACAAGTCCTGCACATCACGCAGGCGACAGACCCGCCCGTCAATCAAATACTCACTTTCACCAGAGCGGTATAGTCGGCGCCCAACCTCCACATCACGCGTGATGAGCGGTAATAAAGCATCAAGGTCGGCATCGTCATTACCCTTCTTCTCCACCGACTCATGGGACAAATCGTCGCCCAGAGGCTGCTCGCCACCAACGACAGTCCCAGGAAGAGCTGCCACCTGAGCTAGATTGAGGGTCACTTCCGCGGTTCCAATTGCCTTCCGGCCATCGCTCCCACTGAAAATAACGTCCTCCATCCGCTCACCGCGAAGACTCTTAGCACTCTGTTCACCGAGGACCCAGGTGATAGCATCGATGACATTGCTCTTGCCGCAACCGTTCGGTCCAACAATAGCTGTCACTCCGTCATCAAAGGTAAGGTTAGAACGTTCCGGAAAGCTCTTGAAGCCTGAGATTTTGAGATTGTGCAAACGCATAAGTATGGTTTCTCTCCGCGAACTTCCTGCTGCCTCTCTCTGCCAAAGCGGTAGAGTCAAGCTGGCAAAGTGACTATTCCCGTGAATGGAAGCGCCAGTTGCACACGCCAACTAGAGTCCACGCTGTACACAAAACAACCGCCCAAAGGGGTCTACTAATCACCCCTCTCGAGCGGCTGGGAACGCTCCGAAAGACCTGAATATAAGCCAACTACTGCCGAGACGTAGCCACACCAACTCGACGGCCGGATTTTACCAAGCTAAGGACTTCCGAGCAAGAATTTCATGTTTTTAGTCTTGGTCCGCCGCAACAGCGCTCCCTCGTTGGGAAGCCCGCAGCAACCGTTCAGCTTCTGGAAACAAAGTTAGAGCGAATTGAGCCTGTGGGTCACTCGATGTGAGGTTGCGCCGAGCTTCCTCGACGCTGAAGAGGGCTATGTCGATCTGGTAGCGAATCATGGCCTTGATAAACTCCAAGTCCATCGTGAACAGCTCCTCGTCAACCGAAACGCTACGGGACTCAAGCTGTGACCGAAAAGCTTGCAGCATAGCTTCATCAACAACAAATCCACGCGCCAAACGTTGACGACCGCTCCCCTGGTCTTCTATCCTCGTGTCGCCCTCAGCAGAGAATTGCTCGGCGAATGTAGCGAACTCTTGCCTTGCCGCCAATAAACGACCGAAGTCGGTTGGATCAAACCCTTCCATTGGGCCAGCCTTGAAATGGTCCGGTTCTATCCCGCCACCACCAAACACCTCACGGCCACTGTCAGTCAGCTTTCTCTCATTGATGTCATGTTCGGCTGGCTGCTGGTCCCGTAAAGAATAGGTAACGTACTCGTCAAAAGTTTCATCCCAAGGACGCTGAATCATTCGGCCACTTGGTGTGAAATAACGGGCTGTCGTCAGAGCGAGGCCAGCTTCCCTACTAACCTGAAAGATCGACTGAACCAAGGCCTTCCCGAATGTCGTTTCGCCAACAATCAAACCACGGTCATGATCTTGGACCGCCCCAGCAACAATTTCTGACGCACTCGCGCTATTGCGGTTCACAAGCACCACAAGTGGAATGTCCATGTGGTCTCCATCATCGCGAGCATGGTAGTCCTGATCTGAATTATCTATTCTTCCCCGGGTATAGACGATAAGGTCACCCTTTGGTAGAAACTCATTCGACACTCGTATTGCCTGGTTGAGAGGCCCTCCGGGATTACCTCTTAGGTCAAGCAGTAATCGCCCCATCCCAAGTGCGTCGAGTTTGGCAAGAGCTTCACGCAGTTCTTGAGAACTGGTCCCCGAAAAATCGCGCAAGCGCACATAGCCGACATCACCCTCGATCATAAAAGAACCAAGGACTGTCGGAATGTTTATCTCATCTCTTTCAACCTCGAGATCTATCAGCTGGTCGTAGCCTCTTCGCCTAATTGAAACAAGGACAGTGCTACCTTGCGGTCCGCGAAGCTGTTTGACAGCCTCGTCGCTAGTGATGCCTATAGCGTCGACACCAGAAATACGGGCGATGACATCGCCACGGCGGATCCCTCGTCTGAATGCTGGAGACCCCTCGAACAAATTCATAACCGTGATATTGCCATCAATCACATTTATCGATATACCAAGCCCGTAGTAACGCCCCTCCTGCCGTTCGCGGAGCTGGGCGTAAGAACGCGGATCCATAAAATTCGAGTGAGGATCCAGCTTCTGCAACATCCCGCCCGTCGCACGATAGACAAGCTGTTCAGAATCGACCTCACCCACATAGGTAGTCTCGATCGCTGCGAGCGCAGTGGCGAACACTTCGTATTGGTCGCTCAATGTGTCCTGGCCAGCTAACACCCGCCCACCGAACAACCCGCCTAAAAGAGAAGCCACCAAAACAACCGCCACCACTAAAACCAAATTTTTGCTTCCACTTGTCCCGGTCATATATATGATGCTAGCAGAAACGGCCCTTACACACAGACTAAAGATTTCGTGCTGGTACGATGGCACCCTCGGTCGGTTTGGATAATGATTCGTGCTGTCAAGTAACTCCGGGCCGCCTTCGGTCGATCGCAAGAGATAGACCAATCCGTATTGGGCCCGATACCTATATCTAGAAAATATTGCATCAAAAAGACTTATAAGATCTTGAAGAGTCCTGATTGCTTGACCCATAAGGGCTGTCGTTTCTATAATGAGTGGGGTGTGGCCTCTCCACGTTTCGGGTGCGCGTCGCAATCGGGGCGCTATCCGATCTGAAAGCCTGGCACGGAAACAGTGAAACCGTGTCCGACAAGGACAGGAACACCAATAAAACTGACTCGACCGTGTAAGGGCTGGCGCGTGGGACAGCCCGGAAATACGTTGCAAGGAGCCGCGATCATGTTTGGTTCGATCGGGACGATGGAACTAGTCGTCATTCTGGTGATCGCGTTGATCGTATTCGGTCCTCGGAAGCTGCCCGAACTCGGAAAGTCGCTCGGCAAGAGCCTAGGCGAGTTTAAGCGCGCCTCGAACGATCTCCGCAACACTCTTGAAGACGAAATTCATGTGGAAGAGCAAGCCCGGCGAGACCCCGAACCTGCTAAGCCGGAATCTGCGCAGAAACCAGTAGCTCCTCCAGACCCGGCTCCGACAGTCGCCCAAGGCCACGTTTCAGGAGACCCGCTCGACGACCCGTTAGGCCAAGCTCCGGACGATCCGCTTGATGAGCCACTGGACCATGCTCCGGCCGACCCGCTAGCCAGCGCTCCCACCAGTCCACCAGATACCACGAACGGCGAACCACCAAGTGGCGGGACTGGCAACCCGGAACAGAAACAAACCGAGACGGCTTGAGTCTGGGAGGCGTAGCATGTCCGTTCTTCCCGACCCCAATACCGCCGGTCCAGATCCAGAATCTCCTCTCGAAGACCGACCCGACCTTCCCGTCCCCAATACCGCCGATCCGGATCCAGAATCTCCTCTCGAAGATCGACCTGATGAAGATGAGTTCGATGGTGATGGCACCGGAGGGCGGATGTCCTTCCTGGACCACCTAGACGAGCTCCGCAAACGACTGACAATCTCAATTAGCGCGGTCTTTGTCGGGTTTCTCCTGGCCTTTACCATCATAGTGCCGATCACAGCGTTCGTCATGCGACCTCTCCGGGCTACCCTTCCCGAGGGTGGTGAATTTATCTACACCGAACCGACCGAAGCCTTCTTTCTCTATATCAAAGTTGCGGCACTGGTAGGGCTTATCTTCGCAATACCCGTTGTTCTGTGGCAATTGTGGCTATTCGTTGCTCCAGGCTTGTATAGCAACGAAAAGCGGTTTGCTATCCCCTTCGTGACACTGTCGACTGTATTCTTCGTCGGAGGGTGCCTATTCTCCCACTACCTCCTCTTTCCCGTCGCCTGGCGCTTTCTTGCTGGTTTTTCGACTGACTACATGACATTCATGCCAAGAATCCAGCCAACCTTCGCACTCTACGTACGGCTCACGCTGGCCTGTGGAGTAGTGTTCCAGATGCCAACACTGGTGTTCTTCTTGGCTCGGGTTGGTGCTGTCACCGCCAAATTTTTGGCACGCAATACAAAATACGCAATTCTCATCATCTTTATTGTCGCGGCCGTTCTAACCCCGACGGGTGACCCAGCAACATTGACACTAATGGCAGCCCCGATGGTGGCACTGTACGGGCTCAGTATCGTCATCGCATGGTTGGTCGCACCACGGAGAGACACTTCAGACCTGTAGCCACTGGCAAGAATTTCCACTAAAGTCTCGAGGTGAAACCAGTGGTCCCAAGCTCAAATTCCAAGTCATGCGCATTGCTCGTCCGGGGTGCAGCTGCGGACCAAATCACACGAAGTTCTTGTCCGGTAGCCTGACCCCTGTTAAACTGCAGCCAGATCGAGACTGTCCCACAGTCATCTAACTTTGAATTATCGGTTCTTTTCGGAGCGCTCCCAGCCGCACGAAAGGGGTATCGAGAGTACCCTGTTCGAAGATGGCTGTCCTAGTCTCCTACCGCCATTGAGCCACTCCTCCAATTGGAGCAGCCAATGGTAGCTGTAGTGGTTTGTGGAAGGACGAACCAGCAATGAGACGATTTCTTATACCTATATCTTTGATTGTATGTAGCTGGATCTTTTGGGCAGCCAACGCGGCCGCCCAAGGAAACGACTCCCCCACTACCAGGCCTAGTTCCACCACTTGGATTGGCGACACGGGTTTGTGGTTCGTGCCAACCGGCGAAATTTTGCCGGACGGGAAATGGTCCCTGAGCGGTTATCGTGCGAATATTGACCGTGAACAGGGCATATCAGACATCAGCCACTTCGTAGGTACCGCGGCTGTTGGAATCAATGACCGTGTCGAAGTGTTCGGATCAGTCCGCGTAGACACCCGCATTCGTCGAGCTATACGTCCATTCTACGACTCAGCCAACACAAGTATTGGCGGTCCACTTCAGGACTATCCGTTCGTCCCTGATGTCTGGAACGATGACCACTTCGGAGACGTGCTCTTTGGGGCCAAGTTCAACATCTCCTCCGAGCACCGGCTACAGCCCGCTGCTCTGGCTCTCCGTGCCTCATTGAAGGCACCTACTGGTAGTACGGTCTACGGTACCAGTACCGGCCGCCCTGACCTCATGCTCGATTTCATTGTCAGCAAGAACATTCAAGAACGAGTAGAGCTATCTGCATTTGGCGGTTTCCTTGCCCGTACCCAGCCCAAGGGGATCACACTCGGGAATGGGATTCGCTGGGGAGTGGGAGCTGGATTTCCATCTGATAGCTCTATCAGAATTTTCACCGAGATGCGTGGCGAGGTTCCACTCGAGGACAACCTCGTCCTGACAACTCCACTAGTCGGAATTGACGGAACAAAATCGCCGCTGAGTTCTCCAATCAAGGCACCCGTAGACACTTCTATTGGACTGATGTGGCAGAGCCGAGGTGGAACCTTCGTCGGCGTCGGTCTGAGCTATTCGGTCAATCAAAATCTAGGAACACTTGGAACCATCGGCAACGTCCTCGGCCTTCAGGTTCGGATCGGTCGTCACCCTGGTGTCCGCCGCTACGTACCACCGGCTCCGGACCCGGAACCACCAGGCAACACTCCACCAACCGTGACCGCAGAGTGTAGTCCGTGCGAAGTTGAGCCTGGAGGTCGTTCAGAGGTGACGGCCAATGCCAACGACCCAGATGGCGACCCTCTGACCTACCGCTGGAGCGCTCCAGCAGGGAACCTCAACCAGACCGACCAAGTGACAACAGCCTGGACGGCCCCGGAACAGGATGGTCCAGTCCCAGTAACGGTAACAGTCAATGATGGTCGCGGCGGAACAGCATCAGATACAGCCACAATCCAAGTTATTTCACCACCGCCACCACCAGCTAGAGAGTACGCCTTCGAAGATGTGCATTTTGATTTCGATCGCTACAACTTACGCCCTGGTGCAGCTAGGATTTTGGATGAGGCTATCGACGCAATGGCCGAAGACGAGTCCCTGAATCTCACAATACAGGGCCACACTTGCAACATCGGCACGTCTGAATACAACCAAGCCCTTGGCGAACGTCGGTCTAATGCGGTTCGCGACTACCTGACAAACCGCGGCATCTCCGCCGTCCGGCTACAAACAGTAACGTTCGGAGAAGAGCAGTCCCTACACGATAATTCTCGTGAGGAAACGCGCCGACTAAATCGCAGAGCCGCCCTGGTAGTTCGTTTGCAATAAGTTCAAACTAGACGGCGACCGATGCTCGGTCGCCGTCACGCCTCTTCTTGAATGCCAGTAAGACCATTTGAAGAACCCGCAGTATAAAAGCGGAGACTCGTGGACAATTGGCTAATAAGATTTAGCGAAGTACGCGTCAACCATGCCAAGTTCACCGCACTGGATACAGTTTCCAGATACCGGGGGTGGAGAGAGAGGGATGTTTCGTATTGTAGCTTGGGTCGAATCTTTGATGAGTTTTTCACACTCGGCAGACCCACACCATGGTGCAACCACATAGCCAGGGCGACCTTCAAGAGTTGCAAGAAACTCCACGCGATCGACCACCTTCAGAGTGTGTTCCTCCTTGAATGCGTTCGCCCGATCAAAGAGGGCCTGCTGGATCTCAGTCAACAGCTGATTAACGCGGTCACTCAATCCAGACATCGGAATAGACATCTTGTCTCGAGTGTCCCTTCTGACTAGCATGACTTGCTCGTTCTTGATATCTCTTGGCCCTATTTCTAGGCGTAGGGGTACGCCACGCAACTCCCACTCGGCATATTTCCATCCCGGCGAGTGCTCTTCGCGGTCATCAAGCATCACACGGATCCCATGGTCCCTTAGGTCATCCCTAATCGCCTCTGCCTGAGGTAATACAGTCTCCCGCCACTCCCCTCGTGGAATAGGAACCATTACCACTTGGTAGGGAGCAATCCTTGGTGGAAGAATGAGGCCGCTATCGTCACCATGAGTCATGATCACCCCACCAATGAGCCGAGTCGTCACCCCCCAAGATGTCTGCCACCCATACTGCAGAGTCTTGTCACGCCCTTGAAAGGTTATGTCGAACACTTTCGCGAAATTTTGCCCTAAATTGTGAGAAGTGCCTGCTTGCAACGCCCGCCCATCACCCATCAACGCCTCAATTGAATAGGTTTTTTCGGCTCCAGCAAATTTTTCACTTTCTGTTTTTTCACCCTCAAGCACTGGCATTGCCAGTTCGGTTTCTGCAAAGTCCTTATACACTCCTAACATCTTGAGGGTCTCTGCCTGGGCTTCTTCTTCTGTTTCGTGAACCGTGTGCCCCTCCTGCCAAAGGAACTCTGTAGTACGCAAGAAAAGCCGCGTCACCTTCTCCCATCGAACCACGTTCGCCCATTGGTTGATCAGAAGGGGAAGGTCCCGCCACGACTGAATCCATTTGGCATACATTGTGCCAATAATCGCTTCTGAGGTCGGCCGGACCACCAGCCGCTCCTCAAGTCGCTCCTCACCACCATGAGTTACCCAGGCCACTTCAGGGGCGAATCCCTCCACATGGGCAGCCTCTTTCTTGAGCAGTCCTTCCGGAATAAACATTGGAAAGTAAGCATTAACGTGACCAGTCTCCTTAATCCGCTGATCAAGAGCTTTTTGCATCAACTCCCAGATTGCGTAACCATAAGGCCGAATCACCATACTTCCTTTGACAGGCGAGTAGTCAGCTAATTCAGCCCGACGGATTACATCCGTATACCACCTCGGGAAATCTTCAGACCTCGGTGTAATTTCTTTGACGAACGCAGTCTGGTGGTCTGACATGAGTGAAGGGCCCTCCGACGGAAACTGATATCCTATCATCCAGTGCACTCAAGCTCGGAAGCCCACTGATGCCATCGATCCGTATCGACGTCTCCAGTTCCACTCATGTTTATCCACTCTTCGTAGGCAGTGGACTTGCTGACGATCTTGACCACTGGCTATCCGTAGCTAAAATCGGCAAGCAAAGGTTTCTTGTCTCAAGCCCAACGGTTTGGAAACACCACGGCAAGCAGCTGAGCGCGGTCCTGTCTGATATGACGCCCCTGCTAATCCAAGACGGAGAAAGATCGAAAACCTTAAACACCGTCGGTCGAATTTATGAATCTCTAATTCACGCTTCCGCCGACCGTGAGGCAACGATCATAGCTGTAGGCGGTGGCGTCATAGGGGACGCGGTAGGCTTCGCTGCAGCCACCTACCTCCGTGGCATTAACCTAGTGCATATTCCGACCACCCTACTATCTCAGGTCGACAGCGCAGTTGGGGGTAAGGTTGGGGTTAACCACACCCTTGGAAAGAATTTGATTGGAGCATTCCATCCACCATCAGCAGTAGTCATCGACCCTCAAATGCTTGACACACTGCCTCGGCGTGAGTTGCGCGCCGGTCTATATGAAGTGGTCAAATATGGCGTCATCGCTAGCCGCCCGTTGTTCGACCTCCTTGCAGCTAATTTGCCACAGATATTCGAGCTCGAATTAAACCTGCTGACTAAGATCATTGCCGCTTCCTGCCGAATTAAGGCAGACGTAGTCGCTACCGACGAAAGAGAATCAGGCCGCCGTCGCATCCTTAATTTTGGCCACACAGCCGGACACGCACTAGAATCTGTCACACGATACCGGCGATTTCGCCACGGAGAAGCTGTCGGCTACGGAATGCTTGTAGCCGCACAAGTCGCTAGAACCAGGGGATTGCTTGATAAAGGTGACCACGAAGAATTGACCGATCTCATTCAACGAATGGGGCCTTTGCCGTCAGTAACGGACCTATCGCAGTCACAAGTAATAGAAGTCATGGGTCGAGATAAAAAGGTGGTCTCTGGCCGCCTCCACTTCGTCCTGCCCAGTAGAATCGGGGACACCGTGATCACGAATGATGTGACAGAACAAGAAATTCGGTCCGCCTTGCAAACTGTAGGTGTCCGGAACTAGATTCTCGACTGAATCTTATCTATTCGAACTAACTACCCAAAGTCCATAAACCAGTCTGTGATTCGACAATAGAACTGGTAGTAAGACCTCACATACCACCCGAGCAGTGGCTGGTAGGTTGGCACTAGAGCCACCCCAGATAGAAACGACCCAAGTGGAAAGCGATAACCCCGAACCTTCTTCCGTAAAGTAAACCTCAAACCAGCAATGACTAACCCAAACAGCGAGCCGATCCAAAGCGTGACAAACGCATCTTCCCAACCCCGAAATGCACCGATCATAGCGAGCAACTTCACATCACCTGACCCGATCCCTTCCCTACCACGGAGTTGAAGATATAGCTTGTTAAGCAGCCATAGACAACCACCTCCAGTGACTACGCCAATCAGTGATGCAGGCCACCCTGGCTCAAGTAGCAGGCTAACCCCCAAGCCGATAGCCATGCCCGGCACGGTGATCACGCTGGGCAGTTCTCTGGTTTGGAAATCCACTACGCACAAAACAACCATCGAGGCGGCAAACAACAATCGAACGATAAGCAACGGTTGCAGTCCAAAGTGCCAGTAATAGAACATAAACAAAGCTGCTGTCGCCAGTTCAACTATGGGATACGTCGAAGACACAGCTGCCTTACAAATGCGACACCGTCCGCCGAGCAACACCCAAGCTAATACCGGCACATTTTCGAACCAGCGCAGCTCGCGCTCACAGACAGGACAACGCGAGGACGGACCCACCACCGACTGACCTTTGGGTAGACGGTAAATGCAAACGTTGAGAAAGCTGCCTAGCGCTAGGCCAAGGGCACCAATCAAACCAGTCACTGACAATTCAGTCATCAGGAAAATTGAGATGGGATGTCTAGTGAAAAACTAAGACGCTAAATATAGATTAGCCCTACGCCTAGCCGAACCTCATATCCACCCTAGAGAGGCCAGCAGGACCACGTCACACAAAAATGCCCACCATGAGCAAGTTCTACCGGAAGCTCTTTGGAGCTGGCCAGCTTAACCCTAGCGTTCTGCGTGCAAGTTTTATCATCTATCAAGTTCTCCAAACGCCGAACATCACGTGTGTCGACGGGATCCTAATGAGGCTATCGAAATTTGATTGTCGATTCGCCTTCAAGTGACTATCGTTGCCAAAACCCCGTCTACGCCAACATCCAAGCAGTCGTTCGAGTCACTTAATCTCACGTTCAAAACCTCATCAAGCCCAACAACCAGCCAAACCATCGACATTTTGGACTTTGATAGTCCTATCCCCCAGGAACTGCTCTAAAGCTAAAGACAGCCAGGTTCAAATGTTCGGGGGTCACTATGGAGAGGCTAAACAGCCTATTTGCGGTCGATAGGTGGCTACAATCCTCAGACCACCCGTAAAATGATACTAAAAGGCTCAGAATCTAGTTTTCAAACTAGCAGTCAAGGTAACGCTGACTCCAGAGCGAGACGCTCGAGCTCAAGCGCTATCGCCTCCTCGAAGAGCTGAGGCTGCAGGCCTCCTTTGATAACAACCCCATTAATCACAAATGTTGGGGTCGCTTCTATGTCTATCATTGCACCTAGAGCTATGTCCGACCGCACATCGTTCAAAGTTGTCTCATACAGCTCATCGAAGTCAGTCACACCTGCCACGTCAACTAGACCCTGCCTAACTGTCTCCAGAGACATCGTTTGCTGATTTTCATACAGCCACCTCGTCATCTCCTCATCGCGCCCTTCTCGACGAGCCAGCCTGACAGCAACGGCCGCCTCACAGGCACCCTGGTGGCCACCACGAGGGGTCTGATCATTGCACTCTGGATCTAATGGATAATCGAGCCTTACGTGGCGTACAGCACCTGGATGACTAGATTCGTATCTCGCAAAGATAGGCTCGTATAGAAAATAACTCTGCGCGCACGATGGACACTGGTAATCGTTAAATTTAATTACTAGGACTTGGGCACCGTGCTTATCTACCGGCAGTTCCACACGCGGCTCCGCGTTCCAGAAGCGTTCAAATTCAGACTCTCCGCTAACAGGGCGAACAGACGGATCGGAACCTGGACTTAATCCCGCTTCAGAGTTAAAACTAGCTGGCACTGCCACAAACAACATCACAGCAGTCACCCCTAAGGCCGTATAGCCGCTCGCTATGCCAAGCGCCACCGGTGTCTTGAGCAGGCGGCCAAAATCACCGGCAGCCCGACGCGGCAGAGACCACAGTGACACGGTCTGAATAGCGCTTGACGAAACGAAGATCCCGAGCACCGCAGCATATCCGATGGCACACAGCAAACAAACAAGACCCAATACAAAAAAAGATTCAAACCCGAGAAACAGCACCGCAGCGAGCCCAACCGTTGACAAAACGAGCATGTAACCACCGATAGTTTCAGCAAGAGCACCGGACCCACGGCCAGCCGCCACGGATAACAACAAAACTAGACCAAACCAAAAGGCACCCAACAATGCCACAGGGATTCCTCCGATTGATCCAAAACGACTGAGGTAGACTTGGGTACAACTCACATTCTCATCGATATCGCAAAAACTGGAATAAGTCGGATCATGTACAAGCTGATAGTGCATATAGGTTGAAGCCAAAGCCGATGCAAGACCGATGAGCGCACAAATGACAATGGTGTTTCGAACGATTGGACTCATAAGGTAACTCCACCACAAAGGTCAACCAAAGACATGGCGCTCTCTCACTTGCTCACTCCCGAGCTGAATCCGTCACCCTAGCAAAACGGCCGCGGCTACCACTGTGGTCCACAGTCCGTTCTTATCGCCGACCGCGGTCTGTGTGACACTCCGAGTCCGCACGATCTGATTGGATAAACGATAGACTTCCTTCTTTTCGTCCCAGCTCTTATCTGGATCGAAGTCGAGACCGAGAGTAGTAGCGAGCATTTCAGCCGCCAAATCCTCAGCGTAATCCCCAGCCGTCTCCTCGTTTTCACCGAAACTGTGGTGCTCCGATAAATAACCGAATAAATTTTTGTCTCGCGGCCTAGCGACGCCAATGGAAGCTGCAATAAGCCGGTGAGCCTCCCTAGTTGCTGCCTCTGACATCACCACGAACGTTACCTGACCTGGCTTTAACTTCCTGACCCCTCCTGCTCTCGACAAAATTCGGCAACCCGGCGGAAAAATGCTAGACACTCGAACCAAATTGCAGGCAGCGATACCAGCCGAGCGTAGCGCAAGTTCAAAAGACGGCAGCTTCTCTCGATGCTTGCCAACCCCTTTGGTAAGAAATAATTCTTTCGGAACCAGTCCAGTCACATCAGACTCCGGTTGAAGCAAACGGCAAGAGCACTCCAGCCCCGCCCCACAAACCTCGAAGTGAAGGAGGCCAATACGAAACGTGAAAGCTTTTAAACACAGACAGCAGAGGAGCCAAAGCGCCTAGCAGACCGACCGACCCACAACTGCCCCCAACAGGACAGTAGGTTACCCAAGCTCGCGCTGTCAAGGTAAGCACTACTAAGCTCAACGCTGAATTACCCTTGGCCCTAGAAACTTGTGTCTCTGTTCGGCAACTAGTAGCCAGAGAGGACGACCCAACTTCCTTGAACAGCCGCGTTACAATATAGGTAGCTGTCGCAAACGAGGTAAGAACTCTTCCTTACACTTGTCGGCCGTTAGTTTCGAGGTGCTCGTAAATGAAAAACTCGACAAGAATCTTGTTGTTGTAGGTCCAAGAACTTCTGGGAGGGCTGTGGAAACGCAGAAACCATGATTTCAGGTCGTAACCTCAAACCTGCTACTCGGAATGATGACCAACGAATCCAGCAGTCTTAGTCACCAGGTCGAAGCAAGAGCTCCTAGCGCTAGCAGCGCACCTGGTAGGTCTTATTGTTGTTCAGCAACTATTATTATTGCTGCCAATGGTGCCTCAGTGTTAAACAAAGCGACGACCCACCACGATTGCCGCTACTTCTGGAAATTCTTCACTGTCACCGCAACCATTGGCGGCCCCATGACGTCTCAGAGGGGAGGCTAAGACGGTGTCCAGACTGCGCAAAGCACTGCTCACTGTCACAATTTTAGTAATCGGTGGCGGTGTCCTGTACTTCAACCTCACCTTCGGCGGTCCTACAGGACCAAACGTGACAGTTGAGTCTGTCACCCGCCGTTCACTCGAAGCCATTGTCTCCGCGTCCGGCACCATCGTTCCGCAACTCACGGTCGACATCAGCGCGAACACGATGGGGCAAGTGACACGACTTGCTTTCAATGAAGGTGACCGAGTACAGAATGGCGAGTTTCTGCTCGAGATCGATCCAGAGACATTGCGTGTCGGCGTCGACCGAAGCGAAGCTGCGCTACAGGCGTCTCGATCAGCCTACCGACAGGCTGAGGTCGCAGTCGAAAGCGCACAAGTCAACCTTAACCTGGCAAAGGACAATCTGGAACGACAGGGGGAACTCTGGGAGTTGCGACTTGTTTCGAGAGAAACTTACGAACAAGCCGTCAATGACGTGGCCTTGCGCGAAACCGAACTCCAAGCACGAGAAGTTGATGTCACCACGCAGACCCAGCGGATTCGACAGGAAGAAGCGAACCTTGAAAGCGCTCGGTACGAATTGACCAAGGTCACCATCACGTCACCTATCGATGGCGTAGTCACACGACGAAACATCGAAGAAGGCGAGACTGTTGTCGTCGGCACCATGAACAATCAGGGCACGGTTCTAGCCACCATCGCGGACTTGACTGTGATCGAAGCCGAAGTGGAAGTCGACGAAACCGATATCCCGAGCATCAGACTTGGACAGACAGCAAGCGTGACAATCGATGCATTACCGGACCAATACTTCGCCGGGGTTGTGACCGAGATCGGCAACAGTCCGATCCAGCCGACACAAGCTGGGAGCACAGGCACCCAAGCCACAACATTCAAAGTCGTAGTAACACTAGATGATGAAATACCTTCCGTACGACCTGGCTTTACTTGTACAGCCGATATTACGACAGCGGTCCGATCAGATGCTCTTACAATTCCGATTCAGGCTGCCACGGTGCGCGAGGTAGTCGTCGACCAAGACGGATATTTCCTCAGAACAGAGCAAGGCGACCAAGAGCCAACCGGTGTACCAGCGGTAGGTAGGTTCGGTCGGCTTGTCGGTTTATCGGATGCCGGAGACCGCAACAATATTTCAGACACCGATCTACCGCCTGGGGGCACTGAAGCTGAACTCGAAGGCGTGTTTGTCGCGAGACAAGACCGAGCCGTGTTCGTACCAGTCGACACCGGCATCGCTGGCGAGCGCTATTTTGAGGTCCTGTCTGGCGTCACTGAAGGGGACCTTGTCATTATTGGCCCCTTTAGCGAAGTACGTAACCTAGACGACGGTGATGGAATCAGGATCAGCACGGATGACGAACAGGCCACAGCGTCCTCAGGTGTTGGATTTAGACTCCGATTTGGCCGCTAACCCCATTTCTATATAGGACTCAAAAGACAATCGAGCCAATGCGTCGTGCCTCTGCTCTCGTCTCGATCGCCTTGCGAGGTATCTGGGCGAATAAACTCCGCTCTGGACTGACGATCCTCGGCAACGTCGTCGCTGTGGCATCCATCATCGCTGTTGTGTCCCTGATTCAAGGGGTCAATGCCGAGGTCACTGACGCCATCGTTTCCCAGTTTGGCTCAGACACCTTCGTTATCAATCGTCGACCGCTCGAGTTCACAGAAGAAGACATCGAAGCGAACCGAAGCAATCCACGCATATCACTCGATGACGCCGACGCGATCCGCCGTTTCAGTTCAAGTGCTGGTGCCGTGATGGCTTCAGCAGACCGAAATGGTGAGGTCCGCTATCGAGACCGCCTGCTCGAAAATATCGAAATCAGAGGCGTGACGAAAGACTACGTCGAATTTCCCGTCTTCACAGCCGAACGCGGGCGATTGATGAGTCAGACTGAGGTCGACCGCAATCGCGGAGTCGCACTGCTGGGATACGACACAGCTGACAGACTATTCGACCAGCTCGAGCCGTTGGATCGGGTGGTTAAGATTCAAGGTGTGCACTTCCGGGTCGTCGGCGTCAGCGAGCCAACGCCCACATCGTTCGGGCAGTCGCAAGACGAGTACGTGGTGATTCCAATGGGACAATTTCGCAAACTGTTCGGAGCTCGACCGAATTTGAGTCTTCGGATTCGAGCAACCACGCCTGAACAATTTGCTCGGGCGATGGACGAAGCCACGGTCGCGCTACGAATCGAACGACGGTTACGGGGTCGAGACGACAACAACTTCGGCCTGTTTACCTCTGACACTGTGCTCGGCATCTACGACCAGGCTACAACCGGTATCTTCGCGGTTCTTATCGGCATCGTAGCACTATCCTTGGTGGTCGGCGGCATCGTGATCATGAACATCATGTTGATGGCCGTATCTGAACGCACACGAGAGATCGGATTGCGCAAGGCGCTGGGTGCCAGGCGTCGAGACGTTCTATGGCAGATCTTGACTGAATCAGTGACGTTATCGGTCCTAGGGGGTCTGCTTGGCACTATGGCCGGCTCTGCGATAGCTGTCGGACTCGGCTCACTCACACCGATACCGTCAGCCGTACACCCATGGTCAATCGTGCTGGGAATTGTGATGACGGCAATTGTTGGACTGTTTTTTGGTCTCTACCCAGCGTCACGCGCAGCGGCGCTCGACCCAATCGAGGCGCTAGGACGTCTCTAGCTATCACGAACCTGAAATGCCGGTAAACCAGCGAACCCACGGAGGCCTGTTCCTTGAGATCGTCGCCATAGCGGTAGAGACTCTGCGCGAACAGAAAGCACGGTCGGCACTGACCATACTAGGAGTCGTCATCGGTGTCACATCGATCGTCGGCAGCACCTCACTTATCCGAGGCCTCGACCAGTCGCTGCGTGACTCCATCGAAGCCTTGGGCCCAGACACCATCTTTGTCACTAAGTTCAGCGCAGTGAGCATCGGATCGAGACAGGAGTTCATACAGCTACTACGACGACCAAATTTGACCCCGGACGATGCGGATGCCATCGCAGATCAGGCGGAGTCGATAGACTCGGTCAGCATCGTATTCGGACAAGGTGGCCCGCCAACCCGAGAGCGGGTTTACTACAGGTCAGAAAGAACCAAACAGCTAAACATCTTCGGTTCGACAGCGAACTACCCTGACTTCGGGAGCGTGGATGTTGTGGAAGGGCGATTTTTCACACCGGGAGAGACACGACGTCGGACGTCCGTCGTCGTGCTCGGCCAGACGCCGGCTCAGGCGCTGTTCCCGAATACTGACCCTATCGGAAAACGGGTCCGGGTCGGGAACCAACGATACCGAGTGATTGGTGTACTCGGCGAAGCGGCAAGCCCTGGTGGATTCGACATGGGACAGAATGACTTTGTTGTCATCCCGCAGACAACCTATCAAAAACAGTTTGGCATCCGCGCCGATCGGATGTTCGGCGGGGAGATGCGTGCTGTGATGATTGGAGTTATCCCGCGAGAGGACACGACCCGAGACACTGCGATCGCCGACATTGAACGCGTGTTACGAATCCGCCATCGACTCAGGCTCGATCAGCCAAACGATTTCGACCTCATCACCCAAGATGCGGTCTTGGAATTGTGGGACCGTATTACCGGCGCAACATTTCTATCACTGATCGTCATCTCCTCCATTGCCCTGCTCGTTGGAGGCATCGGTGTCATGGCCATCATGACAATTTCTGTGACGGAACGAACCAGAGAAATAGGCACCCGCCGAGCGATGGGGGCGAGACGACGAGAAATCCTCTGGCAATTCCTCCTAGAGGCCTCATTTCTCACTGCCGTTGGTGGCCTCATCGGTGTGGTGCTTGGCAGCTGCCTCGGTGCAACCGTCCATTATTTAACCGGTTTTCCTATATCACTACCTTGGTGGTCATTTGCCATCGGACTCGGTTTCTCAGCCGCAGTGGGAATTATTTTCGGCATTTTCCCAGCAGTGAGAGCCTCTAAACTCCAACCTGTTGAAGCGCTTCGCCACGAATAGCTGGAACTTGCAAGAATCAGCTTACGGAGCAGCCCTTGAGCCACATCACACATGTGTCATAGCATTTAGGTTCCTGGTGATGTGAACGACAGCTTGAGACTAAGCCCCCTTACGGAAGCAGCGAGAACCAGCTCCGCATCGCGGCGGTACAGACAGCGTGAGGCATAACAATCGACATTCTCTTGTTGTCGGAATTTTGGCTAGCTCGACATGGGATTATAGATGACGGCATCGCACTAGAGATTGACAACGCGGCGTGAGCTATCAACAAGTCAAACGCCTTCGTATTCGCCAAGAGAGTCACCGAACAGCAAAATTCCTGGCGACTTCTGGCGCTCGATGTGGGGTAGGTAAGAGGAGAGCCGAGCAATGAAAGTATATCAAGCGGATCAAATCCGCAATGTCACGTTAGTCGGACACAGCGGCGCTGGAAAGACTCAGCTAACCTCAGCGTTACTGTACGACACTGGCTCTGTGAACAGACTCGGCCTTGTCGATGACGGCACTACGGCGACAGACTACGACGAGGAAGAGATTTCCCGCAAACACACCTTATCGGCTAGCACAGCCTTCGCCGAGTGGGAAAAAACAAAGATCAACCTGATCGACACCCCAGGGATGGCCAACTTTTTTAGTGACGCACGTGGGGCTCTGCGTGTTGCTGATACCGCTCTTGTCATAGTCGATGCTGTAGCCGGAGCCGAGGTGCTAACCGAAAAGGTATGGGCAGCCGCAGAAGAGATGAACTTGCCCTGTGTGGTGGTCCTAAACAGACTTGACCGAGAACGCGCTAGCTTGTCTCGCTCGTTGGAGTCCCTCCACGAAGCACTAGGCCGAACAGTCGTACCAATTCAATTACCTATCGGCGAAGAAAAGAACTTTCGAGGAATCGTGGACCTTGTTGCGATGAAGTCAGTCACATTCAGCCCAGACGGAAAGACTCCCTCGGTCGGAGACGTTCCGGACGATATGGCTGAAGAGGCCGCATCTGCAAGGGAATCACTAATTGAGCTGGTTGCAGAAGCCGATGACAGCTTGATGGAACAATTCTTCGAGTCTGGAACATTGACCCAAGCACAATTAGAAGCAGGGCTTAAAACTGCCACGGGCGGGCGGCATGTATTTCCATTAGTGTGTACCTCAGCCACGGCCAATCTTGGAATCCAACCCCTCCTCGACACGATCGTGACCTATGTTCCAAACCCGGCCGAACGAACGCTACCGGTAATAGACCCATCAACTGGGGAACCAACATCGTACGATTTGAATGACGGCTCGCCGTCTGCCATCGTCTGGAAAACGGTCGCTGACCCCTTTGCTGGGAGAATCACCATGTTTAGGGTGGTAACCGGCTCACTTCAATCAGACTCAACTATTCACAATGTCACTCGCAGTGTAGCGGAACGTGTGGGAAGCGTCGCCTTAATGCAGGGGAAGACCCAAGAGAGCATCAGCGAAGTCATGGCAGGTGACTTAGGAACCGTCGCCAAGTTAAAAGAAACTCGCACCGGAGACACTCTGTCACCAAAGGACACATCGTGGCGGTTCCCAGAGTTTCAGTTCACGGAACCTGTGCTCTCCTACGCCATCGAACCCAAAAGCCGAGGAGACGAGGAGAAAATAAGCACAGCCTTACAACGGTTACAAGAGGAAGACCCGACTTTACGCTATGCTCGTGATTCACAAACAGCTGAATTGCTACTCTCCGGACAGGGACAACTACATATCGAGGTCACAGTTGCAAAACTGAAACGGCGTTTCGGTGTAGAGGTAAACCTAAAACTTCCGAGAATTCCATATCGAGAAACCATCAAGGCTGCTACCGAAGCACACGGCAGACACAAAAAGCAGACCGGTGGTCACGGACAATTTGGCGACTGCAAAATCAAAGTTGCCCCTCTGGGGCGTGGAGAAGATTTTAAATTTGTTGACGAAATCTTTGGGGGCGCTATCCCGCGCGGCTTCATCCCAGCCGTTGAGAAGGGCATCCAGGAAGCGCGGACACGTGGTTACTTGGCTGGTTATCCGATGGTCGATTTTGAGGTCACGCTCTATGACG
>Ga0310344_10000118_pt1 | contig 64759 bp, 56 predicted proteins | sample HC15DNA20200_MG_FD_203801 | JGI IMG/M metagenome (GOLD analysis project Ga0310344, IMG submission 203801) | Marine microbial communities from station ALOHA, North Pacific Subtropical Gyre - HC15-DNA-20-200_MG | ecosystem: Environmental > Aquatic > Marine > Oceanic | place: Pacific Ocean: North... | reverse complement strand
GGGCTGATCGGTGAACGTGACCTTACAATGGTGGAGGCTCTTGATGCTAGTAAAGGCCAGTATGTAATTTACCTTGATTTAGAGGTATATCCTGAAAATGGAAGATGGTGGGTGCAGGGTGGTGGTTCCGCGAGGACCCTATTAACACCTGGAGGAGCATCACAGCTAACAGTTACAGTTAGGCAGGGACAGGCGTCCGGAGAAGTAATTGTCAAACTGGATGATTCTCCTCCCGAGAAAATGCTGCTATCCAGGAGACAATCTTATAGCCGCACCATTTCACTGGATCCTGGACAAGTGATTGTGCCGCTTAATGTTTCCTGTGAAGGGCGATTTCAGCCGTCAGAGTATAACTTGGAATCTTCGGATCATCGGTGGCTAGGGTGTTACGTTCAGATAGAATTTTTTTAATGTTTGGGTGTCAGAAATTAATTTTTGAAACAATTTGCAGAACATTTTCAAGAATCACTGTTTGATTGCTTTTAGATAGTTCTGGATATAAGGGTAGTGACAGAACTTCACGCGACGCTTGTTCGGCTTCTAAAAAGTCTCCCTCTCGATACCCGAGTTCACTGAATCCTTGTTGAAGGTGAATTGGCAAGGAATAATAAATTCCTGTCTGGATATCGTTTTTAATCAGAGCCTTTCTTATTAGGTCGCGTTTCAAAGAGCGCACGGTGTATGTGTGGTAGGCATGTTCAGCGTATGGCATGGTTGTTGGTATGGTGACCACGTTCGACAAAGCTTCGTCGTATCGTTTTGCAAGGATTCGTCGCGTCCTTGTCCAGTCGTCTAAATGTAATAATTTGATGCGAAGTACGGCTGCTTGGATCGCGTCAAGGCGGTAATTGCCCCCTCGTAAGATACCATGAGCAGTTCGGATTTCACCCCAGTTCCTAAGTTGACGTGCGTTATTTGCAAATTCATCATTGTTGGTAATAATAATGCCGCCTTCGCCGACCGCATTTAAATTCTTGCTTGGATAAAAACTAAAACAGCTGATATGTCCAAGGTTACCAGTGCGACGATTCTTATATTTTGCTCCATGCGCCTGGGCCGCATCTTCGATAACTGTGAGATGATATTTTTCTGCGATATTAAGAATAGGATCCATATCTGCAGGCTGTCCGTATAAATGAACGGGGACGATTGCTTTCGTATGTTCCGTTACAGCCTGTTCAACCAACGTGGGATCCATGGTGAAGGATGAACGAGCTACGTCAACAAATTTAACACTGGCTCCAGTCTGTTGAATCGTTGATGCGGTCGCCAGAAAAGTAAATGGCACAGTAATTACTTCGTCACCGGGGCCAACGCCACAGGCGTTCAAGGCAACGAACAGGGCGCTGGTTCCTGAATTTGTTCCGATCCCATGCATGGCATCACAGTAGTCTGCAAATTCATGTTCTAAGGCTTCGACCTCTGGTCCAAGAACGTAAAGACCACTGCGAAGAACCCGAGAGACCGCCGACTCTATGTCGTCTTGGATACTGTTATGCTGTGCTTTCAGATCAATAAATGGAATCACGGTTGTCTCTCCACGGCGATCTTTTGTGTCGTTTATGCTCAGTAAGTCGTCTCACCATTTATCTTTAAATATCTCTTTATATAGAGTGATCTCTATAAACAGCACCTGTAATTATTAATTGAATTCTATATCGGGTGTAATTGGAACAAGAGACCAGCCATCAGTTTCGGTAAATTCTCTGGCACTAAAACACCAGACCACAAGGCGCTTCTTGTCCCAATAGTCCGCATTTTGCTGTGCTCGTCTCAATAGATTCACTCGTGCTGGTGTTGCTCCAGATCCGCGCACGCCAATGACATCAACTGCGATTCCAAGTTCAAAAGCTAATTGGTCGGCCAAGCCTGATCCGCTAGCGTGCATATCTCCACCAACGTGAAAAATAAGATTGTGGCTGTCACCAAGCAGTACAATCGGACTATCTTCGCTTGAGATGTCGGAGATAGGATTTCGCTCTCCGTAATTTACAATTCCTCGAAGGCGTAATTCCTCACGAGGAGGAGCAGCGCTATTTAAGCCTGTTTGTAAATCGCCTGCGATTGAGGTGGTATACCAGCGGGGTATAAAAGGTTGTGTTTTTAAATTGTGGTACCAGGTTTTTTCACGGATCGCCGATGCAATTATCTGTCCGGCTATCATGCATCCCACTCCTGACCAATGTGTATCTGTTCGGCAATAAATTGGTCCTTCCGGATGAAAACGTTCTCTGATAAAGACGTCTGTGAGGTCTATGACGCTGATGCCATTGCTTTCAAGTAAGCGATAAAATTCTTGATGTGCGACGTCGAATCGTGGCACCGGAAGTGGAACGGTTAAGGATGAAGTTAATTGATCGGGGTAAATCACTATTTTTGGTGGAACGGGAACGACTAAGAGTTCTACCCCAATGCTATCGAGTTGCCGTTTGAAATCCAGAATAGCCGGCAGTGGATCTGCATCGCTGAGATTGCGCGCACGGCTTACCAGGGATGCTTGTTCGTTCCAGAATGTTCCAACTGACACGTGCCGCAGTTCGGGGCCAAAAAATAGCCACTCATCTAGGCCAGAAACGGTGATCGAAGCATTTTGTTCAGCCTCGGCGGCATGTTCTTCAGAAATGTTTCGAAAATCAGATACCAAGTTGGCCGGGACAGATGGTCGGCACGCGGAGATTAGGAAGAGTAGAAGAAGAGTTGCTCTTCGGAAATTACGATGTCGGGTCATTGATTTGGCACTTCCGATAATTCTCCCCACCACGGCTCGGCAAGTCTAGTTGACGGATTTGAGAGTTCTCCTCGATTGATACCGCCGAGTTCGTCGTAAACGTTTATCCAGGGTACGACTTGAAGTTGTATGGATTCCCCGGCGGAGTATCCGGTAATTGCTGTTAATTTATTTTCCTGCATGCTCCATACATAGACAATAAGTTCTGTTCCGTCTAAATCCGTTCTCTCAAAAGCAGAGGTGACACCATTGAGATGGATTCCAAGAATGTGATCTTTGTAAGGCACCATTCCTGGTGTAGGAATTCTTCCCATTTCTTGGATTTTTCCGACGATCTGAAGAGGCTGATCTCCGAAAGGGCGAATAAACGTTCCAAGGGAATTAGGAATATCTTTTTCACCATCCTTGAAATGTATCAATTTCCAGTCTCCTTGGCTGAGTTCTCTGGTGGCAAACTGAAAAATAACCACTTTTGTGTTGTCTAGACGAGTGGAATCGCGAGCGATTTGGTTTGCTAATTCTGCTCTGGACGCAAATGCTCCATTGTTATTTTGGGAAATCCGATCGAGAGGTTTTTGAAGGGAAAGACTTAATTGTTCTGCTAGTCCTGCACTGGTGCCCCACCCCATAGATCCAAGTGAAAAAATATTGGTAAAGCTATCTCCCAGTAAAAGTACTTCAGCGTTAGTTGTCGGTTTCCATAGATGACCGCTTGCTGTTGTTACTTGATGGATCGTGATTTCTTCGGAGGGGTAGAGAGCAGACCGATACTGTTCAAGTCCCAGGAGTCGGCTGGTGTCTCCTGCGTTAGTGATAGTAATTGGTTGACTCTCATACGAGAGAGTGTCGTCGGTGGTCAGGGGTATATGTTGGGAAATAAATGTCGCGAGAGCATCTGCTGTTTGCCCTACTGCATCTGGTCTCCAATGGGTGTCACTCGTAAGGTAAAGAGGCTTATCAGAGGGGAGATTTAAAGCACTAGATACATCAAAGACAAGCAGATTATGACTCCGTAATTCAGTAATAAATTTTTGATAGGATGCATTATGAACTGGCTGTCGACTATTTTCATTTCTTGCCAGCTCTGCAGTATGGACGGATGGTTTCACTGGAGTTGGCATGACTATTAAAGTGATGCCCCGACGGGATAGTTGTGTGTGTAGGTCGTACAGAGCAAGACGAGGATCGGGCTGAGGAGACGGTGTCAGACTAGTGCCCGTAGATTTTCGTTTTAAAAGGTAATCTTTTTCTAGGAAACCTTGACCCGTAACATGTGAAACATCTTTGGCGTAAAACAACCAGTCATTAGAACCTTCATGCACTTGAGACGTTTCAGAACCAAGTGCCGAGCTAAGAAGAAACTGTATCGTTGGGCGTCCGAGTTTCGTAACGAGTGAATGCTCTGAAATAGTGTCGTCGATGGACTGAAATGTTTTTAATGTTGCACGATTGAAGCGAAAAATGGTTTGAAAAAAACTATTCCACTGTCCAGTGGGATTTTCATTCATGCTAGAAATCGTTGTGTGCGAGACGGCAGAGAAGATCGTCCGGTCAAAGATTGTCTGGATAATTGGGACTATCGTGACTATTACGAAAAACATTGCGATGAGCAACTGCGCAGTAATCTTTTCGATTTTTGTTTTTTCAAGCTGAGACTGTGAAGCCTCTATGCGTTTTAACGGATCGTGGATTCCAGAATGGTCGGTTTTCATAGTCTTAGAAAATAAAATAGATGAATGGATTGTAGGCTTGTGTGGAAAGTAGGGCAATTGAGATCAGCAAAAGCAGAATCACGATGATGCCTTTTGAGTGAGTTATATTTTGCGTCCATTCCCATGCCTGTGGAGCGCCCCAAGTGATGATTCCAGCCAAAGTGAAGGTCAAGAGGTAATAGGGTTGGTAGAGAATACCACTCACCAAGGTGGCCGTAATCTCAGGGTTTGTCACTCCGAACATACTGCTGAGAATATTAAGCGCATGCGACATATCTGTTGCGCGGAAGAATACCCATGTGATTAAAACACTAAGAAAAGTCAGCAATATGGACAGTGGCTTTGGTGCTGAGGCATAAAAAGGTTTTTGTTTGTTTAGACGTTCGATGACAAGAAGCGCACCGTGGAGGGCGCCCCAAACTAAAAAGTTCCATGCGGCTCCATGCCATAATCCACCCAAGATCATGACTATGAAAAGGTTGCGGTAAGTGCGGAGTGTTCCGAGTCGGTTTCCCCCTAAAGGAACGTACAAATAATCTCGTAACCAAGAAGACAAAGAAATATGCCATCGTCTCCAAAAATCTGTTATCGAGACTGCATGATAGGGGGAATCAAAGTTCTTTGGAAATACGAACCCTAACATTAAACCGAGACCGATCGCCATATCGGAGTAGGCGCTAAAGTCAAAGTAAATTTGGAACGCATACGCGATTGTTCCGTACCATGCATCAATTGTTGTGATTGATCCTGCATCAAATACGATATCTGCGATACGTCCGCAAGGATTTGCGATTAGAACTTTTTTCGCTAACCCGACACTGAACAAGGCAATGCCTCGAGAAGCTTTTGATAAGGTGTGGCTTCGGTGTTTTATTTGGTCGGCGACTTCAGTAAATCTGATTATAGGGCCTGCGACTAGTTGCGGGAACATGGACACATAACAGGAAAAGTCGACAAAGTTCCGCAATGCAGCCGCTCGGCCTCGGTAAATGTCTATTGTGTAACTCATGGACTGAAAAGTATAAAAACTGATACCAAGTGGAAGTGTTATCCGGAGTGCGAGATCGATATCCAGCCAAGGTAAGTTAAGTATTTCGGAAAGGGCGGAGAGGTTATCAAGCGCAAAATTAAAATATTTAAAAAAACCAAGCAACGATAAATTCGTGCATATAGAAATTACACAAGCCCATCGTTGTGTGCGATTGCGTGGAGTTTCTGGAGTGATTGCGCGAATGGGATGAGACCACTGAGCGACCAAATCATCACGTCGAATTAGATGTGCAAGCCAGATAGGGCCACTATTGGCTATCCTGAGGGCGCAGACGTAGTCCACTAGTGTTGATGTGAAGAGCAGTACAACAAATAGTGGGTTCGCCCAGCTATAAAAGAAGTAACTGAGAAGTGTCAGTACGAGGTGTTTCCCTCGCCACGGGATTGCGTAGTACAGACACAGCGTAACGGGCAAAAAAAAGAATAGAAAAACTTGTGAACTAAAAACCATCTCTTATGAGTAAGTGTGAATGGTGCCAGTGTAGCATTCCTCAGTGGTAATCTATTTGACCAAAAATCAAATGACAGATAGCATTGACGGTTTGTCGGTGTATTGAAAATGGGAATCGGTAAAGTTAGTTTCTGTCTTGTAGTTCTTGCTTTTTGTGTTGGGTGTGAAGAGTCGTCGGTGTTGCCTCCAACGGCACCCACTCCATTGCCGTCTGACAAGGTTGGAGGGTTGACGATCGCTTGCCCAACCGATATGACTGTACAGTCTTTCAACGAATCGTCGGCCGTTGTTTCTTACCCGGATCCGTCAGTTGAGGGAGGGTTAGAGCCAATTTCAACAGAGTGCATTCCTCCTTCTGGGAACTCTTTTTCGATTGGTGATACAACTTCAGAATGTACGACGTCTGATGATTTAGGACAAACAGCTAGTTGTAGTTTCCAAATAACCGTGCTTCCGCCTCCAGAGTTAGCTGTCACGCGTTTTCTGGCATTTGGTGACAGTTTAACTGCGGGCGTTATTTCTTCTCCGCTTGCGCTGCCTGGTCCACTTGCTTTTCCTACACCGTCCCTGTCGTATCCCACCAAACTCCGGTTCAAGTTAAGGAATGCTTATCCTGTTCAATCAATTGTTGTGATAAACAGTGGCTTGTCGGGGGAAGAGGCTGTGCAGGCAACCTCTCGGTTTCAATCTGAGATTTCGCGTGTCGGGCCGGATGTTGTGCTGATAATGGCGGGAACCAACGATGTCAATAAAGTGAGTAATGTTGTTACGCCGAGTCAGGCGGCGATTTACGCCTCTGAGGCTATCGAATCAATGGTGCTTGATGCTGAGGGACGAGGTATTGACCCTATTTTAGCTACAATTCCTCCGATACGATCGGTTGCTGGAAAGGAAGATAATGCGCAGGCTGCACGTGAGTTAAATTCTTTAATTCGGTCAATTGCGATAGGTCGAGGGATTCCGCTGGTTGACGTATTTGATGTCATTAACAATGGCGACTGTTCGGCGAGTGCCTCTGCTAATATTCCGTGTTTGGGCGAAGATGGTATTCATCCTACGCAGGAAGGATATCAAAGGATCGCGAATAGGTTTTTCAATGTAATTGTGAATGAGTATGACGTGCCAGTGTCCTCTGGAGCGGTTCCGGTTGGGGCTCAAAGAGTGCGATAGTACTCACAAAGTGGTGATGATATTTAATGTTGAAGCGTATGGATAAGTTAAGACGGTCGAGTCTTTTGGCCATCGTGGCCTTGGGAATCATAATTGTTTCTGCGCAGCCGGTTGAGGCGCAATGGCAAAATTTAAAAGGCCGTTTTGCATTGCACGCAAACGTGGCATTTCAGGCAGGATCTTATGAGTTTCGTCAACTCTTCAATAAGCGTATCTATGGTGAGGATGCGAATCTGTCTGCAGAGCACAAAATTCGAGGTGGTGCGATTCTTGATTTAGGAGGCAGTGTTAACGTCTGGGAAGATTTAGCAGTTGGTGGGGCATACACGGATTTTAAAAAAGCTGACATTACCTATATTGTCGGGTCAGTGCCTCATCCGATTTTATTTGATTCTGATCGAATCTTGAATGTCGACGCACAAACCTTTCCCCATCGGGAACGGGCTGGCCATATTTATGTTTCGTGGCGGCTTCCGACTGATCAGTGGTCGATCCGACAACTTCAGGAAATGGATATATCTGTTTTCGGGGGACCTTCGTATTTTAGTCTTACCCAAGGGCTCGTTGCTGATATTGGATTAGTAGAGGCGACTGGACCTCCATTCAGCGAAGTCAGCGTTGCGCCTGTCTCGATTGGCGAATATTCAAAAAGTGGTTGGGGTGGGCATGTTGGGGCTGATTTTACTTACATGTTTACGTCGACCATTGGGGTTGGGGCTGTTCTGCGTTTTTCGAAAGGGACCGTAGATATCCCCTCATCTGATGGTATAGTGTCTATATCTGTTGGCGGATTCCAATCGGGCGCGGGAATTCGTCTTAAATTCTAGCGCCAATTCTCGCTTCAAAATAACTTCTGTGGAGTCAGACGATTTACGCAATCGCGTTAAAGCAGGTCGTGAGCACGACCCAACAATCACAGTAATACAAAAAGAATTATTCAAACCAGGGCGTTCAAAGGTCCAACGCTATGCTGAACTTGTGATTGGAAAAACTGATTTGTGGTCCCTGTTTAAATACGAGTTAGTCGTTACTTTATCAAGTTGGGTACCTGGTGCGCTTGGTTTATTCTTGCGGGCGAAATTATATCCTCTCGTGTTGGGGCGGACAGGCAAAAATGTTACGTTTGGTCTTAACGTTACCTTGAGGCATCCCCATAAAATTTTGATCGGTGACGATGTTGTTATTGATGACGGGTGTTTGTTGGACGCTAAAGGAACAGAAAATCAGGGAATTACCATCGGGTCGGGGGTTTTCATCGGTCGTAATACCATTCTGAGTTGTAAGAACGGTGATATCGTGATTGGCGATTACGCGAATATTGGTTTTAATTGTGAAATATTTTCAGCGTCTCGTGTGTATCTTGGAGCGTCGACTTTGGTCGCAGCCTATACTTATTTAGTTGGCGGAGATCATTTATACGATAGGACAGACATTCCTGTTTTAAATCAAGGAAGAACAGCTCGTGGTATCGAGGTAGATGACAATGTGTGGCTCGGTGCTCATGTGGTGATTGCTGATGGATCATGTGTTGGTCATGACGCAATCATTGGTGCTGGTGCTGTAGTGATCGGTGAGATCGATCCTTTTTGTATTGCGGCTGGTATTCCTGCAAAAAGCATTCGTGATCGGCGTGACGCTCAGGATTAAAACATTGAGTTGCAAAACTGGGAGGTATGTTATGAAACTTAGACCCAGAAATTTTATAGCAGCGATGCTATTGGCCGTTGCATTTGTTCTTCCTAGCGTGGCACAACGTGCGAACGACCCATCTCGGTGGGCCGAAGTTATTTCCTCTTTTGATAAGAGTGCTAATTTGGCCCCTCAGAATGCCATCTTGTTAACAGGAAGTTCAAGTTTTGCAAGGTGGTTGACGATGGAAGAAGATTTAGAACCTTTGACTGTGATTCCACGCGGCTTCGGCGGTAGCACGATGGCTGACGTACTCCATTACGTTGACCGGGTGGTTATTTCTTATAAGCCTCGAGCTGTCGTAATTTATGAGGGAGATAATGATACTTTTCATGGAGTGGCTCCGGAAACGATTGTGGAGCAGCTGAAAGAAATTGTCTCTAAAATACACGGTGCTCTTCCCGAAAGCCGTATCTACATTCTTTCGGTTAAACCGAGTTTGTCTAGAACGAAGGTGTGGGATAAGGCTCGAGAGACAACGGAGCTATATAAGGCCTTGGCAGCGACTGATAGGCGGCTTTATTTTATCGATGTCGCGACGCCTCTTCTTAATTCAGATGGGTCGGTCATGGATGACGTGTTTGTTGATGACGGTCTTCATCTTAACGACAAGGGAAATCGCATTTGGGCTGCCGCGATTAAATCTGTGTTAATGCGGTACGAAGCCAAGTATGAGGTGACGAACTAAGACCGTAAAAGATCTGTCCGCTACTGGTCATTGTTTTTACTTCTTGTGGCAAAGTACAGAGGAAGTGTTAGGTATTCAGTGTCTAAGATCAGGCGTTGCCCCTCCAGTTCAGGTTGGCTGTCGAATGGGTTCAGTGTCATCTCATAGATTTCATTTTTGTGACGCATTGCGTCATCAAGAATTTTTTTGTCACGGATTACCCAATTGGCTACGACAATGTTTGGCTCGGTGTACTGGCCTTTAACAATTTCGACTATTTCATAATCTATTGCGAGCAACCCGTCTTGATAAGGCGCTATTGATGCAGGGGTAGGTATTGCTATATCTTTTTTGACCCGTGCCCTTACTACGAGTGAAGAGAGGTCTCTATTGTTCTGATTAGATATGTCGCGTGTTCGAAGATCAGTCGCCGAACGATTACTTGGGGCGACCCACGCGTCCGGATAAAAGTCCGGGCTCTCATTATCGGTAATTTGAAACCATTGTTCAACAGATTCAAGTGTTGGGTCGAATCGACCAACGAATATTTCGACTTGTGTGCCGCCTCCTCTAATCTTATTCTTTCGACCTCCGACCGTGTAGGGTCCAGTTAGAACAAAATGTAAGGGATCATTCGTCCACCGAGGATGATAGACCTCATAACCATTTAGTTCTGGGGCTCCGTTTATGTTCACCTTCCAACGTTGCTTACTGGAAGGGTCTACCATGGTTAGATTTCGATGCAGTCCGTCGAAATACCAGAGAATATTTCGTCCATCATTAGATAATGATGTCCAGCAACCTTCTCCTAGTTCCTCCCAGGTTCCATTTTTCAGGTCGGCTATTCCGGCTTTAGGCCATGGGAATAGTCCGCCTGCATATCGCCCATCAGCAGAAAGTTGAAAGTTGTCTGCGCTTACGCGTTGTGCATTCCAGACAGGTTGTCCTTTACTTTGACGGTCCAGTCGATATCGTCGTATCGCACGGTATGAGGGTGGGTCGCTATTAGTCTTCTGTGTTCCTACATAGACCCATTCTGTGCTTGTTGCTGGGTCTTGCCACACGGCGAGTCCGAATCCTTTTGCGATTTGTGTCGGCTGTGAGCCATCCCAATTTACGACGTAAACAGCTTGCTCGGTTCTCACGGAAAAAACGACCTGCTGGCCTGTTGGCGTGATGAGTGGACGAGCATAGCTTCTCGGAGTATCAAGAATAATTCGCTCACGGCCTTCCTCTCGTGCGTCACGTCCAACGAGAATTAATTGATCTTGAAAACCAAGAATGTCGGTTCCGTCACCAGTATCTCGTATCCATACCACACGAGACCATGAAGAGGAATCGTCTGGCGCTATGGACGTTGACAGTTTCTCTGGGGAGGGATTTTCAATGGCGTGAACTGACGCGTCCTGGTGCTCAGAGCTGCAGCTAACAGTGAGTAGTATTGCGGCAAAAGCAAGTGTTGTACGTTGCCAGAACGCTGTGATGTTTTGGTAAGAGTTCATAATCCTGTTGTCCGTAGTGCACCTGTCATTGTAACGTCTTTGTTAATGTGTGGCATCGTTGGGATCGTACAAAATGATTTCTCACGTCCTGTCGAGAAGCAATCACTGAACGATATGATTGAATCGCTTCGCCATCGAGGTCCTGATGATTCCGGGTCTGTGGTTGTTCAAGGTGTGGGCCTTGGCATGCGGCGGCTTTCCATTATCGACGTTCAAGGCGGACAACAGCCCTTCACTACTGAAGACGGTGCTGTTCATCTGGTCGCGAATGGTGAGATTTACAATTTTAAAGAACTTAGGGCTGAATTAATCTCGGCTGGCCATCAATTCCGCAGTCATTCGGACATAGAGGTGCTCGTTCATGCCTATGAGCAATGGAATGAATCTTTTCTGCAACGGGTGCAAGGAATGTTTGCTCTTGCTTTGTGGGATCGTCGTAACGAGACCTTGATCTGTGCACGGGATCGTGCGGGAGAAAAACCACTTTACTATACGCGCACCGCGAACGCGTTTTTGTTTGCCTCTGAATTAAAGGCATTATTCGTGCGTTCAGATGTTGGCCGTGAAATTGATATGGAAGCCCTTGATCAATTTCTGACATATGAGTATGTGATGGCACCCCGTACCATTTTGAAGGGTATTCATAAATTACCACCAGCGCATTACCTTCGCTATCGCAAAGGAGACATGTCGGTTAAGCGTTACTGGAATGCTAACCAAGTTCAAGTTAAATCGTGGAATGACAAAAATGCTGCTACTGCCGTTCGCGAGACACTCGGACGTGCAGTAAGCAGGCAAATGATGTCGGATGTGCCCTATGGTGCTTTTTTATCCGGTGGTATCGATTCGAGTGCCATTGTTGCGTTGATGGCCCAAGAAGCTCATAAGAACAACATGGGTGTCAATACATTCAGTATGGGTTTTAAAGACGGAAGTTATAACGAATTAGCGTATGCACGTGAGGTTGCAGAAAGTTTTGGCACGAATCATAGAGAAGGCATTGTAGATCCTCAAATTGGAGATCTATTTCACAAACTAATTTCCCACCTAGATGAACCGTTCGCAGACGTATCGCTTTTTCCAACATATTTGGTTTCTCAGAGTGCACGAGAGCATGTGAAGGTTGTTCTGTCTGGCGATGGGGGAGACGAATTGTTCGGTGGTTACGATACGTACGAAGCCGACAGAATGGCGAGAGGGCTTGCTCTTAGAGTCCCAAAAGGTGCGTTGTCAGCATTGGCAAATCTGACTTCGATTGTTCCACCTAGTTCGAAGAAAAAGGGGCTGATTAACAAACTTAAGCGGTTCATGTCTGGGCTTGTCGATGGGCCAGATGATCTTCAACATTATCGATGGATGACTTTTCTCTCCGCCGATCGAAAACGCGAGTTGTATTCACCTGACTTTCAAGATCGACTAAGAAATTCTGATGTCTATAAGCCTGTTAGAGAGTGTCTCGGGTCAATGGATACGGATGACCTGCTAAACCGACAGCTATATACTGATTTGTCTCTTTATTTAGCTGACGACATTTTGGTCAAAGTAGATCGAATGAGTATGGCAACTTCACTGGAAACGCGTGCGCCATTTCTCGATGTGGAGGTTATGGAGTTGGCATTTTCAATGCCAGGCCATTTGAAGCTTCGAGGTAAACAAAGAAAATATGTTTTAAAAAAAGCGTTTGAAGATGTGCTTCCGAGTTCAGTGCTGACCCGTCCAAAAGAGGGGTTCAGCATTCCGCTGAAGAACTGGCTCCGAAGCGAGCTAGCACCACTCATGGATGAATTATTGTCTTCTGAACAAATTCTACGAAGAGGTTGGTTCGCACCAGACGTTGTGAAAAGAGCGGTTACGGCGCATAAAGACGGCCGTCAAAATAATGCTCATTTGTTGTTCAGTTTGATGGTGTTGGAACGTTGGGCCCAAGAATACATTGACGGCGCCTAAATTTCATCTTTTGAAACGTCATTGGTTGGTCACTGCATTTGAAAATCGTACAAGTTTTCCACTTCAGAAATTTCTTTTTCCATTTGCTCGGACGACCACCCGAGATAGCCGCCCATCAGTCGAGCAGTGGACCTTAATGCGTCTATTCCAGGATGTCCTCCCGAGCCGAGTTCGGTGCGTCTGAGCACGACATCTGACAATTTGACTGCCATTTCATGTTTCACTGAGTGCTGAACTTCGGCGACTGTTAATTCAGAATCAACCGCTACTTTAGCGGTACTTGCGGGATCTTTGTGCAATTCAGCAAGTAACGTTGCATAGTTAGAGCCGTAAGAACGCGCTAAGCGAAGGCATGTTGATTCCGAAAGATTTGATGCCGATTCCTGTGTGGCGTTCTGAAAAAATGTTTCGATGTCAGGAATCTCGCCACCGAAAAGAGTTGTGTTATCTGTTCGACAGGTCGGTGATTTCCTTTTGAGTAACTTAAATACCACGTCAACTGCGTGTTCCGCAGTGTCTCGCGCGGTTGTATAACGTACGCCTACAACACTGAGAAGTCCTGATACTCCATCTCGGGTATGGTCAACAATGAGACTTGTTTTGAGCAAAGAATCGAAATTCTTGACAGTTGTCACGGCCGGTAGAAGTCCGCAATGAATCATTTGCAAGTCGTCCATTTGTAACTTAGCATTCGGAAACGCACTATTTACTTGTCTCAAGAAGTCTTCCACTTCGTGTTCGCAGATCTTCAATGTGTCAGCGTCTCCGGCAAATAGATGATGGCTGGTGCCTATGATTGAGCGATCTCGCCAAGGAGCGATAAACAAGAGGCGTCCGTTATTCCAACTGCCCAAGGCATGTGTAGTAGTCACAGGTTTATTAGTTACGAAATTCATCGCTTTCGATAGGTGAAACGGCAAGTCACGTATGCGTTTTGGTAGAAGTTTCTTTAGAACGAGATTCGTCCAAGGGCCAGTGCAGTTCAGTACAATTTTTCCGTGCAAGTCGAAGTGAGAATTACCGAGTCGATCGAGAACGCGAAGACCAACAATCTGTTTCTTGTGGTAAATAAGGCTTTCTGCCTCAACGTAATTTGCGGCTGTAGCACCGTGTTTCATGGCTGAAAGCACGAAAGATAAATTAACGCGGTCGCTGTTGTACATCTGACAGTCAAACCATTGGATTCCTCCCGTAACTTTTGTTGGGGAGATCATTGGATTCAGTTCTAAACATTCATTTCGAGACAGGAAACGACTATCTGGTAATCGCAAGCTACGATCTATCTGATTGTTACGGTTGGAGGACAGTCGATCGTATAACGAGAAATACGGTCGCATCAGCCATTTATTTCTGGTTAAAGTCTGATAAGTGGGGATAACAAAAGGTAAGGGAGTAACAAGATGAGGAAGTAACCTGGACAACGTTCGTCTTTCGTTAATGAACTGATTCATTTCACGAAGGTTTCCCCGCTGTAGAGACCGAACGCCTCCGTGGACCGTCTTTGCGCTATTGAAGGAAGTCCCACTACCAAAGTCTCCTTGGTCAATAATTGCAACGGATAGGCCTCTGAGTGTCGCGTCGAGGGCTATAGTAGTGCCGTAAATTCCGCCGCCAATTACAATAAGATCGAATTTAGAGTCGGAAAGAGCAGAAAGATTTCTGGCCACGGGCATATAGTACACTTCCTGACGTCTGGGGCTATTAGAAGAAATGATTTAGATCATGAAAAGTGACTCGTTGATTGGTCAGATTCGAAGGTACTGGAACACTAGAATTCACGATCTCGAAATGACGGATCATCCAATCGGTTCACGTGAATTCTTTGTTGATTTGGATGAATATCGATTTGACAAGCTTCGGTATCTGCCAGAAATTGTTCAGTTCGATGGATTTACTGATAACCAGATTTTAGAGGTTGGCTGTGGAGTTGGGACGGACCTGGTTCGATTTGCAAAAGGCGGTGCATACGTAACCGGCGTTGATCTTGCCGAGCGCTCTATTGAATTAGCCGCTCTGAATACCGAAATTAATGGAGTCAATGACAGAGTAGCACTAAAAATGGCCGACGGAGAAGCTTTGCCTTTTTCTGACGATTCGTTTGATCTGGTGTACTGTCACGGCGTGATTCAGTATACGGCTCACCCGGCTAAGATGTTGGCTGAATGTCGTCGAGTGCTTAAACCAGGCGGACAGGCAATTTTCATGGTGTACAACAGAATTTCTTGGTTAAATTTTCTGTCTAAGCTAATGCGAGTTGAATTAGAGCATGGAGATGCTCCAGTTTTGCGAAAGTTCTCCATTGGCGAATATCGTAGGCTTCTAGGATTGTTTCGCGAAGTCAGAATTGTTCCAGAGCGATTTCCTGTTCCATCGCGATTGCACAAAGGATGGAAGGGAATAGTATTTAATAAATTATTTGTAGGTGTATTTAATAGGCTTCCAAGATCGCTGGTTCGTTCGTTCGGGTGGCACCTGATGGCGTTTTGCAGAAAGTAACGACTTCTCGGTTCAGCAGGCCTTAAAGGGAAGCAGCTCTTGGCGAACCGTGTTTCCGTTTTTCTCGAGTGGCTTTTAGAAGAAATCGCGCATAGGGACCGATTTGTTTAATTGCTGAAACGTTCATTTGGCAGGGGCTTAGGCACGAGGGGCATTTTTCATTTTTTATGAAATCGCGATGTTCTAGACTGGCTTTGCTGAAATAAATTTTTTCTGGATCGTCGTCGCGAGCGTTACCCACCACCTCACTGTTTTCACAAAAAAACAGTCCTCCGTCTGGGTTTACCATAATGCCCTGAGTCTGAAATGGACATGGGGCTAGTCGGTGATATCCGTTCGCGATCATATCTGCATAGTGCATGTAGATGTAGTTTTGTCCGTCAAGTAATGGGTCAATACGTACGCGATCGAGAAAAAACTCACGCATTTTAACTTCGTCCTCACCGATGGGCTGACATTTATCAGCGAGGTCTGAATTGCCAAGCATGGGATCCGTAAAACGGACCATGTTAAAGACGATATCCAAGTCATTTTCACGGGCCCAATTCAGAATGTTATCTGCGTCACTGAGATTCTGCGAAAAGATAGTAGTGGAAATGCCGAAATTAAAATGTTGGTACTGTTTTTGTAGCGCCTGCATGGCACGGATTGTTTCGTTCGCCTTGTCAAAGCCGCTATTAACTTTCCGTACGGTGTTGTGAACGTCTCCGACACCGTCAATAGAGACCCGCGCACTGAAGATAACACCACGGTCCTTGGTGGCTTCAACAATTTTTGTCAGCATCGGGATGGCTCGATGTGGCGTTAAACCTGTCGTATTCATGCCAAATTTTCGTAGCCTCGGCAGTTTGTCCAACATAACTTGGCAGACATCTACCAAATCATTTCGGGTCGTTGGTTCTCCGCCAGAAACATTGGCGTTTTCAATATTTTTCCAGAGACCAGAGTCAAACAGTTTATTGATCTCTTCAAGAGTTAAATCTGATTTTCGATCCCCGCGTGTCCAGTTGTTGCACATTTCACAACGGGCATCACAGACAAAAGTACAATGAAAAATTAAGACCGTTGGATGGATTGCAGAAAATTGTGACACGCATGTGTTCAGTAGGTCACGAGGAGCACTTGCGGCAGCTTTTGCTAGGTATCGGGCGGCGTAAACTTGAGCCATTAAAAGTTAAATGTACATGACTTCGAACGCTGGGTAAAGAAGCAGAGCAATACTTTCACTTTATTCTGGTTGTTTATGACGATTTTGTAGGTAGAGAATAGCTCCTGGTAAATTTGCCACAAACCCCAAGAGAATGAAGATAGTAGACATTGTAAATGAGATGGCATCGGGCACATTAAGTGGTTGTAACATCCAAATCATGATGCCTTGGGCAGGTCCAAGGCCACTGATGGAAATTGGCAAAAGAATAATTACTATTGCAACTGGCATGACAACGAAATAATACGAGAACGCGATGTCTACTCCCAGGCCTGTTCCTACAATCCAAGCCAGTAAGATACGAATAAACTGCAGGATGAAAGCATATGCGATGGTGAGTATTAGTGAAGTCCACCGGTAACGAAAACGTCTGATTACAATGGCTACGCTACTTAATCGTACCAAGAATAGATTCTTGTTCCAAGACTTGGGAAAGAGTTGTGGAATTATGAGGTCGGCTAGCAGCCCGAGAGTCCCCGTGATCGTCACAATTATGAAGAGTCCGTACATTGCAAGTCTGATCCGCTCGTCTACCATCCCGGGCCAGTTCCATAATCCGACAATCCCGAGAGTGAGAATAGATGCTAGTCCCAGCCAACGGTCTACAACAGCGACCACAACCGCTTCCTCTGTGCGATCTGTGCTGTTCGCCAATAACCACGTTCTGGTAATGTCACCACCGACCCCACCTGGGAAAAAACTTCCCAAAAATGAAGAAGTCATGAAAAGGCGAAGGCCATAAGAAAAGGTTAGCGGAGTGCCAGTCGCCCAAATAAGGGTTATCCAACGACTGGCAGCGACCAGGCGGTCTATCACTAAAACTAGGATTAAACTGATCCAAACGGTCGAAGAAATTTGTTTTGTGGCTAAGAGGACGTCAGTGAGGTCCACTTGAGTCACTAAGTAACCAAGAATACTGATTGTAACCAGTACACGCAGGAATAGCGACTTGAATAGGCGCTTCATACCACCGGTTTCTGTGACACGAATGTTAAAGTCTCAAACAGATTTTTTCGGATGCGAAAGAGTAAATCTTCAGTCTTGGTATAACGGGAAAGGGCATCAGTCCCTGGAATGTTTACGAGTAATGCACCAGCTGCGAGTAAATCACGACGCCACCCAGTGGCAACACCGATTCGCCGAACAACTTGAGTGAGTTCGAAGCCTCCATCTGTGAGTAATTGCCGAACCCGTCTTTCGGTAGTTACAAAATTGTGAGTGTAGTCAACGTCCCAAAAGAAGGTTTTTTCTTTTAAATAATCAGGTACGACGACAAAGAAAATTCCGCCAGGCCGAAGTCCACGCCACGCTTCTGATACAAATTCTCGTGCGGCGTCTATTCCGGACATATGTTCAAGGACTTGGTCGGCATAGATAACATCACAGCTTGCATTTGGTGTTTGTATCGGAGGTGCCCAAGCTTCTGTTATGTCCAGACCCTGACTTCGTAATGTTTCGGCCAATGTCGGACTCGCTTCTATGCCTCGATACCGCCATCCGGCAGCGACGGCTCCGGCTGCTAATGATCCTTCGCCTGGTCCAATTTCTAGAAAATCCCCTGGAGGAGAGATGTGAGTGTTTAGGAGAGATAGTCTCGTACGTTCAATGCGGTTACGTCTGGCCGCACCAAACTTTGTTAAACGGCGTTGTGAAAACCATTGATAAAAAGTACCTGGCATGATCCTCAGACTTTGAGCAGAGAACATCCGCTCACATTATTATCGCGGGTACTTCCACCGTCCTATAGTTCCAGAGTTCGCAGTTTCTTCGGTCTGGTCAATCCATGCGACACCAGGATTAGGCCCGCAATGTCCCAGAATAATATCGATAATTGATACCGATGTACTGTTTTGTGCATCATCTCTTGTTGTGCCACTGCCTCTGTAGTAATCCACAACGTCGAGAGAGACGTCATTACAGTTTCCCCGTTTACAGTTATATCCCCACCTTCCATCGATGTCTCTGAGTGCTTCAACCGAAAGGTCCATGAAGGTCCAATCTCCACCATCTTCCTGGCAAGAGTTCTGCAGTGTTCCAGGATTGTTATTTGCCACCTGCTGGATAACCGAGACTAGGTTGGCTGGGTTTCCACCGTTGGTTGTAAAAGGAGCATCTGGACTCGAGCCTGGATTTCCGCTGCTACCGCCACCATGTCCTCCACCACCTGATGAAGGTTCTTCCGCTTCTTCTTCAGCAGGGGTTGTAAAACTCCATGTTTCTGTCCAATCTGAATAAATTATGGAGACCTCAGTGTCAGGTGTACATTTTCTTCCTGAACCAACGTACTCAAAAGTTTCTGGTAATGCCGCCGTGTTGGTTAAATCGTCATTTGTCGCCCGCGCCCGCCAGTAATAGGTCGTTTCCGGTTCAAGGAGCGCTCCACTGGCAGGTACGTTTGTCTGGCCCTGTGCAACTCTTACTTCCGTTATAGAAGTTTGTTTCGTGGCAAAGGTCGAATCTGTTGAGAACTGCACTTGGACGAGAACGCACTCTACGTCGTCAGGAGTAATTTCAGGATTAATAAGTGTGAAGGTCGGCCGTAAAGACACTATCGTAGATCCATTACTTGGGCTTGAAAGTTCCGGTATTCCGATCGAGACGAGCTGTGTTTCAAAGGAATACTGGGCTGACCATGGGCCTACTGCTCCATCAATTACGCCTCGGGCACGCCAGACATAGATCGTTCCGTCTTCGAGTATGTTTGTCGGTACAGTGAAATTTGAGTTGGATGTTCCAGAGCTTGCCGTGCCGGTATGTTTTATGGTCAAAGGTGATGCTTGCCAAATTTCAAACTCGAGGTCCATAGCGATCGGATCATTAATAAATGTTGCTTGCGGGTTAGCCACTGTGAGAATCAAACCAGATATGTCATTTATGACAGCACCTTCTTGGGGGCTAATTCGTGTTGGTGCAGATACTTTAAGTGTGACGTCAGCTGCAGGCAGGCCGACATCGCCAACTGCCGAAAACTGTCCGTCAGTACCGGTGAAGCCCCGATAACTTGCACTCGGGCCATGGAGAGCGCTTGGGGAAATTGGGCCAGACTGCCCAGAGTTACACGCAGCGGTTGCACTTAGAATTGCAAAGAGCGTCAATGTTTTACGAAAGTTGAGTCCCAAGTTCTGGGCTTTTGAGGAACTGGTCTTAAAGTGTTTCATCGTTTTTTCGTATTCTTCAATCTACAAAATCGGTCAAAACGTTAAGGTGCGCCATCTGTAGTTTAGAGTGACGTCATAAAATGATAGGGCATCTAAAGGTTTTCGTCTAACTTGGAGGTATGCCGTGGCGACGCGATTGGCGCTGTGCTACGATTCTTCAGCTTATTATTATGAGTGTTTTGCCGTATGATCGTTGAACGATGAAAGGTTCAAGACCCCAATGATTCAGTTAAGCCGGATTGTTTTACTTGGTTTACTTGCCGTGTTGTTGATGGCACCAGAAGCTCAGGCACAATGGCGACAACTCGACTATCAATTTTTTGTTGATATAGATGGTGGTTATCAGAGTGGTTCATCTGACCATGCTAATCAGACGACTTTTTCGTTATATGGCGAAGATGGTTCTGTAGATTCCAACTACGACATCGATCGATCAGGAGGACTCTTTAATTTTAGTGCCGGCCTACTGGTGTGGAATAACATTGGCTTTGCGGTTGGGTACTCACGAGCGACTTCTGCCCCGTCAGTCGAGGTGAATGTCACATCGCCGCATCCACTATTTTATAATCAGCCTCGTTCTAACATTGAATCGTTCGATTTATCGAGGTCAACATCGATGGCTCATTTCATGGCCGTCTACAAATTACCTTTATTTTCGAAGATGGAACTGACGCTTACAGGAGGGCCAACGAGGCTCTCTGTAAAGCAACCAGTAGTGATGAGTGTTGAGCGTATTGAAGGCGGATGGCCTTACGACACGCTTGCTGATGTTGCATTAACTACTGAGCCAATATCAAAAATTGGTGTTGGTTTTAATATCGGAGCGGATTTAACGTACATGTTGTATAGAAATTATGGTGCTGGTGTTTTTGTTAGGTACGCAGGCGGGCAAATCGATTTCCCAGTGATGGGTGATCTTGGTGGATTTGACGTTGGCGGGCTCCAGGTTGGTGGTGGATTGCGTTGGCGATGGTAATGCACGCATCAGTGTGCTTTCACCCTAAAGTTAGTTTAGGTCCTCTATAAAGTACTGCGATAAACTATTCTTTCAAGCGTGACAAACCCTTCGCGTATTCTCATGTTGGCCCCTGAGCCGTTTTTTCAGCCTCGGGGAACTCCATTTAGCGAATATCATCGAATTAAGGTTTTGGCTGAGCTTGGTTATCACGTGGATCTGGTTACCTATCCTTTCGGCCGTGATGTTGATCTACCGAATCTTAGAATTTTTCGGTGTGCAAAGCCGCCCTTCCTAGACAAAGTGTCTATTGGTCCTTCTTTACCGAAGGTGATTCTTGATGTCTTCCTTTGCGTGACTGCTTTTCAGTGCACTAAGCTGCAAAAATACGACGCAATACACTCTCATGAAGAGGCTGGGTTCTTGGGTATTTGGTTGGCCCGTCGGTTGAAAATTCCTCACTTGTATGACATGCACTCAAGTTTGCCGCAGCAGCTCACGAATTTCCGCTATGCGCAATTTAAAGTTATCAAACGCCTGTTCGATTGGCTTGAGTCTAAGATGATCAAGGAGTCACGCGTGGTCATTACGATTTGTGAAGAGTTGCAAGCGTCGGTTGTAGCTGCTGGCGCTGGTGAGCGTGCTCATCTCATTGAAAACTCTATGGGTGGCGAGATGGATGGAACGTCAACGGAGTTGGTGGATGTAAGATCTAATTTTGACATTGATCCTAGCCAACCGATTATTCTTTATACAGGGACATTTGAGGCTTATCAGGGTTTAGAGATGTTTCTTGAGGCGACGGGTCGACTGGCGCGGACTCATCCTCAGATACGTTGCCTTATTGTTGGTGGAGAACCCGCACAGGTTGAGGCGGCACGAAATATTGTCGGTTCTGAAAACAAGACGATCATTTTTGCAGGACAGCGAGCACCTGAAGAGATTCCTTCTTTTGTGGAGGCTGCTGATATTCTGGTTTCTCCTCGTATTTCAGGGACCAATACGCCTTTAAAGATTTATTCTTATCTGAGATCAGGTCGTCCAATTGTCGCGACTAAATTGCGGACGCATACACAGGTGTTGAGCCCAGAAACTGCAATTTTAGTAGAACCAGAGCCTGAAGCATTCGCAAAAGCAATTGGGCATCTTCTTGATCATCCGGCGGATGGCGAGAGAATTGCCCATGCCGCGCGATTACTTTCTGACGAGCGTTATAGTCGAGAGGTTTTTGTGCGTCGTACAGCTGCCGCTTACGCGCAGTTGTTTGCTCAACCCTTGAGCGACAATAGTGGAAAGTTTTCGCGTCAGCATGACTCTGCGGAATCGAAATTATCATGACCACTTTGATTACTGGAGTTAGTGGGTTTACAGGTGGTCATCTTGCCTGTTTTCTTGCTGGGCGAGGGGAGCGTGTCCGAGGTCTTGTGCGTCCGTCGAGCCTCAAGAAATCAGATTATCTGTTGTCGAGTGACGTGGAATTAGTGCAAGGTGATCTCATTGACCGCCGTTCTCTTGATGACGCTTGTCAAGGTGTCCAGACTGTTTATCACGTTGCCGCCAGTTATCGCACCGCTGGCCAATCAGATCGTGTGTACCGCGAAGTTAATGTTGTGGGAACCGAGTCTTTACTTCAGGCGGCCGTGTCTGCAGGAGTAAAGCGTTTTGTGCACTGTAGTACTGGAGGGGTGCATGGGCATATTCAAAATCCTCCGGCAGATGAAGATGCGCCTCTTGCTCCGGGAGATATCTATCAGGAAACGAAATTGGAAGCTGAATCTCTCGTAAGAACTGTTGGGCAGAAGGAACAAATAGATACTGTAATTGTTAGACCGATTGGTATCTATGGGCCAGGCGATACTAGGTTTCTAAAGATGTTTCGTGGAATCTACAATCAGACATTTCCAATACTTGGCTCAGGAGAGGTTTTCTATCATCTTACGTATATTGACGATCTTGTCGAAGGTTTGCGTCTGTGTGGTGATTTACCGGAAGCCGTGGGGAACACGTATTTACTGGCTGGCCCATCGTTTACTACACTTAAAGAATTAACAGGTGTAATAGCGTCTGAATTTGGCGTTTCACCGCCTCAATTACATTTACCAGTCTGGCCAGTCTGGTTAGCTGGTGCTTTATGTGAAGCCATATGTATCCCGCTGGGATTAGAACCGCCACTGTATCGACGCCGCGTTGAATTTTTTACGAAGAGTCGAGCCTTTGATACCACGCGTGCACAGACCGATTTAGGGTACATACCAAAAGTAGATCTAAAAACAGGAGTCCATATGACGGCTGCCTGGTATCGAGCCCAGGGATGGTTAGCATGACGGAAAATCATCGAATCAATGTCGTGCATATTTGCGATCATCTTGGTTGGCCTGGTTCTAGGATGCATGGAGTAAAACGGCTATTTTCTTGGATGCTGCCCCGGTTCGATAGTAGTCGCTTTCGAGTGTCGCTCGTGAGTCTTCGGGGACCAGACACTTCTGAAGATACTCTTGAAGCACAGGGAATAGACGTTACCTATTTGTCGAAATCAAAATTTGATCCGTCCACCTTGCCGGTTTTGATTCAAGAGCTTCAGCGACGAAGAGCGGATATTGTGCATATGCATGGTTATGGCGCAACTACTTTCGGACGCTTGGCCGCTAGATATCTTCGGTTGCCGACAGTTTTACATGAGCACGCCAATCTTACAGACACACCTTGGTTTCAAAAGATCGCAGATTGGTTACTAGTGAGATATACAGATTTGGCGATCGCGGTATCACGCTCAACGGCAGATTTTGTCATTAATGCTCGTTTGATTCCGAGTGAGAGAACGAAGGTCGTGTATCTCGGAGCTCCTTTAGAGGAGTTTTCCCGTGAGCGTAGCTCTCGTGAAGTGCGCTTGAGTCGTTTAGAGCTCGGACTTCCTGAACAAGGATTAGTTGTCGGTACAATTACGCGCCTGATGCCCTCCAAAGGGAATCAATATTTTGTTGAGGCCGCAAAGTTAGTTTTGGATCATGGAGTCGATGTGCATTTTTGTATCGTAGGGGAAGGAGAGCTGGACTCAGAACTTAAGGATCAAGCACGTTCTTTAGGGCTAGGTGAGCGATTAAGATTTCCAGGGTTTGCGCGAGACGTTGCAGGGGCTCTGTCCGCATTTGATTTGGTGGTCTTTCCTTCGCTATGGGAGGGCACGCCGTTGACGGCATTTGAGGCCCTAGCGGCTGGTCGTACAATTATTTCCAGCGATGCGGATGGTTTGTTAGATATCCTTCATCCTAATGTTGACGCGGTCATTGTTCCGAAACGAAAAGGGCAGGTTTTGGCTACTGCAATCGTTTCACTACTTGAGATGCCTGCCCGTCGCGAGGCATTAGCCGAGTCCGCGCGTGTTACGGGACGTAGTTATGACATTGCTATGTTTGTGAGGAAGATGGAACAGTTATATCTAATTTTACATGAGCGGCGTGGTTCCACGGGACGCTCCGGAGTGACAAAGGCTGACCTAAGCTTTTTGACCAATACTGCGCATCCTTCATAATTTCCTATGAGCCCACAACAAGAGACTAGTGATCGATTGCGTGAGCCAATCAGGGTAAAGCGGGGCATTGATCCTGGTTTAGCCCTTACGATGGTTGTACTTGTTCTGGGCTCTTTCGCGGCTCTTTCGATCGACGTTGTGCGGACAGGATTTGGTATTAAAGGGGACGAAGCGACCTATGTGGCTATGGCTTTAAGCGTAGCGCATGATGGAGATCTTAGTTATGAAGCTGAAGACATTGAACGATTTTATAGAACTTATAAGACCGGTCCAGAAGGAATTTTTCTTAAACGTGGAACCGAAGTCTCCTATCAAATTACTCAGACGTTTCCATTTATAAAGAGAGAAACACAGTCTGAAGAGTCTAAAGTTCGTTTGTTTTTCGGGAAGGCGTACGCTTACTCGGTGGCGGTTGCACCTTTTGTTCGTCTTGCAGGGCTTAACGGATTTTTGTTTTTTCATGTTCTTTTGTTATCGGGCATGTTGTTCTTGGGATATCGATTCCTTGTGGCTCGGTCTCCTAAATCTGTGTCAGCAGTTTATGTGACCGGTTTTTTTGGTGCTTCAATTGTGCCTTTGTACACGGTATGGTGGACCTCAGACATATTTAATGTTGCTTGTGTGTTTGTTGCGTATTTTTTCTGGTTCTATAAAGAAGTGGCGCCGCCTGCTAAGTCGAAAATTGGAGAGTTAGTACGGAGTCACTGGAGCGATGTGCTTGCAGTGCTTTTGTTGGGTATCGCGACCTACTCAAAACCCACGCATATCTTATTAATCATTCCTCCAGTAAGTGTTGCGATATGGCGACATCAATTTACCCGCGGTGTATTAATAACGCTTGGTTTTGCATGCACCGTGGCGGCAGCGTTTGCCGTCAACGCAGGAATCACTGGAGATTTTAATTACCAAGGAGGAGATCGGCGAACGTTTTATGGGCATTTTCCATTCGAACAGCCAGATGATCAATTTGAGACTTTAGGTGTTGCAATGGCCACTAATCAGGTGGTGGTGGAGGAGCGACTTTCCCCCGGATCTTGGTTGAAACTGTTGTTTACGAATCTCTGGTATTTTTTCTTCGGCCGTCACTTTGGTTTCTTGCCTTTCTTTTTCCCTGGTATTTTGGCAGTAGGACTGTTTTTCTGGCGTCGGTCGTCTTGGCATGTCTGGCAGTGTGCGATTTTTCTTACAGTGGTCTTAAGTGCTGTAGCGATCGTGATTTATATGCCGTATACATGGTCTGGCGGTGGCGGACCTTCTGGTAATAGATATTTTCTTAGTATTTATCCAGCTTTGTTTTTTATTACGCCACCGCTAGTGAGTATTACTCCAGCGGTAGTAGGCTGGATAGGCGGCGCTCTGTTTACTGCCCATATCTTGGTTAATCCGTTTCTTTCAGCCAAGCAGCCATATCTGACTGCTCAGCAAGGGGCCCTACGCATGTTGCCTGTCGAACTGACGATGGTCAACGATTTACCGGTCATGCTTGAGACTGCACCGTCTCGTGCGCGGATACGATATGGAGATGACCCTGCGTTGTCTCTTTATTTTTTGGACCATAATGCTTATCTTCCTGACCCTTCCGGTATCTGGATTGCAGGGGGAGAGCGTTCCGATCTGATTGTTCGTAGTGCGGAACCTCTTTTAAAGGTCGAGATAACGCTCAGGGCTCCGATAGCCAATGAGGTTGATATTGCGTTCGGTGGTGATGAGAAGACTGTTGAGTTGACAGGTAGAGGACCTGAAAAAATAGTTTTTAAACCAAAAGGAGTTTACTCTCGGAGGAGTTGGGCATATTTCCTGTCCATTCGTACGGAACGCGGCTTTGTGCCGCGTTTTCTAAGTGCGACATCAGAAGACAGTCGGTATCTTGGTGCTCGATTGAATTTACAGGCGACAGTCAATCAAGGCGACTCTCATGTGGAAGGCGATCGGTGAAATTGTGGCTAGAATAATGGTTGTTACTTCACATCCGCCGCTAGCGAGTGGAGGGCATTTGGTTATTGCTGAAGCACTGACTCGTGCTCTTCGTGATGCAGGTCACCAATCTGGTCTGCTGTGCACGCCCCAGAATCGATTCGGTCGCCAAGGCAGTGCCTATGTGGCCAACTGGTTAACCGACGTTGGCAGAAGCCATGATGGTCACTCGATCGACCAGGTAATTAGTCTCCGTTTCCCGAGTTACGCCGTTCGGCATAATGCACATGTGTGTTGGCTGAATCACCGGATGCGTGAATATTATGATCAGTGGCCAGTGTTTAGCGCCTCGTTGTCGGCACGAGCCCATGTGAAGGAAGCTGTGAGACGTCGCCTTCTTCACTTTGTGGATGGGTACCTCTTGAAGAGCAATGTTAGTAAAGTATTCGCTCAGTCACGCACTATTCAGGAACGTTTAAAATCGATGGGAAGTATCCCGTCTACTGTGGTATATCCTCCGCCACCTCAGCGACCTTACCGATGTGATGGATATGGAGGAAGTATTCTGGTTATTTCAAGATTGACGCCACTCAAGCGGGTCAATCTCGTGATTGATGCGCTTGCCCAGCCTGCTGCCGCTGGTGTGCGCTGTGTCATTGTCGGAGACGGAGAATGCGCGCAATCATTACGAGAACAAGTGACCCATTATGGTATTGAAGATCGAGTTCATTTTCGTGGAGCTGTCGGTGACTCTGAATTGCTCGACGAATTAGCCCGATGTCGCACGGTGTGTTATCCAGCTTACCAAGAAGATTATGGGCTTGTGACGGCGGAGGCCTTTGCAGCAGGTAAATCTGTAATAACCTGTAATGATAGTGGCGGTCCAGCTGAATTAGTCGTAGATGGGCAAAGTGGTTTTGTGACGGAACCCGAGAGGAACTCGCTGTCACAGGCATTTGCGATATTGGCTGAAGACGCAGCTCTCGCGGAGCGTATGGGAGTGACTGCGCGGCAACAGATCGCAGCAATTTCTTGGGAAGACACACTTGAACGCTTGCTTCTTGTGTAGATTCCGTGTTCGGATCTTTTATGGCCTATCGTAATAATCTTGAAGCTCGTATTGCCCGAAAAACAACCAAGGCGATTAAGACATTCGATTTGATTGAAAATGGTGATCGCGTGATGGTCGGGCTATCTGGTGGAAAAGATAGTTGGGCTTTGATGCAGATTTTGGACGTCCTTCGCCGCAGAGCTCCAATCGATTTTTCTATAGTTGCGGTGAATGTGGATTCAGGTTATGTGGATTATAAACACAATGTAATCGCTGAGGCGTGTGAAGAACGGGGCTGGGAATATCGCATTGAGCATACGGTGATCGGAGAGGTTATTGAGGATGTGCTTGAGGCAGATGAAACACCATGTTCTCTTTGTGCTCGATTAAGGAGAGGGGTTTTATACCGGATGGCTGCATCGGTGGGGGCTACAAAGATTGCGTTAGGGCATCATGCAGATGATTTTATTGAAACCCTGTTGCTGAATTTGTTTTTTGCCGGCAGTCTCAAAGCAATGCCAGCTCGGTTGGTTTCAGATGATCGCCAACATATTGTGATTCGACCACTGGTTTATGTGTCTGAAGATGAAGCGAGTAACTACACACGAGACTGTAGTCTGCCGGTTATCGGATGCTGCTGTCCTGTCTGTGGCGATCTAAGTTTAAAGCGCCAACGGATTAAGCGATTGCTCTTGGATTTTGACCGTGAGCACCCAGGTGTTAAACAGTCGATGCTGACGGCGTTGGGAAACGTTTCGCCCAGACACTTGCTTGATAACCGTCTTAATCCTGTGGCGGATCTTCGAGTTCAGGCGGCGGCCAGCCTTGAACTTGCTACGCCGTGAAGTCTTTGAATACAAGATAGCGTGCCAGTCTGGAAAATATAATGAGGCTATTAGTTCAGCGTGTTCGCTCTGCCCGTGTTCTCGTGGGCAAGAGGCAAGTTGGGCGTATTAACCACGGACTGTTACTGTTTGTTGGGTTTCGAGAAGGTGACAGGGAGAGCGATATCAGTTATCTGTGTGAGAAAATTTGCCACCTGCGTATTTTTAATGATGACCTAGGAAAAATGAATCGGTCGATCGAAGATATCGACGGCGAGGTACTCGTTGTTTCACAGTTTACCCTCTACGGTGATTGTCGACGAGGGAGGCGTCCTTCATTTCAAGAAGCCGCGTCTCCACAAGAGGCGAGGGTTCTGTATGACGGATTTGTTGGCGGATTACGGGATGGTGGGGTGAGGGTATCGACTGGTGAATTTCAAGCCGCGATGGATGTTGAGTTGGTGAATGACGGGCCTGTGACTTTGATGCTAGATAGCGATCACCGCAGCGAATCCTGAGATGAGGCCTCATCGATTAACTCGACTGGCCATACTGGGAGAAGGAGCGCTTGTGGTGATAGCGTTGACATGGGCTGTCCTTCGTGGTTTGCCACTAGAAGTCGGTAACATAGCGCCAGCAGTTGTTTTGGGTTTTCTGACGGCCGCGGTGTTCATGTTGGTGAATTGGTACCTGTTGCGTCTGGCACCTGATGTAATCGGTGTCAGGGAGTTCCGAGGCATTTATAAGACAACGTTAAAACCTACATTTCGTAAGGTAAAGGTTTTTGACATTGTAGTTATTAGTGCGGCGGCTGGGATAGGCGAGGAATTGTTTTTTCGGGGTGTTCTACAGCCAGAAATTGGTGTGCTGTTCGCCGCTCTTATTTTTGGGCTACTGCATACAGGAGGCAGAGGGACTTGGATTTACGGCATGTGGGTGGCGATGATGGGAGCTGTACTTGGAGTTGTAACGATCGTCTCTGGAGGGCTCCTAGCAGCAATTCTGGCTCACACGACTTATGATGCAGTGGCTCTATTTTATATCCGGTCTGATGATGGTGAGCATGTGTAGCTATTTTAAGGAATGGTGAAATATAGATGAGGTTATGTTTGTGGCGCATTTTTAGTTGGGGTGTTCTACATGCAGTCTTTCTTGTAGCGGCAGTTCCATTGTTCGCTCAACAGCGCCCATTGTTGACAGAAGATCCTGAGTCCGTCGGAAGCGGAAATGTTTTACTTGAAGCTGGAGTTGATTATTTTCGGAACCAACCCTATCCCGTGTCAGGTTTAAAGGGACACCGCCTTAGATTTCCGACGATGGGTGTAAGTATCGGCGTAAGTTCGATTGCAGAGGTGCAGATAGATGGAATTTCTTACCAGAGTCTGCGTGTAACCGACCGACGGCAGGCACCATTATCGGCACTCGTTAATTTCGCAGGTGATACGACATCTGACATGTCTGATTTAGTAATTGGAGCGAAGACACGTTTACTTGCCGAGACCGATCGTCGACCCTCGTTTGCATTGCGTTTTTCGACCCGATTGCCGAATGCTGGGAATGAGAGTGGTCTCGGTCTCGACACTATGGATTTTTATAATACTTTGTTGATCGGAAAAAATATTCAGTCAATCCGAGTGGTTGGGAACATTGGGCTGGGTATTTTAAGTGATCCGACACGTGGTGAGCGTCAGAATGATGTCGTTCTATATGGGGTGTCAGTGGCCAGAGCTCTCACTCATGCTATGGAGGTTGTCGCTGAAATTAATGGACGTGCTAATACTCGTCGTGGGGCACCGCCTCCTGGTACCGATACGTCGGGTCATATAAGAGCTGGTCTTCGCTACACGCATGGGTCGTTTCGTTTTGATGGAGCTTTTATCAGTGGGCTTGCCGCCCAACAGGACGCGTCCCTTGGTGTGACAGCCGGAGTCACTTGGGTCTTTAAGGCGATAGAAATTCCTTAAAAAGGACGATATTGATTAATTTCAGTCGTGACACATAAATGCCATAATGATTTTTCTCAGTGAGTCTTGATGATGGATTTTATAAAAGCGCATGCTTACGGAAATGATTTTCTCTTTGTCGAGCATGATGAGGGACTGGACAAGCAAATGCGATCTGGATGTCTCGGGACTGGCGATTTCTCTAGGTTGGCACGAAGCTTGTGTGATCGCAATAGAGGTGTTGGTGCTGATGGTCTGATTTTCTATCGACCTAATCCGAATGGTGCCAGTATGAAACTTTTTAACGCCGATGGTTCAGTAGCAGAAGTGTCAGGCAATGGGGTTCGATGTCTTGGGGCCATATTGGCAAGTAATAAGGGATCGGGGTCGAGCTTTGTGATTGAAACTGAGGGCGGGATGAAAACTCTGGCTCTCTTGGAATCCGCATCTCCTCGTTATGTCTTTAAGGCGAACATGGGGAAACCGGAAGGCCTTGAAAAAGTTAATTTGCATGTTAAGGATGAATCTGTTGATGTGGCGATGCTGTCGGTTGGTAATCCACAATGTGTAGTAATTGTCGATAAATTAGATGAAAAACGATTTAATTATCTAGGCCCCCTCCTGTCTACCCATGAGGCGTTTCCAAATGGAACGAACGTGGAGTTTGTTCAAGTTGAGTCACCCAGTCGACTTAAAATATTAATTTGGGAGAGAGGTGTGGGTCCGACTCAAGCATCCGGTACGGGGGCATGCGCGTCTGCGATAGTTGGTATTACTTTTGCCGGAGCTTCTCGGTCTCTAGAGGTTGTCTCTCCTGGAGGCGCCCAACAGGTTGAATGGTCCACTGATGAAATCTATTTAACAGGGGCTGCCGAAATCATCTGTAACGGCCAATGGGTGGGGGCTCTCGCAGAGTGAATAGTAAAGGTACAATCAGTAAAGGTATCTAAATTGAGGAAGATAAATTCAAGTGGCTAGACTTTTGTATTTCGATTGTTTTTCTGGTGCGTCAGGCGACATGATTTTGGGGGCGTTACTTGACTTGGGATTACCGTTTGAGGGGTTGAAAGAAGCCGTCGATAGTCTAGCGCTTGAAGGTGTTAGGCTTGAGAGCACTCGAGTCGATCGTTCGGGCGTTGGTGCGACAAATGTTCACGTACTGACCGATGAGTCTGTGAATGATCAGGCCTCGCATCAGCACGAATCTGATCAGCCGCATCACCATCATCATCGGAGCTTGTCTGCAATAACGAACATAATCGACGGTTCCGGTTTAACGAGTTCAGTAAAAGATCGTTCCAAACATCTGTTTAGACGGCTGGCGGAGGCGGAGGCAGATATTCACCAGCAGCCAGTCGAGGAAATTCATTTTCACGAGGTGGGTGCTGTTGATTCAATTGTTGATGTTGTCGGAGCTGTTTTTGGTATGGAGTGGATGGGGGTTGACCGAGTCATCGCTTCTGCTCTGAACGTCGGTTCAGGTCGTGTTAAATGTGCCCATGGTGTGTTTCCTGTTCCGGCTCCTGCGACAACTTATCTACTTTCTGATGTCGAAGTATATGCGACTAGCGTAGATGCCGAGTTGCTGACTCCGACCGGGGCATTAATTATTTCTGATTACGCGGATTCTTACGGGCCCATGCCTCAGTTAAAGATTCGTCAGGTCGGGTACGGAGCTGGGGATCTTGATATTCCTGATTCGCCGAATGTACTTAGGCTGATTCTTGGTGATGAGGGTCAGGGGCATGACCTGCAGCGTGTAGTAGTCATTGATACCGAGATTGATGACATGAATCCACAGTTGTACGGGGTGGTTATGGATCAGTTATATGCGGCAGGTGCGCTAGATGTATTTTTTACACCTGTGCAGATGAAAAAGAATCGTCCTGGAATTCTAGTGTCGGTGGTTGGTCTACCTGAAGATCGAGTGGCGTTGAGTAGTATTTTATTTAAAGAAACATCGACTATTGGTCTTCGATTTAAGGAAATGGAGAGAGAGTGCCTTGTACGTGAGCAAGTTATTGTTCAGACGAAACTCGGGTCTGTACAATTTAAACTTGCTCGATATGAAAATACGATTGTCAATGTCTGTCCAGAATTTGATGATTGTGTGCGGTTGGCAACCGAGCATGCGATTTCTGTGAAAGAGGTACAGGCTGTGGCAATGAAGGCGTATTTGGACGAATAATATGTCACGTTTTTATATAACGACCGCAATTGATTATGTGAATAGTCGACCTCATTTAGGAACGGCATATGAAAAAATTGCTGCCGATGTGATTGCTCGCTACAAACGCTTGTCTGGTGTGGACACTCTGTTTGTCATGGGCAATGACGAACATTCTCAGAACGTCTATCAACGGGCAAAAGAACAGAATGTGGATCCGCTTGCATTCTGTGATCAGATGGAAGCTGAGTTTCGGGATGTGTGGCAGCACCTGGGAGTGTCTTTTGATGATTTTATTCGTACTACCCAAGAGCGGCATCATGTTGGTGTTACTACGATGGTACAGAGGCTTGCGGATGCCGGAGATCTTTATGAAGGAGCCTATGAAGGCTGGTATTGTATTTCCTGTGAAGCCTTCAAGCAGGAAAAAGATTTAATTGACGGAAATTGTCCCGTTCATCAAATCAAGCCGCAGTGGATCAAAGAAAAGAATCATTTTTTTCGGTTGTCCAAATATCGTGATCGACTTCTTGAGCACTACACAGCGCATCCAAAATTTCTGCAACCTGATATAAGGCGTAATGAGGTGCTCAGGTTCATAGAGGCTGGTCCTGAGGATATTTCGATAAGTCGTACCGGGCAGGCTTGGGGTATACCGGTACCATTTGACCCTGATAGCGTGATTTACGTTTGGGTTGATGCCTTAATTAACTATGTTTCTGCTGTTGGCTATGGGACTGATGAGAATTTATTTGAAAAGTGGTGGCCCGCTAATCTCCATGTTATCGGGAAGGATATTACTCGGTTTCATTGCGTTATATGGCCGGCAATGTTGATGAGTGCTGGATTGCCTTTACCCCAACAGGTGTTTGGTCATGGATGGGTTCACTGGAAGGGTCAAAAGATGAGTAAATCTCTTGGAACGGTCCTTGACCCTCTTGAAGCTGCTAATCGATTAGGACCAGATCCCTTACGTTTGTATCTGACGAAGGCAATTGGATTCGGACAGGACGGTGACTTCACATGGGAAAGGTTTGGTGAGAGTTATAACGCTGACTTGGCGAATAACTTTGGCAATCTAGTTAGCCGATTTAGTTCGATGGTTGATCGTTATCGCAGTGGGAAACTCTCGCCTCCAAGACAGGCGGCTGGTCCGCTGGCGTCTCTGGCTGATGATGTTGTGGGTCGCTATCGAGATGCGATGGATTCCTTGGCTCTAGATCAGGCTATCGGTGCTGTTTTTGAGTTAATTGATGGCACGAATGAATTTATTACTGTAAGTCAGCCGTGGGCGGTTGCTAAGGATCGGAACCGTAGTAAAGATCTTGATCAACAGCTTTACGAAATTGGTGAGGCATTACGCGTTGCTGCTTTATTGTTGATGCCGGTCATGCCTACATCATGCGCTGAAGTGTTAAGGCGGGTTGGCGAGATGCGCCCAGTCAGCGATTTACGGCTTGATCGTGATGCGTTGTGGTCTACAAGTAATGAGCGCATGATCATTAAGGCGGATGCTTTGTGGCCAAGATTAGATTCAAGTCAAGATATGGGTAATGTGTTCACTAAAACAAGCAAGGAGCAGGACCAAGGTCCTGAGAAAGCTATGATTCAACAGGAATCTGAAACACAAAGTGAAACGGAAACATCATTAATTGAGATAGATGATTTTTCAAAAATAGAACTTCGTGTAGGGAAGATAGTATCGGCGGAACCTGTTCCAAAATCCCGAAAATTGTTGTGTGTCAAAATTGATACGGGCAGCGGCGAGAAACAAATTGTGGCAGGCATTGCTGGGAGTTATCAACCAGAATCTCTCGTCGGGAAATCTATTGTGTTTGTCGCCAATCTTAAGCCGGCCACATTGGTTGGTGTTGAGTCACAGGGAATGATTCTTGCGGCAACGACGGAAGACGGTAAGGCGACGTTATTGACGGTCGAGGATGTGACTGCTGCTTCGCCTGGTGCACTGGTGCGATAAAAACATGTTCATTGACTCCCATTGCCACCTCGCAGATGAGGTTTTTGTTCCAGACCTGGCATCTGTTGTTTCTAGAGCTAAGGCGGATGGATTAGCTGGTGCCATGTGTATTCTAGATGCAACAAATGAGACAGAATGGAAAAGATTCGAGGACGTTAAATCGCTTTGGGGAAGTGTTGTATGTGCTACTGGAATTCATCCCCATCATGCCGGAAAATTTAACGACCGTCTTGAAAGTATCAATTCTCTAGTTCGGTCGCTTCTAGATTCAGGATGTGCTGTACGTGCGCTCGGTGAAGTCGGACTTGACTATCACTATGATTTTGCACCGAAGGAGTTGCAGCAGGAAGTATTTCGGAGACAAGTGGCACTTGCGAGGCAGTTAAATCTACCACTGGTAATACATACTCGAGAAGCTGATATTGACACTGTAGAAATATTGCGGGACGAGGGGAACGGGGAAGTCACGGGTGTGTTTCATTGTTTTACCGGGGATGTCAAATTGGCAGAACAGGCTCTCGATCTGGGTTTTTATATTTCTTTTTCAGGGATTGTTACTTTTCGAAAAGCTAATAATGTTCGAGAGGCTGCCAAGTTTGTGCCTGCAAATAGGATGCTCATTGAGACGGATGCTCCATATTTGGCTCCGATTCCTTATCGCGGAAAACGTAATGAACCTGCGTGGGTACAGCGGGTCGCTGAGGTGTTGTCGGAGATAAGGTCAGAAACGATACAGGAAATTTCTACGCATACAAGTGCTGCTTTTACCTCTCTTTTTGGTGAGCTTGAATGACGATATGCGGGTTTTAAGTGTGGCAAGAGAAAATTTTTCACGAGCAGGTACCGTTGACACTTCTTCAGAAAGTATGTTCTGATCCCAGCGCCGTGACCCAAACAGCTGATTCGTCGAAATCGATAGAGCTTGCTCAAATCTTCGAACCTATAAAAGAGCAACTTGAGGAAGTTGAAGAAGCATACTCAAGTCATATTCAATCGAAAGTCGCTTTAATTCCAGAAATGGGTCAATACATTCGGACTAGTGGGGGCAAACGCGTTCGACCAGCGGTGTTATTGATGGCGGCCAGGTTGGCAGGCTATACCGGGAAACAAGCAATTAATTATGCGTCGGTCGTTGAGTTTATTCATACAGCCACATTAGTACACGACGACATTATTGATGACGCTGAATTGCGCCGTGGTCAAATGGCTGTGCATTCTCGGTGGGGTAATGACATTACGGTCCTCTTAGGTGACTATCTTTACATTAAATCAATGGGTATGGCACTGACTTATGACTCCTTAGATGTTGTCAGACTTTTGTGTGACGTGACTCTTCGGATGATTGAAGGTGAGCTTTATCAATTGACTAAGAATGGAGATCCAGAGATTACCGAAGAGGAACACTTTGAGATTATTCGTCGAAAAACGGCGTACTTATTTTCCGGTTCTGCCGAAATCGGCGGCATGCTAGGTGACGTGACTTCCGATCAGAGAGAAGCGTTGCGTGACTACGGTTTTAATCTCGGTGTGGCATTCCAGCTGGTGGATGATGTGCTTGATTATACCGCTGACAAAAAAGCACTTGGTAAACCCATTGGTGGTGACTTGCGGGAAGGCAAAGTAACACTTCCGGCCATTTTATTGCTTCAACGTGATAATGGCCGTGCTCGCGAACTAATTCATACCACGGTACGGGAGCAAAAAATATCATCTGATGACTGGGAGGAGTTGTTGTCGTTACTGCGACAACATCGTGCTATCGAAGATGCATACGATAGAGCGGTTGAGTATGCATCGAATGCGAAACGACTGCTTGACGTATTTCCTGCATCAGCTGAAAGAGAGGCTCTCCGCATGTTGCCTGATTACGTTCTCGCTCGCGATCGTTAATGTTTACATCTATAGTGAGCCGTCTGGCAAAGTTGAGTGACAACAATATCTGAGCAGATCGAACAGTTACGGGACAGTATTCGGTATCACGAAGAACGTTACTACGTACACGATGCTCCTGAAATTTCTGACGCTGAATTTGATACGCTTATGACGCGACTTCAGCGTCTTGAAGCCGAGAATCCAGATTTAATTTCAAGTCATTCTCCTACACAACGTGTTGCTGGACGTCCTGTCGAGCGATTTGAGTCGATTGGGCATGCAGAACCAATGCTGAGTCTCGATAATGCTTATTCGAACGAAGAGTTGAGAGAATTTGATAGAAGGGTTCGTAATGGCCTTGGTAGCAACGAGGCTCACTCGTATATTGTTGAATTAAAAATAGACGGTCTCGGGATTGCCCTGACCTATGAGCATGGAAAATTAGTTCGTGGAGTTACCAGGGGTGATGGAGTGCGAGGGGAGGATGTCACGGCCAACGTGCGCTCAATCCGTGCAATTCCGCTGCAGCTTTCGAAAGCTCCCGCCGGTTCGATTGAAATAAGGGGTGAAATTTATCTTCCGCACCATAATTTTGAGCGATTGAACCTTGCCATTTTTCATGAAAACGAAGAAATCAAGAGAAGAAACGAAGAGAAACAGAAGAAGGAGAAGAAAGAGCGTGCGTTAAAAGCTTTTTCTGTGAATCCGAGAAATGCGGCTGCAGGTACGATGCGGCAAAAAGATTCTTCGGTTGTTGGATCTCGGGGATTACGTGCCTGGATGTACCAAATTGTTGATGTTGGTGAAGGCACGTCGTCAGAACGGACAGTGGATCAACTCGAACAGCTGCAGAGATGGTCATTGCCAGTTGAGCGGCACTGGGAACGATGTGACAATGTCGATGAAGTGTTGGAGTTCTGTAGGACATGGGAAGAACGGAGGTCTTCACTTGGTTTTGATATTGATGGTGTAGTGGTGAAGGTTAGAGATGAAGAGCAGCGGCGGCGTCTTGGTGCGACTGCAAAATTTCCCCATTGGGCGATTGCTTTTAAATTCCGAGCAGAACAGGTAACGACTCATTTGAAAGAGATCGCGGTTCAGGTCGGTCGAACAGGAGCAGTGACGCCTTATGCGGTTCTTGAGCCGGTGTTCTTAGCTGGATCAACTATCTCTCGAGCGACATTACATAATGCTGAGGAAATTGCTCGTAAGGACATTAGGTCTGGTGACATTGTGGTCCTTGAAAAAGGTGGAGATGTCATTCCTAAGATCGTGAGACCAATCATGAGTCGGCGCCAAAGTGGGGATAGAGCTCCTCAACCATTTGTAATGCCTACTGAGTGTCCTGAGTGTGAAGCACCATTGGTGCGGCCGGAGAGAGAAGTGGTCTGGAGGTGTCCTAATGCGCTCTGCAGGGCACAGTTGAGACGCTCTGTAGTCCATTTTGCAAGTCGCGGAGCGATGAATATTGAGGGTTTAGGCGAAAAAATAGTAGATGACCTAGTAAGCCATAATATGGTGTTTAATGTGTCAGATTTATATAAGCTCAATCTGTCTATTCTCGGATCGCTAGAGTGGTTCTCTCCTCCAAAACACTCAAAAAATTCTCAAGAAAATAGAAGTGTACGTGCTGAAAAACTTTTGGCGGAGATTGAGCGAAGTAAATTGAATGAGTTGTGGCGCCTTCTGTTCGGTCTCGGTATTCGGCACGTCGGAGAAGGCGCTGCGAAAGCTTTAGCCAAGAAATGTGTCACTTTGAAGGGCATAATGAATGCGACTTTAGAGGAACTCGAATCAGTAACAGATATCGGGCCTGTCGTCGCGAATTCGGTTAAAGCGTATTTTGACCAACCTGAGACTAAAGTTCTCATGGAATCGCTTTTGTCGGTTGGTATCAACCCCACAGGGGATCTGAAAACGAGCCGGTTAGATAGTTCTGAATTAGTATTTTTTGGGAAAAACTTTGTGATGACTGGTTCGCTCTCAACGATGACGCGTTCTGATGCACGTAGTGCAATTGAGCGGCGTGGAGGACACGTATTGTCAAATGTCAGTAAGAATACGACTTATGTGGTGGTCGGTTCTCATGCTGGCACGAAAGCTGCGAAAGCAAAAGAGCTGGATGTTGAAATAATAAGTGAAGAAAAATTTTTACAGCTATTAAATGCGAAAGGTCCATAAGTTTTTATAGGTGTGTTGATGAAGCATCGAATATTAGTAATAGATGATGAGAAGGCGATTCGTGATTCGCTCAAGATGATTCTTGAATACGACGGATACGAATGTGTTCTGGCTTCGAGTGGAAAAGAAGGTCTGTCGATAATGAGTAAGGATTCGCTGGACCTCGTATTTCTTGATATCAAGATGCCAGGTGTGGATGGACTCGAGGTGCTTCGGAAGGTTAGAGAGTTTAATGAAAGCATTCCAATTGTGATGATCTCAGGGCATGGGACGGTGAGTACGGCAGTTGAAGCAACCAGACTAGGTGCCTTTGATTTTTTAGAGAAACCGCTTTCGACTGAACGCGTGACGCTCACGATTAGAAATGCTTTGCGACAACGCCAATTAACAACTGAGAACACAGGTTGGCGTCGCGCTGCAGAAGTGCGTCACGAAATGATCGGTAAAAGTGAGGCGCTTTCTAAGGTTTTAAATGAGATTGAAAGGGCTGCGCCAGTAAGAAGCGCCGTTCTTGTTCAAGGAGAAAGCGGAGTCGGTAAAGAGCTCGTTGCGCGTGCTATTCATAAAAATAGTTCGAGGCTTCATGGATCATTTATACAAGTCAACTGTGCAGCCATTCCTGAAGACTTGATTGAGTCTGAGCTGTTCGGCCACGAAAAAGGATCTTTTACGGGGGCGACAAGTAAACAGATTGGAAAATTTGAACAAGCTGATCAGGGGACTATTTTTTTAGATGAAATAGGCGATATGAGTCTCAAAGCGCAGGCGAAGGTGCTTCGCGTGCTTCAAGAGGGAGAGGTGGAGCGCCTTGGATCATCTCGTACGATAAAAGTTGATGTAAGAGTGCTTGCGGCAACAAACAAGGACCTTCAAACAGAAATAGAAATAGGAAACTTTAGGGAAGATCTATTTTTTCGCCTAAGTGTAATTCCGATCAAGGTTCCTCCCTTGCGGCAACGTGTGGAAGATATTCCTGAGTTGGTCACTCATTTTTCTCTTTTGTTTGCAAAAGAAAATAATTTTAAGGCCAAATCATTTTCTCGGGCCGCATTAGAAATTATGCAAGGCTATTTATGGCGGGGAAATATTAGAGAGCTTCGTAACTCAATAGAACGGCTGCTTGTCATGACGACGAATTCAATTATTGATGTCAAGGATGTGCATTTCCTTCTCGGAATATATCAGGGCACGGAAGATGAGGAAGAGAAATCAAAGGTTGGACAGACGTTGCGAGATTTCAAGGAATCAAGTGAACGAAAATTCCTTGTTGCAAAACTGAGAGAATTTCGTTGGAATATCTCAAAGACATCCGAGGAGATAGAAACGCCAAGAAGCAATCTTTACAAGAAACTTGAGCAATACAATATTAATCAAGAGACGGATGCTTGACGGTCTTTTGATAGATCTTTGACATTCCGCTGCAGTTGGCTAGGCGGCCGCCGCGTATCTGTGTTTATACATGGATTCGAGGAGGAAAGTCCGAACTCCATAGGGCAGTGCGCCGGGTAACACCCGGTCAGGGTGACCTGAAGGAAAGTGGCACAGAAAATATACCGCCTGTTGACATCGTTTCTTTGAAACGTGTCTGTGGTAAGGGTGAAAAGGTGTGGTAAGAGCGCACCGCGTCTTCTGTAAAGGAGATGGCAGGCTAAACCCCGCACGGAGCAAGACCAAATAGGGAGGTGCATGAGGGTGGTCCGCCCGATACCTCCGGGTAGGTCGCTTGATTTCATCAGCAATGATGAGGCTAGAGGAATGGTCGTCACCGTTGAGGTTAGGAGCAATCATAGCCACTGCGGGACAGAATTCGGCTTACGGCCTTGCTGTAGCGGAACCTTTTAGATAGAGAGAAGAAAGATGCGAGAGAACATAAAGCGACGAGCGATGTTTGTCATTGGTTTGGCAATCATTATTGCTGTGTTCGTTTCGCCGGTGTCGCAAGAAAAACTTAAACCTGGTGAGCCCCAAATGACAGTTGAAGATTACAGTCCACTGTCAACGTTGGTTGCTGATGAGAATCTCGTTCCTAGCGCCAAATTTCCTGTTATTGATGTGCATAGTCACCACCGGTCCGGTTTTTCTGAATCACATTGGCTCGATGTTGTCTCCGATATGGACTCTTTGAACCTGCAAGTACTGGTCAACTTGAGTGGGGGTTGGGGAGATCGACTCGCACGGGGCATTGCGACTGTTACGAATAGTTCATACCCGGATAGGATGGTGTTTTTTTCGAATCTTGATTTCAGTAATGGTGTCTCGCCGGGTTTTGGAGAAAAAGCAGCAGCACAGTTGGAACGCGATGTGAAAGCTGGAGCGGTTGGACTCAAAATTTTTAAGAATTTCGGTATTAGTGTGTTTGATACATTTGGGCAGAGAGTACCTGTTGATCACCAAGAACTGATTCCTGTATTCGAGACCTGTGCGCGTCTCAATATACCTGTATTGATTCATACTGGCGAGCCGATGGCTTTTTACGAACCGGTCGATAGATTCAATGAGCGTTGGCTTGAGCTCACATTGTTACCGAACAGGAGGCTTCCGGCTGATCAATTTCCAAGTTTTGAAGAGATGATGGAGGAAAGAAATCGATTGTTTTCCAGACATCCCAATACCAGGTTTATAGCGGCTCATATGGGATGGCACGCTAACGATTTAGATCGATTAGGAAATCTTTTAGATGAGATGCCTAACGTCTATGTTGAAACTGCGGCGGTGCTTTATGAATTGGGACGGCAACCTCGGGCGGCGCGTGATTTTTTTGTGGCTTACCAAGATCGAGTGTTGTTTGGGAAGGATCGATTTCAGGCAGAGGAGTTTTCATATTATTGGCGTACGTTTGAAACCGCGGATGAATATTTCGACTATTATCGTCGTTATCACGCATTCTGGCAGCTCTATGGAATGGATTTACCTGATGTAGTGCTCAAGAAGCTTTATTATGGGAATGCCTTAAAAGTCGTTCCCGGTATTTCGCCGGCATTATTCCCTGAGTTTTAGAAGTGCAGGAATCAATTTCGCTTCACGATTAAAGAGCCTTTTTTGCTGCCGATAACTAGCACTGAAGTATCTTTTTCCAGTGAATCGGTTGGTTTCTCACTGGTCGCTCTCCAAAGTTCTCCACGGACTTGCACGTAACCTTCAGGGGCAAGGCGATCAACAGTAGTGCCATTTAATCCAACTAGGTCATCAATGCGTGGATGAGCACCTGACTCGTAGGATGAACGAAGAAATGGATAAAGAGCGAAATCTTTAATTATCCAGCAGATAAAGATACTCGTTCCGAGCCAGAGAGAGATCCCGACAGCTTGGTATATCCACCAGATAGCAATTGCAACTAGGATCCACCCAGGAATCTGTAATCTTGTGTATCGCCAGAAGGTCGAAGAACCCATCACAACCTAACTATAGCGGAGACTAAATATTATTTTTTTGTTTGAGCTCTCCAGCGACCGTCATGATAATTGAGTGTGAGAGCTAAACCAAAGCATTCCGAGATAGATTCCTCGGTTAAGACATTCGTAAGTTCGCCGGATATAACGATCCGTCCATTTGCTAAAAGTAATGCATGCGTAAACCCATCTGGAATTTCTTCAACATGATGAGTTACTAAAATCGTACCTGGCGACTTCGCACGATTTGCAAGAAGTTCCAGTCGTTCGATGAGTTTTTCTCGTCCTCCCAGGTCGAGGCCCTGCATTGGTTCATCTAAAATCAAAAGTGCGGGGTCATTCATGAGAGTGCGTGCTAAGAGAACACGTTGTTTTTCTCCTGATGAGAGTGTCTTAAAGGAACGTTGTGCTAGGTCCTCGCATCCAAATAGATTGAGCAGTCCAAGCGCTTTTTTTCGGTCCTGTGACGTATAGATATGCCACCATGGTGCAAGTGCTGCGTGCTTGGATGAGATGACTATGTCTTCGACGCGAAGCAACGGATTTAACAATGTTTGCAATGCAGAGCTGGTGAATCCAAGGCGTTTTCGTAATTCTCGAACGTCTGTTTGCCCTAGACGTTCTCCCAAAACATCGATGTGGCCATCAGAGGGATGCAGATATAGGCTGGCTAGTTGACACAGCGTTGTTTTTCCAGATCCATTAGGGCCAAGAATGACCCAACGTTGGTCTTGACGAACCTGCCAATTTATGTTCTGCAGTAGTGATTTCCCTTCACGAATGACGTTTACATTTGAAAGCTGCAATACATTCTTGGTCATGTGTTGGATACTCATTTGGTGGCTGGGTAGCTAATTTTTTCGTGTCACACGATTTAGATCTATAAACTGTTGGTTCGCATTGCCATCTTCGATTGTTAGAATGTGCTTGTGAAACGTATGGTAAATGATTTTTTGTCGGCACGAAAAATCTTGATCCGGTTTCCTAACTGGGTTGGCGATATCGTCATGACCCTCCCCGCTCTTCAGGCACTCCGGATAAGCATGCCGGATGCTCATTTTGTGGCGATGGTTCGTTCCGAGTATCTTGATTTTACCCGTCGCATAGCTGCCGTTAATGAGTTGGTAGAGGCGCCATCTTTGAGTGGACCAAACCGTGCCAGAAATTGGTGGCAAAGCGTTCAGCAATTGCGTAGGCAGGATATACAGGGCGCAGTCTTATTTGCAACGTCGTTTGAAAGTGCTTTTACTATTTGGTCAGCAGGGATTCCTGTTCGAGTTGGATATGCGACTGATTGGCGCAGTGCTCTTCTCACTCATAAAGTGTCCCTCGAGGATGTGCATCACAGAGCGAAAAGTTTTTGTAGGCTAGCCGAGACCGTTGGGGCAGTCGAGAATTCTGAAGCTCCGCCGTTTTTGTTTCAGGCTGCCGAGCAACAATATGTTGATCAATTATTTAAACGACTGGGACTGAATTCAAAGGTCCCACCGATCTTCGTGAACCCGGCAGCGGCAAAGACCGCACGTTCTTGGTCTTCAAGACGTTTTGAGGAAATGGTCGATCGCATTGCAAATGAGCAAGGTGTTCCGATCTTTGTGCACGCTAGGCACCCTTTTGTTCCGACTGAAGGCTGGCCAAAGAATCCTGAAGTTCATTTGATTCAGGATGTAACTCTGGTGCAGTTGAGTGCACTAATTGGGCGTTGTTGTCTGTACGTTGGGAATGATAGTGGCCCGATGCACATTGCGGCCGCGCTGGGAATTCCAAGTATTGGGATATATGGGCCGTCTCATCCTGATTACACATCTCCACATGAAGTGACGGGTGGGTCGCATTTGGCAATCTCTGGATTCTTAGAGTGTTCACCGTGTCGTGAAAGATTTTTTGAAGACTGTCCAGAGCCTCCAAGCGCGGACGGACGCCCCCCGTGTCTTGATAGAGTGTCTGTTGAAACCGTTGTGCAACACGTTCACAGCGTCTTGTACCGTTCCTAAGAGTTGGTATAAATTTAGATTGCGTCTAGTCTGATGAGGACCGGGTGGACGGCTTTTTCAATTCATTTAATTCGGCACGTAAGTGTTTAACTTCCTGAGCAAGTTTTGGAAGTCGCCCAATATGTGCTTGTTGTATCTTGACGTCTTTAAGTGGGCGAGCAGGTGTACCCCAGTACACCTCGTCTGATGGGATACGTTTGCGGCTCAGTATACCACCCTGAGATCCAATCATCGCTCGGTCACTGATGTGGCAATGGTCACCGACTCCGACTTGCCCACCAATAATGGCTTGATTTCCAATATGAGAACTTCCAGCGATACCGGTTTGTGCAGAAATAACGGTATCTCGTCCTATTTGTACGTTGTGTGCAATTTGGCAAAGGTTGTCTAACTTAGTTCCATTGTCGATACGTGTTGTATCGAATGTGCCTCGATCAATACATGTGTTTGCTCCGATTTCCACATCAGAGCCAATCTCAACAACACCAATTTGTGGCACCTTTATTTGTTGTTCACCGTTTGATACAAATCCAAAGCCATCTGCTCCGATGACAACTCCGGCATGGACAATGGCGCGGTCTCCAAGTCGAGTGTTTGGATAAAGGACGACACGCGGGTACACGATACAATCTTCCCCGACATGGCAATTGTGTCCAATGTAGCATCCTGGGAAGATTACTGTTCGCTGTCCGATATGTGCACCCGATTCCACTATTGTCCATGCGCCGATAGCAACATCAGCACTTACGACAGCCTGCTCGTCTACGAGTGCTGTATCGTGAATGCCGCTGAATGGGGATTTAAACGGGAAGAGCCATTGCGAGGTTTTTGCAAAGGCGAGCCGAGGATTGTCAACTAAAATGACTGTTTGATTAGGGAACTGTCCTGATGGGACTAAAACACAACTTGCTCGTGTGTCTGGGACTTGATTCAAATAATCCGTTTCGGCATAAGTGAGAGCGCCCAGATCAGCGTGCTTGAGGCTTCCAAGTGAGTTGATTTTATTTTCGGGGTTTCCGATTAAATTGGCGCCGAGGTAATCTGCGATTTCTTGTGCTGTTTTCATTACAGTCTCCAAGACAGATCATAGCCTTTAAGCTGTTGATTACGTCGTCCTTCTTGATTGAAAGAAAGAAATAAGTTCATTCTTTCCGCATTCTTGTCCTGTTTTATTGATTTCTCTTGTGTTCTGTTGTTTCAATAAGTTCACGCACGAAGGTCGTAGCAGAGTAGTCGTGGCATGGTCTGGTTAAAGACATCGCGGGAATTTTGAACTACGTACAATAGTCCACGGCTGATCACAGGAAGAGTCCATGATTCCCGAGCGCCTATTAACCATGTTCGAGAGATTTCTTTGTATCCTGCGGGTGTTAAGTCCATCCACAAAAGATGTCCCAATTCACCCAAGCCAAGAAAATGTCCATCGGCCTGCAGAAGTGAACCACGAAAGGTGCTCATCAACTGTGTCTGCTGACGACCGTTTTGGGTCACCTCTTCTCGCCATTCTGGGGTTTCACGCCATGCGATTTTTCCGGTCTCCGCGTCTAAGCAAACGAGTGAGGCATCCCCTGGATTTCGACCATCAAAGCCGTACAAATAGCCTTCGACATAGACGGGGGTATTAAAATGCAGGCCCACCTCGTCCGTCGCCCAAACTAGGCGATAAGTGAAGTCTGGTTGTATCTCAATGAGGGCACTACCCGTTCGGTAACAGGAGGTGACGAACACTCTATTGCCAAACACTACAGGGCTAGAGGCGTTTGCCGATTCATAGGTTCGACTTCTGAATGGAAATTCAAAATCTATTTTCCCAGTTTTTGGATCGATCGACATCAATCCACCGGCGGGTGGATTTGATTCACCACCGGCGAAGACAAGAATGCGGCGACGGTCATGAATAATTGCCGGAACGGGAGAGGCATAGCTCGCACCCCATTTTGAACCGGCTCGCCAGATCTCCTCGCCCGTTCTCGTGTCGAAGCCAACGACACAAGGTCCTTGAGGTGATCCAACGTTTACGACTAATAGATTTTCGTCGATCAACGGTGTTGAGGCTATGCCAAAGAAATCTTGGGAGACCTGAAATTTTGATCGTAAATCAGTGGACCACACGATTTCTCCTGTCTCGAGAGTCAGACAGTTGATGAGTCCCTCTGCACTTACCGTATAGACATGACCTGTCCCCTCTATGTCAATGATGGGACTTGAACGTGGACCATTGTTATAACCGTACCGGTCTTCAAAGTTCGTCTGATAACGGTGACTCCAGAGAAGTGCTCCGGTTTCGGCGTTTAGACACTCAATGACTTCTTTTTCGTCTTCACGATGTAACAAAATTAAGCGCGTTCCCGCGATAGCAGGCGAGGTGTACCCGGTGCCTTTTTGACGTTCCCACACAAGTGGTGGAGGCAATATGCGGCTGAGGTGAGTTTCACTTGAAATTCCGTTATGGTTTGGCCCAAGAAAGGCGCCCCAGTCGTGGGTAATTGCATTGGGTGACAAAGTTTTCGGTGATTGATGATGCAGTGTTTGGGCATTTGTGGAATGCCGAGAGAGTGAATAGGCGGTGAGGACCTGCAACATTCTCCGACGTGAGATTCGTCGCATTATGTAAGAATCATAATCGATCCTTTGTCCTAATTTTTTGATGCACAATTAAGAATTGTCGCTTGATACCCATAGTTGTCTTTTGTAGTGTCCTTGAGAGCATAGCCGGATGGTCTAGGAGGAATAATGCAACCCAGAAAATTAATTGATGGTACTCGAGTCCGAATCGGCGTACTGGCTACTACCGTAATAGTGGGTCTTTCCGTGACCTTACAGACTGTTCAGGAACGCGCTCCAATTCCTGCGATCGAAGAAATTGCCCCGAATCTTTATTTACTTGCAGCGTCAAATCCTGGAGATCGAGCAACTTGGACCGGCGGTAACACTGTCGCGTTTGTAATAGAACAGGGTGTTGTTTTGGTGGATACAAAGTTACCGGGGTATGGTTCGGATATCATCGCTCAGGTTGCTACCGTGACCGACAAGCCGATTACGACGATCATCAATACCCATACTCATTTTGATCATTCTGGCAGTAATACCGAATTTCCTGATCCTATTGAAGTTGTTGCACACGAAAAAACACGGGCCAATATGGCGCGTGAAAGCTGTCAGCCTGTAACGAATTGCGAGGCATTTAAAGGACAAAATGCTCGCTATTTGCCTCGGCGTACATTTACGGAGCGGATGTCGTTGTTTGGCGGAGCAGATCAGATTGATCTGTTCCATTTTGGTCCAGGTCATACCGACGGAGATACTTTCGTGGTCTTTCGCCAAGCTCGAATGATGCATACGGGCGATATGTTTCAACGACGCAATGTGCCTTTTATTGATTTTGTCAATAGCGGGGGCAGTGCGACTGAGTTCGCGGTGACCCTTCAAAAGGCTGTTGACGGTATTTCTGGCGTCGACACGATTATTCCTGGGCATTCAAATACTGTTTTGCCGTGGAGTGATTTTATGGCTTATACGGATTTTATGACCGACATTCTTACGATGGCCCAAGAAGGAGAACAATCAGGTGCCAGTGTGGATGAGGTGGTGGAAAAATTTTTAGCGCGTGATTACCCTAGATTTGAAATTGATTCCCAACGTGTTAAAGACAACATTCAGGCAATCTACGATAGCCGCTAGGCTTGGTTGTTGCCTGATGTTGCCTGGTTCTTGGCTGATACTTTCCTCCGTCTGTCAGAAAATTCAGGTGCTTCTTTGAGACAGGTTGCTAAAATCCGGAAGGACTGCATCAAAGCCTTGAATCCTGTACGACGGATACCGAGTCCTGGGTTGTCTGACAGTCGATAACCATTGTCGTCTGTCCTTATGTGCTCCCAGCCGCGGAAAAGTCTTCCCCACGGGCTATTGAGTACTTGCTGCATAACAGGACGCCCCTTCAGTGGGTACCAAAACGTATCGTGGTACAGCACGCTGGCCAAATAAGCCCAAGGCGCAAGCACTGTTTTAAGCGACCATTCAAGAGGTTTTCGTAAGGGTCCCCAGTAGATTTTGTGTTGCATGCGGGAGGCAAAAGTCATTTTTTTAAAAGGCCCTTCAAAGTGCCAATTTGTTTTTCCCGTTTCTGGATCGCCCACGATTGCAATGTCCCTTGGGTCCCCGCATCCCAATCCCGCATCGTGTGCCAACCGTATGAATTTAATTGACAGTGGATCAAACCCCATAAGCTTTGCTGCTACCGCGTCGATCGCAACAGAGTCTCGACTCGCAAGAATCACATTCTTGACGTGTGGCGTCATACAGCGAGGGCCAGGGCCATCTCCAGCGAATGTTCCATCCATAACTGCAAAAATACCACGATGGATGCGTTGTTGAATCATAAGTAGATCGACCAAGGTCTCGTGGATAACGGGATGGGTCCAGTGCCGATGTTCGTTCAGGAGGCCCCCGAAGGCGTTTTTCATGGCACCTGTCGTTGTGGTAAAGACATGTGTTTTTATTGTAGGAAGATGAATAATGTTTTCGCCAATAAAACGTTTTGGAATTAAAAACCCCTTCGGATAGACAGTGTTGAGGCAGAGGAATTTTTTGGTAAGGTCGCCTACCGCGTCTCTGATGTCGACCCATTCTTCCGCTTCATAGAGATGAATATTACGCAGATCATGTTGTTCTGTTACATGAAGTTGTTTGTTCTCGCGTTCGCCAAGTCGTGCGTCGATGACGACAGTGCGATTGTGGCAGGCGTGTATCAGTTCAGACTCGTAACCGTCGCGTTTCATTGCTCTGATGACACCGTCGAGTTGCCATGGAGTTGTTGAACTTCCGGGAAAAAAGAAATGCCAAGAGATATTGACCTTCAGTGCTGTGTCTACAGATTTATCGATGACATCCTGGTACCCAGCTAGGTTGAGCAGACGGTGGTAGTCCGCAATAGCCGAAGATGGTTGTGTTTTAAGTAGTGCGACTTGTGCCGTAGCCATTGGAATCTTCTGTGATGCCAAGCATTGCTGTGTTTGGCATAGGGTGCGGTTTAACAAGAATCGTAGTCATCCCATGATGACTACGATTCTGAAGATGGTTGATTGTCTCGGTATGTTTAGGCTTCTAGTACAGCGTTTAAAGTGATTTCTGTGTCCAAGAGCTTTGAAATCGGGCAGCCCGTCTTGGCATTATTCGTTGCGGTGTCGAAGGCGTCCTGAGAAGCGCCTGGTACTTTGGCCGTGACATCGAGATGTACTTTTGTGACCGCAAATCCATCGTCGGTATTTTCTAAGGTTGTAGTGGCGGTGGTACTGATAGATTCAGGGTTCAGTCCGGCATTGCCGAGTTGTGCTGAGAGCGCCATTGAAAAACATCCTGCATGAGCCGCCGCGATTAATTCTTCAGGGTTTGTTCCCGCGCTTCCTTCAAACCGTGTTGCGAAAGTGTATGCGATGTCAGAGAATACGCCGCTGGCGCCAGAAATGGATCCATTACCATCCTTGAGGCCGCCGTTCCATATGGCCGAAGCCTTGCTTTCCATGTTTCCTCCTCGTGCACTGTGATAGTTCAAACCGGGTGGTCGTCACCGGGTTCGCTCGTGTGCTTGATTCTATGATTATGAAAGAGTTTGCCTGTGCTGGCAATGTATGTGCGATCTGGTGCGGGTCATGACGGGCATTGCAGGCAAATCACTTGGTCTGTAAACCGGAGATATTCTATGTGTCTAAGTGTATCAGTGCCCTCATTGGAGTCGAGTGCCGTCACAGTCACAGTATCATCGTCAATTTGTATTGCATAGCTGTTACGAGGACCAAGAAACATTGCCGTATCGAAGCCAGTCCCGCCATCAAGAAAATCGTTACCTGCGAGTCCGGTGAATACGTCGGGTCCACCGTAACCAAACGCTTGTTCGTCTCCTTCACGTAGTGTGATTACGTCGGTGTCGTTGTGGCCGTGAACATGGGCTCTAGGGGCAAATGTTTTCCGACCTTCGGTCCGGCCTTTTTCTTGATAATGCTCGAGCCCTGTGGCGTAATGACCAGTTTCTATGAGTGTCACCACATCGGGATATTCAGTGAGATAAAAATACTCTGAATAACCAGGCGCACCTTGGTCGGACGTATTTTGGCCGTATGGCCCGGTAGACAAGAGGTGCCTGCCTCTTACGTCGAACCAGAACTGTTCGGGAGGGTCGCCGGTGATTGCTCGCAACAGAGGGGTGACCATTTGAAACGTTACGAAGCCGAGACGGCCATCGCGCAGCAGATAAGGATAGTAGCGATAATCAAACAAACTGTAAGGAATGAATTCGTCGCCGTATGTTTTAAATATCTGCTCTTGTCGGAGTGTCAAGGTGTGAAAACCGTCCCGAAATGTCGAGACAAACTTTCCGGTGCCGGTATTAATGAGGATCTCATTGGCCCAGGTGTTGGGTGCAGACTGTAGACTTCCCATAGTTGCCCCGCTTGGCCATTGCTTATTAACGGTTTCCATAAACCCACGTTGCACTTTTAGAATATCGATGAAGCCATCGTGATTGACGTCAAGGTGTCGCGGGTCATGGCTTCCACTATTGCCTAGATTGAAGTTGTAAAGCGTCGTCTCGGTGACATCGGTAAATAAGCCGGTTCCGTCATTTTCAAGAAATTGGACGATGCCAGCCGAATCCTGTCCGTGTTCAGTCCAGATAAGTGAGTCGATGACAAGGTCATTGTCGCCATCGTTATCAATGTCGAGTAATTCCACATGAACATCGTGTGAGGGGTTCACGGTGACACCAATGAACGGGTTGTTCGCAAACTGTAAGTTTGTTTCAAGGTAGGGTAGGGGCAGTGGTCGGAATGAGCCATAGACGTGTCGCGATTCAAATGTAATATTATCGATAATCCAGGATTCTGGTTGACCAGCGCCATTCGGACCCAAGTTGTTGTCAATGACGATGATTTCATTTTCAGGGTCGGTGTCAATGTTGCCAAAGGCTGCTGCCGATCCAGAATTGATTTTTTTTAGTCCCACCAACCGGTCGGCATCTAGTCCTTCAATGGCTTGGTTGAAACGAAGAGGCCAGGCGGTAAAGTTGCTCATGCCGTCATTTAGAAAGAGAACCAGAGCTGCTTGGTCGTTGGTAGTGGATTGCGCCCAAGATGGTCCTTCGGAGAAAATCAGGTCGACCCAATAGGCAGAAGCGATGAAGTCTACATCACCATCAAGATCGAAATCGCCAAGGTATCCTTCGTGCATCGCCATGGCGGGAGAAATATTTTGAGGTTCAAAGTGATCGCCGCGGTTGAGGTAAATAGTATTTGGCGTCATGGAAAAGGGACTTTCATTATGTCCTGTGATTAGAACGTCTGGCCGTGTATCGCCATCAAAATCATCGACTCGGAGGAAGGTCGTACCAGGAGTTGTCGTGGTTCCTAGCAACTCTGGTGAGAGCACGACAGTATGGTTGGCGTTAGCTTCAAAGATAGTGAGTTCGGATGGTGGTGGGGGAGGAGCGGCATTCCAGCCACGCCAACTCCAGCCACTTATATAGAGTTCAGGATGGCCGTCTTGATCGGTGTCTCCGGCGCCGTGGTAGGTAATAACTGCATTTGGCGCGGAGTGATGAAAAATCTCTGAGACTGTAAAGAAATCTGGATCTAGATTTATGCTTGGTGGCATGGGATTAAGGGTAATATCATTACGATTTCCACTCGCGCCCTGCCGAAAAAATTGAGCATCGTTTACCGTCTGGAGGATCAACAAGAATACTCCTGTTAAAACGAATGCTATTTTGAGCGTATGCCCTCGGAATGTGTCATCGATACGCATGGCAGTGCATCTATTGTACTGGTGGACCGACTACAATGAGGACATTGCTCAGCGACTGACTACAAACGTGACATCTTCATATCGTTGCAGTCCCCCATCGTGGGCGAGGCACCGGAGCACATAGGTGCCGGGTGTTTGAAAGATGATTTCGGTGCGCCATTCATTTCCTAGTGGAGGATCTGGTGTTTTAAATCCATTAGACCATGGTGATTGTCCTCCGTCACGAAGATCTTCCCACGTCTTGATTTGTGCTGGATTCCATGACACGTTCTTCGGACCCCGGTAAATCAGCCATGACAGCCGAAGCCCTGTGGCAGACGACGGAGCGACATTGCCGCCTCCGCGCACTCGGACTTCCCCGAGGTTTCCAGAGAGGCCAGAGAGTGCACCCATCGATCGTGGACTAGGTTTGCCGTCGTCTGTAGATGTAGCAACGAGACTAACGGGTATTCCTACTGCAGCGGATCGCATTCTGTCACCGGCAACGGTCAGTTTCGGACGTTGATTGCCAACAATGCTCGGGTGAAATCCTGAGGGTCCGGCCCCACCAAAATTTGCCATTATGGCTACGTCATCGAGTTCGTATTCTGGTCGGAGTGTCCCGTATGCCCTTAATGTCTCCCCTCGGGTGCGTAGTGTCCAGACGACTTCGCTATTACCAAAATCTCCAGGTACTTGCACGCGGAACACAAAACGACTGCGTCGTGGATAGAAGTAGGTCGGTTGTCCGACGTCCGGTCCTTGGGGTGCGAAGTGATTGTCAGGCCCAATCGGCACATTTATCTCTTCTTCCCAATTGCGATTGAAATATCCAAAGATTAAATCAATTGTGCCGTCTGGCTGACGTTGGAATCCTTCATAGACGGGAGCCACGGTCTGCGCGCTTCGTCTGAGGGTTTGACTGTCTGCAGGAGCCACACAACTAAGTGCGAGCAAAAGCAGTGTTGAGAGAACGTATATACGAGAAGAAACCATCATGAACAAATATTATGCGCTCTATTAATCTTGTGTCGTAGTCACCAGATCGGACAGCTGCGTTTCTCCACAGAGAGGACAGCCTATGAGTGTTTGACCTGGTGCCAAGTTGAGACGTTTTCGGCGTGTCAGAATCTCCTGACGGAATTCTTCATCTGTTAAGGCAACTGCAGGTCCGATGTGTAACAGCATGTTATCAATGGATCGATGGCCGAAGCCTGTCCAGTTGCGCGGATCAGTCACATTGACATTCGCCGCTGTATTGTCAAAGTACCCCACACCATGCAGGATAGTGCCTTTAGGCAGTAATGGGGCCGCATCATCATCGTAGAGATAAGCTCTGATCCAATTATGGTCGTAGCCTGCGCAACTGAGTGTTTCTGACCGGCCGCCATAAATTGCCTCAATACAAAATCTGACACCAGCCGCATGCATATGTGGACCAAACGTCGTCATCTTAATGTTTTGATCAAGTGTCATATAGAAATCGAATGATTGGTCGGCTTCGAGTGGGTGCAGATCAACATCTGGTGTTCCGAAACCCAATGAACCTAAGGTTTTAGTCGGTTGGTAGGATCGTGGATGAAATTTGAACGCTACTTCTAAATGGGCCGTTGTGTCCTCACCATTTGCGTGCATATGGACCGAGTGATAAAGCAATTGTGAGCCGGCACTTACAAAGCGTCCGACTTCCGGATCAAACGTCCATCCGAAACGTCCGGTTGTGGTGTTTGGCCAGCCATTGACGCCGGCTTCGTATGGATAACCGTCTTGATCAACCATAGTCATCAAAGCATGGTGGAAAATAAATTTTCCGCCGATCCCACCGGATACGTTGCTAGACTCTTTGACTTGCATGGCCGACACGTATCGGTCTTCTGGTAAGTCGAGTGGAACGGGGGGGAGCGCGCCCCACCAATCTGGCGCCACCGCCGCCATCGTAATGCTTGGTGTGGTAACGATGAGATCCGGTTCCCCGATATCCCATTCATTCTCAGCAGCAAAGACTCGGGGCGTCGGCAGGTCGTCTGGGTTTCCCCGCGGAGCACCATTGTCAACCCAGCGGGCAATCATCATGATCTCAGATTCACTTAGCGAAGGATCTTCTTTGAAAGCCTGGATACCAATGTCTTTTTCAATGAACCAAGGTGGCATGACTCCGAGTCGGTTGCGCAGTGCTGTGCGTTGTTTGATGCTGCGTGCCCATGGGCGCACCTCTTCGTATGTCAGAAGTGACATGGGAGCCATCGATCCTGGACGGTGACAGTTCTGACAACTCCGCTGAAAAATTGGGGCGATGTCTTTAGTAAACGTGGGTTGGTTAACCTCGGCGGACACAAGATTCGGCAAGGTCCACACCATGGCGATCAGTAGAAGGCACCGCAGAAGGCGTTTTTGGGAACGACAAGTCATGAGTTGACTATAACGAAGTGTCTTTGATCCCGCAAATTTGACAGGCGCTCTGTTTATGCAGGTTTACACCAGCCACGAGAATGTTGTAATTGTTGTGTGTTATCAATGATCGCAGAAGCCCAAGTATTACATGCTGACGGGGCCAAATGGGCTACTAAGATCTGCGCTGGAAGTTAAGGAGTCGGGAGATGAATACCTCAACAAAAAAAGTGGCGATTGTAACGGGAGCCAGTCGAGGGATTGGTAAGGGATGTGCGCTAGAGCTTGCAACGCTTGGTGCCATCGTGTACGTGACGGGCCGATCCGTGTCGGAAGATGATCATTCGTTGCCTGGTACGGTTGGGCAAACCGCAACGGAGGTTGATCGGCTCGGAGGCCATGGTGTGGCTGTTCGCTGTGACCATCGGGACGACGAGCAGGTGAAGAATTTGTTTGATCAGGTGAACTCTGCACACGGACGAGTGGACGTGGTTGTCAATAGTGCCTTTATCGTTCCTGATGAATTAATGAGTGGGCGTAAGTTCTGGCAGGTGCCGCTGTCGCACTGGGCAGACATGGTTGATGTGGGGACGCGGGCTGCGTACGTGACTAGTGCATTGGCTGCGCCAGGGATGGTTGAGCGACAGACAGGCCTAATAGTCAATATCTCTTCATCTGGCGCGGAAGAGTACGCATGGAATGTCGCGTACGGTGTTGGAAAATGTGCTCTCGATCGTCTCACCCAGGATACTGCACACGAACTCCGGCCTGAAGGGGTATCGGTGGTGTCGTTGTGGCCCGGGTTTGTTCGCACAGAACGTATCGAAGCGGCAATTGCTAGTGGTATGACGATGCCGACGAGCCTGTCAAAACGGCTAGAGACTTCAGAGTCTTCACGTTTTACAGGACGGGCTGCCGCGGCGTTAGCAGCTGATCTAGATGTATTGCGGTGGAGTGGGAGGGCCCTGACCTCACGTGAGCTTGCAGAGACGTATGACTTTACAGATATTGATGGATCGCTGCCGGCTGGTCCACTCAGAAATCGCAATGAGTAAAGGTGGCGAAGGACTGTCTATTTGCTTTCAATCTATGTGACGGACCAGACGAAGAAGGTGCCGACGGCAATGACTGCACCGCCCGCAAGGCGGAGAACAGGCATAGGAAAGGTAAACAGCCAGCGTAGTAAGTCTTCGACCTTTCTGCTCCCCATGAGGGGAATGCTGATGGTTTTGCACACACCTACTATGCCGAGAAATCTAAAGAATATAGGAAAATCAGTGCGATCGGCGACGAGAAATAAGAGTAGCGTTATTGATCCTCTCAAGATGAATAGAGTTGTCAATCCTTTTCGATTTACTTTTCTCATTGCAACACGTTGTATGAGTGAGGGGGTCATTACGAGGAAGAGTCCTCCGATGATACAGGCGATACCGACGAGTGCCATTACGCTAATCACCATAGTTTATTTTCTTCGTACGGTTTTCTAAAAAAATTAATGTCTAGTGTGGTGGGGATATACATTAATGATATCAGAGTGGTTGTGGTTAGTCGTCACGGATGACTAGTAGTATTTCTCCAGGACGAATGAGTCCTAAATCTCGGCGTGCTAGTTCCTCGATTTTTTCGGGATTTTCTTGTAGCTGAAGTGAGGTTCGTCGCAAGGATTCGTTCTCGCGTCGCAAGTCTTGAATTTCGCGTCCAAGAATTTCGGAGTCGTTGTAGGCACGAAAGGTTTCAATCAGTCCCCGTTCACCGACGAGGGCGTTACCTAGCAAGAGCATGCTCACAAGAATGATGACCCGCTTAAGGGCTTTCCGCTCTGGTTTTGGGCGGCGTGGTGCCACTGGAGGCTCCAGCGGGAATGATTGCTTCGTGTCTCTCGATTTCTTGGATATTGTCATCGTTTGACTGCCGAATCCGCCGTGATGTACTGCCGCAAGGCTTCGATCACAAATTCTCTGAGAGGGAGATCCTGCTCCAGCGCTCGAATTTTGCACTGTCGCAGTAAGTCCCTCGGAAAATTCCTGATATTTAGCGCCGTGGGTGTGCCCGGTAATGGCATGTTACATCCGATACATTAGTTAAATATGTATCAAATGTTACATTATGAGTCATGGTATTAGCAAATCTCTTTAGAAATAAAGCCGCACATCATTAGTTACCCGACTGAATTCTGGTGAATAATGAGGACGATTTAGCGTGAAATAATCAGAGTCTTCATATGAGGGTTCGGCCTTTCATTGATATTTTCAGGACAGCGTGACGTTTTAAACGCAAGGGCGGTTGGTGGGTGACAAAATAAAATAGGGGTGAAAATGCGAAGTTTTTCTGAACGGATTGTAGGAGTAGCGAAGCTGGAAGTGGAGGCCTTCGAGGAAGTTGAAGAAGACGAGACGGCGACAGGTCAAGCCATGGGTGTCGTTGTCTTGTCCAGCCTAGCGGCTGGTTTAGGGGCGATGGGTGTGGGTATTGGCGGTATGGTCGTGCAAGTCTTTGGGGCGTTACTTGGGTGGGTGTTGTGGGCGGGACTGACCTACTTTATTGGAACGCGTTTACTGCCAGAGCCACAGACGCAGGCAGACGTGGGACAGTTGATGCGCACGCTTGGTTTTGCGCAGGCACCAGGAATTCTGAGAGTTGTCGGGGGGCTTCCAGTTATTGGTGGATTGACGAATCTCATTGTGTCGATCTGGATGTTGGTAACGATGGTAATAGCCGTTCGGCAGGCGCTCGACTATAGCAATACGATGAGAGCCGTGGCAGTTATCCTAAGCGGATTTCTCATTCAACTTGTAGTACTCGCGGTGCTGTTCGCCGGACTGGGGTCGTGACCTTAGAGAGGTGGGCATATGAGTAGTCAACTAAGGAATCGACGAACAATCTGTAGCGCTCATTTCTTCAGACGACCGCTGTTGGTAGCATTGCTACTGGTCTTATCTTCGCCTTTGGCAGCCCAAGAGTTTTTTGATCCGTTGCCGGATGTCGATCTACCTCGACCAATATGCGGAACGCCGCATGCAATTGACCAACAGTTTGGCATTCTTCCCATTGTTCCATTGGAGGATGGTCAGGGTTTAGATTTTTTGCAAGAACCTCGAATCTTGAACGCAGATTACACCGGAAAGATTACCGTGCGGAATCTTCGAATTGTTGGGGATTATCCAACGATTACCTTTCGCCGACTGACTGGGGGGGAGAACGCGCTCTTTGTGAATGAGACGTGGACGAGGACAGGTACTCAAACAATTAACGGTCGCATGATTAGTCGATTTACAAAATCTTGGCCAGCCGGGGCACTTAGAAAGATTTTACGATTGCAGCACTATGGATTTGACAAACCAGATCTCTTTTTTGGATTTGTGGAAACGCCCGATACAGAGATGCCTCTGCTTTTTCGGATTACATCCAAGAACTTACCTGTCGCGACAGTGACGAAGATCAATAACCGTGTTCAGTACAGTAGCCACGTTGTAAATCTGTCAGTCGGGCCTTTTACAAATCGGCGCGTTATGCACGACACCCATGGATTTGCATTTGTGGCGGCAAGTAAGTTGTTTTACCAGCATTTTCCTGACGTGTACGACGGACTATCGTTTGTGACGCAACGTGACGTACTCGCGGATTCCTATTCAGCGTTTCACCAGCCCGTTAAAAATGCCGTGTCGGGTATCGGGTTGCCTCTATTTAATAATGCATCGATGTATGGAAGTGCTGGTCGTCTTCAGGCTATCGAATTTTATGTAGGGGCGTATGCCTTGCGGAATGATGTGTCAACCCATGAAGCAATGCATCAGTGGGTTGACCATTTTGGCTTGGCTGAGATCGCAGGGTACGAATGTGGAGGGCATCAATGTGGGGCGCATACGCCGTTACTCTTTCCACGGCAGAATTATGTGGGAGCGGTGTTGGAGCAAAATAGACGGGTCCGGCGGGTCGGGGGTGATGTTTACGACATCGAACGGACTCCGGCTCCCATCATTCAACATCCATTGCATAAGTACGCCATGGGACATGCAGACGCAAGTACTGTTCCAAACCTCGTAGTGTTTGAAGACCAGAACCAATTTGGTGATAGTGCATCATCTCCTGATCTAGGCACGGAAGTTACAGGAAATTCACAAATTGTCACGATGTCAGATATTTTGGGGACACACGGAACGCGGACTGGACCGGTGATGACCCAGTGGCGTCGAGCAGTTGTGGTGATTTCACCAGCAGGAACCTTGCTGTCCCAGAAAGAAATGAATTACTGGAATTTTTATGCCAAACGGGTTGGTGAGAAACAAAACACCACCAGTTTTGAAGGAGAGCCATCCTTCTTTCGTGCCAGTGGCAACAAATTGCGTCTGCGAACGGATATCGATGCAAGGAATTATCCGAAAATCACCAAAGGGGCTCAGACGGTCTTTCGAAAATATGGACGGAAGGATTGGAGGGGTGTTAGCTTCGATACCGCACTCCGAAGCCGATATCTGTCCAACACGAGCTACACGTTTAGTGGGCGCGTCACCTTGACGGACCGCGAATATGACAACATTCTTATTCTTGCAGAGATGGCTGACGGCACGTATAAACGCTTCGATGCAAGTATTATCGATCAACGATTTTCTGTGACGGGAAAGTTTTTGAAGCGTGGAAATTATACGTTGCGGGTGTTTCTGTTTTATCCAGGATCTGGGAGCCAAAGACATACAACGAGTGTCTCGGGCGTAATCGTAAAATAAGAAAGGAACCACAGTATGACGACAAAAGATATCCGAGACATGACAATTTCTGAGTTGTTTGATTTGACTGGGAAGGTTGTCGTTGTCACAGGCGCAGCCAAAGGAATTGGATTGGCGATTGCAACGCGATTAGCCGAGGCGGGAGCGTCACTCCTTGCCGTTGATATTGATGCTGATGCGCTTGCGGCAGAGTGTGATGCCATCAATAAACGCGGCGGTACGGCAAAACCTCATGTCGCAGATGTATCGACTGCTGAGGGAGCTGTTGGATCAGTTGCGGCCGCAAAAGATGTGTACGGTCAGATTGATGTGCTCGTAAATAACGCAGGAATCTATCCGATGGTTCCAGCCCTTGACCTGTCAGAAGAAGTTTGGGACAAGACGCTGAATCTGAATTTGAAAGGCGCATTCTTTGCGGCTCAATCCGCTGCGAAGGAAATGGTGCAGTCGGGACGGGGTGGGTCAATCATTAATGTTGCATCGATTGATGGTATTAAACCAACGGGTAATCTTGTGCATTACGATTCCTCAAAAGGTGGACTGAATATGATGACGAAGGCACTCGCCAAGGATCTGGGACCCAAAGGAGTACGTGTCAATTCCATAGCGCCTGGTGGAGTGGTGACACCTGGAACCGCACAAGCGGCACCGACGGAATTTCCAGCTGGTGTTGATCCAGAGGAAATGATGAAGCAAATCGTTGCGCAGCTCCCGCTGCAACGTATGGGCGAACCTGATGATGTGGCGCGTTTGGCACTCTTTTTGGCTAGTCCCGCGTCAGCATATATGACTGGTAGTGTCGTTGTTGTGGATGGGGGAATGCTAATTGCTTAAGGTGTGATGGGGCTTTTCTGGTGGGATGGTTGGAGATGTTTTGTTTCGTTGTTGACAATTAAGACTGTTGAACTCTTGGGTTCTGGCCGATAAGCTAATAGGTTCACTATAAACGGCGGTGATGTAAATCAATGGTTTGGATGTCTCGGTCCGCCGGTTGCCGAGTATAAGGAAAAGGAAAATGAGTAATACGGATAGTTCGTCTGAAAAAGCTCCGTGGATCACCTATCGGCCCGAGTTGAAGGTGTTGGATTGTACCGTTCGAGATGGTGGGTTGATCAACGATCATCAGTTCACCGATAGTTTCGTTCGCGCTGTCTATGATACCTGCCTCGCTGCTGGTATTGATACGATGGAAATTGGGTATAAGAATTCAACAAGATTGTTTCCGGTGGAAAAGTTTGGTGCGTGGCGACACTGCAATGAAGATGACATGCGGCGGGTTGTTGGCGATCACGACGCCGAAAAAACGGGTTTAACACTCGCGGCCATGGCGGATGCCAGTAAGAGTGACTGGCAGACGGCGATCGGGCCGGCGTCGGAAAGCGTGCTCGGCATGATACGCGTCGCGTTTTATGCACATCAAGTTTCAGAAGCCGTCGATATGATCACCCATGCCAGTGAACAGGGCTATGAAACCATGGCCAATTTGATGGCGGTATCAAATATTACAGATGAAGAAATTGATCTTGTTCTAGAAGCGATCGCGCCGACTCCGGCGAGCACGATGGTTATAGTGGATAGTTTTGGTCATTTGTACCGTGAGCAAGTTGATCGGTTATATAAAAAATATGCGGGTGCGATGGAGGGGACTGGAAAAGAGATTGGGATTCACGCGCATAACAACATGCAATTGGCCTTTGCCAATACGATCGAGGCGATCGTGTTGGGATCGAATCGTGCGGATGCTACGATGGCAGGACTTGGCCGTGGTGCTGGTAATTGTCCAATGGAGCTTCTGCTTGGGTTTTTGAGAAATCCGAAGTTTGAATTGCGGCCAGTCTTGCAGCTCTTGCAGGAACAGATGCCTGAAATTCGTAAGACCGTTGAATGGGGGCCATTAGTGCCCTATAACATCACGGGACAGTTGAACATCCACCCTCGCGCTGCGATGGAGGTGCGGGCCAGTGACAAACGTGATGATTATGTTGCCTTTTATGATGCTGTCGTAGACGACGGTTAAGCATTACGGCAGTTCATCGAAAATCACCTGCGCATTTGATTGTAGACGTTGGGCCTGGGCATCGGTGTAGCCCTCGTATTGCGCGGGCGTTTGCCAACTGTTTACAAAGTCATCAATACTCAGGTCAGAGTCTTTTGTGTTGCGCACTGCATTCAGAAAATCTCGATTGAAACGAGCATATTCTTCAAGTTCTGCACGCGTCATCTGCGTACTGTGGCCTGTAATGATCGTGTCGATATCGGTCACAGTGTCGTAGGCATTCTGCAGGGTGTCTGGAAAGCCAACCCCACTACCACCATTATTTGCATCGAGTAAGGGCACACTTTTATTAGGAAACATATCCCCTGTGTGCATTGTTCTGAGGGCCGGGAACACAACCCATGCGTCACCACCGGTGTGTCCGGGTCCGAAATAGAATAAATCCACGCGGTCCGGTCCACTGCCTAATGACATTCTGTCCGAAAAGGTTCGGGTGGATATGCCGTGTCCCTCACTTTCAGTAAAAACATTTTCGCCGGCGAAATTGAGTCCGGTGATATCGTTCCATTCCCGCATGAGTCGCCGGGTGTTTTCATGAGTGATGATTGTCACGGCGTTGGGAAAATCGACGTTGCCACCCACATGGTCAAAGTGTGTATGTGTGTTAATGACGGTAGTAACTGGTTTCGGCGTGATGCTTGCGATGGAGTCAATTAATGGCTGTCCCCAACCTGGCATCTTGGTGTCAACCAGCACGACCCCATCTTCAGTGATGAATGCCGCAGAGTTTCCGCCTCCGCCTCGGAGCACGTAGAGCCGATCTTGCAATTGCTCAACTTCAACGACGAATTCGTCGTCTTGAAGTACGGACATTGCGTTCGCTGACAAAAGTCCTAGACTGAATATCCCTGCTATTACTAATCCTCGAACCATGGTCCGTCTCCTCTGCGACTGGTGATCACGGGGTATCTTATGCAAATAGATTCACGAAAGTTACGGATGCGGTTTCACGATGCATTATCCCGATAACTCCTATTCATAATAAAGTATTTCAGAGGGGAAAGGCAGTGTCTGAATCGATGAAAACACGGGATTGTTTTAATTTGGAAACAAAAGGGAATAAATACGGGTGCGTTACAGAGCGCGCGTAGTAATCGTGTGTATCGTCGGTGTTCTCGGGTATGCTCCGGCGCATGCAGAAGTGCGGTGGTTCGATGTCGGACGCTCAACGCTTACAGTATATGTTCCAGTCGCTGACAGACGCGCTGAGTCGCCGCCGCACATGATAACAGCCACGTTATCTGAAGGATCACTTGATGAGATGGTGGTGCCGCCGCATCTCACACTTGTGATCAATCTGGAGGATTTTCAGATCGTTAGCCCTACAAGGTCCGCCGACGCTCGTGAAGAATTTCGCCAGTACTTACTTGGGCCTGGCGGGTTGAATGAAGAGCGGTATTCTCGAATTACCTACCACTCCCTGACAATCGACATCAGTGAGCCTGAGGTGTGGCTGATCACAGGCGAACTGGGAATGCACGGACGTTTTCTTCCATTTAATGTGGCTGCACGACGCAAAGGAGATCGTTTTACGGGCAATACTACGGTGCTCCCTGTTGAGTTTGGTGTGTCAGGTGTGGATGATGAGGGTAGCAGGCTCCCGCTGGCAAACGAGGTCAGGGTTGAGTTCGATCTTGTTCTAGAAAGCTCGTAACTGAAAATTAACGTTTACCGCAGTTCCACACGTTTGAGTTGGGACGAAAATGCAAAGCTTAACGAAAAGATAGTGGCAACACTGACGAGCGCAATTAGTTTTTGGATAGTCGCTTGTTCGATCATTTCTTGTGCGCTGTCGAGGGGGCTTCCATCAACCATCTGATAAATGACGTACGCGAACGTGCATATCAGGTACACCATCGTAACGAAGGCATATTTATTCTCAACAGGACTGCGGAGTAGGACAATAAGGTAGGCGAACGCGCCTGGTATCAGTAGGCGGAAGGCGTTCACGGCGAAAAACAGATGGGTCTCTCGAAAGAGATCATGCGGGGTCAAGCCGACTCCCGCAAAGAAAACGGTACCGAAGAAAAAACAAATTGAACCTGCAGTAGCCAGCACATAATCGATTGTGGATTGATGAAACAGTCTTGAGGCAAATAGAAAACCAATGCCCACGGCAAGAAATAAAATCATTGCGGTATTAAATAAGACTGCGGAAATGATGTTTGGTTCGCCGGATCGTGATAGGAGCCCCCCCAAGTCACTTAAAAAATTATGCGTAAGGGAATAGCCACTCTGCGCGGGCTCGTGAATGTTTCCTCCTGGATAGAAGAACATTGCAAGGCCGACCGCGCAAACGAAAAATAGCGTTACGACACGGAGTACAGTTACCGTCCAAAAGTTATACATGGAAAAGCCTTTAGATGTTTTTCTCTTTGTTCACTGTATCAAAATCGTGGGACGATGCATCTAAGTTAAAGAAGGTGCGTGTCAGAAAATATCGAGAAGTTGATTGAATAATGTTAGCCAGCCGGTCGCGCAGAGCGCTCTTGACGATTGTGAGTTTTCTTTTTCCAGTTTGATTTCTTCTTGCCAGTTCGCACTGTCTTTTTCTTGCCGTTTCGCGTAGACGAGGCATCCTTTGCTCTCTTTACCTGTTGACTTGATGGGGTTGTCAGTTTTCGTTTTTGTTTTCGGTGTCGTTCTGTTTTTGAAATTTCTTTTGTAACAATAAACCCTGAAACTGGTTCCTGTTTGATGGGGGTTTTGATGAGTCGTTCGATGGCCGCTAGTTTTTTATGTTCTGTAGGGGCGACAAGAGAAATCGCATCACCGGAATCACCGGCTCTGGCTGTGCGACCGATGCGATGTACATAATCCTCCGGCGAATCAGGTAGATCAAAATTTACAACGTGACTGATACTTTCAATATCGAGACCACGGGCGGCGATATCTGTTGCGATAAGAATGTCAAACTGTCCTTCTCGAAAATGTCGTAGTGCTCGTGTCCTTGCATTCTGACTCTTGTTACTGTGAATGGCCGTGGCTGCGTAGCCTGATTTATTCAATGCCTTCGATAATTGGTCTGCGCGAGCTTTCGTGCGAGTGAATACCAGAGTTTGGTGCATGTCATTGTTCTTTAGAATGGTTTTGAGCAACTCTTTCTTACGATTTGTCTGCACCGGGTGAATGACCTGAGTGACAGTGCTGACTGGTGTGGCGCGACGGGTAACCTCGACCATCACTGGGTTCCGGCTTGTGCTTCGAATTAATGCCTCGATCGCAGCAGGCATTGTTGCTGAAAAGAATAGGTTCTGACGTCTTTTCGGTAAGACGGAAAGGATGCGGCGCACATCAGGTAAAAACCCCATATCGAGCATCCGGTCGGCTTCGTCGAGGACGACCATACGAATGTGGTTAAGGGGTGCCTGTTTTCGGTTCATGTGGTCCAAAAGTCGGCCAGGTGTTGCAATTAACAGGTCCAATTTCCTGGCTAGTTTTCGTTTTTGCGGTTCCATTCCAACGCCGCCAAACACAACGGCACTCCGAAGGTGTAGATGGTGGCTGTATCGCTTAGCCATGTCGCCCACCTGAGCAGCGAGCTCGCGAGTTGGTGTGATCACCAGTGCGCGCGGGCCATCGGCGGCGTTATCAAGAAATAATTGCTGAAGAATAGGGAGTAGGAACGCGGCTGTTTTCCCAGTGCCGGTTTGGGCACATGCAATAAGGTCGCGACTTTCAAGAACTACAGGAATCGCTTGTTCTTGAATTGATGTAGGTTTGGCATACCCCGTGACAGCTCGAACTATTTCAGGACAGAGACCAAGCTCAGTGAAATTCATACGGTTTGTACTCCGGCCCTCGCTCACCCACGCAAGGGCGTCTATGCTTATTGAGTTCCATGAACTGCAAGCGTTACTTGTTAATAGGTAAGTAGGTGAGGACCGTTCGTTACGGTCGGAAAAACTCACTGACTTTAAGCGGGGTCTCTGAGTGGGAGAAAACCTTATCGCCGTTCCAGTTACAAGGCTAACACGTTAGGTGACATGAGGAAAGTGGCGTCCCCAGGGGGAATCGAACCCCCGTTGCCGGGATGAAAACCCGGTGTCCTGGGCCACTAGACGATGGGGACGCGTGACACCTGACCAATGATTATAACGTAAGCACCAAATGAATAGCTTGCCATATACAGATGGCGGACGGGTATGGCAGGCATTTTGCCGGCAAAAGGTTGTCTTGGTAAAGGACAGAACCCTTGAATTTATTTTACAGAAGCATGTTGGTAAACGTCACAATTTTATTAT